>WNGB01000854.1_pt1 | contig 100619 bp, 99 predicted proteins | sample 5400681 | NCBI WGS metagenome assembly WNGB01 (sample SAMN13153367, study PRJNA577476) | soil metagenome | isolation source: 115 cm soil or saprolite under grassland replicate 2 | place: USA:California | collected 2016-06-15 | reverse complement strand
CCAGGCGTGGACGAGCTCCCCCGATGCCGCAAACGGAATGGAGGCTCCCAGCTCCTCGACGTGTTCGAGCAGCTCGCGGACGAGCTCACGACCCTCGTCCAGCTCTCCTCTCGCATTGAGAACGAAGGCGTGGACGGCCAACGACGGAATCACCGCCTGCGGCTCATCGGCGCGGCGCCCCACATCGAGGCTCCAAGCACTGTCCTCGAGCGCTCCCACGAGATCGCCGCGTCCGACACGCACCTGTGCGCGCGTAGCGCGAGCCGAAGCTTCCGTCCCCGCCGGCGGCGAGCCCGCAAGTAGGTCGTCGGCCCGCGACATCAACTCGTCCCACTGACCGAGCCGGTGGAGGGATCCGAGAACGTTGGCGCGGGAGAAGAACACCATGGACCCGAGCCCGAATCGCTCCGCCACGTCCAGAGAGCGAAGCTCCAACTCGAGACACCTCCGGACGTTCCCGCCCGCGAAAAGCATCGAGGCAAGATTGTTGAGCGCGCGCGCCAGCTCGGAGGAATTGATCTCCTCGGCAAGTGCGGCGCTGGCTTCGAGGTCCTCCAGGCCTCCGAGGTCGCCTTTCCGACACCGCGAGGAGCCCACGTTGTTGAGCGCGTGCACGCGCACCTCGGGCAAGTCGAGCGCCGTCGCCATCGCGAGCGCACGCCGCCCGAGCGCTATCGACCCATCGTGTTCGCCGGCCAGCATCGCGTAGCGAGATCCCTGGCTCAGGATCCACGCCTTGGGTGCGGAATCGGGTAACGGCCCGACGAGCTCGAGCGCGTGGATCAAGCGCCGATCCAGATCGTCGCGTTCACCGCGATACCAGGCGGCTTCGGCGGCCAAGGCCTCTGCCTCGGCCGCGACCTCAGGCAACTCTGCTTCGAGCGCGGCGTCTGCCGCCGCGTGGAGGGTGTTGGCGCCGGCGTCGCCGCCGTGGAACTCCGCACGTCCCAACGCAAGGAGCACCGCCGGCCGGCCGAGGTCGGCCTCGGGCCAAAGGTCGAGTGCAGACCGATAGAAGCCGGCCGCGACGCCGTAAGAGCTCAGGGCAGCAGCGCGGTCGCCTGCGCGCCGGAGCGCCAGCCGCGCTCGCGCCGCCAACTCGTCCGTCGGCCGGCCGGCCGCCTCCGCCAGCTCGAGCGCGGTGGCGTAGTGATGGGCCAGCAATTCTGCATGGTCGTCCTCTCGTCCCAGCGACTCGACCCATTCAGCCGCGGCGATGTGCTTGTCCGCCCGCGCCGGACGCGGCACCTGCCCGTAGCCGACCTCGCGCACGAGGACGTGGCGGAATGCGAACTCCGACTCGCCTGCGACCGCGGAGCGCCGCTCTCGCCGGACGAAGCCCTTTCGCACGAGGGCATGCATCGCGCCGTCGAGCGAGTCGGCGTCGAACCCCGAAAGAGCGGCCACGCCGCCGGTCCAGAACACCTTCCCGAGAACTGCCGCATCCTGGATGAGCCGTTTCTCATCGGCAGCGAGCGCATCGAGCCGCGCCGCGATGATCCCCTGCACGTTCTCCGGAACCTGCACGTCGTCGACCGAGCCGTGTTCGAGAAAGAGACGCGCGAACTGCTCGGCGTACAAGGGATTGCCGCCCGCTCGCTCGAGCAACGTCTTCTGCAAGTCCGCCGGCAGCAGCTGCTGCTGGAGGACGGCGCCGATCACGCGCGCCGCGTCCGCGTCGGCCAGCGCCGAGAGCGCCAGCGTCGACGCGTTGAGCTTGCCGCCGCCCCAGTTCGGCCGGCGGTCGAGCAACTCCGGCCGCGCAGTCCCCACCACCAGGATCGGGACGCCGGAGGCCCAGTCCGCCAGATGGTCGACGAAGTCGAGGAGACCGTCGTCGGCCCAGTGCAAGTCCTCGAAGACGAGGACGAGCGGCTGCTCTTCCGCGAGCCCCTCGAGGTAACGCCGCCACGCCACGAAGGCCTCGTTGCGATTGACGGCCGAGTCGTCTCCGAGGCCGACGAGCGGTTCGAGTTGGCGGAGCACCCACTCGTGCTCGTGCTCGTCGACGATCTGCTCCACGGACTCGCGCAGCTTGCGCGCCGCTTCGGCCTCCTCATCGTTCTCGTGGATGCCTGCTTGCGCCTTCACCATCTCCGTCAGGGCCCAGAAGCTGACGCCGGCGCCGTAGGGCAAGGCACGCCCCTGTCGCCACCAGACGAGCTCCGGCCCGGACTCGATCCGCTGGAAGAGCTCGGCCACGAGTCGCGACTTACCGATGCCGGGCACGCCGACGAGGGTCAGCAGTTGCGGCTCGCGCTCGCGGCAGGCTCGGTCGAACGCGTCGAAGAGAGTCGCCAGCTCGCCCTCGCGGCCGACGAGCGGCGTGAGCGAGCGCTGCTCGAGGTCCATCCCGACGCGTGCACGCGCGTTCACCGGCTCCCAGACCGCGATCGCCTCCGCCTTGCCCTTGGCAGTGACCGGCTCGTGCTCGGCGTAGTCGATGCGGTCGCGCGTCGCGCGCCACGTCGCCTCGCCGACGAGGATGCCGTTGACCGGCGCGGCTGACTGCAAGCGCGCCGTGGTGTTGACCACGTCGCCCGAAGCCATCCCTTCGCCGGCCTCGGGCCGAGCGCCGAGCGCGATCAGCGCCTCGCCCGTGTTAACGGCGATGCGCAACTGCAGCTCACCCTCCTCGCGCACCCAGTCGCGGATCGCGAGCGCCGCCCGCACGGCGCGCTCGGGGTCGTCCTCGTGCGCAACGGGCGCCCCGAACAGGGCGACGACGGCATCGCCGATGAACTTCTCGACGGTTCCGCCGAAGCGCTCGAGCTCGGCGCGCAGGCGCTGGTGGTACGGCGCCAGCAGAGCCCGGACGTCCTCGGGATCCAACTGCTCCGCGCGCGACGTGAAGCCGACGAGATCGGCGAACAGGACCGTGACCACCTTGCGCTCCTCATGCGCGGGCGCGGCCTCGAACGCCGTGCCGCACGCGAAGCAGAAGCGGGCGGCGTCTGGATTGTCCTGCCCACAGCTCGGACAGACGACCATCCGAGAAGCGTAGGGCTCCCGGCCGGAGAAGAGAAGTGCGCCCCGTTTCCGGGGCCCGGCGGCGGCAAGGGCGAGCACGAGCACGCCTGCCCTGGCAAGACGCGTCGAGTCGGGCTAGGGCAGTCGCGGAGACCAGAGCGCCGACAACAGTCCCGCTGCAACCAGGAGGCCGGCCGCTCCGGCGAGGAAGCCGTACGTGACCTCCGACTTACCCGGCTTGCGGCCGAGCCGCGAGCCGAGCTTCGAGTACGCCGTCTGGAGGGACTTCGCGTCTCGCGCAGCGAAGAACTGACCGCCGGTGTGTTTGGCGATCGCCCGCAACGTGTCGGGATCCGGCGGCACCGGCACCCGGCGGCCCTGGCCGAACCCGCCGGGAAAGCCCTGCGGTGGTCGCGTGAAGCCGAACTGCAACGTCCCGTTGGGCGTGCCGAGCGCGACGGTGTACACCGGAATGCCGGCGGCGCGCGCACGGTCGGCGCCCTCGAGCGGGAGGAGCTGGCCGCGGGTCTGCGCACCGTCTGACAGGAACAGAATCGAGGCAAGCCCCTTGGACTGCTCCGGCGGGGCGGTCGTGACCGCGGCGAGATTGCCGTTCCCGCCGCCGACGGCCTGCTGGCCGAGACGGACCGCTTCGGCGAGCGCGTCGCCGATCGCGGTCCCGCCGAAGCTCGGATACCACTGCAACGTGTCCAGCGCCTCACGCACGAGCGCATGGTCGGTCGTGGGTGGCGCAGCGACGGCCGGATCGCCCGCGAACGCGATCAGGCCGATCTGCAACCGGTCCGGGACCTTGTCCAGGAACACGCGCACTGCCGCAGTCGCCGCGCCGATGCGCGACGGCTTCACATCCTTTGCCTCCATCGAGCGCGAGACGTCGACGACGAGAATCACCGTCGCACGATCCTTCGGCACGAGCGTCGTCCGCTGGGGACGCGCAACCCCGACACACAGCGCAGCGAGCGCACACAGGAACAGCACTAGCGGAACGAACCGGCGCCAGACACGTCCGGCGAGAACGCCCGCAAGCACGTCGACGTTCGTGAACCTGATCGCGTAGCGCATCCGTCGCCGCTCGGCGATGAGATAGAGCGCGACCGCAGCGGGCACCACCAGCAACGTCAGCAGCAGCAGGGGCTGCGCGAAGGTCACGAGCCGCCTCCGCAGACGGCGCCCACTTGCAGCACGGCCCGCACGCTGCGCACCGTCGCCTCGGCGCGAGCGCGCACCTCGACGCGATTGCCGCGCAGGAGCCGCGCCGTGGTCACGCTCTGGACGAGGGCGGCGCTCGGTGCAGCCGCGCTGTAGAAGCCGACCGCGTGCCAACCGGAGATCAGACGCTCTCCCGCAGCACAGGCAGCGACGGCGCGCACCGTCCCCGGAAGAATCCGTATCGTGCGCACCCGCCGGATGGTCGGCTGCCCGGGCGGGAACGCCTCGGGCGCCCGGAACGGAACCGGTCCCGAACCACCACCGGGCACGGGAATGCAACCGATGTGTGGCCTGAAGGTCGGGACGCGCGCGCGCACACCCGTGTAGACAGCCCGGAAAAGCGCGTGGCGCGTCGTCGTCGTTCCGGGATTGACCGGGCTGCCGAGCAGGCCCGCGAAGTCGATGTCGATCGCGCGGTCACTCAACTCGGCATCGAGACCGCCGACGAGGAAGCTCCGCGGGCAGGAGAGCTGGAACTGCACGGGAGTGCGCGGCGTGCGGACGCCGGCCGGCACGACGACCCACGGGCCGGCGACCCGGACACACACCTGCAGACCTCTGCACTCGTTCGTCGCGCCCGCCGGCGCGGCGCCCACGGCGAGTGCGGCTGCAACGACGGCGAACGGGAAAGCGACGCGCTTCACGGCACCCTCCGGAACCAAAGGGCCGACAGCGCGCCGCCGACGAGCAACAGCGCCGCAGACCCGCCGGCGAAGACGTTCGTGATCTCGCGCGACTCCTTCTTGTTGCCGAGCCTGGAGCCGAGCCGTTCGTAGACCTGTCGCAGACGCGCCTCCGTCGGCGCCCTGAACAAGCGTCCACCGGTCACCTGCGTCAGGGTCCGCAGCGTCTCCGCACTCGGCGGCACGCGGATCGAAGCCTGGAAGCCGCCGTCCAGCGTCACCGTGATGAACCCCTCGTCGGTGCCGAGCAAGACCGCGTACACCGGAATGTGCGCGGACCGCGCCCGCAGGGCGGCCGCCGCCGGGGACGTTCGCCCGCTCAGTTGAGCACCGTCGGAGATGACCAGGATCGCGCTCGGCGGGATCGTGCCGTCGGATGCGCGCTGGCGTCGCGCGAGCTGCGTCGAGAGCGCGACGGCGTCACCGAGCGACGTTCCCTCCGCTGGATGGAGAGAGCGCAAGGCCGCGTACGCCAGTGCCCGATCGTCGGTGGGCGGCAGCGCAACGTACGCCCGGCCGGCGAACCCGACGATTGCGACGCGATACTTGGACGGGATCTTCGCGAGGAACGCACGGGCCGCGTTGCGCGCCGCCTGGAGGCGGGTCGGCTTCACGTCCTGCGCACGCATCGACAACGAGGTGTCGATCGCAAGGATGACAGTCGCCTGCTCCCGCTTGACGCTGACCGTCGCGTGAGGCCGGGCAACGCCGACGACCATCGCAGTCAACGCGACCAGCAGGACGGCCAGCGGTACGTGCCGGCGCCAGCTCGGCGGCGCGTCGACGAGGTTCGGCAAGAGAGCCGGCGTCGTGAAGCGCGCCGCGAAGTCCTTGCGCCGGCGGTCGTGCCAGACATAGAGCGCCACGAACGCCGGCACTGCGACGAGGCCCACCAACGCCAGTGGCCACTCGAAGCTCATCTCGAGTGTCCCCGCCGCAGAAAGACCGCGAGGGAGCGCAGCCAGTCTCCGGACGTCGACAGCACGACATGGCGTGCTCCCGCCGCAGCGAGTGTGCGCGCGAGCTTGCTGCGCTCCTCGGCCGCAGCAGCGGCGAACCGTGCTCGCAGGTTCTCGCTGCGCGTGTCGGCTCGCACCTGCCGTCCCGTCTCGGGATCGACGAGCCACAGCACGCCGGCGTTCGGAAGCTCCTGCTCGCGCGGGTCGCGGATCTCGACCGCGACCACCTCGTGCCGCCCCGCCAGCTCGAGCAACGGCCGGCGCCAGTCGAGCGGCCCGCGAAAGTCGCTGACCACGACGACGACCGCGCGCTGACGCGCCATCGACCCCGTCCGGCGCAACGCCTCGCCGAGCGAGGTTGCTCCGACACGCTCGTTCCCGTCAACACGTTCCTCGCGCAGCGCCTCCAGCAGGCCGATCAGCCCCAGCCGTCCTTGCCGCGGCGGGAGCGAGCGCGGGTCGCGATTGCCGAACGTCACGAAACCGAGCCGGTTTCCACGCCGCGTCGCGACGTGGCCGATCGCGATCGCGACCCCCTCGGCAACGTCCGCCTTGCGACGGTCCGCGGTGCCGAACTGCATCGACGGAGACGTGTCGAGCACCAGCCAGGTGACGAGCACGCGCTCGGCCAGCTGGACGCGCACGTGTGTCTCGCCGGTGCGCGCGGTGACGTTCCAGTCGATGCGCCGGACGTCGTCGCCGGGCACGTACGGTCGCACCTGGGCGAGCTCGGTACCCTCGCCGAGCAACGTGGAGCGGTAGTCACCCGCGAGCAGGCCGCCGATGCGCCGCCCGATGCTGACCTCCAGCGCACGCAGCAGCGCGTCCGGCAGCGGGCCGGGCCCCGGCCGCTCGGGCGTCGGATCGGCCCGGAGCGCGCGGAAGGGGCTCACGCGACGTTCGGCCTAGCTAGGTCGGTGGCGGGAACGGGAACCGCGGCGATGACGCGTTCGAGGATCGCATCCGCCGACATCTCCTCCGCCAGCGCCTGATAGGTCAAGACGAGGCGGTGCCGCAACGCATCCTTGACGAGCGTGTGCAGATCCTCGGCGAGCACGTAGTCCCGGCCGCGCACGAGCGCGAGCGCGCGCGACGCCTGCACGAGGCTGATCGGGCCGCGCGGGCTCGCGCCGAAGGCGATGTAGTCCTTCAGCTCGTCCCCCGGCTCCCGCGTCGCCGTGGCGAGGTCGACCGCGTAGCTGACGAGCGCCGGATCGACGTAGACGCCGAAGACCGCCCGCTGCAGCCCACGCAGGTCCTCGAGCGAAAGCGCCTCGCGCAGCTCGGGGGCATCGACGAGCTGCCGCTGGACGATCGTCAGCTCCTCGTCGTGCTCGGGGTAGTCGATCAGCACTTTGAGCATGAACCGGTCGACCTGGGCCTCCGGCAGCGGATACGTGCCTTCGGACTCGATCGGGTTCTGCGTCGCCATCACGAGGAACGGCTCGGGCACCGGGTACGTCGTATGCCCGATCGTGACCTGCCGCTCCTGCATCACCTCGAGCAGCGCAGATTGCACCTTGGCGGGAGCGCGGTTGATCTCGTCTGCGAGCAGGAAGTTGCAGAAGACGGGTCCCAGCTCGGTGTCGAAGCTCCCCTCGCCCGGACGGTAGATCCGCGTCCCGACGAGGTCGGAGGGAACGAGGTCGGGTGTGAACTGCACGCGGGCGAACGTGCCGCCGAGCACGCCGGCGGTGGTCTTGATCGTGAGCGTCTTGGCGAGCCCCGGCACGCCTTCGATCAGCAGGTGCCCCTGAGCCAGCAGGCAGACGAGCACTCGCTCGAGCATCGCGTCCTGGCCCGCGATCACACGCCTGATCTCGAACAGCGCCTGCTCGAGGCGCTCCTGGGCCTCGGCCGGCGAGGGCATGGGCAGCTCGGTCACGTCGTCTCCCTCGGTCGCTGGTACAGAGTCATATACGACAGCAGGTCTTCCTAAGTTTCACCTGAGAGCGATATAGGGTTACGCCATGACCATGTTCTTGGTAGAGCGCACCTTCTCGGTAGGACAGGATCAGATGGAGGACATCGGGAAGCGCTCCAGACAGCTGACGGAAGAGGAGTTCACGGAGATCACGTGGCACCACAGCCACGTGGTCGTGGACGACGGCGGCAACGTCAGGACGTACTGCATCTACGAGGCGCCTGGCGAGGACGTCGTCCGCCAACACGCCGACAAGCTCGGGTGGCACCGCGTCGACGGCATCTATGAGATTGCTGGAGACGTTACTCCGGACGATTTTCCACTGACCTAGGCCCTCCCCGGCCTGCAAGCATCTCCGGGAGGTGTCGCGACGCCTGCGCAGCGACGGCATATCGCTTCGCGATCTCGCGGCGGAGCTCGAGGTCGTCCTCGGGAATCCCCGCGAGCGCCTGCTGGTAGTACTGCGCGGCCTGCTCCTTCGCCCAGCCGCGGTTGGCCTGGTCCCCGGCAGCGACGTAGTACTTCGCGGCCCGCGGGTCGTCGCCGGCCTCGTGCCAGTGATGAGCGAGCGCGGGCACGACGTCGCCGACTTCGCTGACGGCCTCCTCGAGGAAGAGCGCGATCGACTCGTGCCGCTCTCGGCGGCGGGCGCGCGGCAACGTGGCGTAGGCGACCTCACGGATGAGCTGGTGCTTGAACGCGAACTGCTGCTGGCCGCCTAGACGAGACACCGGGTCCCGCCGGATCAGGTCGCGTCCCTCGAGAGTGTCGAGCGTCTCCGCGCCGGCACGCAGGCCACCCGACCAGAACACCTTGCCGAACACGGCCGCATCGAGCAAGGCTTCGCGCTCCTCTCCGGGAAGCGCGTCGATGCGCGCGGCGACGATGTTCCGGATGCTCGTCGGCAGCTCGCCTTGCTCCGAGCGCCCCTCCGCAAGCGACGCGACGAGCTCTTCGACGAAGAGCGGATTGCCCTCCGCCGTCTCCGCAAGCTCTCCGATGCGACGCGCTTCCACCCCCGCTGTCTCGAACAGGCGCTCTGCCAACTCGCGCGCCTCCGGTTCCGCCAACGGCTCGAGCTGCACCGTGCTGTACGCGGGGAGGCCGCCGCCCCAGGCGGGGCGAGACGACAACAGCTCCGGTCGCGCCTGCGTGAGCAGCAACAGCGGGACGTCGCGAACGCGTGAGGCGAGCATCTCGAGCAGATCGAGCAGACTCGACGCCGCGACGTGAATGTCCTCGAAGACGAGCATCGTCGGCTGCTCTGATGCCAACCCCTCGACGTAACGGCGCGCGGAGTAGAACAACGTCTGGCGGTCGCTCGCCGCGCCTTCCCGGCCGACTCCGATGAGCATCGCGAGGTGCGCTGCGACGTCGCGGGCGTCCCCGGCGCGTAACGCTGCTTCGACCGCGCGCTCGAGCTTCGCGCAGGCAACCTCCGTCGCGTCGGTGTCGAACATGCCGACGAGCTGCTTCACCTGGGCTGCGAACGAGCCGTACGGGGTCATCTCGCCATACGGAAGCGAGCGTCCGCGGATCACGCGCCCTCCACGGGCCGCGACGACGTCCGCGAACTCGGCGCTCAGCCGGGTTTTGCCGATGCCTCCCGGCCCGAAGAGCGTGACGAGCTGGGGCCGGCGCTCCGAGACGACGCGGTCCCATATCCCCGTCAGCGCTGCGAGCTCGGATGACCGTCCGACCATCGGCACGCGTCCGGCTGCGCGCTCACCCGGCGCGGCAAGCGCGCGCAGCGCCCGCCACGCACGAACGGGCGCCTGCTTGCCCTTGGCGACGATCGGCTCTACCTCTTCGTACTCGATCGTCGTGCGCGTGGCGCGGTAGGTCTCCTCCCCGACGAGCACGCCGTTCACCGGAGCTGCCGTCTGCAACCGGGCGGCCGTGTTCACGACGTCGCCCGACACGAGGCCCTCGCTGTGCGCCGGGCTCGCGGCGACCGAGACGAGCGCCTCCCCCGTGTTCACCGCAAGCCGCAGCTCGAGCTCTCCGGCCGAGCCGGCGATCGCCAGCGCTGCCCTGACCGCACGCTCGGGATCGTCGCCGTGTGCCACAGGCGCGCCGAACACGGCCATCACGGCGTCGCCGATGTACTTCTCGACCGTGCCGCCGAAGGACTCGATGGCCTCCCGAACCTGGGCGAAGTAGGGCGCCTGGATCGCCCGGACGTCCTCGGGATCGAGCCGCTCGGCGCGTGCCGTGAAGCCGACCAGGTCGACGAAGAAGACGGTGACGATCTTCCGTTCCTCCGGCAGCGCGGCGGCGGCGTCGGCCAGCGGCGTGGCGCACGCGTTGCAGAACCGGGCGTCCGGTGGGTTCTCGCGGCCGCAGCTGGGACAGGCCTGCATGGACAAAGCGTACGGCTATCGGGCGCGGGCGGTTCGACCGCGGCGGAAGAAGACGACCGCCGCGAGCGGGGCGAGCAGGGCCGTGATGCCCGCCGCGATGGTGATTCGGTCACGTGTCTCCGAGCCGCCGCCGTCCTGCCCAGGCGGCGGCAGGACGTGGCCGGAGGCGGCGGCGAGGCGCCGCACGGCGTCCGTGGCCGCCTTGATCTGCTGGGTCGCGTCCTTGCCGGGGCCGAGCAAGTCCTTCACGAGCTTGATTCCCTGCCGGTCGGGCTTGCCGTTGATCGAGGAGCCGAAGCCGCTCGGCATCACCACCAGCAGGTGATCGCGGTACTGGAACGACAACTCGAGGCCGAGGAACTCCGCGTACTTCTGCGCCTTGTTGTAGAGCGAGAACGCCGTCCCGAGGTCGTAGCGGGTCCCGATCACCGCGACCTTGATGGGATACCCGGCCTTGCCCGCCTCGCGGATCGTGTCCGCCAAGTCGGCGGTGACGCCGCGGTCGACCTTGGCGTTGAAGGGCAGGAAAACGCTCTGGACGAGCAGGTAGTCGCTCGCGGGATCGCCGTTCGCGCGCGCAACCGCCGGCGCGCAGAGCAGCAGCAGGGCCTCCACGATTGCCGTGCGCCTAGCCAAGCGTGTCCACCGCGAGCAGGGTGACGACCAGGCACGCAGCTCTGCCTTGAGCAGGACGACGATCGCCGCGAGCCTCACGCCGGCCATTGAAGCAGTACTGATTGAATGATCCCGTGGTGAGCCAGTCCGCGCCGGCCCTGCCGATCCGGCGAAACACAGTGATCCTGGCGGCCACGATGGCGGTCAACTCGGCGGTTCTCCAGCTCGTCGCGGCGGTGTCCTCCCTCACCTTCGTGCTCGTCACCGGCGTGCGCGGATTGCTCGGGCTCGGGCCGGCGATCTTCCTCACTGCGTCCGCGCTCACCTCGGTGCCCGCGGGCCGGATGATGGACCGCTTCGGACGGACGCCCGTGATGAGCTTCGGCTTCGTCGTCGGAGCGGCAGGCTGTGCGTTGACGGCGCTCGCGACGCGCATCGACTCGACCTTCGCCGTGATCGCGGGCTTCGGGATGATCGGCGCGGCGAGTGCCGTCGCGCTGCTCATCCGGACGGCGGCGGGAGACATGTACCCGCCGGCGCGGCGTGCGCGCGGGATCTCGTACGTGCTCTTCGGCTCCGTCTTCGGCGCGATCCTCGGACCGACGGTCTTCAGCCCGATGTTCGCCGGCAAGGACGTCGAGGCGGGTGCGCTGACCGTGCCGTGGCTCGCGGCCGGGGGGATTTCGCTGATCGCGCTGGTGATCGTCCAGTTCGTGCGTCCCGATCCGAAGCGCATCGCCGAGCTGATTCACAGCCGCGACGATGAGCCGCCGCCCGCCGCCGCACCGCTGTTGGAGATCGTCCGCCGGCCCGGCGTGAAGCCGGCGATGCTGGCGGCGCTTGCGAGCTTCGGCGTGATGGTCTCCGTGATGAACCTGTCCGGCTACGTCGTCGTCGAGCACCATCACCATCACCAGGACTCCGTCTTTCCGATCATCGGCGCCCACGTGTTCGGGATGTACGCGCTCGTGCTCGTGATCGGCGCGTTGATCGACCGCGTCGGGCGCACACCTGCGCTCGAGGTCGGGCTCGTCGTGATGGCGCTGTCGACGATCGGCCTGCTCTGGGCCGCCGGTGTCTTCGCGACGGCCGTCCTGCTGCTCGGGCTCGGGATCGGCTGGAACATCTCTTTCGTCGCGGCGACCGCCGAGATGGCCGACCGCACGAGCCCGGCGGAGCGCGGGAAGCTGCTCGGCTTCAACGACCAGCTGGCGGCCATTCTCGCCGCGGGGCTCGCCTTGCTCGGCGGCTATGCGCTCGACGCGATCGGCGTTGCCGCTCTGGCGATCGGCGCGACTGTGATCGTCGCCGCCCCGGTTGTGCTCATCGCGTGGCCGAGCGGCAGTCGGGCGGTGCAGGAGACCGCGTGAGGCGAAGCCTCCTCGTGCTCTGCGCGCTTGCCGCACTGTCGTCGTCCTCCGCGGCAGCGGCGTACGCGCCCTTTCGCCACTTCCATTCCCGGCCCGACCTGAAGCCGCCGCGGATCAAGCTTTTCGCGCGGACGCGGCTCGCCTCCCCCGGCTACATCTTCATCGCGCCCAAGAAGAAGGTCGCCCAGGGCGGGCCGCTCATCCTCGACAACCGCTGCCGCGTCGTCTGGTTCATGCCCGTCGATCGTCGCGGGGTGACGGACTTCCGCGTGCAGCGCTATCACGGCAAGCCGGTGCTGACGTGGTGGCGCGGGAAGTCCCCGGACGATCGCCGGCTCGGCGCGTACGCGATCTACGACTCCTCGTACCGGCTGATCACGCACGTGCGCCCGGAGAACGGGCTGTCGGGCGACATGCACGAGTTCCTGATCACGCGCCGGAACACGGCGTTGATGACGCTGTCGCATCGCGTGAGCGTCAAGAGCCGGTCGGTGCTCGAAGGTGCGCTGCAGGAGGTCGACCTGCGCACGCGGCGCGTCCTCTTCGAGTGGCACAGCATCGGCCACGTGCCCCTGGTCGAGTCGTACTATCGCCTGCCGCGCAACCCCGAGCGCACGTACGACTACTTCCACATCAACTCGATCGGCGTCGACCACGACGGGAACCTGCTCGTCTCCGCGCGCAACACGCACACCGTCTACAAGATCGACCGCCGCACGGGCCGGATCATCTGGCGGCTCGGCGGCAAGCGCAGCGACTTCGAGCTCGGGCCCGGCGTCCGGTTCGGCTGGCAGCACGACGCGCGCCGCCAGCCCGACGGGACGCTGACGCTGTTCGACAACGCCGCCGCGCCGAAGCTCCGTCGCCAGTCACGCGGGATCGTCCTGCGCGTCGACGAGCGACACAAGCGCGTGAAGTTGCTGCACACGTTCGTGCACACGCCGCCGCTCGTCTCCGTCGACCAGGGAAACATGCAGAAGCTCCCGAACGGGAACTACCTCGTCGGATGGGGACACCAGCCCTACGTCACCGAGCTCGGCCCGCACGGGAAGACGCTGCTCGACCTGCGCTTCGCGCGTGCCGGCGCCGACTCCTACCGTGCGTATCGATTCCCGTGGATCGGCCGGCCGCACAGCCGGCCCGCGATCGCGGTCGACGGGGACAGGCTCTGGGCGAGCTGGAACGGCGCGACCGAGGTGAAGTCGTGGCAGCTCCTCGGCGGGCCCGCGAAAGCCAAGCTCCGCCCGTTGCTCACGGTGCCTCAGGCGGGCTTCGAGACGACGATCGGGCTGCCGGACGAGGCGGCGTGGGTCGCCGTCCGCGCGCTCGACCGGCTGGGCCGCTCGCTGGCCCGCTCCGCGGCGGTGGGACGAGCGTGAGACGGCTCCTCCTCGTGTCCGCGCTGGCGCTCGTGTGTACCGCGTGCGACGAGCAGCAGGCGAAGCCGAAGGCTGCGCCACCGCAGCCACCGCCTGGACCGACGCAGCACTTTCGTTCCCGGCCCGACCTGAAGCCGCCGGTCGTGCAAATCCGGACGCCCGCGCGAGACACCGCGCCGGGCTACGTCTTCCTCGCGCCGAAGATGGTCGTCGCCCAGGCCGGACCGCTGATCATGGACAACCGCGGGCAGGTCGTCTGGTTCCGCCCGCTGAAGCTGACGAAGGGCGTGACGGACTTCCGCGCGCAGCGCTACAAGGGCAGGCCGGTGCTGACGTGGTGGCGTGGCCGCGTCTCGAACGTCGGCGTCGGCATCAACGGCTGGTACGTGATCTACGACCAGTCCTACCGGCCGGTCGCGGAGGTGCGTCCCGGCAACGGTCTCGTCGGCGACGTGCACGAGTTCCAGCTCACGTCACGCGACACCTCGCTGATGACGATCTACCACCGCCGCCACGTCGACCTGCGCGCGCTCGGCGGCCCGACGGACGGCCTGATCTGGGACGGCATCGTGCAGGAGGTCGACATTCCGACTGGCCGCGTGCTGTTCGAGTGGCACAGCTATCCGCAGATCGGTGTCGAGGAGTCGTACTCGAACCCGCCGAAGAAGCAGCTCGGCACGAAGCCGTTCCCCTACGACTACATCCATCTGAACTCGGTCGACGAGGAGCCGAACGGCAACCTGCTCATTTCGGGCCGCAACACGCACGCGGTGTACGAGGTCAGCCGACGGACCGGCAAGGTGCTGTGGCGGCTCGGCGGGAAGAAGAGCGACTTCCGTCTCGGCCCCGGGGTGCGCTTCGCCTGGCAGCACGACGCGCGCCGCCAGCCCGACGGGACGGTCACGATCTTCGACAACGGCGCGGCGCCGCCCGTCGAGAAGTTCACGCGAGTGCTGGTCCTGAAGCTCGACATGCAGGGCAAGCGAGCAACGCTCGTGCGCAGCTACCGCCATCCGAAACGGTTGCTGTCGCCGTTCGAGGGCAACGCCCAGTTCCTGCCCGACGGACACGTCTTCGTCGGCTGGGGTGCTTGGCCGTACGTCAGCGAGCTGGACGGCAACGGGCGTGTTCTCTTCGACGCCTACTTCGGACACGGAAAGAAACCGGGCGCGGACGCCGATACCTACCGCGCCTACCGGTTCGTCTGGCACGGGCGACCGAGGGATCCGCCGGATATCGCGGTCGCGGGGAAGAAGGTCTACGTCAGCTGGAACGGCGCCACGGACGTGGCGCGCTGGCAGGTCATCGTGGGTGAGGCGAACGACGACCTCGCCGTCGTCGCGACCGTGAGGAAGATGGGGTTCGAGACCGCGATCCCGTTCACCGCCAGGGGCCGCTACATCGCCGTGCAGGCGCTCGACCGCAAGGGCGAGGTCATGGGCGTCTCGCGGACGCTGAAGCTGAAGAGTTAGCTGGCGCGCGCCACGCGCAAACGTGTGAGCTCTCGATCCCGCTCATCGAGGATCTCTTCGAGCCGGGCGACCTTCATGCGCAGCGTCTCGGCGGTCGTGACAAGCTCGATGAATGCGCGCTGTCGCTCCTTCAGCAGGGCCTCGATGCTCAGCAGCTTCTCCTCCGACGTCATGATCGGAAGCGCGGGCGTGGCTGCCGGGGCGGGCGTCAGATGCAGCAAGTTCGTGTCCTGCGGGGCCGGCTGAGGCGTGTCCAGGTTCGCGACCTGCTCAGCAACCGCGCGGGCGAGCTCACGCTCCGGCTCCGGCGGCGGCAGCGGATCGGGCACCGGCGGAAGATTCGCGACGCGCTCGGCCAGCTCGCGCACCATGCTGACCGCGTCCGGCGCCCTCTCCGGCTCGGGCTCCGGCTCGGGCGACGCCTGCTGGATGTCGAGCACCTGCTCGGCGATCGCGCGGGCGAGGGCGAGCCAGGACGTTCGGCCCTGCTCGATCAGGATCTCGCCCAGACGGCGGCCGGAGCGCTTCTGTTCCTCGAGCGCAGCCTCGAGGTCGACCTCGGAGATCTCTCCCTTTTCGACCAGGATCTGACCAATCGGTCGCCGCCGCATGGCCTTTCTATCGGCAGCTAGGCGCTGAGGCTGAACGGTGGATATTCGTCCGTGACGAGGACGAAGGCGTAGGCGATCACGCGGTTCCACCAGCGCAGGACGCCCTCGACGAAGTCGAAGAGCCCCCGCGGGTAGCGGCCGGTGAAGAGGATCGCGAACCAGGCCACGATCACCGAGACCAGACCCGCGAGCGTGAGGAAGACCAGGATGACGTAGTGCGGGATGGCGAGCAGCCACTTGACGAGCGGGAGCCAGCGGTTCAGGTCGTTGGGCACATCCGGGTACGGGAACGTCAGCCTCACCGACTGCTCTTCGTCCGTGGACGGATAGGTGTCGTCCATCAGCGCGAGGAACACCGCGACGCGGGCTGAGAAACGCTGCAGCTGCAGGTTCCAGTCGAACCACCAGCGTGGGTACTTCTGGCGGAACACGATCATCACGAGCGGGGCGAAGACGACCAGCCCGCCCGCTCCGACGGCGAGCGACCAGCCGTGGCGTGCCGCGGCGTAGGACTCGTGGCCGTCGACCAACCCGAGGACGATCAGGATCGGGATCGCGACGAAGATCCGGAAGAACGTCGTCAGGCGGTTGAGCTCGCGGTCGGGATACGCGACCGAGAACTGGACGGGATATTCGGACATCGCTCGGTGGAGACTACGCCTCTGTAGCCGCTCGTGGGCGCAGTAGCACGAGCAGGGCTATGGCTGCCGCTCGGCTGCTAATGCGACATCGTCCCCTTGACGTCGCCGACCTTCAGCAGCCCGACCTGGCCGAGGTCGACGCTCGCGAACGAGTGGCTCACGAAGGGGTACAGCCCCGGCTGGTCGATCTTCACGTCGAAGACGCCACCGCCACCCGCCGGCACGAGCGCCGTCTGGACGTTCCGCTGGAACTGCGTCATGTCGGCGTTGAGCCACGCGCGGTTCAGAATCGTGCCGACGATGTGGAAGTCCGTGTCGAAGCTCGGTCCCGCGTCCACAACCCAGAAACGCACCGTCTGGCCCGGATCCGCGGTGAGCGGATGCGTGACGTACTGCCCCGCATAGCCGTTCCAGGTGACCCAATCAGGCTCCTGCCGCTGCGCCTTCGCCATGTCGAGGCCTGCCGCCTGCGGGAAGCCCGGTGAGCTGAGGTACCACTCGCTCGCAACGAGGACGTAGTTCTTGTCGACGCGTGGAAGCGGGATGCGAGGCTCGACGATGATCGCGCCGTACATGCCGTTGGCGATGTGCGCGAGCACAGGCTTCGTCCCGCAGTGGAACATGAAGACCCCGGGGTCGCCCGCGACGAAGGAGTAGTGGATCGAGCCGCCCGGCGGCACGTCCTTGAACGCGACGTTGGGTGCAATACGCGCCGCATGGAAGTCGACAGAGTGCGGGATCGCGCCCTTGTTCGTCAGCGTGAGCTCGACCTTCTGCCCCTGGCGGACGTGGATGAAGGGCGCCGGCGCGCCGCCGCTGAACGCCCAGGCGCGGTACTTGATACCGGGAGCGATCTCCAGCGTCTTGTCCACCAACACGAGGCGGACGCGCGCAATCGGCCCACTCGGCGCGGGCGGCAGCACGGCGTTCATGGCCACGTGCTTCTTCGCGAGGACGTCGGCGTTCGCAGGGGTCTGGCCGGCATAGCTCGTCAGCTCGCCGGTGGCGCCTCCAGACATGTCCACGCCGGGCATCGAGTTTCCGCTAGGGACAGCATTGGCCGCCTTGTTTGCGTCCTTGCGAGCGTTGTGCGCGGAGAAGCCCATCCAAACCGCGACGGTGCCGAGGGCGACGACGAGCATGCCGAGCAGCAAAGAGAAGGCGGCCCAGTAACCGCTGTTGTCGGTCTGCCGCCGCGGGGAGCGTGGCGGCTCCGTGTACTCGAGGTCTGGTCTTGCGCCGTTCGTCTGCAGGCGCTCGCGGGTGGCGGGCATGTCGCTTCTCCTTGATCCGAGGTCGTCGACCTCAAGCTAGGAGGGCGACACGCGAGGGGCATCCGGGCGAACGCCGATCACACTGCGGGTTTCCACGGATGGCTCAGTCGGTCATTCGCAGCGCAGCAGGGCTCTGGCGGCGCGAGCCGCCATGAGCTCTTCTCGTGCACGGATCACGACGACACGCACGACCGAGCCGTCGACCGCGATGTCGGCGTCGGGCTCCGCGCCGTCGTTGCGGACGTCGTCCAGCTCGATACCGAGAAAACCGAGATAGGCGCAGATCTCCCGGCGAACGCGCGCAGAGTGCTCGCCGATGCCGGCGGTGAACACGAGAGCATCCAGGCCCCCGAGGGCGACGGTCATCGCACCGACTGCGGCTGCGACCTTGTACGCGAACACCTCGAGTGCAAAAGCGGCGGCGGGATCCGCCGAGCGCTCGAGCTCCGCCACGTCACCTGACTTTCGGGACAGGCCGAGCAGGCCGGAGTGGTGCTCGATCGCATCGTCGAGCTCCGCGAGTGCGACGTTACGACGGAGCAAGTAGAGCAACGCCCCTGGATCGACGCTTCCCGGCCGCGTCGCCATCGGCACACCCTCGAGCGGCGTGAAACCCATCGTGGTGTCGACCGACCGCCCGTCGCGCACCGCAGTGACGGAACAGCCGCCGCCGAGGTGGCACACGACCAGTCGCGGCACGGGCATCTGTTCGCTAGCCCACTCGACGGAGAGACCATGGAATCCGTAGCGTCGAATCTCCCGCCGCCACTCCTCGGGCAACGCATACGTCGAGGCGAACCTGGGGATCGTCGCATGAAAGGCGGTGTCGAAGACCGCGATGTGGGGGATCGCCGGCAGCGTGCGGCGTGCCTGGGCGATCGCGTCCACCGCGGGGGCGTTGTGCAGGGGAGCCAGCTCGACGAGCTCCCGGAGCCGAGCCTCGAGCTCGTCGTCGATGCGTGTCGGCTCGCGCAGCTCGCCCCCGTGTACGACCCGGTGCGCAACGGCACCCACACTCTCCGGCACCTCCGCCAGGGATTCCACGGCGACGCTCCGGTCGTCGGCGTCGACGCAGTGCAACTTGAGGCTCGTCGACCCCGCGTTGACGACGAGGATCGTCAGCCCGGCCAGGTCCAGTCGCGGATCTCCGCCGGATCCTCACCGTGTTCACGACCGTAGGCGCGGGCGTGCAGGCGGCTGTCGATCATCTCCTGCCGCAGGTGGTCGACTGTGCCTGCGAGGTGTGGCAGTCGATCGATGACGTCGATGACGAGGTGAAAACGGTCGAGGTCGTTGAGCATGACCATGTCGAACGGCGTCGTCGTCGTCCCCTCTTCCTTGTACCCCCGCACGTGCATGTTCCCGTGGTTCGTCCGGCGGTACGTGAGACGGTGGATCAACCACGGGTAGCCGTGGTAGGCAAAGACGATCGGCCTCTCGGTCGTGAACAGCGAGTCGAACTCCTTGTCCGAGAGGCCGTGCGGATGCTCGGTTTCGGGTTGGAGCCGCATCAGATCGACGACGTTGACGACACGAACCTTGAGCTGCGGAAGCCGTTCACGCAGGATCGCCGCCGCCGCAAGCGTCTCGAGCGTCGGTACGTCGCCGCAGCACCCGAGCACGATGTCCGGCTCGGCGTCGTCGTCATTCGAGGCCCACTCCCAGATCCCGATCCCGCGCGTGCAGTGCGCGATCGCATCGTCCATCGAGAGGTATTGCAGCGCAGGCTGCTTGCCGGCCACGATCACGTTGACGTAGTCCCGGCTGCGCAGACAGTGATCCGCGACCGAGAGCAACGTGTTGGCGTCGGGCGGGAGATAGACGCGAATGATCTCCGCCTTCTTGTTCACGACGTGGTCGATGAAGCCGGGATCCTGGTGTGAGAAGCCGTTGTGATCCTGACGCCAGACGTGCGAGCTGAGCAGGTAGTTGAGCGATGCGATCGGCCGCCGCCACGGAATCCCACGCGTGACCTTCAACCACTTCGCGTGCTGGTTGAACATCGAGTCCACGATGTGGATGAACGCCTCGTAGCAGTTGAAGAGGCCGTGCCGGCCGGTGAGTAGGTAGCCCTCGAGCCATCCCTGGCAGAGATGCTCGGAGAGGACCTCCATCACGCGCCCGTCGGGCCCAAGAGCTTCGTCGGTCGGCGCGACCTCGGCGTCCCAGGCGCGCGGCGTCGCTGCGAACACGTCGCCGAGACGGTTCGACGCCGTCTCGTCCGGGCCGAAAAGGCGGAAATTGTCAGGATTTCGTGCGATCACGTCGCGCAAGAACGTGCCGAGGACCCGCGTCGACTCGGCGGTGTCGGTGCCCGGGCTCTTGACATCGAGGCCGTACGCACGGAAGTCCGGCAGCGCGAGGTCGCGCAGGAGGAGGCCGCCGTTCGCGTGTGGCAGCGCGCTCATCCGCAGCTCGCCCTCGGGCGCCAACCGGCCGAGCTCGGGCACGAGGCGGCCCGCGTGGTCGAAGAGCTCGTCGGGGTCGTAGCTTCGGAGCCAGTCTTCGAGGAGCCGCAGATGATCCGGGTTCGAGCGCACGTCGGTCATCGGCACCTGGTGCGACCGCCATGTGCCCTCCATGGGCAAACCGTCCACTTCGGCCGGGCCCGTCCAGCCTTTGGGCGAGCGCAGCACGATCATCGGCCACGTGGGCCGGCCGGCACCGCCGTCGACCCGCGCCGCGCGCTGGATCGAATCGATGCGGTCGAGCGCTCCGTCGAGCACGGCGGCGAATCTGCGGTGCGCGTCGACATGCTCGTCGCTTGCCGAGATCGAGACGAAGAGCGGCTCGTAGCCGTAGCCGCGCATCAGAGCAGCGAGCTCCTCTTCCGGAATGCGCGCAAGCAGCGTCGGATTGGCGATCTTGTAGCCGTTCAGGTGCAGGATCGGCAGGACGGCGCCGTCACGGCGTGGGTTGAGCAGCTTGTTCGCGTGCCAACTCGTCGCCAGCGGGCCTGTCTCCGCCTCGCCGTCCCCCACGACGCAGGCAACGACGAGGTCCGGGTTGTCGAACGCGGCACCGTACGCGTGGGCGAGGGCGTAGCCGAGCTCGCCGCCCTCGTGGATCGAGCCGGGCGTCTCCGGCGCGACGTGGCTTGGGATACCGCCCGGGAACGAGAACTGCCGGAAGAGCTCTCGCAGTCCGTCCTCGTCCCGTCCCACGTGCGGGTACACCTCGCTGTAGGTGCCTTCGAGATAGGCGTTCGCGACTAGCCCGGGTCCGCCGTGTCCAGGGCCCGTGACGTAGAGCACGTTGAGCGAACGCATCCGAATCGCCCGGTTGAGGTGGGCGTAGATCAGGTTGAGGCCCGGCGTCGTTCCGAAGTGGCCGAGCAGCCGCGGCTTGACGTGCTCCGCGGCGAGCAGCTCACGCAGCAGCGGGTTGTCGAGCAGGTAGATCTGCCCGACGGATAGGTAGTTCGCCGCTCGCCAGTAGGCGTCGAGGCGCTCGGCGTCCGCCGCGCTGAGCGGCTCCGTCTGCAGCGCCTCGGTCATCCAGGGAACGCTATGCGTGCGCGGGAGTCTGCGCGCCGTTGACTGCGGGGGCATCCTCCTCGGCGCCCCCACGACGAACGACGTTTCACACGTCGCGGCCGAGGCGGCGAGAAAACTCACGGTGCGCCTCCTCGGCCTCGGCCAGATCTCGAGCCTGCTCGAGGCGCTCCCGCGTCCCGAGCAGGTAGGCGGCCAGGTCGGCCCTGCGCACGTCGACATCGAGACGATCGATCAGGCAATTGCCTTCTACGACGGCGCCGCCGGGCTCCCAAAACGCACACCGCTCGCGCGGGCACACTTCGGTCTGACCCTGAGCAGCGAGGCGGAGACTGCACGTCTTGGGCTCGATCTGGCTCATGCCTCGAGTGTCGGCGCCCCGCAGGCGACGCACATCCGTCCGGCCACCGATCTGATTTGCGGGCTTCTACCGAAGCGCCAAGTGGTTCGCGAAACGGGGAAAAAGAGAAGACCGCTCCGACGGAGAACGGTCTTCGAGGAGAGAGGGCCGGCGCTCTACGCGGAAACCACCGGGCGCCGGCCCGTCTTGTCCGCGCTTACCGCTGCGCGGAGGCCTGCTTGCGATGCAGTGCCGCGAAGGCGAGGACGAAGAACCCGATGCCCGTCAGCAGCAGCGCCACACCGACCACGATCCCGAACAGGCCAAGGCGATCGGCCATGTAGGAGGTGTTCAGCGCGGTCGTCAGCGCCGTCTCGGTGACCCAGAGGTTGCGAGCACCGTTCGACACCGGCTGCTTCGAAGCCGAGTCCGTGACGGCCCACTGCGGGTTGTCCGTCCCACCGCCGACGGCGAGCTGTGCCTTCGGCGTATCCGGCTTCGCCTCGAAGCGGCCCATCTGGGCGTAGGTGTAGCCACCCGTCGCCTCGAGCGCGTGGATCCGCATGTAGCTCGCGAACGCGCGGGCGCGCGGGCCACTGTTGATCGCCTTGCCGGCGACCGCCACCGTCGGCAGGTCGACGCCGGTCAGGCCGGCCTCCTTCGCTTCCTTAGCGATCAGCGCCGGAGTCATGTCGGCCGTGCCGACGATGTGCTCCTGCTTCAGGCTGTCGGACACCGTCGAGCGGCCGCTGAAGCCCATGGCGATCGCGACTACGCCGAACGTGACCAGGATCGCGCCGGCGGCGAAGCCGCCCCACTCGAAGAGCTTCCGCATCAGGTCGCTCTTCGCGCGGGCCGCGGTTCCTACCCGTTTATCAGCTGTGATGGTGCTCATCTCTTGCCTCCAATCCTTGTGGTGGTTCCGGGATTGCTCCCAGTCAAGCTCCGCTGAGGCGTGCCGCCATCCGCGGCGGGCCGCTGAGTCCCTGGGGCTGAGCCGCTGATCGACTGCGGGTTTTCCGCAGTAGAAGCGCTAGGGGCGCCGGCGGCGGCGGCGCGAGCCCCGCGCCTTCCCGCCGCTGAAAACGTCGAAGACGATGCAGCCGAGCAGTGCGACCGCCCAGTCGTTCCAGGTCCCGAACCACTCGAGGTTCGGAGTCCCTTTCACAAGCCACACGACGAGCCAGGTAGGGGACGCCATGGAGTGAGTGTGACACCACCTTGTGTCAGCATTTGAGCCCGTGGCCACCACGCACGAGACCGGCCGTCTACGCGCTCTCGTCGAGACGGGCATCGCCATCAATGCAGAGCTGTCGCTCGACGGTGTGCTCGATCGCATCGTCGAGGCAGCGGCCCGGGTGACGGGCGCTCAGTACGCAGCGCTCGGAGTGATCGACCCGTCCGGAAGCGGGCTCGAACGATTCACGACCTTTGGGATCGAGTCCGACGTGCAGACTCAGATCGGCGACCCGCCGCACGGTCGCGGCATCCTCGGCGTCCTGATCCGCGACGCGCGTCCGCTGCGCTTGCACGATCTGTCGCAGGACCCGCGTTCGGTCGGATTCCCGCCCGGACACCCGCCGATGCACACGTTCCTCGGTGTTCCGATCCTGCTGCGCGGCGTCGCTTACGGCAACCTCTACCTGACCGAGAAAGAGGGTGGAGCAGACTTCACCGACGAAGACGAAGAGCTCGTCACGTTGCTCGCCGCTCAGGCCGCCGTCGCCGTCGAGAATGCGAGGCTCTACGAATCAGCCACAACGTGGTCGCAGCAGCTCGAATCCCTGAACGAGGTGGGCGCCGCCCTCGTCGGCGAGCTCGAGCTCGAGCCGCTCCTCGACCTGATCGCGACCAGGCTGCGAGAGCTGATCGGGGCGAGGCTCGTTGCGATCGCCCTGCCCTCGGGTGGCGCCTTGCGGATCGCCGCCGCGGACGGCGAGGGATCGAAGGAGCTCGCGGAGATCGACTCCCTCGCCGCCGACTCGAAGACCGGCGGTGTTCTTCTGCGCGGCCGCAGCGAGCGTGTCGACTCCTTGCTGGAGGATCCCGAAGTCGACCAAGACATTGCGCGACGACTCGGTGCGACCACGGGGCTGTACGTGCCACTCCTCGTCCGTGATCGTCCGATCGGCGTCCTCGTCGCTCACGACAAGATCGGGCGCGACCAGCGCTTCACGAGCGCCGACCTTCGGCTCGCCGAACAGTTTGCCTTGCGTGCGTCGATCGCCGTCGACCTCTCACGGCGTGTCGCGCGTGACGCATTGCGTCGCGTCGTCGCCGGCCAAGAGGTCGAGCGGCGCCGACTGGCGCGCGAGCTGCACGACGAAACAGGTCAGGCATTGACCTCCATCCTGCTCGGCCTGCGAGCGGTCGAGGAGGTTGGCAATGGTCCAGATGAGAGGAAAGGCATCAGTGATTTGCGCGAGCTCGTCGTCGCGACCCTGCAAGACGTTCGCAGGCTCGCCGTCCAGCTTCGACCGAAGGCGCTCGACGATTTCGGCCTGGTCGCGGCGCTCGAACGCCTGACACAGACGTTCTCGGAGTCGAGCGGAATCACCGTCCAGCTCGAAGCGCAACTCGGCGAGGAGCGCCTGCCGAGCGAGGTCGAGACGACGCTGTACCGGATCGTCCAGGAGGCCTTGACGAACGTCGTCAAGCACGCCGAAGCAACCGAGGTCAGCATCTTCCTCGTTCGCCGGGACGGCGCCGCGACGGCCGTGATCGAAGACAACGGGCGCGGATTCGACCCCGGGGCGGTCACTACCGACAGCCTCGGCCTCGAAGGGATGCGCGAGCGCACTGAACTGCACGACGGCCGCCTGACCGTCGAGACGACGCCCGGGGCTGGGACGACGTTGCGAGCAGAGATACCGCTGTGATCCAGGTCGTGCTCGTCGATGACCACGCCGTCGTGAGGTCCGGGCTACGCCTGCTGCTCGACGGGCAGGACGACATCGAGGTCGTGGGCGAGGCCGGAAACGCCAAGGACGCGATCTTCCGTGCGCGGGCACTGAAGCCGGATGTGATCCTGCTCGACGTCGTGATGCCGGGCGAGAGCGGAATCGACGTGCTGCCCAAGCTGCTGAAGGAGTCTCCGGAGACGAAGGTGCTCGTGCTCTCCATGCAGGACGACCCGAGCTATGTGCGCGAGGCCTTCGGCGCAGGTGCGAGCGGCTACGTGCTCAAAGAGGCAGTCGACGACGAGGTCGTGTCCGCCGTGCGGGAGATCGCCGGCGGCGGGCGCTACGTCCATCCGGCGCTCGGCGCGCGCATGGTCGCCGCTGAGGCCGAGGCGCGAGCCGCGGCCGAAGCCGACCCGCTGTCAGAGCGAGAGCGCGAGGTCCTTCGTCTCCTCGCGCTCGGCCACACGAACCAGGAGATCGCGGAACAGCTCTACATCTCGGTGCGGACCGCGGAGTCGCACCGAGCGCACATCATGCAGAAGCTCCGGCTCTCGACTCGTGCGGAGCTCGTCCGCTATGCGCTCTCGCAGGGTCTACTCGCCGAGGACTCCGCCTAGACGCCCAGGCCGACTCCAAGCTTGTCCTCCTCGCGCGACCAGTAGAAGCGCTCGTGGGCGAGGCGAGGCGTGCCTTCGATGAGCTTCTCCCAGGGGCCGAAGAAGACGGCCACCGCCGGATCGTCGACGAGGTCGTTCACAATCCATTCCACCTCGGGCGCCTCGAACAAGAACACCACCTCGGTGGCGGTCAGGTAGGCCGCGTGCCGCTCGAGGCCGAGCTGCTCGGGCTCGAACGGCGGTCCCTCCCGGAGCAAGACTTCCGCTTCGTCGTGAGCGTCGCCCCGCAGTCGCGCGATGATCATGAGCCTGTTCATCGGATCCTCCCTTGCTCGTTTCAGCTGAGCCTGCCCGCGCGACCTCGCGCGTGCATCGGGGACGACTGCGGAACGCGTTACGGGTTTGCCGCAGGCTTGCGCTCGAAGATCACGAGGACGCTGAGATGCTCGTACGCCATGAAGCGGTGGTCGGCGCCGGCCTCGACGAAGACGGCGCTGCCCTCCCGCACAGGCACTTCCTCGCCCGCGACCTGGAGCACGCCGGTGCCTTCCAGGACGACGTAGAGCTCGTCGTCCTCATGAGGCTGCTGCCGGTCCGGCTCCGGAGCGACCAGGACGTAGACGCCGAGCTCGAGGCCGGCGGATTCGTGAACGATCTCGTAGCCTCCGCCGGCCTCTGCGAGCCGCTGTTTGGCAGCGGCGATCTCGAACGCGTGCACGGCCCGACGCTACTTCACGTGCACCGTCAGGTGCAGGACGTAGTCCTCGCCGATCGTGTGCATCTCGGGCATGGACGGGTAGTCCTCACCGGGTTTCGTCGTGAAGCGGTAGGTGCCGCGGCGATCGAGGTCCGCCGCCGCCACGGCCGACGTGTGGTTCATGTTCGGCCGGAAGAGCGTCAGCTTCGGGCCTTTCTGCTCAATGAGCTTGTGGGGCATCACGTCGTCGTTGACGAACCGCAGCGTCGTTCCGGCCTTCACCGTGATCGTGAGGGTCTGCACGGGGCGGTGGCCTGCCAGCTGCCACACGTGGCAGCCGCGCATCGCGTGGATGATGGTGATCGTCTTCGACGGGCCGAGGTGCGCCGACGCGGCCGTACTTGCGATCAGCGCACCTGCCGCAGTTGCCGCGGCGAGCAGAGAGATCCTCTTCATGGCTTGCCTTCCTCCTGTCGAGTGTCCCGCTCACTCTCGACCGAGTGCGCCCAAATTCCATCCGCAGAGGACCCCAACCGCATGCGGGTTTTCCGCAACGGGACTGCGCCTCGACGCGGATGCGATGACCTCGTCGGATCCCGATCATCCGACCATGAGCGGAACGGGCTATGCGGTTTGGTGGCAGGAAGGCGACGCCCCGCGTCACGCAGGGAAGCTTCTGCTCGGACGTCTGCACATACTGCTTTCCGGCAACGGCTCAGGACGTCTGGCCGTCCCGCTCGATGAGATCGTCGCAGTCGACTACCGGCGCGGTGAGCTCGAGATCGAGCGACGGACAGGTCCGGTCGTGCGAATCGGGAACCTCGACGGCCCCGGCGTGCTCCTTGAGTTGAGCGACGCCCTCGCGGCCTAGCGACGGCGAAAACGCCGCCGACTCGACTGCTCGACGAAGGCCGGCTCTTCCGTCTCCTCGTCCGGCTCGGCGACCTCGTCGGCTTCAGCCGAGACCGGCTCGTCGAAGCCCTGCTCCCACGGATCTTCGTTGGCAGGAAGGACGCGCACGTGCAGCGGCTGCTTGGCAATCGGCTCCGCCTCCGCCTCCTCATCCGCCCGCCGCTGCCACCAGTGGCGGCGCTCCTCGGCCTGTTCGGCAGCAGGCGGTAGCTCCGGCTCAGGCTCGTCCTCCGGCTCCGGCTCTTCCGGCGCGGGCTCCGATGCAGCCGGCTGCTCGGCCGGCGCGCCGATGATGGTCATCGCGTCTGACGGTTCCTGTGCTTCCTCGAACGCGGTCCAGCCGAGCACGTGTTCCTCGGTGTCCTCCGCGCGCTGCGCCTCGACCACTGGGTGCACGGGCGCCGCCGGCGCAGGCCTGGCGAACGCGACCTCTTCACGCCCCGCGACCCACTCGATCGCGCACACGATTGCGAGTGCGCCTGCCATCGCCAGCACGATCGCCCACCACGAGAGATTGGCGAGGCCGAGCGCAACCGCGACGGCGATCAGGAAGGCAACTTCACCTGCGACCCGCCAGACGACCGGTGAGACGCCTTCGCGCGGCGCGCGCATCCCGTAACCGTACGAAGGCGGGGCCGTCCACGATTGCTGGGTCCAGCCTGCCGACCGCAACGCCCGCAGGTCGGCGCGCAGCGCGGACGCGTGGCGGTGGAAGGAATCGACCGCCTCGAGCGTGCGCAGCGCTGCATCGAGCTGCGCCGCATGCCGGTAGAAGGAGTCGAAGGCGGCTTTGACGCTCTCCTGCTCGTAGCCTTCCTCGGCGATCGGCAGGTCTTCGACGCGCGGGAGCGGCTCGCGCGCGGGAGTCTGCGGGGTGGGCCAGGCCTCGTGCTCCATCTGTGAATTGTAGGCGTCGACTAGGCGACGCCGATAGAGGGTGCGTGAGCTTTGCTCGCGCACCCGTCCTAACTAACCATCTTGGTTCAGCTCCCTCAGGAGTGAGCGGCCCGCGTGGTAACACGCGTTTATCCAGCCGCTTCCGCATGTCTCAGGCCGCGAATCGCCCAGAGGACGAAGCCGACGGCGAGACCGGCGACGATCGCGAAAGCGGCGAGCGTCCGCGTCGGTTCACCGGAAATCAACCCCCGTCCGGCCTCCATCAGCGGCGTGATCGGGTTCACGGTCGCGACTGCGTGAATCCAGCCCTCCAACAGGTCGAGCGGGACGTAGACCGGCGCGAGGAACAGCAGGATGAAGACCGGCATCTGCATGACCGGAAAGGCCTGCTGCGTGCGCAGCCGCATCGCAACGCCGGCCGACCACAGCATTCCGGCAAGGCTGAGCAGAAAGCCCAGGGCGTAAAGCCCGAATAGATCCACTCCGTCGCCGCCGATCTTCATCTTCGCCAGCAGGGCCACGCCGGTGACGAGCGTGATCACGGTCACCCAGCGGATCAGAGCGGCAACGGCGTAGCCCACCAGGATGCCGCTGCGGTTCGGCGCGGCGAGCATCAGCCGGCGCATGAAGCCGCCTTCGAAGTCGTGCGCGATCCCGAAGCCGGTGAATACGCCCGCGAAGGCGGCCGACTGCAGCAGCACGAACACGAACTGAAACGCCGTGTACCCCGTCGGGAAGTCGAACCCCGGCACCTCGCGAATCCGCGACAGGCCTCCCACAAACGCCGTGAAGAAGAACAGCGGGAAGAGAAGGGAGGGCAGAAAGAACGACGGGTTCGTGAAGAAGTTGTGCGCCTGCCGCCAGGCGACTCCCTTCGCAACGTCGATTGCGTCTCTCATGTGCGCGCGAGCCTCCCGATCAAGGCGTGCGTTGCGAGCGCGAACCCGATCACGCTCATCACCGCAGCAACGCCGAAGCCGAGTCCGATCGTCTCCCAGTGCCAGTCCGCGATCACGAGCGAGCGCACGGCCTCGATCAGATACGAGACCGGATTGGCGGTCGCGACCCAGCGGAACCAGGTCGTCTCGATCAGGTTCCGCGGGATGTTCATGGACGACAGGAAGAGAAAGACGAAGAACACCGGGAACAGCCCCTGCACGGCTTCGGTGGAACCGGTGCGGAGCGCGGCCCAGGAGCCGAAGGACGCGAAGGCGAGCACGATCAACGCCTCGAGCACGAGCAGCAGGCCCGCACCGGCGAAGCCGGTCTCGAGCCGGACGCCGAACGCCACCGCGACCACGAGGTAGAAGACCGCCTGGACAAGTGCAATCGTCAGCAGGCCACCAAGCTGGCCGACGAGCAGCACGAGCCCACGCACCGGCGTCAGCGCGAGCCGGTTCAGGAAGCCCGTCTGGATGTCACGCGCGAACTCGACGTTCGCGTTCACCGTCGCCAGCAACGCACCCTGCACGAACGGGACGGCAAGAGCGAACGCGACGAACGAGTCCGTGGGAAAGCCGGGCAGGTTCGTCTCCGCCTTCAAGCCGCCTGCGTTCACCGCGAGCAGCAGCATCGGGAAGAGCAACGGAAAGACGACATTGGCCGGCTGACGGGCGGTGCGCACGACGGCGCGCCGGCCGAGCGTCGCGGCCTGCACGAGCATGTTGTGCATCAGGCAGTCGCCGGTTCCTCCTGCTGCTGCTCCTCTTCGTCTCCTGCGCCCTCCAGGTGCCGTCCCGTCTTCGCCAGGAAGACGTCGTCCAGCGTCGGCTCGTGGATCTGCAGCTGGGCGATGCGGACACCTTCGGCGTCGAGCGCGCGAACGATCTGGGCGATGTCCCCGTCGCTCGAGGCGAGCTGGACGGCGACGCTGTCCGGCCCGAAGCCCGTCGTCTGCTCGCCGAAGCGCTCGAGCAGCGCGACGAGCGCTCCACGCTGTTCGCGCTCGGCGGGAACCGCCTCCACCGTCGACCTCGCGATCTCCGCCTTCAGCTGCTCGGGTGTGCCCTCGGCGACGATCCGCCCGTGGTCGATGATCCCGACCCGGTCGGCGAGCACGTCCGCCTCCTCGAGGTACTGCGTGGTGAGGAAGACGGTCACGCCCTCGTCCTTCGCGAGACGTCCGACCTCCTGCCAGAGCGCCGTGCGGCTCTGGATGTCGAGCCCGGTCGTCGGCTCGTCGAGGAAGAGGATGCGCGGCCGGTGCACGAGCGCCAGGGCGAGGTCGAGGCGCCGCTTCATTCCACCCGAGTAGCCGCGGATCTTTCGGTCGGCCGCCTCGGTCAGCCCAACGCGGTGGAGCAGCTCGTCGCTGCGCTTTTTGCGCTCCTCGCCGGTGATGCCGTGCATCGCCGTCTGCAGGCGGAGGTGCTCGCGGCCGGTCAGGTATGGGTCGAGTGCGGCCTCCTGCAGGGCGGCGCCGATGACCTTGCGTACCTGCGGTCCCTCCTTGACGACGTCGAAGCCGCCGACGGTCGCTGTCCCCGATGTCGGAGGCAACAACGTCGTGAGCATGTGCACGGTCGTCGACTTGCCCGCACCGTTCGGGCCGAGAAAGCCGTAGATCTCACCCGGGTCGACGTGCAGGTCGATGCCGTCGACGGCACGCGGGCCCTTCTTGAACTCGCGAACGAGCTCGTGCGCCTCGATGCTGTTCTCGCGGGGGACCAACCCCCGCAGGCTACCGATGCGCCGATTCCAGACGGAGGATTGCAGCGACCGCGGACAATGCAACGCGCGTCTCGTCGAGCTCAGGCTCGCGGGTCGTCAGGCGCTGCAGTCCCAGGCCCGGCAGCAGCACGATGCGCGCGAGGCGCTGCGACCCCTGGACGAGCAGCCAGAGCTCCATCGTCAAGGCGAGCGCGAGCACCGAGACGACGAGCGGCGTGAACGCGGTGGCGGGAAGCGGCCAGAACCGACCACCGACGACCGCGATCGGCATGAGCAAAGCTGCGAAGTTCGTGCCGCAGCGCAGCGAGATCCGCGAGGGACGGGCCGTGCCGTTCCAAGTGTCGAGCAGCCGCCGCTCTTCCGCCGCGGCGATCGCCCTGTGTTCTGCACCGTGGAGATAGAGCGTCCGCCCGCGCAGTAGCCAGGCGAGCAACGCGAAGGTGGTCAATCCGCCGACCGTCATGCCGACCCAGTTCGGTGTGAACACCAGCGCGAGCGGTGCGAGGATCGCGACGGCGAGGAAGAGACGTTCGCGGCCGCGCGCGACGCCCGTCCGCTTGAAGAGCGGCGAGAGCGATGCTGCGAGCCGGACGAGACCGCGCACGAGCGGGATCGAGCGCAGCGTCCGCGGCGGCTGCGGCATCCGGCCGTCCCTCAGGCTGCCGTCGACGCCGGCGTAGGCCCAGTAGCGCTGGCTGACGATGACCACGCCGCCGGCGCGGGCCATGCCGCCGAGGCGCGGCAGCGTGGAGGCGAGATCGCCCTGCTCGAGCTCTTGGAGGACGGCGGCCTGGTGCACCTAGCCATGATCGCCTTGCTCGGGCCGCCCGGCAAGTGCCAGGCGGCCCATTGTTCAGTGGTAAGTGGTCCTAGGGGTTCACCAATACCCGCGCGAGAAGAAGCCGAGCAGCGCGAGCACGAGGATCACGATCAGGATGATCCAGAGAATGCCCATGCTCTTTCCTCCCTTGCCTCTGATTGTCGACCTGCCGGAGGTGATCTCCGCAAGGTAAGAACGGGAAACGGCTGATGCTCGGTACGCCTCAGAAAATGCCCTGAACGGGCCAATAGAGCGCAGCCGCTACGGCTCCCGCCGCGGGGATCGTGAGCACCCAGGCGAGGATGATGTTCCCGGCGACGCCCCAGCGCACCGCCGAGAGCCGCTTCGTCGCACCGGCGCCCATCACCGCGCCGGAGACCACATGCGTCGTCGACAGCGGATAGCCGTACTTCGTGGCCAGATAGATGGTCGTACCGGCCGCCGCCTGCGCGGCGAAGCCGCTCTCCGGCTCCATCTGGAAGACACGCTGTCCGAGCGTGCGGATGATCCGCCAGCCGCCGGCATACGTTCCGAGACCGATCGCGAGCCCGGCGGCGATCTTGACCCACGTCGGGATGTCGAGGTTCGACACGTCCCCGTGCCGGTGCAGCACGAGCGCGAGCGCGATCACGCCCATCGTCTTCTGTGCGTCGTTGGCACCGTGGGTGAACGCAACCCAGGTGCCAGTCCCCAGCTGCCCCAGCCGGAAGCCGCGGTTCGCAATCCCGGGATTCACGGACGAGAACACCCAGTAGATGACGAGCAGCAGTAGGAACGCGCCGGCGAAGGCGATCGCCGGCGCCAGCAGTGCCGGGATCACGATCTTGTGCGCGACGCCGTGCCACAGGACGCCCTTCTCGCCGGATTGAATCAGCGCCGCACCGACCAGCCCGCCGATCAGGGCGTGGGACGAGCTCGAGGGTAAGCCGAACCACCACGTCAGCAAGTTCCAGGCGATCGCACCGAGCAGTGCAGCGACGAGCGTCTGCTGGGTGGCGAGGTTGCCGTCGATGATCCCCTTCGCGACATTCTTCGCGACGGCGGTCGTGACGAACGCTCCGGCGAGATTGGCGACGGCGGCAATCAAGACGGCCATGCGCGGCGTCACCGCGCGCGTACCGACCGACGTGGCGATCGCGTTGGCCGTGTCGTGGAAACCGTTCGTGAAGTCGAAGCCGAGCGCGATCACCACGACGACGACGAGCAGAACATCATTCATTTGGTCACCCGAGCGAAGCGAAGGGTCTAACCCATATCCCGCTGAAAATGCGCAGCATTCTCAGCGGTTTTTGACGAGGATGGCTTCGAGGACGTCGGCCGCGTTCTCGCATGCGTCGACGGCTTCTTCGAGCTGCTCGTGGATGTCCTTCCAGCGGATGATCGTGATCGCGTCCGTCTCCGATTTGAAGAGCTGCGACACGGCTTCGCGGTTGAGACGGTCGCCTTCGTCCTCCAGGTCGCGCAGCTCGTGCAGCTGCCGGTTCGAATCCTTGAACCCGTCGACGCGCTCGACCGCCTCGCGGAGCTTCTCGGTCGCGCGAAGGATGACCTGCGCCTGTTCCTTCGCGGCCGGGCGGATCTCGGTCACGCCGTAGCCGACGATGTTGCCGGCCGCCTCGTCGATGTGGTCGCAGATGTCGTCCAGCGCACTCGAGAGCTCGTACATGTCGTCGCGGTCGAACGGCGTCACGAAGGTCCGGTTGAGCAGGTCGACGAGCTCGCGCGTCAGGCGGTCGCCCTCGTGCTCGAGCTCCTTGATGTCTCGCAGGAGCCCGTCGTTGCGCGGAAACTCCTCGAGCAGCTCGACCAGCAGCCGGGCGATCTCGACCGCGTTGCGAGCCGCGCGGCTGTAGAGGACGAAGAACTCCCGCTTCTGCGGGACGAGCGAGATCCGTGCCACGGCGCGGGAGTTTGTCAGGCTTCGCGCGGCGACGGGTGCGAAGCGTCCGTGAACTCACGGAACTCGGCCGTCAGCAGGTACGCCGTCTGCTCCCCGATATCGACGGCGTGATCCCCGATCCGCTCCAGGGCGCGCGAGACGACGACCATTCGGAGCCCGTATTCGCGCATATCGGGATCTTCACCGAGCTCGAGAATCCGCTGGACGACGCGCCGGTTGGCGCGGTCGATGAGCTCGTCGAGGTCGACCAGTGACTCCGCCCCTTCGAGGTCTCGGTTGCCGAAGGAATCGAGCGCGATCCGGATCATCTCCTCGCAGCGCGAGCCCATCTCCTCGAAGCCCTCGACGAAACGGGGGCCGGGGTCGACCTCCGGAACGAGCTTCGACAGCTTCGCGACCGTGACGCAGTAGTCGGCCATGCGCTCGAGGTGCAGGTTGATGTGCAGGATCGCGAGCACGAGCCGCAAGTCGCTCGCCACCGGGGTCTGGCGCGCGAGCAAGAGCTGGATCCCTTCCTCGATACGCACGTAGCGCTCGTCGACGTCGTCGTCGAAGGCGATCACCTCGTCCGCGAGCTCCTCGTCGCGCTGCTCGAGCGCGTTGATCGCACCCCTCAGCGCGCGCAGCACGAGCGCGCCTTCCTCCTGCAGCGTCGCCTCGAGCTGGTCGAGCTCCTCCTGGAAAGTGGTTCTCAACCAAATCTCCCGGTGACGTAGTCCTCGGTGCGCTTGTCGGCCGGGTTGGTGAAGATCTTGTCCGTCGCGTCGTACTCGACGAGCACGCCGCTGCGGCGATGGTCGTCGACTTCGAGGCTGAAGAAGGCGGTCAGGTCGGCGACGCGCGCAGCCTGTTGCATGTTGTGAGTGACGATCACGAGCGTGTAGTCACGCTTGAGCTGGTGCATCAAATCCTCGATCGCGGAGGTGGCGATGGGGTCGAGCGCCGATGCCGGCTCGTCGAGCAGGAGCACCTCGGGCTCGACAGCAATCGCCCGCGCGATGCACAGCCGCTGCTGCTGGCCGCCCGAGAGCGAGAGAGCGTTCTTCTTCAGCCGGTCCTTCACCTCATCCCAGAGCGCGGCGCCCGTCAGCGCCTTCTCGACCCGCTCGTCGAGGTCCTTCTTCAGGCCGAGCACGCGCGGTCCCCACGCCACGTTGTCGTAGATCGACTTCGGGAACGGATTGGCCTTCTGAAAAACCATCCCGATGCGGCGCCGCACCTCGACCGGATCGACGCCGGGCCCGTAGAGATCGTTGCCGTGGTAGAGGACCTGACCATCGATCTTGGCGCCCGGAACGAGATCGTTCATGCGGTTGAGGCAGCGGATGAAGGTGCTCTTGCCGCAACCCGACGGGCCGATCACCGCGGTGATCACGTTGCGGTAGACGTCGAGGTCGACGCCGCTGATCGCCGTCGTCGTGCGCCCGTAGCTGACGCTCAGATCCTGGATGTCGAAGACGACCTCTCGCTGGACCGGGCCGGCTTCGCGGCGCGCCTGCGCGACGTCGATCACGGGCGTCATCGTAAGACGCGGAGCGTCCGTCCGCGAAGCGGACCAGTGGAGGGGGTCTGGGGGAACCGGGAGGTTCCCCCAGCGCACGACTTTCGCGTGGCTCACCTTCACCCCGCCAGCCTCTTGCGGCTTCGCGCGAGCAGCGCCTTCGCCGCGAGGCTCGCGACGAGGACGAAGGCCATCAGCACGAGCGCCGCCGCCCAGGCCTGCTCGTGCAACGCCGGGTCCGCCTGCTCCGAATACTCGAAGATCAGGACGGGGATGTTCGGCATCGCCTTCGTGACGTCTGTCTGCACAGTGTTGGCGAAGATCGAGCTCGTGAAGAGAAGCGGCGCGGTCTCACCCGCAGCGCGCGCAACGGCGAGAACGGTGCCGGTGAGGATGCCGCCGACGCTCGACGGAAGGATCACGCCGAGGACGGTTCGCCAGCGGCGCACGCCGAGGGCCAGGCTCGCTTCGCGCAACGTCGAGGGGACGAGCAGCAACACCTCCTGCGTGGCGCGCGTGATCAGCGGCAGCATGATGATCGCCAACGCAAATGCGCCTGAGATCCCGCTCTGGCCGTGGGCGATCACGAGCAGCGCGTAGACGAAGATGCCGATCACGATCGTCGGCAGCCCCGCGAGGACGTCGATCACGACCTGCACCGGGACGGCCACCCGCTTCGGCGCGAACTCGGTCAGGTAGATCGCCGCGAGCACGCCGACCGGGACCGCCATCGCAGTCGCGATGACGACCAGCAGGATCGTTCCGACGAGCGCGTTCGCGATCCCGCCCCCCGGCTGCCCGAACAGCGCCTGCGGTTTCGTGAAGAAATCCCAGCTCAGCGCGCCTGCGCCACGAAGCGCGACGGAGACTACGACGATCACGAGCACCGCGACGGCGATGAGCGCCGCGAGCGTCGCGAGCGCCTCCATCGCGCGGTTGACCAGCTTGCGGCGACGGTAGCGGCTCACGCCTTGGCACCTCGTAGCGGATCGAACCGGCGCACGATGACCTGAGCCAGCAGGTTCGCGATCAACCCGATCACGAGCAGGATCGCTGCGAGATAGAGCAGCGAGGAGATCTCGACGCCGGGGTTCGCCCCCTGGTAGCTCGCAGCCAGCTTGCTCGCGAGGGTGTCCGCGGGCGGGAACAGAGACCAGCCGATGCGCGTGCCGCCTCCGATCACCTGGGTGACGGCGATCGCCTCGCCGAGCGCACGGCCTAGGCCGAGGATCAGCGCTGCCGCGATGCCCGAGCGCGTCGCCGGCAGGATGACGCCGCGCACCATCTCCCAGCGCGTCGTCCCGAGCGCCAACGCACCCTCCTCGAGCTCGCGCGGAACGCCGAGGAAGAGCTCGCGGCTGATGGACGCGACGATCGGGACGATCATGATCATCAGGATCAGCGAGGCCGTGAAGAGCCCCTGGCCGGTCTGCTGCGGGTCGCCGAAGAGCGGGATGAACCCGAAGGCCGAGTGCAGCGAGGGCTCGACGTGGTTCGCGACGAAGGGTCCGAGCACGAGGATTCCCCACAACCCGAGCACGACGCTCGGAATCGCGGCGAGCAACTCGACCAGGGAGCCGACGACGCCACGCAGACCACGCGGTGCGAGCTCGCTCAGGTAAAGGCCGATCGCGATCGCGAGCGGCGTCGCGAGCACGAGTGCGACGAAGGAGCTGACTGCAGTGCCGTAGATGAACGGCAGTGCACCGAAGACATGCCTGACCGGGTCCCACGTGCGGCCGGTGATGAAGCCGAAACCGAAGCGGTCGAAGGAATCGCCTGAGAGCCGGAAGACCTTCCAGACGATCACGCCGACGAGGACGACCGATGCAAACGCCGCCGCGCCGGTCAGCACGTGGAGCCCGACATCGCCGAGGCGGCCGCCGAGCCGGCGGCGGGCCTGCAACGGGCTCGTCGTCGGAACGGCGCTCACCGCGGGCGAGCGTACTGCGCCCCGGGCTGCCTGCGGACGTCGTTTACCACCTTGTTACCAGGTCGTCACCAAGGTTCTTCCCACGCGCGGGAGGAGCGCGGGCAGGCTCGTCGTGACCTGAACTACGACAGAGGAGAGAGACCTTGACTCGCAGGACATTGGCCGTCCTCGGCGCAATCGCGGCTGCCCTCGTCGTTACGACGACGGCCGGCGCTCAGCGATCCAGCGGCTCGATCGTCGGCGCCGGCAGCTCGTTCGTGGCCCCGCTCGTGTCGGCCTGGATTCCGAAGGTGGATTCGACCTTCGGGCTCAAGGTGACCTACGGGCCGATCGGCTCCGGTGGAGGCATCCAGCAGATCATCAACCGGACGGTCGACTTCGGCGCGAGCGACGCGCCGCTCACCCCGGATCAATTCGCCGCCTGCAAGGGCTGCGTGCAAATTCCCTGGGCCCTGTCCGCAACGTCGCTGGCATACCGCGGCGACGGACTGCCCAACCACATCCGCCTCGACGGGCCTGCGGTCGCCGGGATCTTCCTCGGGAAGATCAAGCGCTGGAACGACCCGGCGATCAAGAAGCTCAACAAGGGCAAGAGCCTGCCCGACCTCCAGATCACCGTCATCCACCGCAGTGACAACAGTGGGACGACGTACAACATCACCGAGTACCTGAACAGCGTCAGCAAAGAATGGAAGAGCCGCGTCGGAAAAGGCGCGGCCGTCGACTGGCCGACGGGTGTCGGCGCGCGCGGGAGCTCGGGTGTTTCGGCAACGCTGTCGCAGACGAACGGCGGGATCACCTACGTGGATGTCGCCTACTCGCTGAAGAACCACTTCCTGTTCGCCGCAGTGAAGAACCGCGCCGGCGTCTACCAGCTACCGGGCCTGCGGGGTATCACCGCGGCGGGGAAAACGATCCTCCGCGTCGCGCCCGACAACGGCGGCATCTCGATCGTCAACCCGTCGAAGCGGCAGCCGCTCGCGTACCCGATCTCCACGTTCACGTACGTGATCATCCCGAAGCAGTCGTCCAAGTCCGCGGAGGTGAAGCAGTTCGTGCGCTGGGCGCTGACGAAGGGTCAGTCCTCGGGACCGAAGCTCCTCTTCGCACCGATCCCGAAGGTCGTGCTGAACGCGTCCGTGAAGACGCTCAACCTGATTCACGCGTAACGGGGAAGCGGCACCGAACGGTGAAGCCATGACCCGGGCCGCCGGACGCCTCCACCTCGCCTCCGGCCGCCACGACCACGTGCTTCACGATCGCGAGACCGAGGCCCGTGCCCCTCGAGGCGCGGGCCCGGTCGCCGCGGTAGAAGCGCTCGAAGACACGCCCGAGCTCGTCCGGGTCGAGCCCGCGCCCGTCGTCCGCAGTCTCGAGCTCGCCCGGGCGCGCCGAGACCGTCAGCGTCGAGCCCGGGCCCGCGTAGCGAATCGCATTCTCGGCGAGGTTCTCGACGACGATCTGCAGCATGCGCCGTCTCAACGGCAGTTCGACGTCCGCGGACGCGTCGATCCGGACGGTCACGTCGGCGCGCTCGGCGCTGTCGGCGAGGCGGTCGCGGACCTCCTCCAGCACCGGCAGCGCCGGCGTCGAGCCGAGCGCGACCACCTCACGACCGCTCTCGAGCTCGGAGAGAAAGAGGACGTCGTCGACGAGCTCGCTCATCTCCTCGACCTCCTCGCGCGCCTGGGCAAGGAGCCCGTCGCGGTCAGCCCCGGGCAGCGAGGCCGAGTCGAGCAGCGCCAGAAGCCGCGCGAGCGGGGTGCGGAGCTCGTGGGACACTGCGGCCGTGAACCCGACCCGCAGCCCCTCGTAGGTCCGTGTCTCCTCCTCCATCCGAGACGAGTATGGCCAAGGTCCTGATCGTCGAGGACGACGCCGTCATCGCCGACGGCATGGCCAAGCACCTCGCCGCCGCCGGTTTCGATCCCGTGGTCGTCGGCAAGGGCGACCAGGGGCTGGCCCGCCTGCGCTTCGAGCGGCCCGACGTCTGCGTCCTCGACCTGATGCTGCCGGGGCGTGACGGCTGGAGCGTGATCGAGAGCGCGCGGGCAGAAGGCATCCCGACGCCGATCGTCGTCGTCAGCGCGCGCGGGACCGAGCACGACCGCGTGCACGCCCTCGAGATCGGCGCAGACGACTATCTCGTCAAGCCGTTCTCGATGAACGAGCTCGTGGCGCGGGTGCGGGCTGCGTCGCGTCGCGCCCTGCGCCGCGACGACTCGGCGCGGGGCGACCCGATCGACATCGAGGAGCTGCGGATCGACCCACGCGAGGTCCAGGCGTTCATCGACGGCGAAAGCGCCGGGCTCACGCCGACGGAGTTCCGCTTGCTGTACCAGCTCGCGCTCGACCGAGGGCGCGTTGTCACACGGGATGAGCTGCTGCAGAAGATCTGGGGACGCCGCGAGACGCATCGCGACCGCACGGTGGACGTCTTCGTCCGCCGACTCCGCGACAAGATCGACCGGCGCGCCACGCGGCACACCTTTATCCAAACGCGCTACGGAGTGGGCTACCGGCTGGAGCCGGTCGAAAAAGCGTAAGGCTGGGGTCAGACCCCTCCGGGGTCGGACCCCGGAGTGAGCGTGGCGACGGTGCGGCGGCCGTCGGCCTCGTAGATCACGTCGACGTTCTCGTGCTTGCGGTAGGTGCCGGCGACGCCGAGCAGCATCGAGAGCCACCGGATCGGGCCCAGCCGCCCCTCCTGGGCGAGCTCGCGGCGAAAGACGAGCTCGTCGCCGAGGCGATCGAAGTCGCGGCCAGGCTGCTGGAGGACGCCGTTCACGTACACCTCGTAACGATCTCCGATGGCCGCCGGTAGGCGAACGCGCGATTGCTCCACGGATCGTAGGATGCCACCGCCGGTGAGGCGCAAGACCCTTGTCCTCGTGCTCGCTCTCGGCGCCGCGCTGGCGTTCGCGGCCGTCGCCTACGCCGGCAACGGCGGCTTCGCGCCGGAGACGCCGCACTCGCCGAACGCCTCGCGCATCAACGACTCCTACAAGTGGATCGCGATCTTCACCGCCGCGATCTTCGTCGTCGTCGAAGGCTCGCTGCTCTGGTTCGTCTTCCGCTACCGGCGCCGCGGCCGCTCGCGCACGGCCGAGGGCCCGCAGATCCACGCGCACACGCGGCTCGAGCTGATCTGGACTGTGATCCCCGTTCTGATCCTGGCCGCGATCGCCTCGTTCCTCTTCTACAAGCTGCCCGGGATCAGGGACGTGCCGAGCGCCCGCGCCCAGGGCGGCCCGCTCCGCGTCCGCATCGACGCTCACCAGTTCTACTGGCAATTCACCTATCCGAACAACGCGGTCTCGATCGACGAGCTGCACGTGCCGGCCAACCGGGTCGTGCGCGTCGACATCTACTCGCAGGACGTCGCCCACAGCTGGTGGATCCCGGAGCTCGGCGGCAAGTTCGACGCGATTCCCGGACAGCACACGCACACGTGGTTCAAGGCCGACAGTCCCGGCACCTACCGCGGCCGCTGCGGCGAGTTCTGCGGCGTCTTTCACGCCGAGATGGCCGCGCGCATCTTCGTCGAGCCGCAGGCGGACTACGAGTCCTGGCTGTCCACCCGGGCCGCAACCGACCTCGGCCGCAGCGAGTGGGAAGGCGTCTGCGCGAAATGCCACGGCCCGCAAGGCGAAGGCGGCTACGGCCCGGCGATCGCGAGCAGCGCGATCCTGATCCAGGACCAGAGCCTGCGCCAGCTCCTCACGGACGGTCAGAACAGGATCAAGCCACTGGCGAGCTACATGCCCCCGGTCGGGCGTGACTGGACCGACGCGCAGTTCACGGCGCTCGAGGCCTACCTGAAGAAGAACATCTACAAGGCGGCCAAGAGTGGCCGCTAAGGCACCGCTTGTCGGTGCCGCACTGAAGGGGACGCGGGCTTTGCCCGCGGCCCCGTTAAACGCCCGCGCTTTGAACAATCAACATTCGAACCCTTCGAGACATGGTCGTTAGAACGGAGGTCTACCGCGCGGACTGGCGCCGTGGCCGCTTCGCGTCGTGGGTGACGACGGTCGACCACAAGCGGATCGGCCTGCTCTACATCGGAACGTCGCTCGTCTTCTTCGCCGCCGGCGGCCTGCTCGCGGTGCTGATGCGCGCTCAGCTCGCGCAGGCGGACGAGCACTTCATCACGCGCCACTCCTACAACGAGCTCTTCACGATCCACGGAACGACGATGATCTTCCTGTTCATCGTCCCGTTCTGGGCCGGCCTGGCCAACTACCTCGTGCCGCTGATGATCGGCGCCCGCGACATGGCCTTCCCGCGGCTCAATGCCCTGTCGTACTGGCTCTTCCTCTTCGGCGGTATCACGCTCTTCCTCAGCTTCTTCGCCGACGGCGGCGCGGCCAGCGCGGGCTGGTACAGCTACCCCACCCTTTCCGAGAGCTTCTTCTCACCAGGCCACGGCCAGGATCTCTGGATCCTCTCGCTGCACCTGGTCGGGCTCTCGTCGCTCTTCGGCGCGATCAACTTCATCTGCACGATCCACAACATGCGCGCGGCCGGAATGAGCTGGATGCGCATCCCGCTCTTCGTCTGGGCGATCGAGGTCTACTCGATCCTGCTCGTCGTCGTGATCCCTGTGATCGCGACCGGCGTCACGCTGCTGCTGCTCGACCGCCAGGCCGGCACACACTTCTTCCTGCCTGCCGACGGCGGCAACGCTGTGCTGTACCAGCACATGTTCTGGTTCTTCGGCCACCCCGAGGTCTACGTCATCATCCTGCCCGCGATGGGTGTGATCTCGGAGGTCATTCCCGTCTTCTCGCGCAAGCCGATCTTCGGCTACAAGGCGATCGCGTTCTCGACGGTGGCGATCGGCTTCTACTCGATGCTCGTGTGGGCACACCACATGTTCAGCGTCGGCATGCCGAACTTCCTCAACGTCTTCTTCATGCTCTCGTCGATGGTGATCGCCGTGCCGACGGGCGTGAAGATCTTCAACTGGATCGCGACCACCTGGCGCGGGAACCTGATCTTCGACACAGCGATGCTCTGGGCGCTCGGCTTCATCGCGGTGTTCACCGTCGGCGGCCTGTCGGGGATCTTCCTGGCCGCCTTCCCCGTCGACTGGCAGGTCACGGACACCTACTACGTCGTCGCGCACATGCACTACGTGCTCTTCGGCGGCGCGGTGTTCGGCGTCTTCGCGGGTCTCTTTTACTGGTGGCCGAAGCTCTTCGGGCGCATGCTGGACGAGCGGCTCGGGAAGGCGCAGTTCTGGCTCGTGTTCATCGGCTTCAACGTCACCTTCTTCCCGCAACACCTGCTCGGCTTGATGGGTATGCCCCGACGGAACTTCACGTACCACGAGCACGGACTGACGCAGGCGTACAACCTGGTCTCGAGCATCGGCTCGGGAGTGATGACGATCGGACTGCTGTTGTTCCTCGTCAACGTCGTCAAGACGGCGCGGACGGGAGCACGTGCGGCGAACGACCCGTGGGTGGCGGATACGCTCGAGTGGTACACGACGTCGCCGCCGCCGGCCTGGAACTTCGACCGGGTGCCGTACGTCACGAGCGCCCGGCCACTGCGTGATCTGCGACGGAGACTCGCCGGTGTCTAGGCCGGGTCCCTGGCTGCGGCTGACGGCGCTCTTCGCGGCGAGCGCGGTGCTGCTGGCCGTGATCAGCGGCGCGGCATCGCTCGGCGCAGCGCATCGCGTGCTCGCGGCGCTCGCGCTGCCGCCGCTCGTGGCGCTCGTGGTCGCAGCGCGGCTCGCGCATCCGAGGCTGCTCGCGCCGGCGCTCGGCGCGCTCGTGCTCTTCGGCGTCGCAGCAGTCGTGACCGCGTCGGGCGCCCACCTCGCCCTGTCGGCCGTGGCGTTTGCGGCCACGCTCGTCGCAGTCGTCGCCACGTATCAGGGCGAACCTGTTCCGCGCGCCGCCTGGCGGGACTACGTCACGTTGACGAAGCCGCGGATCATGTCGCTGCTGCTGGTGACCGGCCTCGGCGCGATGTTCGTCGGGGCGCGCGGCGCGCCCTCGGCCTGGCTGGCCGTCGTCACGATGACCGGGCTCGCGCTCGCCTGCGGCGGCGCCTCGGCGCTCAACCACGTCCTCGACCGCGACATCGACAAGCTGATGGGAAAGCGCACCCGAGCACGCCCGCTCGCGGCCGAGCGCATGCCGCCGGCACGCGCGCTCGAGTTCGGCCTGACGTTGTCGGCTTTCTCGTTCGTGCTGCTCGCCTCGCTCGTGAACGTGCTCACGGCCGTGCTCGCCCTCGTCGGGAACCTCTTCTATGTACTCGTGTACACCCACTGGCTGAAGCGCAGCACGCCGCAGAACATCGTGATCGGCGGCGCTGCCGGCGCGGTACCGCCGCTTGTCGGCTTCGCCGCGGTCACGGGGAATCTGACGCTGCCCGCGCTCTGGCTCTTCCTGATCGTCTTCTTCTGGACGCCGCCGCACTTCTGGGCGCTCGCGTTGCTGATCCGCCGCGACTACGAAGCGGCACACATTCCCATGCTCCCCGTCGTGCGCGGCGTGCGCGAGACGACGCGACAGATCGTGCTGTACGCGCTCGTCCTCGTCGCCGTCACAATTGTGCCGTTCGTGTGGGGCCCGCTCGGCGCGGTCTACCTCGTCGCGGCGCTCGCACTCGGCGGAGCCTTCCTCTGGCTGGCCCTACGCCTGCGGCGTGACACGACGCCGCGCCGCGCGGCGCTCCTCTTCCACTACTCCCTGCTCTATCTCGCTCTGCTGTTCGTGGCCATGGCCCTCGACCCGGTCCTCGGATGAGCGAGCCCCTGCCGCCGCGGACAACGGTCGAGCCGGTCGAGGCGACGCCTGAGGTGGCGCGCAAGAACGTCGTTCTCGGGCTGGCGCTGTTCGGAATCGCGCTGCTGGTGGCGGCCGGAACGGTGGCCGTGGCCTTCATTTACCTCCAATTCGACTAGGCGCCGACTCGGCGGCGCCGTTTAGAGGCCGTGCGGGCTTCGCCCGCACGGCCGTCCAACGCCCGCCGTTGGATCGACACCCATCGAAACTCCACCCCATTTCGACTAAAGCAAGGGGCTTCTGAGGCCGATCTGGCCCACATGAGGCGTCCTCGGACTGTGGCTGCGCTTGCCCTTGGGCTGCTCGCGCTCGTCGTGGGTGTCCCGAGCGCGTCCGCGATCGACCCGTTCCCGCTCGACGGGGCGATGACGATGTCGAACGACAACTTCACCGTCCACTTCAACGGGAACGACCGCGACACGGCCTGCGGCTCGGCAATCACGCAGGAGACGGCCGGCGACATCCTCGGGATGCTCGACCGAGCCCGCAAGTTCTACAACGACATGAACATCGGGTTCCCGTTCCCGGCCCCGGACACCGACGTCCACGTCCACGTCTCGATCGACGACTTCACGTCCGGCTGCATCTCGTACGGCGCCGTTCCCTTCGGAATCCCCGGGCCCCTTAACCGCTGGGACGCGTTCACCGAGCCGATCGCCCCGGGCGTGGACAACATCCACGTCGATGTGGACACGGCCACGACGTACCACATCGTCGCGCACGAGGTCTTTCATCTGATCGAGGACGCTATGGCGCCCGGCGCCGAACAGTGGCTGCAGGAGGCAACCGCGGAGTGGGCGGCGACACGCGCCAGCAAGGCGGCCGGGGGCAACGAAATGAATCCGGACCGGAGCATGGACTGCGTGGGCTCGTCCTGCGGCGACACCGAGTACGACAAGAACGGCTATCCGGGCTGGATGCTGATCGAGTACTTGGCCGAGCGTTACGGCGACGCGAAGGTGAGGGCGCTCTGGCAGCGGGCGCAGGATTACCCCGGCGACCCGGCGACGACCGACCTCGCCAACGTAATCGACGTATCCCTTGGGACCTTCTACAACGACTACTTCAACAAGCGCCTGACGGGCGGTTTCACGTTCGCTCCGCTGAAAGGGGCGCTCCCGGAGACGATCGGCGGCTTCGTCGTCGGAGGCGCCGACGCGACGTCCGACGACCTCAACGTCGCCGTCAACCACCTCGCCGCCCGCTTCATCTACCTCAAGCACGCAACGGAAGACGCTCCGTGTTTCGAAGCGACGCTGACGATCAACATCACGATTCCGGCCGGTGTCGAGTCCTATCCCGCCTACTACGCCGGCACTGCGGGAGCGACCGCGCAGTCGCTGACGATCTCCGGCCAAAACGCGTCGATTTCCGTCCCGTGGAACACCTGCGCGGGGAGCCCGGACGCCTACGTCTCTCTTCCGAACGACTCGCTCGGTCTCGACGGCCGTGAGTTCGTCGTGAAAGTGTCCGTGAAAGTCGACTCGACAAAGCCGGCGACGGCGACGACTCCTCCGCCCGGCGCGCACGTGATCGGCACGGTCGTGCCTGCCCCGACAAGCGATCCCGCTCCGACGTTGAAGATCTACGCGCCGGAGGTGCTGCGCGTCTCGAGCAAGACCCGCCTGCTGCGCTTCGTGGTCTTCTCGAGCGGGGACGGCAAGCTGCAGGCGACGCTCGGCTCGACGAGCCTCGGCTCGGCTCAGCTTCGCGGCGGCAGCAACGACATCCGGTTCGTCTTGCCGACGGCGCTCTTCAAGGCACTGCGCACGAAGAGTGCGTCCAACGTGCTCTTGCTGACCAGCCAGTCGCCGGCCGGGACGAAAGGCGCGACCTTCACGCGCCGCGTCGTCATCCAGACGCCGCCCAAGAAGAAGCCGGCGAAGAAGCACTAGAGTCGCCGCGTGGCGGCGACTGACGGGATCTTCCTCGCCCGTCCCGACGAGCCTGCGCCCGGCATCCCGCTCGCCGTCAAGGATCTGCTCGACACCGCAGGGCTGACGACCACGTACGGCTCTGCGGTATTCGCGGATCACGTGCCGGCGCGGACGGCTAGGGCGGTCCTGCGGCTCGAAACGGCGGGCTACGCGAACGTCGGCAAGACCAACCTGCACGAGTTCGCCTACGGGATCACCTCCGAGAACCCGCACTACGGGACGGTGCCCAATCCCGTGGCGCCGGGCCGGATCGCAGGTGGCTCGAGCGGCGGCAACGCGGCGGCACTCGCAGCGGGTCTCGCGGACGCCGCGCTCGGCACAGACTCCGGCGGCTCGATCCGGATCCCGTCCGCCTGCTGCGGGGTCGTCGGCTTCAAGCCGACGTTCGACCTCGTGCCGACGGACGGCTGCTTCCCGCTCGCCCCGAGCTTCGACCACGTCGGGCCGATGGCGCGCACCGTCGACGAGTGCGTCGCGCAGCTCGAGGCGCTCGTGGACGGTTTCGAGCGCGCCGTGTTGGGGTCGCTCGAGGAGGTCGCAGTCGGCGTGGCTTGGCTCGACGGCGCCGAGCCCCTCGTCGCAGCGCGCGTGCGCGAAGCGTCGGATCGCTTCCCGCGCCGCCGAGACGTGGACTGGCCGCGGCCGCAGATCGACGCGCTGTTCATGCGCGAAGTGGCGGACGTCCACCGCGAGCTCTACGCCGAGAACAGCGAGCTGTACGGCGAAGAGCTCGCGACGAAGATCGAGCGTTGCCTCGCCGTCTCGGATGCGGAGGCGTCACTCGCGGCGCAGGCGCGGGAGGAGTACCGCGAGCAGTGCACAGAGAGGCTCGAGGGACTCGATCTCCTGATCACCCCGACGCTAGTCTGCGTGGCGCCCCCGACCGGGATCGGAGACCTCGCCCTGCGCGGGACGCTGATTCGCCACACGCTTCCCTTCAACGCCCTCGGGTGGCCTGCCCTCGCCCTTCCTTGCGGCCCCGCCGAGGACAGGTTGCCCGCGTCGCTTCAGCTGGTCGGCCGCCCGGGGGCGGACGCGCTCGTCCTCGCGGCCGGAGAACGGCTTGCCGAAGCGCTTTCCTCAGCCTAGGGCTCCCTCGTTCGAGGGACAGCAGGAAGGCCGGGGTTGCCGACAACCATGAGGAACCATGCGCGTCCTCACTCTTGCGGCGGTCTGTCTCAGCCTGCTCGCGCTCTCGCCTGCAGCGGGCGCAGCCACGCCTGTGCGCGGCGCGGCGCCGAGGCACCTGCACGGCTTCCTGCTGCGTGCCGACGAGCCCGCAGAGGACTCGTTTGCGCGCACGCCGTCGTTCGCGTGGGATCCCGTCGGCGGCGCGGTGCGTTACCAGTTCCAGCTTGCGACCAGCTCGACCTTCCGCGAGAGCGGTCTCGTCTACACCGCAGCGAATCTGACGACCCCGGTCGCGGCGCCGAGCCTCACGCTGCCGTGGATCACCGGTAACCCGCACGCGCTGTTCGCGCGCGTCCGCGCGATCAAGAGATCGTCGGCGACGCCGTGGAGCGCGCCGTTCGGCTTCGACATGGAGCCGAACGCCGCGCCGAAGCCGCTGCCGAGCGAACCGGGACTCCTCCGCTGGACGCCGATCGAAGGCGCCGACAGCTACCAGGTCTGGTTCATCGACATCAACAACCCAACCGCGAAGATGGAGGACGTCTTCACGAACGTGCTGGACGAGCGCGAGTTCTACACCTTCCATCGCTCCACGAGCTGGACGGGGACGATCCGCTGGCGCATCCGCGCTTTGCGGCTGCAGAACGATCCGGACCAAGTCAAGAACCATCTTCCCGCTGTCACGTACGGGCCCTGGAGCCCCGTTTACAGCTCGACGAACACGCCGTACGTCACCGGCCCGATCACGCTCGGGCACACGGTCTCCGACGTGATCGCGAGCGGCGACTCGTCGCCGGCGCACCGTCTGATGCCCGGCTTCACCTTCAACGGCGACACGGCGCTCGACGGCACGAAGGTCGAGCTCTTCCGCGTCTACATCTTCACCGACCGCCAGTGCCTGAACCGCGTGTACACGAGCGCCATCGTCGGCGGCCCGGCGTACGCGCCGCGTCCCTACGGCCCACTCGCCCTGCCGGCGAACGCAGCCGCGATCCCGGCGGCGCGCTCGAGCTATCTGCGCGACGGCAGCGAGCCTGACAGTTACTCGTTCGACGGGGAGCAGATGAAGCCGATGGAGTCGGAGCCGGCCTCGACCCCGACCACGGCGGTTCCCGCCGATTCGGATTCGACGTCCGCCGTCTCCGCAGCCGCCGGCCCGACCCAGCTGAAGTTCGGCGGGAACGTCGGCGCACCCGTCGATCTCTGGGACACGGAGTGGCCGAGCAGCGGCTACTACTGGACGGTCGTCGCAGTCGGGGCCGTTTCGCCCGGAGCGCTCACGACCAGCACTGCGACCGTGAGTGCCCTCGGCGCCCTGTCGACGAGTGCCGTGAGCGGCGCCGGGTTCTCGATCGGCGACACGCTGCTGATCGGCAACGGCGGCAACCAGGAGAGCGCGACGATCGTCGGCGTGAGCGGCGGCACGCTCACGTTCGCGTCGCCATTGAAGTTCGGGCACGGCGTCGGCGAGCCGATCGTGCGCACGGGCTGGAACCTGCAATACGTCGACCTCGAGCTTCCGCAGGACGTCTGCACGCTCGGCCGGGTCGCGCGCTTCGGCAAGAACAGCGAGCCGTCGTTGACGGCGGCGGGAGAGCTCTTCGCCTCCGGACTTTCGCCGAGTGGCCGCCTGACGGCCGGGCAGGCCTTCTACGGCTACCCGCTGATCGCGTGGACGCCCGCGCTCGGCGCCTCGGCCTACGAGGTGCAGTGGAGCAGGACGCGCTATCCGTTCGCACCGCAGCCGAACCCGCAGAACCAGAACGCGCTCGGCACCATGACCGGCGCCACCTCCGCGGTCCTGCCGCTCAAGGCGGGCACCTGGTACTACCGCGTGCGCGGGTTCAACCTCAGCCTCCCCACCGGCGCACAGCAGATGTCCTGGTCGGACCCGGCAAAGATCGTCGTCGCCAAGCCGAAGTTCCGCGTAGTCGGCGGCGGCAAGTAGCCACGCCTAACGTGTCAGGCGCTGTCGATCACCCAAGCTAGAACCGCAGCCGGTACCGCCCAGACGTCGTCGCTCGTGTCGTAGATCGAGCGCGTAGCCAAGATCCCGCGACCATATGCGGCTTGTGCTGTCTGTGCTTCGCGCTTCCAGCCTGACGTGACGTACTTACTTTCGATCGGTGAGCCAAGATCAGGCCCAACGAAATCGATCTCGTTGCCGGTTGGAGTCCGCTCGTAGAGCACTCCGTCGGAGGCGAGAAAGCTACCTCGACGCTGACGCTCAATGGCTCGCGCGATCGCAAGGCCAACCTGCTGCTCACTAACTCTCGTATCGTCCGGTCGAAAGTAGCGATTGTTGAGATGGTGGGCTACGCGACCGATCAGCGGATCGGTGAAATAGACCTTCCGCTGAGCCTTGGTGTTCGGCCGCCCCTCCTTGTTTTGGAATACCTGCCACGCAAGGACCGCGAAGAACAAGTCATTGATCCGGTCATTGACCTGGTGGTGGTTGCCAAGTCCCACCTCGCGCGCTACTGCGCTTGCGTTGAGTCGCGAGGTCATCGTCTCCCCCACTCGGCTGAGAAAGGCCAGCATCTCCGCATCTGAGAGCGAGGTTGTCCGGATGGCCTCTCCCCGGATGACGTCCCAAATGTCGGTCACAAAGTCTGACTGCACGTCGCCATGGCCAACAAAGTCCCGGACAGCCCGCGGAAAGCCGCCGATTAGCAGGTAGCTCTCCCAGGCTTGGATCAGGTCCGTACTCCAGACCTCGAGCTCGTCGTATACGGCCCGCGCATTGCTCGTCATGAGGTCACCTGGTGCGAACCGTCCGACCTGAGGCAGGCCTTCCACGCCGATCGCGCGGCAGAAGGAAGGGAAGGTCATCGGCAGCAAGAGTCGATCGCTGTCAACAACACCCCCGCGACGGCCGGTCCTGCACGGCCGTAATCTCGTCCACCATCCAGTAGCGTGGCCCTTCGGCCATGCGGGTGAGGTTCCGTCCGACCACGAACACCCGTCGTAAGTCCTGCTTTGAGAAGGTGTCGCACGAGCAGTAGATGACATTGCGCGTCGAAACGCCCGCGGCCACAAGGCGGTCGATTACTCGTCGCAACTCAAGGCTTTTGCCAACCCTCCTCGGCCCGGTTAAGACGTAGAGTCCCGGCGGGTCGATGTCGGCGAGGGGCTCCGGACGGTAGTCAAAGGGAGACGTTGCGGCCTCGCGAAGGTAGGGATCTTGACGGCGCCACCCCTCGGCATCGCGCCACCAATGGTTTCTCTCGAGTAGGAGTTCTCGAAGTTGGGCGTCCGACACGCCTCCATTGTAGCCAAGTTTCCAAAAAACCATACTTTTTTGAAGTGACTTGTCCGATAAACCATAGTTTTTTGGCTCGCTATCTCCAAAAACCATCACATTTCGGCTGCGGTCAATCGACCGGCGCATCCGGCCGGTCAGCCAAGCGTTCTAGAACCGTCCAGGCTCAGGCGAAACGTCCTGACATTTCAGGCCTCGGCCGAAAGTCCGACGACCTCCCGACGTCGTCGGCGGCGGCGCCGTCTGACCTGTTGAGGTCACACCCCTTCGGGGTTTGATCCCGGCCTTTCGAACGCGTACTCAGCTGAGTCGCAGACGCGCTCGTAGCCGATCTGCATGTAGATGCGGTTCGACGTCGGGTTCGCGAGGTCCGTGTACAGGAAGCAGTAGTCGAGGCCGCTCTCGAGCTGCTGCTTCGTGACATGCGCTGTCACGGCGCTCCCGTAGCCGCGACGGCGGTGTTCCGGCGGCGTGTACACCGGGCCGATGCGAACGCCGTGCGGCGTGCGGCCGCCGTAGCCGCAAAGGGAGACCGGCTTCGAGCCCTCTGCCCAGAAGACGAACCCGTTCGTCTCGCTCTTCAGCCGGCGCTCGACGGCCGCTTCGAGATCGATGTGCGGGGCGTCCTCGAGCGCCTCGTCCTGAAACGCTCGCAGCCACTCGACGACGAGCTCGCGGTCGTCGAGGTCCGCCGTTCGCGGCCCGCCTGCGACCCCGGCGGGCGCATTCGCCCTCTCCGCTGCGTAGACGCCCTGGCTCATCCGAAGACGCTTGCCGACCCCAGCGAGCCGCTGCCACGCGTCCGCGAAGACGTCGACCTCCGGAATCGCACCCGTCACGCCCGGCGGCCGCAGCGATCGTTCGTGCAGCGCGTGCGCCGCAAAGCGCAGCGCCTCCTCGTCGAGCGGTCGCGCGACGACGATGTTGAACGGCGGCGTCATCAGCGCGGCGCCCACGACCGAGTCGTCGCGGATCGTCCAGAGGCGCGCCTCCGGGTACGCGTCGGGTACGTCGACGAGCGTCGAGCAGATTCCGTAGATCAGGTTGTGGCGAGCCTCGTCCGCGTCGAGAACCGAGGCCGCCGCCACGAGGAATGCCGGCGCGTCGGCGTGCTCCTCGAGCTCCACTACTGGATCGCTTTGAGCATCCGGCGGCCGAGCCGCTCCACCGGCTTCGGCAGCAGGCGCCGCTGCTTCTTCAGCGCGGACGAGCCGAGCCAGAACGCGGTCTTGACGCCGAGCACGTAGCGGTTGCGGGCGCGGTCGGCGAGCGAGTTGTGCGCCACCTTCCGCGCGACCGTCGTCGAGCCCACGACGAACTCGACGTCCTTGAAGCGGCGCGAGCGGTAGATCGCGTGGCCGACGACCTTACGGGGGCCCTTCGTCCACGTCGTGTCGTGGAACGCGACCCAGCCGCCGTCGACGACCTTCGGCACCCACTTCTCGAAGTCCTCGAGCACGAGGTCGTACTCGTGCGAGCCGTCCACGAAGAGGAGCTCGATCGGCTCGTCGAACTCGTCGGCCGCAGGCTGCGAGAACGACGCGATCGGCCGCACGAGGTCGGCGATCCCGGCCCGTTCCACGTTCGTCTTGAAGTCCCCGAAGCGGTAGTCGGCGTGCGGATCGATCGCGTAGACGGGAACGGAGTTGCCGGCGCGCGAACCGAGGCCGAGGCAGACGGTCGACTTGCCCTTCCACGAGCCGATCTCGACAATCACGCCGTCGCCGCAACAGCGACGGGCGAGCTCGTACAAGGCCTCACCCTCCTCGTCCGTCAGCCACCCGGGTATGTCCGCGATCAGCGGCTTGACGTGGCTACCGAAGTCAGCCGTCGTACTCGTCATGGCGGCGCCACCAGACGCCGGTCTCGTTGCGGCCCTTCGGCGCTCGGTCGAGCCACTGGTACATCCCCCACAGCCCGTCGAGGCCGCGCGCATACGCGGAGTACGTGAGATAGACGACGCCGTCCTCGAGTGCGAAGGTGCTCATGCCCGGCGCCTCACGGAGGAACGTCGCCACGTCGGTGCCGGTGCTCCTGGCGACCTCGGCGACGGGGCCCTCTGAAGCCAGGCTCGCCCTCAGATCCCGCTCGGCGAAGTTGTACTCGACAACACCCTGGCGCTGCTGCTCCTCGGTGTACGAAACGCCGAAGTCGTAGTTGAAGTCGCTGTCGTACGAGGACGCCCACGGAAAGCTCCAGCCCATCCGCCGCTGGAACGCCTGGATATTGGCGAGCGGCGCCCGCGAGATCGCCATCAGCGTCACGTCGTGGTTCGCCAGGTGGATGACAGAGCCGTCGAAGCCGTCGGCGATCGCCGAGCACGAAGGGCAGCCGGCTTTGTAATCCGGTCCGAGCATGAAGTGGTAGACGAGCAACTGCGAGCGGCCACGGAAGAGGCCCGCCAAGGACGCACGGCCTTCGTCGGTGTGGAAGGTGTACTCCTTGTCCATTCGAACCCACGGCAGCTCTTGCCGCTGCCTGGCGAGCTCGTCGCCGCGGCGTGTGTGCTCCTTCTCCGCAGCGAGCAGGTCGCGCCGTGCCGCAAGCCACTCCTCGCGCGTCCCCTTGCGGCTCACGCGTGCGCTCCGCGGACGGCGTCCTCGTAGATCCGGTCGCGGCCGAATTTGTCCAGCTCCTCCGAGAGCAGGTCCGCGCCTGACGGTGGATCGCCCGGCGGGAACGGCGCGGGCTCGCCGTCGAGCTCGACGCCGCCGAGCCGGTCCGACGGATCGTGCTCGAGCTCCACGTCGTGCTGCAGACGGGAGCGCAGCCAGCCGGCGAGCAGGTGGGCCTGCGCAGCCGTGCCGGTGACACGGATGCGCTTCACGCTCGCGATCTCGGGCCACAACGACGCGAGCTGCGGCCTCCACCGGCTCGTCCGTGCCCAGGCGATGTCGGACACGGCGACCCGATCGAAGATCTCGGTCAGGCCGCGATAGCTCTCCGGCAGGTCAGGCCATTCGGTGCTGTCGACTACCAGCCGGTCGACGACGTCCACGAGTCCCTCGAAGTAGTCCGCGCCGAACGGCGGCAGGCCGCGCCAGCGGAGGAACGCCGGCAGGTCGGGGAGCAGCAGCGGCTGCACGACGCTTGCCGGCGCCGCCGCACGGGGCCCCTTGAGGCGGATGCGAATCGTCTCGGTGCAGATTTGACGGCCCTCGCCGACCGGGTAGACGTCGACCTCGACCTCGCCGTCGAGCCCGTCCTCCTCGCCCGGCTGCGGAAAGAGGACGACGGTGCGCGAGGGGTGGCGTTCGGCCAGCCCGCTGAGCACGTCTTCGGCGGCTTCGACCCACTCCTCCGGGACCCACGCCGTGTGCGTCATCACGCTCGTCCGCTGGAAGGGAGCGTTCGCGTTCGGGTCGGCACGAAGCGACGAGAGCTCGCGCTCGATCTCGCGGACCGAGGTCAGTGTCTGCGCCACGATCTCCCGTCGCGCTGCAGCAACTCGTCCGCCGAGGGCGGACCCCAGGTGCCGGCCGCGTAATTCGGAAACGCAGGCCGGTCACGCGCCCACGCGGCGACGATCGCGTCGACGAGCGACCACTGCTCCTCGACCTCGTCGATGCGTGTGAAGAGGGTCGCGTCGCCGAGCATCGCGTCGAGGATCAGCCGCTCGTAGGCCTCCGGGAGCCCGGTGCGGAAGGCGCCGCCGTAGAGGAAGTCCATGTGCACGGTGCGGATCGTCATCCCCTGCCCCGGCACTTTTGCGCCGATCGCGAGCGACACGCCCTCGTCCGGCTGGACGTGCACGAGTAGCACGTTCGGGCGCAGGCCCTCCGCCGCGAGCTCCTCGAACGGCGGGTGTGGCGCGCGCTTGAACTCGATCGCGATCGTCGTCTCGCGCCGCGGCAGGCGCTTGCCCATGCGCACGTAGAACGGCGTGTCTGCCCAGCGCCAGTTGTCGACATAGAGCTTCGCGGCGACGTACGTCTCGGTCATGGAATGTGGATCGACTCCCCTCTCCTCGCGGTAGCCGACGACTTCCTCGCCCTCGACGTAGCCGCGCCCGTACTGCCCGCGCGCGACCGACTTCGGGCCCGGCGTGTGCATCGCGCGCAGAACCTTCACCTTCTCGTTGCGCACCGAGTCGGCCGTGAAGTCGATCGGCGGCTCCATCGCCGTGATCGCGAGCAGCTGCAGCAGGTGGTTCTGGAAGATGTCGCGGACCGCACCTGCCTGCTCGTAGTAGCCGGCGCGATTCTCGATCCCGATCGACTCGGCGACGGTGATTTTCACGTGGTCGACGAACTGGCGGTTCCAGATCGGCTCGAAGATCCCGTTCGCGAACCGGAGCGCCAGCATGTTCTGGACGGTCTCCTTGCCGAGGTAGTGGTCGATGCGGAAGACCTCGCTCTCCTCGAAGTGCTCCTCGATCGCGGCGTTGAGCTCACGCGCGGAGGCGAGGTCGTGACCGAAAGGCTTCTCGACGATCAGGCGCGTCCAGCCGTCCGTCGTGCGGCGCTTGCCGAGCGCGTGCACGACGGTGCCGAAGACCGCCGGCGGGATCGCGAGGTAGTAGACGCGGTTGCCGCCGGTGCCGCGCTCCTCGTCGAGCTCCGTCAACGTCTGCGCCAGCCGGTCCTCGCCGGCCTCGTCGGCGAAATCCGTCGCGACGTAGCGCATGCCGTCCGCCAGCACCTCCCAAACGTCGTCGCGGAACTCGTCGCGCGCAAACTCCTGCACCGCCTCCTTCATGCGCTCACGGAAGTCGTTGTCCGACTCCTCCGAGCGCGCGACGCCGACGACGGCGAACCGTTCCGGCAGCAGCCGGCGGAAGGCCATCGAATAGAGCGCCGGGAACAGCTTGCGCTTCGTCAGGTCACCGGAGGCGCCGAAGATGACGAGAATGCAGGGATCCGGCGTGCGCCGAAGCTGCATTCCCTCGAGCAGCGGATTCTCTTGCGCGGTGGCCACGCTAGCGGGGATCGTCGCCGGCTTTTGCACGCTCGAGCGCGCGCACGGCGTGGCCGCCGAACTGTTGGCGCAGCGCGGCCGCAACCTTCGCGGAGAACTTCATCTCGTCACGTGACTGGAAGCGCGCGAACAGCGACGCCGCGATCACGGGTGTCGGCACGTTCTCGTTGATCGCCTCGTTGATCGTCCAGCGACCCTCGCCGGAATCCTCGACGTACGGAGCGATGTCCTCGAGCTTCGCACCGTGCTGCTCGAACGCCGCGTGCAGGAGCTCGAGCAGCCACGAGCGCACGACCGAACCGTTGCGCCAGATGCCGGAGATCTGATGGGAGTCGAGGTCGAACTCGGCGTGCGCCATGATCTCGAACCCCTCGGCGTACGACTGCATCAGGCCGTACTCGATCCCGTTGTGCACCATCTTCACGAAGTGGCCCGCGCCGGACGGCCCGACGTGCGCATAGCCGTCCTCGGGCGCAAGCGTCTCGAAGATCGGCTCGAGCCGCTTCACGGGCTCGTCGTCGCCGCCGACCATCAGGCAGAAGCCCACCTCGGGGCCCCAGATACCGCCCGACACGCCTGCGTCGACGAAGTGGAGACCACGCTCCTGCGCCACGCCGTGGCGGCGCTGCGAGTCGCGGAAGTTCGAGTTGCCGCCGTCGACAATCGTGTCGCCCTGCTCCGCGGTCCCGAGCAGCTCCTGGAAGACGTCCTCCGTGATCTTCCCGGCCGGGATCATCATCCAGAACGCGCGCGGCGCGTCGAGCTGGTCCTTCAGCTCTGCGAGCGATGCCGCCGTGCGCGCCTCGACGTTCGGGTCGTACGTCTGGACGACGTGGCCGCCCTCGCGCAGCCGCTCGGTCATGCCCGAGCCCATCCGGCCGAGCCCGATCATCCCGAGCTGCACTACAACCTCACCCGCACGATCTCGCGCCCGAGCTGCTCGAGCGAGCGGAAGTCCCCCTCCGCCTGCGCGCGAATCAGGCGGCCGAAGCCGAACTCCTGTCCGGGAATCGGGATCTCGTCGCCCGTGTCGTCGACGACCTGGACGAAGAGGCCCGTCGGCGGCCCGCCCTTGTGCAGCTGTCCGGTGGAGTGCAGGTAGCGCGGGCCGAGCCCGTGCGTGACGACGCAGCCGGTCTCACGGGCCCGCTCGATCAGCGGCTGGAGCTCGCCTTCGCGCACGGGATCGATGAAGGCCTGGATCGCGACGTAGTTCGGCGGAGCCGCGCCGGCCAGCAGCTCGTCGAGCGAGCCTTGCGGCGCCAGCTCGGGATCGTCGCCGGAGGCGAGCACCTCGTTCGTCTTGTCCTTCGCGGCCTGGACGTTGGGCTGGTCAAATGGATTGATCTCGAGGATCGCGCCGGCGATCGCTACCGCGAACTCCCAGCGGAAGAACTCGGCGCCGATCTCGTACGCATCCGGGAGCTTGACCTCCGCCCGCTGCCGGTCCGGCCCGTCGGGGCTCTCGCCGGGCGCCGGCACGAGCCCCTTCCCCTGCTTCCCCGTCGACTCGGCGATCAGCTGCTCGGCCCAGAGCCCGAAGCGTCCGTCCGTGTCCGGGATGCAGACCTTGTCCCGCCCCTCACGCCAGCCGTCGCCGAGCTGCAGCCCGAGCTCGAGGCCGGGGTTCAGCTCGCCGCGGCAGCTCTCCGTCATGCGCACCGCGTTGTCGAGGAGCAGCTCCAGGTCGAGACCCATCAGGGCGGCCGGAACGAGACCGAACGGCGACAGTGCCGAATAGCGTCCGCCGATCGTCGGCTCGCCGGAGAAGACGCGCATCCCCCGCTGCTGGGCCAGCTGCTCGAGTTGCGAGCCGGGATCGGTGACCGCGACGAACTGCGCGCCGGCGCCGCCGGTCTGCTCCCAGTAGTAGTCGAAGTGCGACCGCGTCTCGAGCGTGGTCCCGGACTTGGACGATACGACGAACATCGTCTTCTGCAGGTCGAGGAACTGCTCGGCGTGCCGGATCATCGCCGGGTGCGTCGTGTCGAGGACGTGCAGTCCCTTGGCGCCGAAGGTGCGCTTCAGAACCTCCGGCGCGAGCGACGAACCGCCCATGCCCAGCAGGACGAACGTCTCGAATTGCGAGCGTGCCATCGCCGCGAACTCGTGCAGTTCGGCGACGCGCTCCTGCGTCCGCTTCGGCTCGTCGAGCCAGCCGAGCCACTTGTCTTCGCCGGCGTCCGTCCAGACGCTCGCGTCGCGCGCCCAGACGCGCTCGACCAGGTCCTGTTGGGACGCGACGGCCATCAGGCCGGTGCGAGCTCGCCCTGCTTGGCCTTGATGCCGTCCATCAGCTCCTCGAACGAGTCGGAGAACTTCTGCACACCTTCGCGCTCGAGGGTGCCGACGACATCGTCGTAGTCGATCCCCGCCTCACGCAAGTCGAGGAACAGTTGCCGCGCGGCGTCGACATCCTTCGTCAGCGTCTCGGCGACGTTGCCGTGATCCTGGAAGGCCGTGATCGTCTCCTCCGGCATCGTGTCGACCGTCTCGGGGCCGATCAGCTCCTCGACGTAGAGCACGTCGCGGTAGTCCGGATTCTTGGTCGACGTGGACGCCCACAGGCAGCGCTGCTTCGTCGCGCCCTTCTCCTCGAGCGCTGCCCAGCGCGGGCCGGAGAACGTCTCGAGGTAGTTGTAATACGCGAGCTTGGCGTTCGCGATGCCGAGCTTGCCCTTCAGCCGTGCGGCGTCGCCGCCGCTCGCGTCGAGCCGCTTGTCCGTCTCGGTGTCGACGCGCGAGACGAAGAAGCTCGCGACCGAGTGGACGGTCGACGGATCGCCGCCGCTCTCGACCAGCCGCTCGACTCCGCGGATGTACGCCTCCATCACTTCCTTGTGCCGCTCGAGCGAGAAGATCAGCGTCACGTTGATGTTCCGGCCCGAGGCGATCATCTCTTCGATCGCGCCGAGCCCGGGCTCTGTCGCCGGGATCTTCACGTAGAGGTTCGGCCGCTCGATCCACTCGTGCAGCCGTCGCGCCTCCGCGATCGTCGCGTCGCGGTCGTACGCGAGCGTCGGGTCGACCTCCCAGGAGACGTAGCCGTCGAGCCCGCCGCCCTCGTCCCAGACCTTGCGCAGGAGGTCGCAGGCGTCGGCGATGTCATGCGAGGAGAGCTGGAGGAAGATCTCCTTCGCGTCGGTCTCACCCGACTCGAGGATCTCCTTGAGCTGGGCGTCGTAGCGCTCTCCCTGCGAGATCGCCTTTTGGAAGATCGTCGGGTTCGAAGTGACCCCGACCACCGCGTCAGCGCGCATCTTCCGCTCGAGCTCACCGGTCTGGAGCAGGTCGCGGGACAGGAAGTCGATCCACACGCTCTGACCGAGCGCGGACAGCTTGTGCAAATTCGAGTCAGGCATTCGTCATCGCCCTTTCAAGGTCTTTGATCTTCTTCAGTCGTTTCACATAACGATCGCCGCCGTCGAAACGTGCCCCGAGAAACGCGGCGATCAGGTCGCGCGCGAGCGACGGCCCCACCACCTCCGAGCCGAGGCAGAGGACGTTCATGTCGTCGTGCTCTACCCCCTGGTGCGCGGAATAGACGTCATGGCAGATCGCGGCGCGGATGCCCGCCAGCTTGCATGCGGCGACCGAGGCGCCGACGCCCGAGCCGCAGACGAGCACGCCGCGCTCTGCATCGCCGCCCTGGATCGCCTCGCCGATCTCGCGGGCCTTGTCCGGATAGTCGATCCGCACCGCGTCGGTGTCGGTGCCGAGATCGACGACGTCGTGGGCGGCCAGCGCCTCGAAGACGGCGCTGCGCAGGTGGACGCCGCGGTGGTCGAACGCGACCGCGACTCTCATAGCTGGACCGTACCTAGAATGGCCCTGATGGACACGCAGCAGCTCCAAGAGCTCGGGCAGCAGTTCCGAGTCGACTCGATTCGCTGCGCGGCCGCCGCCAAGTCGGGCCATCCGACCTCCGGCATGTCCGCGGCGGACCTGATGGCCGTCCTCGTCGCGAACCACTACCGCTACGACTTCGACAACCCGAAGCGCGCGGAGAACGACCGGTTGATCTTTTCCAAGGGGCACGCATCGACGCTGCTCTACGCGATCTTCCGCGCCGCCGGTGCGATCACGGACGAGGAGCTCCTCCAATACCGCCAGTTCGGGAGCATGCTCGAGGGTCACCCGACCCCGATCATCCCCTGGGTCGACGTCGCGACGGGCTCACTCGGGCAGGGCCTGCCGTACGGGGTCGGCATGGCGATCGCCGCGAAAAATCTCGACCGACTGCCCTCGCGCGTCTGGGTCCTCTGCGGGGACAGCGAGATGGCCGAAGGCTCGGTGTGGGAGGCGTTCGAGCACGCGGCTCACTACGGGCTCGACAACCTGACCGCGATCATCGACGTCAACCGGCTCGGACAGCGCGGCGAGACGATGGTCGGCTGGGACCTGGACGTCTACCGCGACCGCGCGCACGCGTTCGGCTGGGAGACGATCGAGATCGACGGCCACGACGTCGACGCGATCGACCGCGCCTACACGGAGGCGGCGGGAACGACGGGCAAGCCGACCGTGGTGATCGCGCGGACGATCAAGGGCAAGGGCGTGAAGGCCGTCGAGAACCAGCCCGGCTGGCACGGGAAGGCGCTGGACAACCCGGACGAGGCGATCGATGAGCTCGGCGGGCTCAGGAACATCCACGTCGACGTGGCCAAGCCCGACACAGCGGAGGCGCACACGTTCCCGGGCGGCGAGCTCGAGCTGCCTCGGTACGACGTCGGCGAGGAGGTGGCGACGCGGAAGGCGTACGGCGACGCGCTCGCAGCGCTCGGCTCCGCGCGCGGAGACGTGGTTGCGCTCGACGGGGAGGTCGGGAACTCGACCTTCGCGGAGATCTTCGCCAAGGCCCACCCGGAGCGGTACTTCGAGATGTACATCGCCGAGCAGCAGCTGCTGGCCGCAGCGGTGGGTCTGCAGGCGCGCGGCTGGAACCCGTTCGCATCGACGTTCGCCGCGTTCTTCTCGCGCGCGTACGACTTCATCCGTATGGCGGCGATCAGCCGCGCCAACCTCCGGCTGGCCGGCTCACACGCCGGCGTGTCGATCGGCGAGGACGGTCCGTCGCAGATGGCCCTGGAGGACATCGCCGCGCTGCGCGCGATCCACTCGAGCACCGTTCTCCATCCGTCCGATGCGAACCAGACCGCGAAGCTCGTCGCCGCGATGGCGGATACAGACGGAATCGTCTTCATGCGCACGCTACGCCCGAACACCCCGGTGCTCTATGACGCGGACGAGGAGTTCAGGATCGGCGGCAGTCGCGTGATCCGCTCGTCCGACGACGACGACGTCACGCTCGTCGGAGCGGGGATCACGCTGCACGAGGCGCTGAAAGCGGCGGACGCACTCGAGGAGGAGGGCATCACCGCCAGGGTGATCGACCTCTACTCGATCAAGCCGATCGACACCGAGACGCTGCAGGCCGCCGCGGAGGCAACCGGCCGCATCGTCACGGTCGAGGATCACTTCCCCGAGGGCGGGATCGGCGACGCCGTGCTCGCCGCGTTGGCCGAGAACGGCGATCAGGCCCGAGTCGTCAAGCTCGCCGTACGCGAGATGCCGCGCTCCGGCAAGCCGGCGGAGCTCCTCAACGCCTACGGTATCGACGCCGAGCACATCGCCAGTGCGGCGCGTCAGTTGATCCGAGAGCCGATCGCGGCCTCGTAGAGCTCGCGGTCACGCTCGCGCGCGGCCCGATACGCGTCGGCCCTCTCCGGCCGCGGCTCGACGGCCGGTCCGAGCGACCCGGGCGGCGGCGATATTCCGAGTCTCTCGAGCGCGACGACGGCCGCTCCGCGCAGTGACGCCTCGCGCACGCCCGACATGGTGAGAGGACGCCCGAGCGCGTCGGCGATGATCTGCAACCAGTCCGGGTCCTTCAGCAGCGCTCCACCCGTCGCGACCACCTCCTCGACCTGCGGCATCAGCTCTGCGACCTCGGCGAAGCGGAACGCCACGCCTTCGAGGGCGGCCTGGCGCAGGTCGAGCGGCGTGGTCGCGAACGTGAGCCCGTGGATCGCACCTGTCGCGTGCTGGTGCCAGCCCGGGCTTCGCTCCCCGCCGAGCAGCGTCAGAAAGGTCAGGCCGTGCGAGCCGGGGCCGCGATCCGCCAGGGAGCCGTCGGCGTCGTTCAGCGTGTGCTCGAGCCAGTGGACGAGGCTGCCGCCGTCGGAGAGCGAGCCGCCCTCCACGACCCGTGCGTCGTCGACCCAGTGCACGAAGAGCCCGGGCCGTGCCCGCGGCTCGTCACTCGCGTATACCGTGCGAAACGCGCCCGAGGTGCCGATCATCAACGCGGCGCGCTCACGGGTGACACAGCCTGCGCCCAGGTTCGAACACGCGCCGTCGAGCAAGGCGGGATACCAGCCGTCCACGGCATCGTCGGAGATCTCCGGCAGCCGTTCAGCGTCGACGCCGAGCGTGGCGAGCAACTCCTGGTCCCACGCGCGCGCGTGTAACTGAATCATTCCGCTCGCGGATGCCATCGACATGCTCGCCGGCGCTTCGCGGCCGAGCAGCTCGCCGTAGAGGTAGTCGCAGAAGGACACGAACTTTCGCGCCGCGGCGAAGATGGCCGGCTCCTCGGCGGCGAGCCACGCGAGCTTCGCCGGCCAGTAGCTGCTGTGGATGTGGCAGCCGGTGCGTGCGTGCACGGCCTCCGCGTCGACGCGGCGGGCGAGCTCGGCAGCCGCATCCGCCGACCGCGTGTCACGCCAGCCGAGGATCGGTGTCAGCGGCCGACCGTGCTCGTCAAGCGCAAGCAGGCTGTGCCCGAAGCAGGAGCCGCCGACGGCGTCGTACTCCTCCCCGGCCACGGCCTCGTCGATCGCCTCGCGCACGAGCTCGACGATCCGCGCCGGGTCGTTTTCGTCCGGGTAGTTCCGCCGCGCGGGCTCGCGCTCTCGGGCGTCCGCGTCGAAGATCTGCGCGCGGACCGAGGAGGTGCCCACGTCGATTCCCAGCACGCGCGTCACGCGCCGTACCCTTACAGCGATGGCGGTCCTGATCGCGTCCAACCTGCGCAAGGAGCTGAGCGGCGACCCGCTCTTCGACGGCGTGTCCTTCAAGGTGGAGCGGCGCGACCGCGTTGCCCTCTCGGGCCCGAACGGCGCCGGTAAGACCACGCTGCTCCGCGCCCTGGTCGGCGAGACGACCTTGCAGGCCGGGGAACTGGCCTTCCAGAAGGGCACGCGGGTCGCGCTCCACGACCAGCGGCCGCCGCTCGAGCGTCGGCTGACGCTGCGGGAGTACGTGCTCTCCGGCGCGACGGACCTGCTCGCCCTCGAGGCCGAGCTGCGGCAGCTGGAGGAGGCCATGGCGGCCGGCGACCACGCACCGGCGACGATGCGCCGCTACGGCGAGGCACAGGCCCGGCTCGAGCACGCAGGCGGCTATGACTGGCGCGAGCGGGCGACCGCGGTGCTGCGCGGCCTTGGGTTCCATGACGAGCACCTCGACCGCCAGCTGGAGACCTTCTCCGGCGGAGAGCTGACGCGCGCCTCGCTCGCGCGCGCGCTCGGCGGCGACCCGGATCTGCTCCTGCTGGACGAGCCGACGAATCACCTGGATGTCGAGAGCCTCGAGTGGTTGGAGCGCGAGCTGCAGTCGCTGGACGCGGGGATCCTGATCGTCGCGCACGACCGCTGGTTCCTCGAGGCGGTCACCAACGCCGTGCTCGAGCTCGAAGCGGGCCGCTCGACCTATTTCGCCGGCCCGTGGCACGAGTGGCGACGCGAGAAGGCGGCGCGACTGCACTCGGCGTCGAAGACCGCGGGACGCATCGGCGCCGACATCGAACGACTCGAACGCTTTGTCGCGCGGTTCCGCGCGTCGACCGAGAAGATGGCGCGGAAGGCGCAGGTGAAGATGCGCCAGATCGAGCGGCTCCAGAAGGAGCGTGCGAAGTCGACGGCCGAGATCGGGCTGCTGACCCGAAAGACCAAGCAGCTCGGCTTCGAGTTCCTCAAGCCTGCGCGGAGTGGACGCACCGTCGTGGAGACGACAGGGCTCGAGGTCGCCATCGGCGAGCGCGTGCTGCTCGAGAGCGCGACCTTCGCGATCGAGCGTGGGGAGCACGTGGCGCTCGTCGGACCGAATGGCTCGGGGAAGACGACCTTGCTCGAGACGATCCTGGAGAAGCGCGAACCGCAGGGCGGTTCCGTCCGGCTCGGCCACGGAGTGGTGCCCGCGTATTTCTCGCAGCAGGAGATGGAGCTCGACACACGCGGCTCCGTCCTTCAGTGCGTGCAGCGGGCGACCGGCCTGCAGCGGCCGGACGCGCAGAAGCTGCTTGGACGCTTTCTCTTCTCCGGGTGGGCGGAGCACGAGAAGCCGGTCGTCGCGCTGTCGGGCGGCGAGCGCCGGCGCCTCGCGCTGGCGCTGATCGTTGCGTCGGGTGCGAACTTCCTCGTCGTCGACGAGCCGACCAACCACCTCGACCTCGAGAGTCGCGAGGCGCTCGAGGCCGCGCTCGAGGCGTTTCCCGGAACCATCCTGCTCGTGTCGCACGACCGCGCGCTGCTCGACGCGGCCGCGCAGCGGACGCTGGCGATCGAGGACCGGCAGCTCAATTCCTACGACGGCGGCTGGGCGGACTACGTGCGCCTGCGCGAGGCTCGTGCGGCTCCCGCTCCGGAACCGACCTCCGAGAAGCCGCCGAAGGTGCGCAAGCGGCAACCAGCGCAGCGGCAAGGACCTTCCGAGCTGGAGCGCATCGAGGCGGAGATCGCGCGGCGCGAGAACGCGGTTGCGGAGCTCGAGCGGCGGCTGGCCGAGGACTGGAACGACGTCGAGATGCTGGCGGCGCACCGTCAGGCGCGCGACGAGCTGCAGGCGCTGCTGCAGCGCTGGGAGACCGCATTCGAGCGCACGCAGACGTGAGCGAGCCGACACCGCCGGAAGTCGGTCGCTGGACCGGCATGGGCGAAGCGCTCGGGCGCTTTGCTCTGGGCACCGCGGCCGCCGCCGCCGTCGTGGGCGCGCTCGGCGCAATCGTCGGCCGGGCGACAGGACACAGCGTCTCGGGTGGGATGGCCGGCGCGTACTACATCGTCGGCTGCGCGCTGTTCCTCGTCGGAATGTTTCCGAGCGGCGGCTTCTCGATGATCCGCGGCACGCTCACGCGACGGCGTCCGACAGGCGCGCGCCAGGAGCCGATCTTCCTCATCGGCCTCGTGCTGATCGGCCTCGGGGTCCTGGCCGACCTGACGCGACCGTTTTAGTCGCCGAACGTCGCGATCAGTGCCTCCGCGACGACCTTCAGCGGCCGTCCCGAGATCTGACTCGCCTTGCGCAAACGTGCGAACGCGTCCTGCTCGGAGAGACCCTCCTTCTCCATCAACAGGCCCTTGGCCCGTTCGATCGCCTTGCGGGCGGCGAGCGCCTCGGCCAGCGACTCCGCCTCCTCGCGCAGCGCGGCCAGCTCCTCGTGGCGCGCTCGGGCGGTGCGGATCGCCGGGAGGAGGTCTTGCTCGCGGAACGGCTTGACGAGATACCCGAAGACGCCGGCCTCGGCTGCGCGCTGCACCAGCTCGTCCTGGCCGTAGGCGGTCAACATCACGATCGGGATCGGACGCTCGTCCAGGATGCGCCGGGCCGCCTCGATGCCGTCGAGCTTGGGCATCTTGACGTCGAGGACGGCGACATCAGGCAGCTCGGAGCGGGCGAGGGCGACCGCCTCCTCCCCGTCACGGGCCTCGGCGCAGACCTCGAAGCCGGCCCGCTCCAGGAGGGCCCGTAAGTCGAGCCGGATGATCGTCTCGTCCTCGGCAACCAGGATCCTCATGCGAGGGAGTCTGGCAGCGGCGGCTCCGCCGCCGGGGCCGTTTTCCGCACAATCTGGTGAGAACCCCCTTGGAGCCTCCAAGCCGGCGGACTCCAAACCGCTCACGCGAGGGATGGTGCCCGGCCCCGCTGGGGGCGATCCTGTCAGTGCGGCCACCGATGTCAGAGTTTGATTTCACCCCCAAGCCCCTGGTTCTCCGCGTGGAGATCTCCACGGAGCAGGCAAGCGTCCTCGCTCCCCTGTTCGAGGGAGCGACGGCCGAGCCGGGGCAAGCCCCACGGGCCTCTGCGCCCATCTCCGAGACAGCGGTGGACGAGCTGAAGCAGCGCGAGACCGACCTGGTGCAGCGCGAGGCCGAGTTCGAGGCCGACGTGCAGATCCGCGAAGACCGGATCGAGCGCTGGCGCACGGAGCTCGAGGAGCTCGAGCGGACGCTCGACCGGCGCGAACGCGACCTGGTCAGCTACGTCGACCAGCTCCAAGGCGCCATGTCCGTCGGCCACGACGAAGCCTGGTGGTCCCGCCCGGCGGGCGGGGACGGCGGCGTCAGGTAACTCGCGAACGCTGGCGCGTTCGCTCCTTTTTTAGGTACGGCGCTTCGCGCGGAACGCGCGCGAGCAGAGCTCGCGCGCTCTTCGCGTGGTCGACGGATGGTCTCGATAGTCCGCGTCGCGGTTGCCTGCGGCAATCGCGGCGCGGATTACGTCGCCTCCAGTTAGTGCGGCTTCGCCTGCACTAACTTCCGGCTTTCGTCGGGACGTCACTCTTTTGGGGGATGCCTCGTGCGTTCCCTGGTGGTGCAATCGCTACGTCGTGGATGCCGCCGCCCTCGGCGTTTTGAGTCCCGAGCTCGTTCTCGTGTCGCCGCCTGAGCTCGCTGCAGAGGCGCGCCGGCTGGTGCCGGATCCTCTGCCCGGTACGTACGTGAAGCCGATCACGCCTTCGCCGCGGGCGATTGCGCTGTTCTACGCGACGTGCCTCGCCGGGACGATCGGGCCGCTCGTGCTCGCGTACGCCGCACGCTAGGTGGGAAAGATCACCTCGGCGCGAGTCCCCCGCTCGCTGCGGAGCTCGAGTCGTCCCTGCAGTTCGTCCCGGACGAGGGCCCGCACGATCGACAGCCCCGTCCCCGACGCGTCGCTGTCGATGCCACTGCCGTCGTCGGCGATCGTGAGGACGACCTCGCCGTTGCGCTGAGCCAACTCGATCTCCACCGCCTCGCCGCCGTGCTCGAGCGCGTTCTGCAGCAGCTCGCTGAAGACCAGCGCAAGCGCGGTCGCACGATTGCCCGCGAGCGAGACCGGTTGCAGATCCGCGCGCACGTCCTTCCCCGCGGCGAGACCCTGGACGAGCATCGCGCGGAGCCGGTCGATCAGCTCGCGCAGCTCCACGACTTCTTCACGCTGCTCGGTCAGCACCTCGTGGACGGCGGCGATCGCCAGGATGCGGTTGACGGAGTCCTCGAGCGCCTTGCGCGGATCTGCATCGGCCGAGCGCGCCTGAAGGCGGAGGAGCGACGCGACGGTCTGCAGGTTGTTCTTGACGCGGTGGTGGATCTCTTGTGCAAGCACGCCGCGCATCACGGCACGCCCGTGCTCGAGCGCCACCGCGGCGTGGTGCGCGATCGACGCGAGCAGCGCGCGCTCGTCTGCGGTGAACGGCGTGTCACGATCGCAGACGAGCTCGCCGATCTGCCGCCGCTTCCAGCGCAGCGGCAGGCGCACGGCGTGCTTGCCGGCGCGACCCTCCGGCCACGCGATGTTTCCGTCTTCGAGCACGAGTGCGGCACCTGTCGCGCCGACTGCCTCCATCGTCGTCTTGACGATCGCCTCGAGCGATTCCTCGAGGTAGAGGGACTCCGACACCGCCTCGGAGATCTTGGCGAGCGCTTCGAGCTCGGCCACCCGCCGCTGGGCCTGCGCGTACAGCTGCGCGTGCTCGATCGTCTGTGCAACCTGGGCTGCGATCGCGACGACCAGCTCGATCTCGTCCGGCGCGAACTCCCGCGGCTCGATCGTCCGCACGTTCAGCGCACCGGCCAGCCGCTCGCGCGCGACGATCGGCACGGCCAGGATCGACTCGTACTGATCCTCCGGCAGGTTCGAGAAGAGCTTGAAGCGCGGATCGAGGTGAGCCTGCGCAGGGATCATGATCGGGGACCGCTCGGCCGCTGCCGTCCCGGTGATCCCCTCGCCCGGCCGCATGCGCGGGCGCTTCGTCATCTCCTCGACGCTCGTCCCGTGCGTCGCGCGCAGCACGAGCTCGTCGGTCCGGTCGTCGTAGAGATAGACGAAGCACGCGTCCGCGCCGAGGACGTCGGCGACCTTCCTCGCCACGAGACCGAGCACCTCCTCCAGGTCGAGCGTCGAGTTGACCGCCGCGATGGTTTCGGTGAGCAGACGCAGGTGGCGCTCTCTAACGTCCAATGGAAGTCTTAGGCTAGCCGCCGTGGATCGCTATCAGTGGCTGCTCTTCTTCCACGTGACCGGCGCGTTCATGGTGCTCGGCGGCGCCGTGATGGCGGGAATCCTCAACGTCTCGGCGCTGCGACGGGAACGGCCCAGCGAGATCGTGGTGCTCTTCCGGCTGACGCGGTACGCCGTGACGTCGATCACCGTGGGCATGGTCGTGGCGCTCGCCTTCGGCCTCTGGCTCGTCAGCGACGCCGACTACGGCTGGGGGGACACGTGGATCGTCCTCGCGCTGATCCTCTGGTTCGTCGCAAATGCCCTCGGCGGCATCGGGGGCAAGCGCGACAAGCGAGCGCGCCAGCTCGCGGAACAGCTTGTGGCGCAAGGCGATCAACCGAGCGCGGAGCTGCAGACGCGGCTGCGGGATCCTGTGTCGCTCGCGCTGAGCTGGGGGAGCGGGATCGTCGTCGTCGGAATCCTCGCTCTGATGATCTGGAAGCCGGGCGCGTGATGCTGGCCATCGTCCGCCCCGACAGTTGGAACCTCCCGCTCTTCCTGCACGTCCTCGGCGCAACGGCTGTGACAGGGGCGACGGCGGCGACGGTCGTCGCGGCGGCTGCTTCGCAGAAGTGGCCATGGCTGAGACCCTTGGTGTTCAAGACCTCGGTCGGAGTCGTCCTGCCGACATGGCTGTTGATGCGCCTCGGCGGCGCGTGGTCAGACTCGCGCGAGCCGATCGGCGACGATTCGACGTGGCTCGGCATCGGCTACCTCGTCGGTGACGCCGGCCTCATCCTCTTGATTGCGGTCGCCATCTTCAGCTGGATCGGCAAGCGGCGACCGGAAAAGGGCTGGCCCGAGAAGGCGGTCGTCGGGATCGCCGGCGTCTACTTCGTGGCCCTGCTCGTAGCGATGTTCGCCATGAGCGGGAAGCCGGGCAGTTAACAGAACCCTTACGCCGTGGAAGGGAATTTCCTTAGACACGGGGAATAGGTTCCGAGCGTGTCAGCTCTCCCGTTGAATCTCACGGCCACGACAGGCTTTCTCGTCGCTGACAACCGAGGTCGCGTCGTCGGGAAGGTCGAGTGCCCGATGTACGGGACGCTCCCCGATGTACCGGATGCCCTCTCCGTCAAGAGCGGCTTCCTCTCACGTCACCGCCGCCTCGTCCCGGCCGACACGATCGCCGAAGTCGATCCGACGAGCCGCGTCGTAGGCCTCCGCGTCGCCCGAGAAGCAATCCGCCGCTTCCTTTAGGGGGACATGTCCCTAGACGGCTCGACAACCTCGGCCACCAAGGCCGGAGGTTAAGGCAGGCGCAGCCCGCCTTAACCGCAGGCGGGCTAGTGCGTGCGGGGATGGCGAAGCCACCGCCGCACGCACTGTCAGGACCATCCGCCCAACCTCGCCCTTGGGCGAGTGACGCTCGCGCGCGGAGGCGAGACCGCGTCTCGCCGGAGCGCTACAGCCGCTCGCCTTCACCCCCGAAAAGTGCGCAGCACTTTTCGGGGCTTTAAACGACCGCGAGCTGGGCGAAATCGCACAGCTCGCAGTCGGCCGTCAGTTGGATCCCGCAGGCCGCAGAGCTCACGGGACCGGGCTTGATTCTCTCTCTTTCTCAGAGAACGGACAAGTACTTAGCGAGCTCCCACTCCGTGAGCTGGACGCGGTACTCGTCCCACTCGCCGCGCTTCAGCTCCACGTAGCGGTCGAAGATGTGCGGGCCGAGTGCCTTCCGGGCCAGGTCGGACTGGGCGAGCTCGTCGATCGCCTCGCCGAGCGTCTCCGGCAACGAGACGATCCCGCGCTCGCGCCGCTGCTCGGCGGTCAGGTGGTACAGGTTCGTCTCCATCGGCTCCGGCAGCTCGTAGCCCTGCTCGATTCCGTCCAGCCCCGCGTGGAGCAGCGTCGCGAACGTGAGGTACGGATTGCACGCCGGGTCGGGACAGCGGATCTCGGCGCGGGTGGCCTGCTCGGCCCCCGGCTTGTACAGCGGGATGCGAATCAGCGCCGAGCGGTTCCGCCGCGACCAGGCCACGTACACCGGAGCCTCGTAGCCGGGCACGAGGCGCTTGTAGGAGTTGACCCACTGTGCGAACACCGCGCTGATCTCCCGCGCGTGCCGCAACTGCCCGGCGATGAACGCCTTGCCCGCACCCGAGAGGTGCCACTCGTCGTCCGCATCGAAGAACGCGTTCCGGCCGTCCTTGAAAAGCGACTGGTGGGTGTGCATTCCCGAACCGTTCTCGCCGAAGATCGGCTTGGGCATGAAGGTCGCGTGGAAGCCGGCCTTCTTCGCGATCTCCTTCACGATCAACCGGTACGTCACGGTGTGGTCCGCCATCGACAGCGCATCGGCGTAGCGCATGTCGATCTCGTGCTGAGACGGGCCGACCTCGTGGTGCACGTACTCGATCGGAATCCCCATCGACTCCAGCGCACGGACCGTCTCCTGCCGCAGCTCGCTCGCCGCATCCATCGTCGTCATCGCGAAGTAGCCGCCCTCGTCGAGCGTCTCCGTGCCCTTGTCGTCGCGGAAGAGGAAGTACTCGAGCTCCGGCCCGACGTTGAAGGTGTCGAACCCGAGCGAGGTCATCCGCTCGAGCGCACGCCGCAGGACGTAACGCGGGTCGCCTTCGTATGGCTTCCCATCCGGCGTGACGATGTCGCAGATCATCCGCGCCACCTTGGTCTCGCCTTCCTTCCAGGGCATCAGCTGGAACGTCTCCGGGTCGGGAATGGCGACCATGTCCGACTCCTCGATCGCGTTGAAGCCCGTGATCGACGAGCCGTCGAAGCCCATGCCGTCGTCGAGGGCGTCCTCGACCTCGGCCGGCGTGACGGCGAAGCTCTTCAGGTGACCCTCGATGTCCGAGAACCAGAGCAGGACGAATTCGACGCCCTCCTGCTCGATCCGAGCCTGCACCTCTCGCCGCGAGTCCTCGCTCGACGTCGCCCTGTTCTTGGTCTCGACCTGCGCCATGAATTCCTCCTTGAAATGCGAAAAGCCTCAGGCGCGAGCAACGCGCCCGAGGCTCCGTTGCCTCGACGACGGCAGGAGTCTATACGGTGACGCCGTGCGCCTTCTAGTCACAGGCGGCGCCGGCTTCATCGGGTCGCACTTCGTCAAGCGGATGCTGGCCGCCGGGGAGGACGTCGTCGTCCTCGACAAGTTCACCTATGCCGGGAACGAGGCCAATCTGCCCCCCGACGTAGCGTGCCACCGCGGCGACATCGCGGTCCGCGAGGACGTCGATCAAATCGGGCACGTCGATGCGATCGTCAATTTCGCGGCGGAGACTCACGTCGACCGCTCGATCCTCGGCCCGGAGGACTTCGTGCGCACCGACGTGCTCGGGGCTCTCGTCCTGCTGCGGGCCGCGCGGGAGCTGAGCGCCCGGCTGGTTCACGTCTCCACCGACGAGGTGTACGGCGACATCGAGCCCGGCTGGTCGTCACGCGAGGACGATCCGCTGCGACCGTCGAGCCCGTACAGCGCCTCGAAGGCGGGCGGTGACCTGCAGGTGCTCGCCGGCGTGCGCACGTTCGGCGTGAACGCGTCGGTCACGCGCGGCGCGAACACGTACGGCCCGAACCAGTACCCGGAGAAGCTGCTGCCGCTCTTCACGACGAACGCCCTCGACGGCGAGCCGTTGCCGCTCTACGGCGACGGGCGGCAGGTGCGCGACTAGCTCCACGTGGACGATCACTGCACGGCGATCGAGCTCGTGCTCCGCGAAGGCGAGCCGGGCGGCGTGTACAACGTCGCGGCGAACGAGGAGCACGAAAATGCGGAGCTGGCGCGCTTCATCGTCGATCACCTCGGGATCGGCCCCTCCTTGATCCGCCAGGTCGAGGACCGGGCGGGGCACGACCGCCGCTACTCGCTCGACTCGACGAGGATTCGGTCGCTCGGCTGGGAGCCGCGCCGCGGGTGGGCGGACGGGCTCCGCGCGACGATCGACTGGTACCGCGACAACCGCGACTGGTGGGAGCCGATCAAGCGCTCCGGCGGCTTCCGGGAGTACTACGAGAAGCAGTACGCCGCCCGGCTGACCAGCTAAGGCGCCGACTTGGCGGCGCCGCAGAAAGGCTGTGTCGGCTTCGCCGACACAGCCGTCTTACGCACCATCTTGGCCAGCACACGTTTGACGACCACAACGCGTGAACTAGCAGTTCTCTTGTGCCTGCTCGCGCAGACGGTCGATCTCGCTGCGCTGACCCTGGATCGCCTCTGACTGGTCGAGCAGGTCGAGCACGCCGTCGCAGTTCCCGAGCTGGTAGCGCGTGTAGGCCAGGTTGTACTTCGCGTACGCCTCGTCGAGGCTGCCGGTCCCGTCCAGCTTCTGCACCGCCCGCTCGAGCAGCGGCAACGCGCCTTGGAAGTCGCCGGCCTGCATCTTCGCGAACCCCGCGTCGTTGAGCGCCTTGCCGCTCTGCTCCGTCGGCGCCGAGGTCGTTGGTGACGTCGTCACGGTCCGCTGGACAGTCGATACCTGACCCTGGGTCGTCACCGTCCGCACGGTCGTGACGACCGTCGGTGGCGGTGAGGAGCCGTCGCGCGTCAAGAGCCACGCGAGCAAGATGCCCGCGAGCGCGCCGGCGGCGAGCAGCGCGAAGAGCAGCGGCCGCAGGTTTCGCGAGGCCGGAGGACGCGGGACCACCTGCGTGACGGCCGTCGGCGCGGCAGCCGCGAGCGGCCTCGTCATGCCGGCGGCGACCGACAGCGCGTCGCGCAGGGCCGCGACGAAACCAGCGCACGTCTCGAACCGCCGCGCGGGGTCCTTCGCGAGCGCGCGCTCGAACACCGGGTCGAGCTCGCGCGGGAGGCCCGACCTGCCGGACACCGAGGGCACGGGCGCGTTGACGTGCGCCGCCGCCTCCGCGGTCGGGCTGTCGGCGGCGAAGGGACGCGACCCGGTCAGCAGCTCGAACCCGACCACTGCGAGTGCGTACCTGTCGCTGGCCGCTGTCGCGCGCTCCCCCTGTGCCTGCTCCGGCGCGAGGTAGCCCGCCGTCCCGAGGACCGTCCCCGTCATCGTGAGCGAGTCCATCCCAGCGGCGCTCGCGATCCCGAAATCCGCCACGTACACGTTTCCGTCGCGATCGAGCATCAGATTGCCCGGTTTCACGTCCCGATGGACGACGCCGCGTTCGTGCGCCGCGTCGAGCGCACGTCCGGCCTGCTCCAGCCAATCGAAGACCTGTTGCGGCGCTTGTGCCCCGCGCCGTCGCAAGACGTCGTCGAGCGAACCGCCCCCGAGGTACTCCATGACGATGTACGGACGCTCGTGGTGTTCACCGACGTCGAAGATCGTGACGGTGTTCGGCTCACCGGAGAGCCGCGCCGCCGCGAGCGCCTCGCGCTTGAAGCGCTCTCGCACCGAACCGTCCTGAGCGTACCGCTCGGCGAGGATCTTGACCGCGACCTCGCGGCCGAGCACCGAGTCGGTGGCGCGATAGATATCGCCCATGCCGCCGCGCCCGATCTGCTGCGGGTCGCGGTAGCGAGGCGGCAGGAGCTCCCCGTTCACGACCCGACATGGTCACGAAAACGATGAGGTCAGGGTTCCGTAAAGAAAGCTGCTGCATATGAAGCCCTTTGCTAGCCTCGTGCGAGTCCTCGTTGGGGTCAACTCGATGCGTCGAACGGCCGCACTCGCTTCCATCCTCCTGCTCGGCACCTGTCCGGCGGCCCCTGCGCGCTTGGACGCGCCCAAGACGACCGGAACGGCGACGTTCGTCGTGACGGGGCACGGCTGGGGCCACGGCGTCGGGATGAGCCAGTACGGGGCGTACGGCTACGCGCAGAAGGGCGTCGGCTACGCGAAGATCGTGTTGCACTACTTCGCGGGGACCGAGCTCGGGGCCGCGCCGGTGTCGCGCGTGCGCGTGCTGCTCACGAGCGGGGTCGCGAAGCTGCCGATCAGCTCGGCGGCGGACTTCCGCGTGAAGGACGCGACCGGTGTGACGCACGACGTGGCCGCCGGCAACTACACCCTGACGCCCGCGCTGAAGCTGAAGGTCGACGGCGTCGCGACTGCGACCGCTCTGCCCGGCCCGCTTCTCTTCCAGCCGGGAGCCGCGCCGCTGCAGCTGAAGCATCAGTATCGCGGCTCGATCCAGGTCGACCTCGTCAGCGGCAAGCTGCGCGCGATCAACATGGTCGGGCTCGAGCAGTACCTCTACGGCGTCGTCCCGTCGGAGATGCCGTACACGTGGCACCCGGAGGCACTCAAGGCGCAGGCCGTCGCCGCGCGTTCGTACGCGCTCGCCACGCGCCGTAGCGGCGCGTTCGACCTCTACCCCGACACGCGCAGCCAGGTGTACCTCGGAATCGAGCACGAGAAGCCGTCGACGAACGCGGCAGTCGACGCGACGGCAGGCAAGGTCGTGCTGTACCAGGGCCAGGTCGCGAAGACGTACTTCTTCTCGAGCTCGGGTGGACGCACCGCCTCGGCCGAAGACGTGTGGGGCGAGGCCGTGCCGTATCTCGTCTCCGTGCCGGATCCCTACGACACGATCTCGCCGTACCACAACTGGGGACCGTTCGCGTTCACCGGCGCGAAGCTCGCGAAGCTGATGAAGCTCAAGAGCCGCGTCGTCGACCTCCAGACGGAACTCAATTCGTCGGGACGGATCAAGACGCTCACGATGGTCAGCGCGAACGGCAGCACCGTCGCGATTCCGGGGACGGACCTGCGTAAGCGCCTCGCGGTGCGCTCAACGTGGTTCAGCGTCGGCGTGCTCTCCCTCAGTGCGCCGAGCGCCGCGGTGGTGTACGGCTCGCGCACCCGGCTGACCGGGATTGCGCGGGGCTTGTCGGACGCGGTGCTGCAGCAACTCGACGGGAGCGAGTGGAAGCAGCTCGCCACGGTCAAGCCTGCTGAGGACGGGACGGTCGCCGTCTCGATCAAGCCCCCGGTCACGACGCGGTACCGGCTGGCGACCGGCAAGGTGAGTGCGGCGCCGGTCCGCGTTCCGGTTGCGCCGCTCGTCCGCTTCTATGCGCCGCGCACACCCGATCAGCTGCGCGGTTACGTACGCCCGCTGTCGCTCACCGGCGCGAGAGTCTTGATCCAGCGTCAGCAGGGCCCGGGCTGGGTGACCGCGGCAGAGGCGACGGTCGCCGCCGACGGCACGTTCCTCGCGAAGCTCCAGCTCACCGACGGCGTGTACCGCGCGCGGGTCGGCTCGGGACACGGCTACGTGGCCGGGACGACGCCGCTCCTGCAGGTCTCGAACCAGTGAGGCTTGCGCTCGCCGCGGCGCTCGCGCTCGTGCTGGCGCCGTCGGCGCTCGCGCTGCCCCTGGGAGCACGGTTCACTCCGAGCGATCCGCTCGTCTCGAAGCAGTACTACCTCGGCCAGGATCATGCGTTCGACGCGTTCGGACCCGAGCTGCCGGTCGTCAACCCCGTCCGCATCGCGATCATCGACTCCGGGCTCGACGGCGGCCACCCGGAGTTCCCGCGCCAACGGATCTGGCAGGCGCATAGCTGGGTCGGCGGCAGCGCACTCACGGACGAGGAGGGACACGGCACATTCGTGGCCGGCGAGATCGCGGCCGCGATCAACAACAACGAGGGCATCGCGGGTATGGCCTTCCCCGCGCAGCTGATCATCGCCAAGATCGCGCGCTCCGACCAGACGATCGACGTGAAGGACGAGGCCGAGGCGATCCGCTGGGCCGTCGACGTCGGCGCCCGCGTGATCAACCTGTCGATCGGCGGGCTGCGCAATCCCTTCAATCCGAAACTGGATACGTTCTCGAAGGTCGAGGCCGACGCGATCGAGTACGCGGTTCGCCACGGAGCCGTGCTCGTCGCGGCGGTCGGCAACTCGGACGAGGCACCGCAGACCCCGTGGTCGTATGCGAGCTACCCAGCGGCGCTCCCGCACGTGATCGGGGTCAGCGCGCTGACGCCGACCGGAAACGTTCCAACGTTCTCCAACCGCGACCCGATCTACAACGACATGTCCGCGCCCGGCCAGGAGATCTACTCCACCCTGCCGCGCGCGTTGACCTCGTTCAGGCCGCTCTGTCAGAACCAGGGCTACTCGGACTGCGGGCCGGACGAGTTCCGCCATGCGGCCGGGACGTCGTTCGCCGCGCCGCAGGTCTCCGCAGCAGCCGCGGTCCTGTTCGCGCTCAAGCCGACGCTTACCGCCGATCAGGTCGCGAACACCCTCGAGCGATCGGCGACCGACGTGAACGCCTCGGACGGCTGCAGACAATGCCCGTTGCTGCGCGACTCCCTCAGCGGCTGGGGGCGCCTCGACGTCTCGAAGGCGGTGGCGGCGCTCGACGGCGTCCTGCCGCCCGTCGACCGGCTCGAGCCGAACGACGACGCCGGCGTGCAGTCCGTCCGGCTCTCCGCCGCCGTCAAGTCGGTGAAGGCGACCATCGACTTCTGGGACGACCAGATCGACGTCTACCGGGTCTACCTGAACAAGAACCAGCGCCTGCGGCTGGCGCTGGACGGGCCCGTAGGCGCAACGTCGAACCTGCTGCTCTGGCGTCCCGGCACCAAGCGCGTGAACGATCTGCGCAAGCAAAACCTGCGGGCCGCGCAGTCGATCGGACAGGGCTCCTCGCACAAGCTCGGCTACCGCGCACCGAAGAAGGGGTGGTACTACGTCGAGGTCAAGGTCGTGACTCGCGGCTCCGGGCCGTACGAGCTGACGCTCAGCCGCGTCAAGTAAGTAGCTCGTCGGGCGGCACGTCGCGGAGCACGCGCGCCGGGTTGCCCACGACCACGACCCGTGGCGGCACGTCCTTCACGACTACGGCGCCGGCGCCCACGAACGCCTCTTCGCCGATCTCGACAGCCGGGCAGAGCACCGCACCGACGCCGACGCGAGCTCCGCGCCGGATCGTCGGCCCCTTGCGCAGCTCATGCCGACGCTCGGTCCTGCCCATGAAGTTGTCGTTCGACGTCTGCACGCAGGGCGCGATGAAGACGTCCTCCTCGAGCACGGAGTGCGCGGTCACGTACGCCATCGCCTGGATCTTCGTGCGTGTCCCGATCGTCACGTCGTTCTCCACGAGCGAGGCGCGGCCGATCACAACCTCGTCGCCGATGTCGCAGCGTTCACGCACGCAGGCCTGATCACCGACGATCACGCCGGCTCCGACCCGTGTCCCGGCGAAGACGATTGCGCCGGTGGAGACGATCGTCCCGGGCCCGAGCTCGAGCGGCGGCAAGTCCTCCCGCTTCGGGCGGCTTTCCGACAACCGCGTAGTCCAGGATCTTGCAGCCGTCGCCGAGGACGGTTCCGGGATAGACGATCGCGGTGTCCGCGACCTCCGCGCTCATCGGTCGATCTTTGGCCGATGAGCGAGGGAAGGGGCAAAAGCGGCGCGTGGGCTGAGGCGTGACCTAAAGAAGGGGTGAAGGCGTGCGACGCTCACGCGACGACGGATTCCAGCGAGGCCTGCAGCTGCTCGAGCGCACGCACGACCGGCACGGCATCGCGCGCCGCCTTGTGCGGATCGCCCTCACCGGAGACAAGGCGGAGGAAGTGCTGGCACTCGACCCGCAGCGGCTCCGTCGCGTCCACCTTCGGGCTGTAGACGTCGCCCGTGCGCGTGCGCCAGTTGTCGTAGACAGTGATCTTGCGCTCCCGTTCCATGTCGTCGAAGACCGCCATCCGGTCGTTGCCGACGACGGTGATGCGGCGGATCTTGTGCGGATCGAGCCACGAGAGATGCATGTGCGCCATCTTCCCGGAGGGAAAGCGCAGATAGCAGAAGACGACGTCCTCGACGCCGCCGGTAAGGAACGCGTTCCCGTGCGCGCGCACCTCACTCGGCTCCTCCCCGATCAGGAACAGCAGCACCGAGAGGTCATGGACCCCGAGTGACCAGAGCGCGTTCTCGTTCGTCCGGAACGTGCCGAGGTTCTGGCGGTTGCCGTAGACGTAGAGCACGTCGCCGAGCTCGTCCGAGTCGACGATCTCCTTCAGCTTGCGCACGCCGGGGTGGTAGAGCAGCAGGTGGCCGGGCATCAGTACGCGCCCGCGCTCTTCGGCGAGGTCGCAGAGCTCCTCCAGCTCCGCGCCGCGCATCGCCGGCGGCTTCTCCACGAAGACGTGCTTGCCCGCCTCCAGCACGCGGCGGGCGAGCTCGTAGTGCGTCGGGACGGGCGTTGCGATCACCACCCCCTCCACCGAGTCGTCCGCAAGCACGTCGTCGAGCCGAGCCGTCAGGCGCGCCGTCGGATAGCGCTGCGCGAGCCCGGCGTGCTGCTGCTCGTCGACGTCGCAGAGCCAGACCAGGTCGGCGAGGTCGGCGAAGTTGCGGGCGAGGTTCTTCCCCCATTGACCGAGCCCGACCTGCGCGAGTCGAGTCACAATTTCCAGACTTTCCCGTTGCCGGTGCCGTTCCTGCCGGTCGCGTTGCGTAGGTCGACGACCAGCTGCGCGCGCTCGACGAGATCGTCGTAGTCGATCGAGGTGTGCGCGGTCACGATCACGACGCAGTCGTAGTCCTCCGGCCTGTATTCGACGGAGCGCAGACCGTCGAACGCCGCGACGTGGGGGTCGTGGTAGACGACGTCGGAACCGGCCTTGCGGAGCAGGTGGATGATCTTCTCCGCCGGCGACTCGCGCACGTCGTCGATGTCCGGCTTGTACGAGACGCCGAGGATGAGGATGCGTGAGCCCTTCAGGGACTTCTGCGCCCCGTGGTTCAGAGCCTGCGAGATCAGCGAGCGGCAGAAGTACGGCATGTTCGCGTTGACCTTGCCGGCCAGCTCGATGAACTCCGTGTAGAAGTCGTACTCGCGCGCCTTCCACGTGAGGTAGAACGGGTCGATCGGGATGCAGTGCCCGCCGAGGCCCGGCCCCGGCTTGAAGCTCATGAAGCCGAACGGCTTGGTCTCCGCCGCTTCGACGATCTCCCAGACGTCGATGTCCATCCGCTCGCAGAGCTGAGCGAGCTCGTTCACAAGCGCGATGTTGACGGCGCGAAAGATGTTCTCGAGGAGCTTCGTCAGCTCGGCCGCTTCGGGCGAGGAGACCGGGACGACGGTTTCGACCGCGCTGCGGTAGAGCTCGGCCGCCCGCTCGGTGCACGCGGGCGTAACGCCGCCGACGAGCTTGGGCGTGTTGCGCGTCGTCCAGTCGGTGCGGCCGGGATCGACACGCTCGGGCGAGAAGGCGAGGTGGAAGTCCTCCCCGACCTTGAGCCCGCTCGTCTCGAGGATGGGCTGGAGGCACTCGCGCGTCGTGCCGGGATAGGTCGTCGACTCGAGCACGACGAGCTGGCCCTTGGCCAGGCGGGGCGCGATCTGCTCGACTGCGCTCCGCACGATCGAGAGGTCGGGCTCCCGCTGGCTGGAGAGCGGTGTCGGCAGGGCGACGAGGATCGCGCCGGCCTCCGCGAGGGCGTCGTAGTCGGTCGTCGCCGTGACGAGGCCCTCGTCGACGAGCCGCTTCAGCTGCCCCGACGGGACGTCGCCGATGTGGCTTTCGCCGCGGTTGATGCCGTCCACGACGTCCTGGCTGACGTCGATCAGCACGACGCTCTTTCCCGCGTCGGCAAACGCATGTGCGAGCGGCATCCCGACGTAGCCCGCCCCGACGATGGCGATGTCCGGCTTCATTCGGGGCAAGGCTACTGACGGCGAAGGGCGGCTACACTACTCAGCCGCCAGCGCGTCGAAGTCCGGCTCGGTCTGCGACAGAGCCATGATGACTTCGACGCGGTCGTTCTGCCGAAGCGCGGATGTGACCGCGCCGGGCAAAAGCCCGCCGCGGCGGTGGATGTAAGCCGATTTGGGCACCGCTACACTGGGCTGCCGCTCGGGCCGTTAGCTCAGCTGGTAGAGCAGGGGACTCTTAATCCCAAGGTCGCAGGTTCGATCCCTGCACGGCCCACCTTACGAGGTATTGCGCGAACCGCCGCCGGAACGCGGTAGAACTGGAGGATCCGGCGGCGGTTGTGCACGCGGACCTCTTTGATGAGCAGGCGGAGGAGCCCTCGCATGAACTGGACCAGTCACGCCGACACACTCCTCGACGACGTCGACTTCGCTCACCGCGTGCGGCCGGACTGGACCCTCAATAAAAATGGACCAAACACAGGGGGCCGGTCAGAGGACTATCCGAAGGGCGTCTGGGTCGAGAAGCAATACCGCGCGGCGATCCTCGATCTCGAGCGGACGGATGGCACGCCTGTCACTGTCGAACGCCGTCGAACAACGTCGAGCGGCCGCGCGCCGCGCGGGCTGAAGCTCGGCGACGTGGTCAAGTTCGGGTGATTCGCCTATCCTCATGCCGACGGCGCCGACGGAGAGTGACGCCTCCCGAGCCGTCCGGCTGGCCCCCGTGATCGGGCCGTAAACGAGGCCGCCGCAAGGCGGCGAAGTGCGGTGGCACCGCGGGGACGCCTCCCGTCCGCACAGGTAGGGCGACTGTGTTGAGGGAGGTGATGACCGTGAGGATCCTGACGAACGAACTCGCCGCGCACGCCGGCGAGCACGTGACGCTGGCGGGCTGGGTACATGCGAGACGCGATCTCGGCAGCGTGGCCTTCGTTCTCCTACGCGACCGCTCAGGGCTGGCGCAAATCGTGCTTGACGAGCCGCTTGAGCTCCAACCAGAGTCCGTTGTCGAGGTCGATGGGACCGCCGTCGCCGCCCCGCAGGCACCGCGCGGCATCGAGCTGCACGCGCCTGTGTTCCGCGTCCTCGCCACAGCGGCCTCGCCCCCGCCGCTCGAGCTTCGGCGGCCAGAGCTGAAGGAGACGCTGCCGACGATCCTCGACCATGCGCCGCTTGCACTTCGCCACCCACGGCAGCGGGCGCCCTTTGAAATCGCGGCCGCCTCGCTACACGGCTTCCGCGCCGTACTCGACGGTCTCGATTTCACCGAGATCTCGACGCCGAAGATCGTCGCCTCCGCGACGGAGAGCGGTGCCAACGTCTTCGCACTCGACTACTTCGGTCGGCGAGCCTATCTGGCGCAGAGCCCACAGTTCTACAAGCAGACGATGGTCGGCGTGTTCGAGCGCGTCTACGAGACGGGGCGGGTCTTCCGAGCCGAACCGCATGACACGGCCCGCCACCTGTCCGAATACACGTCACTGGACGCCGAGATCGGTTTTGTCAGCGACCACTTCGATGTAATGGCGGTTGCGCGCGCGGCCGTCGCCGGGATGGTCGAGGCGGTCCGCGAGCTCGCACCACGAGCGGTCGAGCTGCTCGAGGTGGAGCTCCCGCAGGTCCCGCCCGCGATCCCTTGGCTGCACTTCGCCGACAGCGGCGTCGACGATGTCGACCTTGCGCCGGCGGACGAGCGGCGCCTCTGCGAGGAGCACGGCGACTTCGTGTTCATCACCGGCTTCCCGATGGCGAAGCGGCCCTTCTACACTCATCCCGAGCCGGGGAGGTCGCAGTACTCGAACTCGTTCGACCTGCTCTTCCGGGGAATGGAGATCGTCACCGGTGGGCAGCGACTGCACCGCTACGAGGACTACGTGGCCGCGCTCGGCGGCGCAACGGCCCCGTACGAAAGCTACCTACAGGCGTTCCGCTATGGCATGCCTCCCCACGGCGGCTTCGCGCTCGGGCTGGAGCGCTGGGTGGCCCGCCTGGTCGGCGCGGCCAACGTCCGCGAGACGACACTGTTCCCGCGCGACCTGAATCGCCTTACGCCGTAGCCGGCTACGTGACGCTCAGGGTCGCAGCGCGGAACACCACGTGGTTTGCGCAACGTTCGGTACCGTCCATCCGATCGAAATCCGGCCCGCTTCGCGGGCCATGATGATTTCGATCGGATTGTTTCGATCCAGGCCGTTGTAAGCCGACGCCGGCGAAGCCGACATCGGCGGCGGTGATGCTCTTATCGGTTAGGCAAGGGCCTAAGATCTGGGCTGTGGCTGGGGTCAGGGTCGGTGCCGCGCTGATGGCCGCAGCGCTGGGGCTTGCGGCCGGCGGAAGTCCACGTGCCGGCGGGCTCTCCGGCCTGCAGTTCCGGCGGACCTACGGCAACACCCAGGTCTGGTTGATGAACGCGAACGGCAGTCACCAGCGGGTGTCCCCGCTGCACCACTACGGCACCTGGTCCTCGACCGGAACGCACGTCGCTTACTCCAACGGTTCCGGGGGCTACGTCGCGAAGGGAGACGGAAGCGATCCCCACCGCGTCGCCCGCCTACCGGCCGACCCCGACAACAAGTGCTTCGCCCCGGACTGGTCGCCGAACGCGGAGCAGCTCGCCTTCGTCACCCAGTGCGGAATCGACGCAGCCAATCTCGTCGTCGAGCGCGCCGACTTCACGAACCGGCGACGCCTCGCGAAAGGCTTCAGGACCCTGCGCCCGCGCTGGTCTCCGGACGGCCGCACGATCTTGTTTGCCGGCAGAGCACCGGGAGAGTTCTCTTTCGCCTTCTACGTCGTACGGCCGGACGGCGACGGGCCCGAGCGCATCCCCGGCTTCACCTTCGACTTCACGTACGCACGCGACACGAACTGGGAGTGGTCGCGCGACGGCAAGACGATCTTCGCCCTCCTCGAGACGCACCAGTTGTTCGCCGTCCCACGCGGCGGCGAAAGGGCGCGTCTGCTCACGCCCAAGTTGACCGTCGCCGCGTTCGACCTCTCGCCGGACGGCGCGCGGATCGTGCTGCAGGCGCAATCCGGCCTGGCCGACTGGGAGATCTACGTCATGCGCAGCGACGGCACACACCTGCGACAGCTCACCCACAACGGCTCGCAGGACACAGCGCCGACCCGGTCGCCCCGTGGTGACAAGATCGCATTCGTGAGCGAGCGCAACGGCAATTGTTGCGCGGACATCTACGTGATGAAGCCGGACGGAACCGCGGGCAAAGGAATCTCACGGGTCCCAGCGCGGAGTGGGAGGACGCCCCGAGCTGGATTCCTTGAAGGGAGCTGCGCCCGGAAGACCGGGCGCAGCTCGACCTCACTTAGGCAGACAGGACGTTGCTCGTGCCGGACAGATAGCCCGTACTGCGCGGAACGAGCACCCGGATCCTCGCCCCACCGAACCGCGCCCGGAAGACCGCGCGCGAGGTGATGGTCGGCGTTTCGCCCGGGAAGGCGCGCGTGAAGTAGACGCGCCTCAGGCTGCGCCAGTGGTGCGTCCGCAGGCTCCAGCGCTGGACGACGCCATACCTACCGACGAACGAACGCGCCGCGACAGCCCGCAGCACGAACCGATGCCTTGTGCTGCGAGTCAGGCTCACACGTGGGCGGACGTTGACGGAAACTGCGTTGCTGGTCGTCTGGCCGTTGCTTGCCGTGTAGAGCGTGTGGCTCGCCGGCCGCACCAGCAGGCTGAACCTGCCTTCCGCGTTGATCTGGACGGTGGCGACCGAACGCACCTCAGTGCCGCTGAAGGACGGCAGCTGGTGCTCGATGACGGTCACCGGCTCGCCCGGCTGGCCGTTCGCGACCGAGCCGAACAGCGTCACTGCGCGGCCGTACTGCACGGTCGACTGGCTGACGTTCAGCGACAGCGTCTTCGGCAGCGCGGCAACAACCGCGGTCGCCGCCGAGGTTGCCGTTCGTGCGCCGGCGTCGTTCGACGCGCGGACACGCACGCGCAGCCTGTTGCCGACGTCGACAGCGGTCAGTGTGTAGGTCTTGCCCGTCGCACTGGCGATGTTGGTGCAGTTGCCTCCATTGGCATCACAGCGACGCCACTGGAAGGCGAACGTCATCGGCTGAGTGCCTGTCCATGTGCCTGGATCGGCCGTCAGCATCTCGCTCTGCCGGGCAGTGCCGGCAATCGTCGGCCGGACCGTGTTCCGCGGCAGCGTGGTGGCCGCGGCCGCGGTGGCCGTGCCGACGAGCATGACAATGACAAGTGCAATGAGACGTTTCTGCATTGATTACACCCCCTCCTCTTGGATTGCTCCGAGAGGTTCGTCGAGTTGATACCCGGCGATTTGCAGGGGAAATCCTCAAATTCTTGTTAGGAACGTGAGCATCCTGTTTGTGCCCTGAGACACTTTCCTACGCAGTGCGGGTACGCCCGAGCGTGAGCGTCAGGAACGAGGCGACAGCGGCGGCACCGAGCGCCCCGACGCCACACCAGAGGCCCGAGTGTCCCACCCGAGCGCGCGGTCGAGCGAGAACCTGGCACCGCCGGTCGCGGCCAATCCGATCGCGACGGTCAGATAGGCCAGCTCGAGCTCCGACCCGAGCATGAAGGCCTTCTTCAGCGTCACAGACACGATCGCGTTGATCATCACCGTCGCGAGCAGAGCGCCTGCGAGCGGAGTCACGAATCCGAGCGCGAGCATCGTGCCCCCACCCGCTTCGCACAATCCCGCCGCGACGGCCATCAGCACCGGGAAGCGGAAGCCCCGCGAGCCGAAGAACGCGCCTGTCCCCTGCGGCCCGCCGCCGCCGAACCAGCCGAACAGCTTCTGCGTCCCGTGTCCGACGAAGGCAAGACCGACGACCACGCGGACCAGGAGAATGCCGTACGACATCTCCCGCTCAGCCTAAACCGTCATGCAGGCCCGCGTAAACGTCATCACCCTTGGCGTCGAAGACCTCGAACGCTCGCTCGCCTTCTACCGAGAGCTCGGGTTCGAGTCCGCGGGCGTGATCGGAACGGAGTTCGAGCGCGACGAGCGGACCCCCGGCGGTGCCGCCGCGATGTTCGAGCTCGAGGATGGGCTGATCCTTGCGCTCTACGCGCGGGACGATCTCGCGAGGGACGCGAACACACCGCTCGACGCAGTGACCGGCCCGTTCAGCCTCGGGCACCTGGTCGGAAGCAAGGAAGAGGTCGACGCTCTGCTCGACCAGGCCGAGGCGGCCGGCGCGACGCTGACCGAGGAACCGCACGAACGTCCCTGGGGCATCTACTCCGGGTACTTCCGCGATCCCGACGGTCATCTCTGGGAGATCATCTGGAATCCGCGTCGCGGCTGACACCGCTCTGGCGCAATCGCGAGTTCGTCCTGCTGCAGGCGGGACAGCTCCTGTCGAGCGCAGGATCCTCGCTGACGACGATCGCGTACCCGCTGCTGACGCTCGCGGTAACTCATTCGGCAGGAGACGCCGGCGTCGTCACTTTCGTGCGGCTCGCACCGTTCGGGCTCTTCTCGCTCGCGGCCGGCATCGCGGCCGACCGCTGGAGCCGCAAGCGCCTGATGATCGGCTCCGATGCGGTGCGCGTCGTCGCGATCGGCGTCCTCGCCGGGCTCGTCCTCGCGGATGACGTGAGCTTGTGGGCAATCCTCGCGGTCGCGTTCGTGGAGGGAACGGGAGCGACATTCTTCATCGGCGCTGAGCCGGGCGCTCTGCGTGCAGTCGTACCGGCGACGCAGCTCCCCGCCGCGACGGCCGCCCGCGAGGGCAGGCGCTCTGTCATCCGGTTGGGCGGCCCTCCGCTCGGGGGTGCGCTATTCGGGTTGAGCCGCGCGCTCCCGTTCGTGGTCGACGCCGCTTCGTACACGTTCTCGACACTGTCCCTGCTCGCGATGCGGACGCCGTTCGAGGAGGAACGCGAGCGAGGGACGGCGCCGCTGCGGCGGCGGCTGGCCGAAGGCTTCAGCTTCATGTGGCAGCACGCCTTCCTCCGGACGACGGCGTTCATCTACGGCGTGGGCAACTTCGTCGCCTCGTCCGTACTGCTGTTGATCGTCGTCGTCGGGAAGCGCGAGGGTCTCTCGCCCGGCGTCATCGGTCTGCTCTCGGCCACCGTCGGGGTCGGAACGCTCGTCGGATCCTTCGCGTCGCCGCTGTTCCGCAAGCTCCTCTCCGTCCGCGCGATCCTCGTCATGGAGCTGTGGACGTGGCTCGGCTGCTGGCTCTTCGTCATCTGGCCCCACGTGTGGGTCCTCGCGGCGGCCGTCGCCGTGTTCGGCCTCGCAGCGCCGATCACCGACTCCGTCGTCGTCGGCTACCGGCTCGCGATGACTCCCGACCGGCTGGTCGGCCGCGTCGAGAGCGTCAGGACGACGATCTCGCTGCTCGTCGGCGCGCTCGGCCCACTCGCCGCCGGGCTCTTGCTCGAAAGCACGAGCGCCCGGGCAACCGTGGCGGTGTTCGCCGCCGTCGGCCTCGGGCTCGCGCTCTGGGGAACGCTCAGCCCCTCCATCCGCCAGGCGCCAAGCCTCAGCGAGCTGGAGCTCATCCGGAAATAAGGAAATTCCGCACAAGCGGAGTAAAGTCAGACAGTTCGCCCAACCCGGGGGGTTCCTTGGCGACTCCAGACGTCGAACGCCGAACTCTAGGAGAAGACCGCTTCTACGCCGACGAGGTCGATCGGCTGCGCCTTCTCCTCGAGGCGTCGTCGAGGCTGCTCGGCTCGCTCAGCGTCGATGCGATGCTGCCCGAGATCCTCGAGCTGGCCAGCCGCACGCTCGCCGCGGACGCCTACGCGCTCTGGAGGCGGGACGACGGGGACGGAAGCTGGAGCGTGGCGGCGCATGCCGGCCTGCCGGAGTCCTACGTCGAGAATGCGACCGCCGCGATCCGCGGACGCGGCAAGGAGGTCTCCCTCGACGAGCCACTTGTCGTCGAAGACCTCCGAACGGTGGACTGGCTGAGCCCGGCGCATCGCAAGGCGCATGCCGAGGCCGGCACCCGCTCGCTGCTCGTCAGCGGCCTGCGCTACGCCGACCGCATCGTCGGAACCCTCGCCTTCTACTACCGCGAGCCGCACCGCTTCACGGAGGCGGAGACGAGCGCGGCGTCGCTGCTCGCGAACCTCGCAGCAGCGGCGATCGGAACGGCAGAGCTTTACGACACGCAACGCCGGCTTGCCGACGACCAGCGCTTCGTCGCACGCGCCAGCGAGCTGCTCGCGTCGTCGCTCGAGTACGAGGAGACGCTCGCGAACGTGGCCAGGCTCGCGGTCCCGCAGTTCGCCGATTGGTGCGCGATCGACATGGTCGAAGCGGACGGCTCGATTAGCCGGCTGACCGTCGCTCACGTGAATCCGGACAAGGTGCGACTCGCCAGCGAGCTGGTCGAGAAGTACCCGCCCGATCCGGCTGCGGCCTACGGGGTCCCGAACGTGATCCGGACACGGCGTCCCGAGCTCTTCTCCGAGATCCCGGACGAGCTCTTGCAAGAGGCGACCGCCGACACCCCCGAGCTGCTCGAAGTGCTGCGTGAGCTTGGTCTCCGCTCCTCGATGTGCGTCCCGCTCGTCGCACGCGACCGGGCACTCGGCGCGATCACCTTCGTCTCCGCCGAGACCGGGCGCCGCTACGACGAGTCGGACCTCGCGACCGCGCAGGATCTCGCCCGGCGGGCGGCCACGGCGGTCGACAACGCCCTCCTCTTCCGCGAGACGCAGGCGGCGCGCCGCGACGCGCAAGACTCGCTGGCGGTGGTGGACGCCGTCTTCGGCGCCGCTCCTGTCGGCCTCGCCTTCATGGACTCGAACTTCCAGTATGTGCGCGTCAACGAGGCCCTGGCGACCATCAACGGCCTGCCCGCGGAGGAGCACTTCGGCCGCTCCCTGCGCGACGTGCTCGGCGACGAGCGCGCTGCGACGATCGAGCCGTACCACCAGCAGGTTCTCGACAGCGGGGAGGCGATTCTCGACCTGCCCGTCGAAGGGCAAACGGCGGCGGCGCCCGGCGAGACGCGCAACTGGCTGGTCTCGTACTACCCCGTCCGCGACGCGGCCGACGACGTGATCGGCGTCGGCGTCGTGATCACGGACGTGACCGAGCGGGAGCAGGCACGTGCTGCGGCGGAGGCTGCGAACGAGCGCTTGAGCGTGCTCGCCGAGGCGAGCCAGCAACTCGCCGGGTCGCTCGACTACGAAGCGACGCTCGCGAACCTCGCCAATCTGCTCGTGCCGCGCTTCGCCGACTGGTACGCCGTGGACGTCGTGGCGCGCGGCGGCGGCTTCCGGCGCATCGCCGTCGTGCACAAGGATCCAGCCAAGGCCGAGTGGGCCGAGAAGTCGCAGCACCTGTTCGCACCCGAGGTCGACGAGCTGGAGGGCACGGCGCGCGTCGTGCGCACGGCCGAAGCCGTCCTGTACCGGACGATCAGCGACGAGCTGCTGGCGGCCTCCACGCTCGGCCCGGAGCACCACGAGGTACTGCGCGAGCTGGGCATGGAGTCGGCCATGTGCGTGCCGCTCACGGCCGCCGGGCGGACGTTCGGCGCGCTCATGCTCGTGTCTGCAGACCCCGCGCGGCTCTACGACGAGGACGACCTCGACTTTGCGAAGCACCTCGGCCACCGCGCCGCGGTGGCGGTAGACAACGCCCGGCTGTACCGGGAGACGGAGCGGCGCGCGCGTGCGACGGTCGTCGTCGAGCACGTCGCGGACGGCGTCGTGCTCGTAGACAACCGCGACGTGATCACGCTATGGAACCCGGCCGCCGAGCAGATCACCGGCTTGGAGGCCGGCGAGGCCGTCGGCCGACCGGCCGCCGAGGTCTTCCCGGGCTGGGCCGGGATCGAGGTGCTCGCACAGAGTGGTCAACTGGGGCCCACGACCCAGGCGGTGCAGGTGAACGACCGCGCGCTCTGGCTCTCGATCAACGGTGTCGGCTTCGAGGGCGGCAGCGTCTATGCGTTCCGTGATCTGACGGAGGAGCGCGCCATCGAGACGTTGAAGTCGGACTTCGTCTCGACGATCTCGCACGAGCTCCGAACGCCGCTCGCGGCGATCTACGGGGCGGCATTGACGTTGCGACGCGAGGACGTGCTCCTCCCGGAGCCGCAGCGGACAGGGCTGCTCGAGGTGATCGCCAGCGAGTCGGATCGCCTCGCGCGGATCGTCAACGACGTCCTCTGGGTCAGCCGCCTCGAGTCCGAGGGCCTGCGCACTGCGATCGAGCCCTGCGACGCCGTCGAGCTCACGCGGGGGATCGTCGAGGCCGCCCGCCAGTACATCCCGCCGAGCATCAAGCTCGAGTTCTCCGCTCCGAGGCAGGTCCCGCTCGTCGCCGCCGACCCGGACAAGATCCGGCAGGTCCTCGCGAACCTCGTCGACAACGCCGTCAAGTATTCGCCCGATGGGGGCAAGGTCGCCGTCAAGCTCAGCGTCGCCGGTCCGCGGCTGCGCTTCATCGTCCGCGACGAAGGCCTCGGTGTGCCGCCGGCCGAGCACCGGCGGATCTTCGAAAAGTTCTATCGCCTCGATCCCGACCTGACCCGCGGCGTCGGTGGCACGGGCCTCGGCCTCTACATCAGCCGCGAGCTACTCGAGCGGATGGGCGGGCGCATCTGGGTCGAGTCGAGCGGCCAGGGCGGCTCGGCGTTCGTCGCCGAATTGCCACTGGCTGACCACTAGGGCATCGGCTTCCGCGACTACTAGGGCATCGCTTGCGATGCCCGCAAAAGGAGGACGGGCGAGCCTTGCTCGCCTGTCCGTTTACGCACCACCTAGGTCACGTGCCAGCCGAACCGCGCTTCCGCGACTAGAAAGACTCTCGCGGCCGTGCCAGAGTGGTGTAATGGCTGACGCCTCTGTCGTTTGGGCCGAGACCCCTGACAAGGACCGGGACGAGGCACCCGAGTCCGAGGCGCATGGTGACGTCGACGAGAGCTTCGCCGCGCGGCGGCTGCGCCGCTGGCTCAAAGGGATGTTCGGCGGGAAGCCGGCCGCGGCCGAGCCGGAGGAGCCCGGCGCCGAAGGCGCCCGCCCGCGAAGCGGACCGGTGGAGGGGGATCCGGGGGAACCGGGAGGTTCCCCCGGCGAGAACCACTAACCGAGTCCTAGTACATCGGCGGCGGACCGTCGTCGACGTAGGTCGTCCGACGGCGCGACCAGTACCCGGGGCCTGCCCAGGACTGCCAGAAGAGCAGCGAGAGCAGAACGCTGACGAGGCCGACGCCCATCAGGATCCAGCCGACCGCGTCGACGTTGACCGTGCTCGACGACGCGTTGACGGCGAATGTGAGGATTGCGCCAACCGCGATCAGGAAGATTCCGACTCCGAGTCCCATTCGACCTCCTTGAGTGTGCGGCTCAGATTCCCGCCCGGAGCAGGTCGAAAACCGCGTTTCCCCCCAGCGTTGCGTCACTCAAAGCGATGCTGCCCTAGAGCGGGCGTTAGACGGACGGCGGGCAAAGGCCGCCGTCCTCTTATCGGGCATCGCAAGCGACGCCCCAGGCGCCTGGTTTGAGTAGGCTCGCGGCGTCCGTGCGGAGGGGCTCGATCGTCCAGCTGATCGTGATCGGCGTCTTGGCCGGCGCCGTCGCCTCAGTCTTCGCGCTCGTCCCCAACTGGCTCCCGAACTCCGCCTCGCGCGAAGCCGGCCGCATCGACTTCGTCTTCTGGTTCGTGACGGGGATCTGCATCTTCGTCTTCTCGATCGTCGCCGCCGTCAGCGTCTTCGCGGTCTGGAAGTTCCGTGCGAAACCGGACGACGACTCCGACGGTCCCCCCATCCACGGGCACACCGGGCTCGAGATCCTCTGGACCGCCGTCCCGGCGCTGCTCGTCACTGCAATCGCCATCGTGAGTGCGATCGTGCTGGCAAAGGACGACGCGCAGGGCGCGAACCCGCTGCGCATCGAAGTGACGGCTCAGCAGTTCTTCTGGAGCTACCGCTATCCGGGCTACGACAACAAGGCGTCCGACGTTCTCCGCCTCCCCGTCGATCGCTCCGTCGTGCTGCGGATGACGTCGAAGGACGTGATCCACTCCTTCTGGGTGCCTGAGTTCCGTCAGAAGCAGGACGTCGTGCCGGGGATCCATCCGACGGTGCACATCACGCCGGACCGCCTCGGCACATATCCGGTGATCTGCACGGAGCTCTGCGGGCTCGGGCATGCGCTGATGCGGTCGCGGGTCATCGTGATGGAGCCGGACGCGTTCGAGAAGTGGGCGTCGAAGAAGGGACCGGCGTGAGCACGGTCGTCGCGGCGGAGCACGAGCCCCACCCGGTGCACCAGGGCCTGCCGCCTCCGCCGGGCGGCTGGCGCCGCCTGGTCTACCCCGGCTTTCTGCGCGCCGCCTGGATGTCGCCGCTCTTCTTCGGCATCGGCAGCGGCATCGTCGTCCTCTGCCGCTGGTGGGGCGGCTGGCACCCGATCTGGTTCGGCTCGATCATCGTCCTCGTCGCGGCGCTGATCGCAGCGCCGATCGGGTTCCTCGCCGGCATCGGCGCGTTCGACTACTGGACGCGGTACGCGATCGGCTCGCCAACGAGGCCGGAAGACCACTCGGGCCATGGCGCGTACAGCTGGCGCGACTACTTCCGCGTCAACACCGACCACAAGGTGATCGGGATGCAGTACCTGGTCACGACGATCTTCTTCTTCCTCGCGGGCGGTTTACTGGCGATGCTCGTGCGCGCCGAGCTGGCGAAGCCGGGCATGCAGTTCTTCGACAACCAGACGTACAACGGGCTCTTCTCGGTCCACGCGTCGCTGATGATCTTCCTGTTCGTGATCCCGGCCTTCGCGGGGCTCGCGAACTTCGTCGTGCCGCTGATGCTCGGCGCGCCCGACATGGCTTTCCCGCGGTTGAACGCGCTCTCCTACTGGCTGCTGCCGATCGCCGGAATCATGATGCTGTCGAGCTTCCTCGTTCCCGGCGGCGCGTTCGCGTCGGGCTGGACGGGTTACGCGCCGCTCTCGGTGCACCAGCCGCTCGGCACGATCTTCTTCAACATGGGCGTCCAGTGGGCGGGCGCGAGCTCGATCATGACCGCCCTCAACTTCCTGGTCACCATCATCACGATGCGCGCGCCGGGAATGACCTTCTGGCGCATGCCGCTGCTCGTGTGGGCGAACTTCACCACGTCCCTGCTGGTCGTGATCGCGACGCCGTTCATCGCCGGCTCGCAGTTCTTCGTGATGTTCGACCGGATCATGCACACGAACTTCTTCGAGACCGGCCAAGGCGGTTATCCGCTCGGGTACCAGCACATCTTCTGGTTCTACTCGCACCCGGCGGTCTACATCATGATGCTGCCCGGCTTCGGCATCGCTTCGGAGGTGATCTCCGCGATGTCGCGGAAGCCGATCTTCGGCTACCGGCTGATGGCGCTCTCGCTGATGGCGATCCTCGTCCTCGGCTTCTCCGTCTGGGCGCACCACATGTTCGTGTCGGGCATGGCGCCGTGGCTGCGCGTGCCGATGATGATCACGACCCTGATGATCGCCGTCCCGACCGGGATCAAGGTCTTCTCCTGGCTCGCGACGATGTGGGAAGGGAAGATCAACTTCGCCACGCCCATGCTGTGGGCGACCGGGTTCGTCTCGATGTTCGTGATCGGCGGCCTGTCCGGGATCTACCTCGGCGCCGTCCCGATCGACATCCACGTCAGCGACACGTACTTCATCGTCGCGCACATCCACTACGTCCTCTTCGGCGGCTCGCTCTTCACGATCTTCGCCGGGATCTACTACTGGTTCCCGAAGATGACCGGACGCATGTACGACGAACGCCTCGGGAAGCTGCACTTCTGGCTGACGTTCATCGGCTTCAACGCGACCTTCTTCCCGATGCACCTGATCGGGACGCAGGGAATGCCGCGCCGCGTCTCCGACTACGACCCGATGTTCGCGCACTGGAACATGTTCATCTCGGTCGCGTCGTTCTTCCTCGGCGCCTCGACGATCGTGTTCCTCTACAACATGCTGATCAGCATGCGGCGGGGCGCGCCGGCGCCGGGGAACCCCTGGCGCGCGATGACCCTGGAGTGGCAGGTCTCGTCGCCGCCGCCGGTGTTCAACTTCGACGAGATCCCGCAGGTCGTCGGCAATCCGTACGAATACGGCGTTCCGGGAGCACGCCACGCGGTCTTGAACGGTGACCGCGCCGCGGAGGAGGTGCGCGTGCACTGATGCATCTGCTCGTCGTCGCCAACGAGACCGTCACCGGCCGAACGCTGATCGAAGCGGTGGAGCGCCACCGCGGCGAGGATCTCCGCGTGACCGTGATCTGTCCGGTCAACCAGCCGCAGCGCGGGTACGTGGTCTACGAGGACACGCGCCGTGCGGCCGCGGGCCGCCGGCTCGACCGGACGCTGGCGCTGCTGCGCGACGAGGGCATTCCCGCACACGGGCTCGTGGTCGAAAGCGATCCCGTGACGGCGGTGCGCGACGCGCTGGCACAGCTGGAGCCTCCGGTCGACGCGTTGATCGTCGCGACCCATCCCCAGCAGAAGTCCGGCTGGCTGCGCAAGAACGTGATCGACCGGATCCGCGACGTCGCGGGCAGCCGTCCGGTCGAGCACGTCGTCGTCGATGTCAGCGCCGAGACAGGGCAGCAGAACGTGCTCGTCATCGCCAACGAGACGGTGCTCGGGCGAGAGCTGCTGGACAAGATCCGTGAGCGGGCGGCGCGCGGCAATGCGAGCTTCCTGATCATCTCCCCGCAGAGCGACCCCTCCGAGGGCGCGCATCCCGAGGCCGAGCGTCGCCTGAAGCGTGCCGTCGCCGAGCTGCGCGGCGCGGGGATCGACGCACACGGGCAGGTCGCCCATCCCGATCCGTTCTCCGCGGCGCTCGAGGCGATGCGCGAGGAGCGCGTCGACGAGATCATCGTGTCGACGTTCGCGCCCGAGAAGTCCGGCTGGCTCCGGCGCGACCTCGTCGAGCGGTTGCGCAGCGAGACGGGCGTGCCGGTCGAGCACGTGGTGCCGAAGGAAGGAGTGCCGGCATGAGGGTCGCCCAATGAGCGCGCACGCCGAAGCTGCGCACCACGGGCCGCCCACGGCACATCAGAGCTCGCGCGTCAGCGCGTCGGTGCTCGGGATGCTCCTCTTCATCGCGTCGGAGATCATGCTCTTCGGCTCCTTCTTCACGGCGTACTTCTTCGTCCGCGTCGTGAACGGGATCGACTGGCCGCCGAAGCAATTCGAGCTCCCGATCTTCGTCGCCGGAGTGAACACGGCGATCCTGGTCACCTCGTCCTTCACGATGCACTGGGCGCTGCAGTCGATCAAACGCGGCAACCGCGCGGGGCTGCAGGCCGGTCTGTTGCTGACGTTCCTGATGGGCCTGGTGTTCCTGCTCACGCAGGCGCGCGAGTACTCACGCGTCGGCTTCGCCCCGCACGACGGCGCCTTCGGGACGATCTTCTACTGCCTCACCGGCCTGCACGGCGCGCACGTGTTCGTCGGCCTCTCGATCCTGCTCTTCATGACGATCCGCGCCTTCCGAGGCCACTTCTCCCCGGAGCACCACCACGGAGTCGAGATCGGCGGGATCTACTGGCACTTCGTGGACGTAATGTGGATTGTCGTGTACTCCACCGTCTATCTGATCTGATGGTCTGGCCGGCCTTGTCCGGCGGCGCGCGGCCCGTCAGCACGCGGCGCCAGGAACCGCCTTCACTCTTGCCAAGGCAATCAGCCTTGGCTGCGAGCGAATGCGGCCCCTGGCTTGGTGCTGACGACCCGCGCATCCACCCACAAAACCGGCCAGACCATTCGTGATCAACCCGCTCCGCAGCGAGGCCGAGGCGTTCAGGTTCCTGATCGCATCGATCGCCTACTTCGGAGCGATCGTGATCGCCGCTGTCGCGGGCGGGAAGTGGGCCGGGCTCGCGGTTTTCATCGTGCTCAGCGTCGCGGTGCTCGGCTGGTGGCTGCGCGCGCGCCGGGAGGAACGCCCGCCGCAGACGGCTCCGCGGCCGCACGCGGAGGGCGAGCGCCGCATCCTCGTGATCGCCAACGAGACCGTGGGCGGCCACACGCTCCGTTCGATGATCCTCGAGCGGAGCCTCGACGTGCGCGAGGAGGTGCTCGTCGTCACGCCGGCACTCAACTCTCCGCTCAAGCACTGGGTCTCAGACGAGGACGACGCCCGCGCTGCGGCCCAGGAGCGGCTCGATGCCAGCCTGGCGAAGCTTTCGGAGGCGGGTGTCGAGGCGCGCGGCGAGGTCGGCGACGGCGACCCACTGCAGGCGATGGAGGACGCGCTGCGCACCTTCGGCGCGGACGAGATCATCATCTCCACGCATCCGGAAGGGCGCTCGAACTGGCTCGAGCGCGGTGTAGTCGAGAAAGCCCGCGAGCGCTTCGCCGTGCCGATCACGCACGTCGTGGTCGATCTGGAACGCGAAGCGGACTAGTACAGCAGCAGCTGCGTACAGCGGAAGAGGGCAAGCGTCTTCCCGTCCTCACGGCTGACCGTCGCATCCCACACCTGCGTCGTGCGGCCTCCGTGGACGCGGCGTGACTCGACGTGCAACGTTCCTTCGAGCGCCGTCGCGAGGAAATTCGTCTTCAGCTCGATCGTCGTGAAACCGGTTGCACCTTCCGGCAGCGACGCAATGCAGCCGTAGCCGCACGCCGAGTCCGCCAGTGCGACGACCGTCGCCGCATGCAGGTAGCCGTTCGGCGCGAGCAGCTCGGGCCGGAGGGGGAGGTGCATGCGCACATGGCCCTCCTCGATCTCGTCGATCTCGATCCCGAGCAGCCCGGGCAGCCGGTCGCGTCCCGCCTCGACGAAAGCTTGGATGTCGAACGGCACTACTTGCCGGCGTGCGAGGCGACGTACTTCGCCACCGCGTCGATCTGAGCCTTCGTGAGGACGTCCTTGAAAGCAGGCATGATCTGCCCGCCGTTCGTCACCTGCTTCATCACGATCGCGACGGCGGGCATCAGCTGGTCGAGGTTCGGTCCGATCGTGCCCGTCGCGCCCGCATCCTTGAGCGTGTGGCAGCTGGCGCACTTCTTCTGGAAGATCAGCTTGCCGTTCGTGCCGGTGATCACCTGCGACTCGGCGAAGCCCTGGAGGCCCGCGTTCGCAGCGACGTATGCGGCGACGTCCTCGGCGTCCTTCCCTTTGACGAGGTTGGCGGGCATGTTGACCTTGAGGTAGGCCGGGTTGTTCGCCGCCGTCGGGTAGTTGCCGGGGAAGCGAATCTGGTCGTGGACGATGTTGAGGATCGCGCTCTCCTTGTAGCCGTCGGCGCGCGCCTGCGCGAACGCGTCGTCGAGGTTCGGCCCGAGCGTGGAGCTCGAGCCCGCCGCGGCGAGCGCATGGCAGCCCGTGCACTTCTCCTGGAAGAGCTTCTTGCCGTTCTCCTGGTCGGTGGTGCCGGACGCGATCCCGCCCGTTCCGCACGCGGCGAGGGCGACCGCCACACCCACCCCGCCGAGGGCGGCTAGGAGCGGGCGAACCACTTTACGCCGGAGGCTGGTCGGCCGCCTTGAGCTTGGAGACGGCCTCGTCGCGGGTGGGATAGATCGTGAAGACGCGGTCGAGGCCGGTGATCTCGAAGATCTTCGTGATGTTGCGATCGCTGCAGACGAGCGACAGCTGACCGTCGTTCGTCCGCAGCCGCTTGACACCGCCAACGAGCACTCCGAGGGTCGTGGAGTCGATGAACGTCGTGTCGCTGAAGTCGACGATGACCTGCTTGCCGCCCTGCCCGATCACCTCGAGCAGCTGCTGCTTGAACTCGGGCGCCGTGTAGAGGTCGACCTCGCCCGCGAGCGAGATCACGTAGGCGTCATCTCCCAGCTGCTCGGTCTTGATGTCGAAGTTCATCGTCCCCCGGAGGTCGCTTGAGCCGCCTCTTCCCGTCGCCGCGGAGTCTAACCCTGGGGTGACTGCTGCAAGGTCTTGATCCGTTCGCGGATCTGAGCCTTGGTGGTCGGATCGAGGTCGAGCTCCAGCAGCTTCTTGTACGCCGTGACCGCGACGCTCGTCTGGTGGAGCGTGTCCGCCGCCTGCGCGAGCGCGATCAGCGAGTCCTGGTTCTTGGGCTGGAGCTTGACGAGCTGCTGGAAGGTGGAGATCGCCCGCGTGGCGGCGGTCTGGTACTTCGCCGAGGCCGTCTGAAACTGCGCGCTCGCCTGGCTGGTCTGCGCGGCGGCCAGCGGATCCTCGCTCAGCGCCTGCCCGAGCTTCCCGGAGCTGGGACGAAACGGCGCGCCGACTCCCGCTTGGGTTTGCGCCACCGAGGCGAGCTGCGCCTGCTGGAAGTAGAGGTTCGCCTGACCGAGCTCGAGGTCGCCCAGGTGTCGCAGCGCCGCGACGTCCTTCGGCCGGAGCTTCCCGTACTCGAGCCAGGCCGCGATCGCTTCGTCCGTTCGTCCCTTGTTCTCGAGGATCTGCGCCAGTTTCTTGCGCGCCGGAGCGTTGAACGGCCGCTCGCGCACGTCCTTCTGGGCGCCGGAGAGGGAGCCGCCCGACGATCCGCCGCGGTTGAACGCGTCGCGCAGGAGCTGGCCGAGGTCGAGACCGCCCGAGCCGACGCCCAGGAAGACGAAGCCGCCCGCGAAGACGACGATCAAGACCACGAACGCCCACTTCGCCTGATTGCGCAGGCGAGGGAAGAACATGGTGTTGTCGGCTACGCGCGCGGTGCCGCCACCCGCTCTGCGGGCGGAGGCACGGCGAGCATGGCGCGCCTCGCGCTGTGCGCGGCGGCGGTCAGCTCGTGCCACTCCATTCCTCCCTTCTCGTAACGCGCTTCCCCGTCCACGAAGGTTGCAAGCACACGCTCGGGCGAGCCCCCGAAAACGACGGCGCCGGCCGGATCCTCGACGGGGGAGTACGGCGAGCCGGCCAGCGAGACGACGGCCAGGTCGGCGCGTTTGCCCGGGGCGAGCGAGCCTGTCTCGGCTTCGAGGCCGAGCGCACGCGCGCCTCCGAGCGTGCCCAGCTCGAGCGCCTCCGCGGCCGTCATCGCATCGGGGCGACGCTCACGCGCCCGCGCCATCATCACGACCGCGCGGAGCTCGTCGAAGAAGTCGTAGGACGGCGTGGACGAGACACCGTCGGTCCCGATCCCGACGCGGAGGCCGGCCGCCCGCAGCTCACGCAGCGGCGCAATCCCGCAGCCGACGTAGGCGTTGGAACGGGGACAGTGCGCGACGGCGACGTCGTGCTCCGCAAGCAACGCGATCTCGTCCGGCTCGACGACGACGCAGTGTGCGGCGAGCACGTCCGGGCCGAGCAGGCCTTCCCGTGCGAGCAAGCGCGTGCCAGTCGTCCCGGGCGGATCGACGAGCCACGTGATCGTTTCCCACGCGCCGCCGCCGTCAAGGAGGTAGCGGACCTCCGACTCGCTCTCCGAGATGTGGGTCGCAACGGGCAAGCCGAGCCCCGCGCACGCGTGGTAGACGGCCGGCGAGATGCTGTAGGGCGCATGCGGCGAGATGCCGAGCGCCACCCGGTCGCCGAAGTGCGCATCCGCGTGCGAGCGCAGTTCCTCGAACTCCTCCAGGGCCGTGTCCGGGTCGGCGCCGAAAACCTCGAGATACGCGACCCCGCGCACGCCGAGCTCGTCCATCGCAACGGCCGCCGCGCCGCTGAAGCTGCAGTCGCCGACGGTGCCGATGCCGGCACGTAGGCACTCCGCGGCACCGAGGCGCGCGATCGCGACGTACTCCTCCCAGCCGATCCGGCGCTTCCGTTCGGTGTGCAGCCGGATCCACTCGGCGAAGTCCGTCAGCGAGTCACCGAAACCGGCGTAGACGGCGTACTCGAGGTGCGAGTGCGCATTGACGAACGCCGGCAGCAGGACGGCGTCTTCGTAGCGCGTGCCGGTGCCGAGGTCCTCGGCACGACCGACCGCGACGATGCGGCCGTCCTCGATCGCAACGGCCCCGTCCCCGATCGGCGGGCCCTCGATCGGCAGGACCCAGTCTGCGGAAATCACCCGTTTCAAGGCTCGGTAAGGCTAGCCGCTTCCATTCGCGACGAACGGCGTTCCATCAGCACCGCAAGCCAGATGGAGCCTTCGTACAAAGCCATCAGTGGCGCCATCTCGAGCGTGGTCGTGACCGGGTCGATCCCGGGCAGCAGAACTGCGACGACCGCAACGATGAAGTAGCCCAGCCGGCGGTTTCGGCGCAGTGTCTGCGTCGAGAGGACGTCGAGCCGCACGAGTGCGAGGATGAAGATCGGCAACTCGAACACGACTCCGACGGCGAGGAGCACCGTCGTGACGAAGCCGTAGTAGTCGCGCGCGCGAATCGCAATCTCGTAGTGGCTCTCGTCGAAGTTGGTCAAGAAGTGCACGGCTGCCGGAAGAACGACCCAGTATCCGAACGCCACGCCGGCGACGAGCAGCATCGTGGCCAGGAAAACGAAGGACAGAACGGTTCGCTCGACCCGCTCCTCGACCGCGGGAGCGAGAAAGCTCCAGAGCTGCCAGAGGATCACGGGCAACGCAAGACCCAGGCCCGCAAGCAGGCTCACCTTGAAGGAGGTGAGAAAGGGCTCGGCGACGCCGAGAGTCAGCGGCTTGCCGCGGCTCGCCGGCAGGGGCGCGTTGAGCCAGTGCAAGAGATGACCCCTGAAGACGAAGGCAACGGCGAAACCGAGCGCCAGCGCGCCGAGCGACACGAAGATGCGCGTCCGCAGCTCGTCCAGGTGCTCGACGAGGGTCGCCTCTTCACCGTGGCTTAATCGCCGCGGCAGCCGCTTCATGGGTTGCTACGCGGGGTCGCGCTCGCGCTCGCGCGCTGCGACCGTCGCGTCGGTCGTCTGCATCGGCAGCTCTGCCGGCTCGTCGTCGCGGTCCTTGCCGCTGACCGAGTCCTTGAACTCACGCATGCCGCGCCCCATCGAGCGGCCGATCTCCGGAAGCCGCTTCGCTCCAAACAGCAGGAGCGCCAACAGGAGCAGGAGGATGATCTCCCAAGGGCCGACGTTCGGCATGAGCTCAGGGTAGCGGTTCGGACGCCTGAGCGGGGGAAAGACGACGGCGGATGAGCCGGAAACGGCCACTCTCCGAGCAGGTCGTCGTGATCGGCGGCGGCTCCTACGGCCTGGGCCGGGCGATCGCGGAGCGGGCGTCCCAGAGAGGCGCGAGCGTCGTCATCGGCGCGCGGACGCGCGAGGCACTCGACGCGGCGGCGGTCGATCTGGCGCTCGAGACGGACGTCTCCAACCGGGCACAGGTCGAGGAGCTCGTCCAGGCGGCCGTCGAGCGCTTCGGCCGCGTCGATACGTACATCGCGAACGCGATGGTCACGGTGTACGCCGAGGCGCATCGGCTCGAAGACGATGAGCTCCGACGCGTCTTCGACGTCAACTTCTTCGGCGGCGTCTACGGATACTGGGCGGCGCTGCCGCATCTCCGGGCATCGCGCGGGACGTTCATCCAGATCGCGTCGGCGCTCTCCTACCGGGGCATTCCCCTGCAGGCGGCGTACTGCTCCACGAAGGCGGCGCTGCGAACGTTTTTCGAGAGCGCCCGTGTCGAGCAGGAGAAGGTCGGGAGCGGCGTCGACATCTCCGTGATCCTCCCCGGCGCGATCAACACGCCACAGTTCGACCGCGCGCGGCAGAAGCTGGGGCTGCAGCCGCAACCGGTGCCGCCGATCTACCAGCCGGAGCCCTTCGCCGACGCCGTCTTGCACTCCTGCGAGCAGCCGATCCGCGAGCTGCCGATCGGCTGGGGTGCCCAGAAGCTGCTCTGGGGACAGAAGCTCTCACCGCGCGCCGGTGACCTCGTCCTCCTCCGCAACGGCTGGAAGGGCCAGCACACGGACGAGCTGAAGCCGACGGATTCCCCCGACAACCTGTTCGAGCCGCTGCCGGGCGACCCGGGCGCGCACGGCCGCTTCGACGACCGGTCTCGCGAGACGACCGCGTGGACATGGCTGCGCCTGCACCGCGGCGCGGTCGGAGCGGCCCGGGGTTGGGTACGATGGCGCTACTAGCAGGCCTCCTAGGCCGCTTTTCACCAAGGGACGGGATGTCACAAAGTTGGCGCTTCTAGAGCTGAAAAACCTGCACGTCGCCCTCGAGGACGGGACGGAGATCGTCAAGGGCGTCGACCTCGCGGTGAACACCGACGAGGTCCACGCCGTGATGGGCCCGAACGGCTCGGGCAAGTCCACGCTGGCGTACGCCTTGATGGGCCATCCGGCCTACGAGATCACCGAGGGGGACATCCTGCTCGACGGAGAGAGCGTCCTCGAGCTGGCAGCAGACGAGCGCGCCCAGCGCGGCCTCTTCCTCGCCTTCCAGTATCCGCACGCGGTTCCCGGCGTGACGGTCACGAACTTCCTCCGCAGCGCGATCAACTCGATTCGCAAGGCGCGCGCGGGCGGTGAGGACAACCCGATTCCGATTCCAGAGTTCCGCAAGGAGCTCCTCGCGCAGATGGACCGGCTCAGGGTCTCGCGCGAGCTGGCCTCGCGCTATCTCAACGAGGGCTTCTCCGGCGGCGAGAAGAAACGGATCGAGATTCTGCAGCTCGCCATGCTCAAGCCCCGGATCGCCGTACTGGACGAGACCGATTCCGGACTCGATATCGACGCTGTGAGGATCGTCGCCAACGGGGTACAGGAACTGGTGGGACCCGAGATGGGAGCTTTGGTCATCACGCACTACCAGCGCATCCTCAACTTCATCCAGCCCGATTTCGTCCACGTCATGGTGGGAGGGCGTATCGTGGAGGAAGGCGGTCCCGAGCTCGCCCACAAGCTCGAGGCCGAGGGCTACGAAGCGTTCATCCCGGAGGTGACAGCGGTTGGCGACTGAGACCGACGTCGTCAAGCAGATTCGCGAGGAGTACAAGTACGGCTTCGCCAACCCGGACGAGGCCGAGGCGTACTTCTACAAGTCCGGCCGCGGCGTCTCGCACGAGGTCGTCGAGGCGATCGCAGAGCACAAGAAGGAGCCGGAGTGGATGCGCAAGTTCCGGCACAAATCGCTCGACTACTTCCTCGCGCGGCCGCTGCCGATGTGGGGCGGCGACCTGACGCAGATCGACTTCGACAACATCTACTACTACATCAAGCCGACCGAGAAGCAGGCGAATTCGTGGGAAGACCTGCCGGCGGACATCAAGGACACGTGGGACAAGCTTGGCATCCCGGAGGCGGAGAAGAAGTACCTCGCCGGTGTCGGCGCGCAGTACGAGTCCGAGGTCGTCTACCACAAGCTGCAGGAAGACCTGACGAAGCAGGGCGTGATCTTCCTCGACATGGACTCGGGCCTGCGCGAGCACGAGGACCTCGTCAAGCAGTACTTCGGGACGATCATCCCGCAGAACGACAACAAGTTCGCGGCGCTGAACTCGGCCGTCTGGTCGGGCGGCTCGTTCATCTACGTGCCGCCGGGGGTCTCGATCGAAATGCCGCTGCAGGCGTACTTCCGCATCAACGCCGAGAACATGGGCCAGTTCGAGCGGACGCTGATCATCGTCGACGAGGGCGCCTACGTGCACTACGTCGAGGGCTGCACCGCGCCGATCTACTCGACCGATTCGCTGCACAGCGCCGTGGTCGAGATCATCGTCAAGAAGGACGCGCGCTGCCGCTACACCACGATCCAGAACTGGTCGAACAA
>WNGB01000153.1_pt1 | contig 100639 bp, 102 predicted proteins | sample 5400681 | NCBI WGS metagenome assembly WNGB01 (sample SAMN13153367, study PRJNA577476) | soil metagenome | isolation source: 115 cm soil or saprolite under grassland replicate 2 | place: USA:California | collected 2016-06-15 | reverse complement strand
ATCGGGACGGAGCACCTGCTCCTAGCCGTCCTTAGCGTCGAGAAGGGAGTCGTTCCGAAGATCCTCGAGCAACGCGGGCTCGCGCCCGAAACCATTCGGGGGAAGGTGACCGAGGCCCTTGCCGGGCCGCGCGACCCCCGTTTCCGCCGGCTCCGCGCAAGCCGCTTCCGCCGATGCCGCCCGAGCTAGCCGCGGAGATCGAGCAAGTGCGCGAGGAAAAGGAGTCGGCGATCGATGCGCACGATTTCGAGCGCGCGGCCATGCTGCGTGACGAGGAACGAAGGCTCATGGCCGTCGTGCGTGGCGGGCCGTTCAACCCGTCGCATTCTGGCACGCCTATTCTCGGAGCCCCGATGTTCGAACGGTTCACCGAACGCGCACGTCAAGTCGTCGTCCTGGCACAGGACGAAGCGCGGGGTCTCAAGCACAACTACGTCGGGACCGAGCACATCCTGCTGGGCCTACTTCGGGAAAGTGAGGGTCTCGCGGCACGCGTCCTCGAGTCCTTCCACATGACGATCGAGGAGGTACGCGCTCAGGTGGCGCGGATCGTCGGTCATGCTGACGAGGTCACGACCGGCCACATCCCGTTCACGCCGCGCGCGAGCAAGGTCTTGGAGCTCGCGCTCCGGGAGGCGCTGTCGTTGGGACACAACTACATCGGCACCGAGCACATCCTGCTCGGGCTGGTGCGCGAGAACGAGGGTGTGGCGGCACGCATTCTGCTCGACTTCGACGCCGACGCGGAGAAGATCCGCAACGAGATCATCCGCATGCTCTCCGGCCCCGGGCGGCGTGCCGCGAGGGCCGGCACAACCTATCTCGAGGTCGGCGAGATGCCGCGCGGTGTCGCCGACTACGCGCCGCAAGGCCAAGTTGGTCGCGTTTCCCTTCGGAGTGCACTGCTGTTCGGCTGGCTCGTCTTCGGCATCGCCGCCGGCATCGGTCTCCTCGTCGGCTGGCTGATCTGGGGCTAGAGTCGCAACATGTTCCGCAAACTCGTCGACTTTCTCCGCGGCAAGGCCGACGCTCCGGGCGCCGCGCCACCCGCGCCCACGCCGCCCGACCATGGCCCGGTCGTGCCGGTGGCGCCCCCGACCTCCGGTCCAGCTCCGGCGATGGAGCTCGATACGGACGAAGTCGATCCGACCCGCGAATAGACTCGCGCGCATGTCGCTGCCCAAGCGCTTCCCCGACCGGGAGGAGATCGCCGTGGTCCGCGCGGAGGCCGAACAGCTCGAGCCCGAGGGGGAAGGCGAGAGCGAGCACCGTCTCGCCGGGCGCGTGATGGCGCGTCGAGACATGGGCAAGCTCGTGTTCCTCGACCTCGTCGACCGCAGCGGCCGGATCCAGCTGCTCGTACGGCCCGGTGAAGTCGGCGACGTCGCCGTCGACCTGGGCGACATCGTCGGCGTGACCGGCGTCGCGACGAAGTCGCGGCGCGGCGAGCCGTCCGTCGCCGTCCGCAAGCTCGACCTGCTGGCGAAGATTCGCGCGCCTCTCCCGGACACGTTTCACGGCATCACGGACGTCGAGCAGCGCTACCGGCGCCGCTACCTCGACCTGTTGATGAACGAGGACGCTCGACGCGACACGATGCTGCGGACGGGCATGGTCAAGGAGATCCGCGCCTATCTCGACGGCGAGGGGTTCGTCGAGGTCGAGACGCCGATCCTGCAGCCGCGCTACGGCGGCGGCTTCGCCGAGCCGTTCGTGACGCACTCGAACTACCTCGACCGCGACGTGTACCTGCGCGTCGCCGACGAGCTGTACCTCAAGCGGCTGATCGTCGGCGGCCTCGAGAAGGTGTACGAGCTGAGCAAGGACTTCCGCAACGAGAACATCTCCTACAAGCACTCGCCGGAGTTCACGCAGCTCGAGTGGTACGAGGCGTACGCCGACTACCGGGACACGATGGAGCGCCTCGAGACGCTCGTCGAGCGCGCCGCGCAGGGGACGCTCGGCGGGACGAAGGCGACCTTCCGCGGCAACGAAGTCGACGTGGCGAAACCCTGGCAGCGCGTCAAATTCATCGAGTCGCTCGAGGACAAGGGAGCCTGGTCGCGCGACGCGGACGAGCTGCGCGCGAAGCTGAACGAGGCCGGCGTCGACACGACGCACGACCGGACGTGGGCGCAACTCGTCGACCACGCGTACTCGCACTTCGTCGAGCCGGAGCTGATCCAGCCGACAATCGTCTACGACTGGCCGATCGAGATGTCGCCGTTCGCCCGCACGACCGACGACGACGCGACCGTCGTCGAGCGCTTCGAGGCCGTCGTCGGCGGGATGGAGTTCGCGAACGCGTTCAGCGAGCTGAACGACAGCGAGGAGCAGGCCGAGCGGTTCGCCATGCAGGCAGCGGAGCGCGCCGCCGGCGACGAGAGGGCCGAGGAGGGCGATCCGGACTACGTCGAGGCGCTGTCCTACGGAATGCCGCCCACCGGCGGGCTGGGGATCGGCATCGACCGCCTCGCGATGGTGCTCACCGGGCGGGACACGATCCGCGACGTGATCCTCTTCCCCGCCCTCCGCGAACGCCGGGACTCGGGGTAGCGGCCGGGGCGAGTCCTGCCGGCTCGCCTGATCCGAACTCCGCCGATCCCTCGTCCGAGGGACAGGTGGCCGACTGGTCAGACTGGTTGAATCGGGCTGTGCGTACGCGGGCCTCGCTTGCGCTATTGGTCGCGGCTTCCGTCGCAGGGGCGAGCGTGGTCTATGCCTACGCGGCCCCGAAGCGCTACGACGCCGTGTCGCGCGTGGTCGTCCATCCGGTGCCTGCGGGAGACGACACGTACGCAGGGATCGATCTGCTCCGCGACACGCAGGACGGCGCGCGTGTCCTGGGGACGGCGGAGTCGTACTTCGAGACGCCCGAAGTGATCGCGGCCGCCGCCGACCGGATCGGGTCGAGTCCCGGCCAGCTCGGCGATCACGTCGACGTGCGGACGCTCGCAGGCTCGAACGTGCTCGAGATCGTCGGCAACGACCGTCGGCCGCGCCGGGCCGCGGAGATCGCGAACGCGGTCCGGCAGGAAGGCGTCGCGCAACGCACCGCGCGGTTCCAGGCGCAGCTCGCCTCCGTCCTGAGCAAGCTGGCACGCCTGGGGAGCGTCGAGGCGCGCCGGCGGGTGATCGACCTCCGCAGTCTCCAGGGACGTCCTGACCCCACCCTCGAGACGCTCACCGCCGCAACCGCCCCGACGGAGGCCGCGTGGCCCGACGCTGGCGTGATCGTGCCCGCAGGCGTCGGGATCGGCCTCGGGCTCGGCGCACTGGTTGCGCTGCTGCCGCCGCTCTTCCGCCGGCGACCCGCGGAGGCCGGCCTCGCGCGGGACGAGAAGCACGAGCAGGAGCTGGCCGACCGCGAGCAGGCTCTGCGACGCCGAGCCGATGCAATCGCACAGCGAGAGCGCGAGCTGGCGACGGCGGTGGCAGAGGCGCGCGGCGCGACGGCGGACGAGCAGCGCCTCCAGCAGCGCTCCGCCGCCGTGACCAAGCGCGAGCAGCAGCTGGCTCGGCGCGCCGCCGAGCTCGCTCAGCGCGAGCGCGCGCTAGAAGTCCACGGGCCCGAGCTGGACGGGCGGGAAGGCGAGCTGCGCGCGCGCAAGGACGGCCTGGATACCCGTGAACGCGAGCTCGACGCCCGCGGGCACGAGCTCGAAGCGAACGTGCGGGAGCTGGAAGAGCGCACAGCCGAGCTCGAGCAGCGGGAGCGGCAGCTCGAGGAGCAGCTGGCGGCGCCGGCCCCGGAGCCCGAGCCGGTGCCCCAGAGCCAGTGGCCTTCGCCGCAGCCGGGCGGCTGGGTGATCCAGGACCTCGAGCGCCTGCTCGCACAACACGGCAACGAGGATCCGGATCGGATCGAGGAGTGGCGCTACTACGTCCACTTCCTCCGCGAGCACGCCGATGTCGACGGCCGCCTACCGGCGACGTTCGACTATCTCGTCGAGGAAACCTTCCGAGACATACTCCCGAGCGCCTGAGCCTTCAACGCGCCGCGGCGGCCGAGGCGCGGTACCACGCGAACGTGTCGCGCAGGCCGTCCTCCACCTCGACGGTCGGGTTCCAGCCGAGCTCGCGCTCGATCCTCGACGCGTCCAGCGCGCTCGCGCGGAGCTCGCCTTCCTTCAGCTCCTCTTGCCGCGGCTCGATCGCCGTCCCTGCTGCGTCCTGGAGGATCTCGAGCAGCCGGGCCGTGGACGTCTGGACGCCTGTCCCCACATTGAACACGCCCTCCTTCCCCGCCTCCGCAGCGAGCACGAAGGCGCGTGCGACGTCGCTCACATGCTGCCGCGGCCCGTAGACGTTGCCCAGCCGGAGAACGACGTTCGGAATCCCGTGCAGACGGCCCCAGGTCTGGACGTACGCCTCGCCCGCGAGCTTCGACGCCCCGTACGGCGCGAGCGGCTGCGGAAGGAAGTCCTCGTTCGTCGGTAGCGGCGCGTCGTCGCCGTAGAGCGCACCCCCCGTCGAGGCATAGACGACCGGTGCTCCCCCGCGCCGGGCGACTTCACACACGTTCAGCGTCCCGTGCACGTTGACGTCGCAGTCGTAGTCGGGCCGCTCGACCGAGACGGTCACACTGGCCTGAGCGGCGAGATGGCAGACGACGTTGACGCCGTCGAATGCTCGGCCCAATGCATCCGCGTCGGTGATGTCCACGCGCGCGAGTTCCGCGCCTTCCGGCACGTTGCTCTCGCGTCCCGCGGAGAGGTCGTCGACGACCGCGACGTCGTAGCCGTGCTCGAGGAACGCTTCCGCGACGTGCGAGCCGATGAAACCGGCGCCTCCGGTGACCACCGCGCGTGTCATCGTTGGTGGATAATGCACGCCGGATGAGCGAGCAGCCGGCGCCACCCGACCCGATCCCCGGCCCGGATCCCGAGCCTGAGCCGCCGCATCCCGAGCCGATTCCGCCGCCGGCCGCGTAGGCGCGAAAGGGCCTCCCTCGGAGGAGGCCCCTTCGGTGAGGACGCGTGCCTCCGCTTTAGGGCAGGGGCGGAACGATCGGCGCCGACGCCGTCCTGAACGAGCTAACCCCGGGCACGAAGGCAACCAGCGCGTCCGAGCAGGCCATCGGCCTGTTCCCAGCGACGGACAGGGCGGTCGAAGCGGGCCGTCTCACGGGGATGAAACGGCTTTGCACCCTTTTGAGTTTCGCTCGAATTGCCGACTCTGTACCGGGTACCCCCTGGGGTACGATGGGCGAGCCTTCGACAAAGGGAGTTGACGAGATCCAGTGTTCGAGCGCTTCACAGAACGGGCCCGGCAAGTCGTCGTCCTGGCACAGGACGAAGCACGCGCGCTGAAGCACAACTACATCGGTACCGAGCACATCTTGCTCGGCCTGCTCCGTGAGGAGGAGGGCCTCGCCGCGCGTGTCCTCGAGTCGCTCGACATCACCGTGGAAGAGGTGCGCGCCCAGGTGGCGCGGATCGTCGGCCAGGGCGACGAGGTCACGACCGGCCAGATCCCGTTCACGCCGCGCGCGAAGAAGGTGCTGGAGCTCGCGCTGCGCGAAGCGCTCTCGCTCGGCCACAACTACATCGGCACCGAGCACATCCTGCTCGGGCTGGTGCGCGAGAACGAGGGCGTCGCGGCGCGCATCCTCCTCGACTTCGACGCCGACGCGGAGAAGATCCGCAACGAGATCATCCGCATGCTGAGCGGCCCCGGCCGCCGGCAGGGCGGCGGCGGCGCCGGCGCGCAGGGCGAGAAAGCGAAGTCGTCGAAGCTGCTCGACCAGTTCGGACGGAACTTCACCAAGCAGGCCTCCGAGGGCAAGCTCGACCCGGTCGTCGGACGCCAGACGGAGATCGAGCGGATCATGCAGATCCTCTCGCGCCGCCAGAAGAACAACCCGGTGCTGATCGGGGAGCCCGGCGTCGGCAAGACGGCCGTCGTCGAGGGCCTCGCACAGCGGATCTCGTCAGGTCAGGTGCCGGAGCTGCTCAAGGGCAAGCAGATCTACTCGCTCGACCTCGCAGCGCTCGTCGCCGGCTCCAAGTACCGCGGCGAGTTCGAGGAGCGCCTGAAGAAGGTCATGAAGGAGATCATGCAGCGCGGCGACATCATCCTGTTCATCGACGAGCTGCACAACCTCGTCGGTGCGGGCGCGGCCGAGGGCGCGATCGACGCAGCTTCGATCCTGAAGCCGGCGCTGGCGCGCGGCGAGCTGCAGACGATCGGCGCAACGACGCTCGACGAGTACCGCAAGTACCTCGAGCGCGACGCTGCGCTCGAACGCCGCTTCCAGCAGATCCGCGTCGAAGAGCCTTCGGTCGACGACACCGTGCAGATCCTGCGCGGGCTCCGCGACCGCTACGAGGCGCATCACCGCGTGAAGATCTCCGACGACGCGCTGTCCGCGTCGGCGACGCTCGCCGACCGCTACATCCAGGACCGCCACCTGCCCGACAAGGCGATCGACCTGATCGACGAGGCTGCGTCGCGCCTGCGGATCCGCTCGATGTCGGCTCCGCCGCGCTACCGCGAGCTGGAGGAGGAGATCGAGACCGTCCGCAAGGACAAGGAAGCCTCGATCGAGGCGCAGGAGTTCGAAAAGGCCGCATCTCTACGGGACAAGGAGCGCAAGCTCACGCAGAAGAAGCGGGAGCTCGAGGACAATTGGCGCGCCGAGTCCGACCAGGCAGAGCAGCCGGAGGTCGGCGAGGAGGAGATCGCGGACATCGTCTCGATGTGGACGGGCATCCCCGTCTTCAAGCTCACCGAGGCCGAGACGGCGAAGCTCGTGCGCATGGAGGACGAGCTGCACAAGCGCGTGATCGGGCAGGAGGAGGCGATCGTCGCCGTCTCGAAGGCGATCCGCCGCGCGCGCGCCGGGATCAAGGATCCGAAGCGCCCGACCGGCTCGTTCATCTTCCTCGGGCCTTCGGGCGTCGGCAAGACGGAGCTTGCGCGCACACTCGCCGAGTTCCTGTTCGGCGACGAGGACGCGATGATCCAGGTGGACATGTCGGAGTACATGGAGAAGCACTCCGTGTCCCGGCTCGTCGGCTCGCCTCCGGGCTACATCGGCTACGACGAAGGCGGCCAGCTCACGGAGTCCGTGCGCCGGAAGCCGTACTCGGTCGTCCTGCTCGACGAGATCGAGAAGGCGCATCCCGACGTGTTCAACATCCTGCTCCAGATCCTGGAGGACGGGAAGCTGACCGACGCCCAGGGGCGCAAGGTCGACTTCCGGAACACGATCGTGATCATGACCTCGAATATCGGCGCCGGGCAGATCTCGAAGAACCAGACCCTCGGCTTCTCGATCGGCGACGAGAGCGGCCTCAGCTACGAGGACATGAAGGCGAAGGTGATGGGCGAGCTGAAGAAGGTCTTCCGGCCCGAGCTGCTCAACCGGATCGACGAGATCATCGTCTTCCACAAGCTGACGAAGGACGAGATCAAGGTCATCGTCGAGCTGCTGATGAAGCGGCTCCGCGAGCAGATGGGGACGCACGAGGTCGCGATCGAGCTGACGGACGAGGCCAAGGAGCTGCTCGTCGAGAAGGGCTACGACCCGGCGATGGGCGCGCGGCCGCTGCGGCGCGCGATCCAGCGCTTCATCGAGGACCCGCTGGCGGACTTCGTGCTCGGCCGCTCGCTCGAGCCCGGCTCGACGATCCTCGTCGGTCGCAAGGGCGGGGTGTCCGAGGGCGAGTCGGAGGTCGACCTCGTCGTCCTGCCGCCGGATCTCTCGGCGGACAAGGTCACGGTTCCGCCGGCCGAGCCCGAAGAACAGCCCGTCGAGGAATAAGCCATCGAGCGCCCGCTTCGGCGGGCGCTCGAGTTATAGGAAGGACCTCAGCGGCGCCTGCGCCCGTACTCGGCGACGAAGTGACGTTCATCGGAAGCCGAAGGCGAATGCTCATCGCGGGAGCGATAACGCTGGTGACAGCGGCCGGTGCTCTCGCTCTAGCATGGAGAGCGGGCGAGCTCGGAAAGAGATCGGCCTCTCGCGTGGAGCCCAGCTGTTCGCCCTGGTCAGTGTGCTCATCGGACGCGCGATGGCTTCGCGAGGTGCTGGCGCAAGCCGGATTCGAAGACGTCGGCCCTGGTACCGGAAGCGCCCTCGTGATCCCATCGATGAATGCAAGCCAGTCGCGATTTCTCTGGGCCGTTCGACGCTCTGGCCCACCTGACCCAGCTGCGTACTCACGGTACGAGCTGCTGCCACGCGTGGAGGAGACCCTGCTCTACGACGACCACGATGTGCGTCTGTTGTGGCAGGTGCAAGGCCGAAACGTCTACGTGGAGCCGCCACCGGATCGAGAGCTCCTCACCAGACTGGTCCGCCTCACGCAGGTGATACCGGCGCCGGCGCACAGCGCCCGCACGGGATTGCCGTGACCTGCTCGTCACCGTCGAGTCGAGTAAGTCGCCTCGATCGAGGGGTAGAGGCTTGTCGGCCCGCGCCCGATCCTTGGGCCGTGGGGTTTTCTGCGGCAAACGCCCTCTGGGGCTTCGAGGGCCTCCTGTTCGTCTGTCTCGTCCTGCTCGTGCGGGACCGACGCCGTCTCGAGCAGCTCGACGAGGGGCTTGCCGAAGGCGTCGGGGCACGATCCTCGGCGCCGCGGAGGCTCGACCCGACCCTGAGCGCGCAGTGGCGCGAGATGGCGCGTCAGCTCCGGGCCGAGGGCAAGTCGGACGCCGAGATCGAGCTCGTCCGCCGACAGGTCTTCTCGACGTAATTAGGGGTGCGGGAATCAGCCCCCACTGCCGATAGCGGACACATGTCGTCACCCGACAACGTCGAGGCGACCCCGGCGCAGCCTGCGGCTGCTCTGGAAGTCCCAAAGATTTCGCCCGCCCAGGCCGCGCAGCCCGTGGCGGCGGCGCCCGCTCTTCCGGTCGCCTCCGCGCTCGAGGCTGTGCCTCTTTCGGAGCCCGTCGTCCCGACGATCGCTCCGGTCCCGCCCGTCGCTGCGCCGGCCTCCCCGGCACCGGCGACGCCCGCCCCCGAGCCGGTTGCGTCCGTGGCGGCCGCAGCCCCGGTCGCACCGGCTCCGGAGGCACCCGCATCGGTTCAGTCGGAGGACGAACGCAAGGAGTCCGCTGCAGAGGCCGAGGCGCTGATCACGATCGAGGTCTGGCAGCTCGGAGTGCTGGCGCTCGGGTTCTTGCTCGTCGTCTCGCACTTCGTCGCAGGGACGCCGCTGCCGGCGCCGTCCGGACTTGCGCTCAAGGTCGTGCCGGCGCTCTTGTTCGTCCTGCTGCTGCTGCTGGTGAAGCGGCGGCAGAGCCGGCAGTCCTGAGGGTCATCGCCAGCCGGTAGAACCTCGAGGTGCACCTCCCGCGCCTCGGCCGGCGTCCCGTGCTCGTCGTCCTCGGCGGCGCGCTCGCCATCTCCTTCTCGGCGATCCTGTTCCGGCTCTCGCACGTCTCGCCGTCCACCGGTGGTTTCTACCGCTGCGTGTGGGCGCTGCCCCCGTTGTGGCTCCTCGCGCGCCGGGAGGACGCGCGCTTCGGTTCGCGTCCCCGCCGTGCGCGAGTGACGGCCTGGCTGGCGGGCGCGTTCTTCGCTGCGGATCTCGTGCTCTGGCACAACGCGATCGACCAGGTGGGCGCAGGGTTGGCCACAGTGCTCGGGAACACTCAGGTCGTCCTCGTCGGACTCGTGACCTGGGGACTCCTGGGCGAACGTCCGGCCCGGTCGTCGCTGGCTGCGATCCCTGTCGTCGGGCTCGGCGTCGTCTTCATCTCGGGAGCGCTCGAGCAGGGCGCATACGGATCGAATCCGCAACTCGGCGCGCTCTACGGCGTGCTCACCGGACTCGCGTACACCGGCTTCCTCGTCGCGCTGCGCGAGGGCAATCGCGACCTGCGCCGTCCCGCGGGGCCGTTGTTCGATGCGACGGCGTCGGCCGCACTCGGCTGCGCGCTGATCGGCGCGGCGATCGGTGACCTCGATCTGACCCCTTCCTGGTCGGCGACGGGCTGGCTGATCGCCCTCGCGCTCAGCTCACAGGTGCTCGGGTGGCTCTTGATTTCGATCTCCCTGCCGCGATTGCCGGCTGCGCTGACATCGGTGATGCTGACGTTCCAGCCCGTCTGCTCGGTGCTGTTCGCAGCCCTGCTCCTCGACGAGTCGCCCTCGGCGTTGCAGCTTCTCGGAGCCGCGTGCATTCTCGCCGGGCTGGTCGTCGCCTCGCTGCGGGCCCGCAGGGTCCTCGCCCCTGAGCCGGAGGTCGCCGGCTGAACTGAACGTCCGGCCAGCAACGTACTGTACGAAGGTGTAGGTTAGACAAGGCCTTTCGGTGCCGATAACGAAGCCATGGACGCCACCTTGATCGCAGCGCTCATCACCGTCGCGGGTGCCGCAGCCGCAACCATTGGCCGCGGCGAGGATCGTGGGCAGCTCGGCTTTATCGCCGACAACTGGTCCGACATCGCGCGCGCCCTGCGTGAACGCGGAACGCCTGAGCAGCAGATCCAGCGCTTCCGCCGCGAGCTGTTCGCGGCGCTGTAGCTCGCGCCCAAGCTCCCTGCTGGCCGGCGCGCTCATCGTCTATCTCGTCATCCTTCGCTGAGCTGCAGATCCGGCACGAAGCCGGCACGAACAGCATCCGATCTCACGGCTAGCGTGGCGACGGTGGCAAAGCCCGCGGTCAAGTTCGCCTGTTCCGAATGCGGTTACGCGGCCGGTCGCTGGTTCGGAAAATGTCCGGGCTGCGATTCGTTCGGCACGCTCGTCGAGGAGGCGCCGCCCGCTGCGCGGGCGGCGCCAGCGAAGCCGCTGCTTCGCCTGGTCGACGTTCAGGCCGAAGAGGCCGACCGGATCCCCACCGGCGTTCCCGAGCTGGACCGGGTGCTCGGCGGCGGGCTCGTGCCGGCCTCTCTCGTCCTCGTCGGCGGTGAGCCGGGCGTCGGCAAGTCGACGCTGCTGCTCATGGCGCTCGCCGCGATCTCGAAGGACCGTCGCGCCCTGCTGGTGACCGGCGAAGAATCGACCGCCCAGGTCAAGCTCCGGGCCGCGCGACTCGGCGGTGCGGAGCGCGTCGAGATCCTCGCGGAAACCGAGCTCGACGCCGTTTGTGCAACCCTCGAGGGCGAGCGTCCGGACGTCTGCGTGATCGACTCGGTGCAGACGCTCTACAGTGCCGAGCTCGGCAGTGCGCCGGGCTCGGTCGCCCAGGTGCGCGAGGCCGCGGCGCGTCTGCTGCGCGTCGCAAAGGAGAACGGCGTCGCGACGATTCTCGTCGGACACGTCACGAAGGACGGCGCGGTCGCAGGCCCGCGCGTCCTCGAGCACCTCGTCGACTGCGTGTTGCAGTTCGAGGGCGACCGCTACCACGCGCACCGCGTGCTCCGCGCGGCGAAGAACCGGTTCGGGTCGACGAACGAGTTGGGCGTCTTCGAGATGACCGGCTCGGGCCTCGTCGGCGTCCCGGATCCGTCTGCGCTGTTCGGGAAGACCGACGGCGAGGTCGGCGCCGCCGTCGCGTGCGCGCTCGAGGGCACGCGGCCGATCCTGCTGGAGGTACAGGCCCTCGTGGCGCCGACGGATCTGGCGATGCCGCGGCGCGTCGCGACGGGTGTCGACCCGAAGCGGCTCGCCATGATCGTCGCCGTCCTCGGCCGCCACGCACGGGTTCCGCTCGCGAGCGCCGACGTGTTCGTCAACGTCGCCGGCGGCGTGCGGATCGACGAGCCGGGCGCCGACCTCGCGATCGCGCTCGCGATCGCGTCCGCTCAGCGGGGCTCGCCGGTCCGGGCGAGTCTCGGAGCGTTCGGCGAGATCGGCCTCACCGGTCGGCTGCGCGCGGCGACTCAGGCGGAGCGGAGGCTCGAGGAGTGCGCCAAGCTCGGCCTCGAAGTTGCGCTGGCTCCGGCCGGAACGGCTGCGCGGGGCTCGATCCGTCTGGAGGCGGCCGGCACGCTGAAGGCCGCCATCGGCGCCGGCCTCGACCGACGGGCGTCGAGCGACGTCACGGGCGACTGAGCGAGTAGTCCACGCGGGCACATCGGCCGTAAACTCGGCTCGATGAGCGAACGGGAGAAGGCGCTACCGAGCAGCCTCGGCTTTACGCGGACACCGTCCGAGGACGATCCCCGCCGCGATCCGCGCTTGCTCGGCTCCCTCGCCCGCGTCGCACCCGGAACCGAGCTGCGCCAGGGGATCGACGACATCATTCGCTCTCGGGAGGGCGCCTTGATCGTGATCGGCGATCCCGACACGCTCTCCTTCCTGTACAGCGGCGGGATGAAGATCGACCTTCCGTTCACCTCCCAGCATCTCTACGAGGTGGCGAAGATGGACGGCGCGATCATCTGCAACGACGGGCTGACCAAGATCGCGTTCGTGAACGTGCAGCTGATGCCGGATCCGACGATCGCTTCGGACGAGACGGGCACTCGCCATCGGACGGCCGAGCGCGTCGCGAAGCAGACGAACGCGCTCGTGATCTCCGTCTCGCAGCAGCGCGAGACGGTCACCGTCTTCCAGGGCCCGAGGCGCTACCAGCTCGACCCTGTGGCGACCGTCCTGGCGAAGACGAATCAGGCGCTGGCCACCCTGGACACGTACCGCAGCCGCCTCGAGCAGGTGCTGACGCGGCTGACGGCGCTCGAGTTCCAGAACGCGGTCGTGCTCGACGACGTGCTGATCGTCCTCCAGCGGGCCGAGTTGACGACGCGGATGGCAGAGGAGATCGAGCGCAACTGCGTCGAGCTGGGCGCGGAAGGACGCCTGATCCGCATGCGGCTCGGCGAGCTGCTCGGCGACGTTCCAGGTGAGAAGGCCGCCGTCGTGAACGACTACCACAGGGCAGCCCCGGGGCCCGAGGCGGCGATCGCGCTGGAGGCCCTTGCGGCGCTCTCCTACCAGGAGCTGCTCGAGTTCGACCGCCTCACGGAGGTGCTCGGCTACCCGCGCAACGTCAACACGCTCGACCATTCCGTCGCACCCCGCGGCTACCGCGTTCTCGCGCACATCCCGCGGATTCCGGCGTCCGTCATCGAGCACGTAGTGGCGGACATGGACGGGCTGGACTCGATCGTACGGGCCTCTCAGCGGGACCTCGAGGCGGTCCAGGGAGTCGGGTCGGCGCGCGCCCGCGACATCCGCGAAGGCCTCCGCCGGCTCCAGGAGCACAACCTCGTGGATCGCTACCTGCAACTCTGATCTCGCGCCGCTGGCCGCGCTCCAGCCGGCGGGCCGTATTGTCCATACTGTCCCGCCGGCCTACGCACGCCAGCGTGGCGTCAGCGACGCGAGAAGCATCTACGCAAGCCGGAGCGTGGTCGGCGTGCCGAGAAGCTTGCAAAGAGCAGGGATTTCGCAAAAACGGCGTATTTCCGGGGATTTTTGCTACACTTTTGTCTTGAGCGCCGGTGGGGAGGACCTGCCGGCGTTTCTGGCGGAGTGACCTGCGACGTAGGGGAGGAAGCTTGTTCAAGGTCGGCGACAAGGTGGTGTATCCGCACCACGGTGCTGGAACGGTCGTGAGGAAGGAGAAGCGTGAGGTGCTTGGTGAGAAGCGCGAGTACCTGACGATCAAGATCCTTCACAACGACATGACCGTGAATGTTCCGGCGGACAACGCGGAGGCAGTCGGGCTCCGTCAGGTGATCGACGAAGAGATGGTCAAGAAGGTCACCAAGGCGCTGACTAGCGGCGGCACGGCGATGCCGAAGAACTGGAACCGCCGCTTCAAGCACAACCGCGACAAGATGAAGACCGGCGACATCTTCGAGCTCGCCGAAGTCGTCCGTAACCTCTCCTTGCGCGACCACGAGAAGGGCCTCTCCACGGGCGAGAAGCAGATGTTCGTCAAGGCCAAGAAGATCCTCGCCTCCGAGCTCATGTACGCGAAGAACCTGGACGAGGATGCGGCGGCAGAGTGGCTCGACGGCGTTCTCGAAGGCAACGGCAAGAACGGCGCGTCCGCGAAGAAGACGACCGCGACGAAGAAGTCGACCACGAAGCCCAAGGCCGGCGCGGCGGCGTAGATGCCCGCCCGGTTCTCTGGGGCGCCGCTGGCGGCCCGGGGCCGGAGGGAACAGTGTGAGTAACACGGGCCCGGAAGGCACCGGGCCGAGAGCGGCGTCAGGCGGCGGGGCGACGTGGGCCGTGCTCGCCGCCGCGGGGCGGGGGGAACGGCTCGGCGGCGACAGGCCGAAGGCGTTCGTGCGTCTCGGCAACCTGCCTCTCCTCGCGGAGCCGCTGCGGCGCCTCGACGAGTCGGACTGGGTCGAGCGGATCGTGATCGCGGCACCCCCCGACTGGGAAGAGCCCTGCATCCTCGTGGCCGAAGAGCTCGGCGCGGGCAAGGTCGCCTCCGTCGTGACGGGCGGCGAGACGCGCGCTGAATCCGTGCGCGCCGCGCTCGCGGATGTCGGCGACGGCGCATCGGTCGTGCTCGTGCACGACGCAGCGCGTCCCGTGCTGCCGGACGAGGTGATCGAGCGGGTGCTCGCGCCGCTCTCCGAAGGCTACGACGGAGTGGTGCCCGCGCTTCCCGTCTCGGACACCGTGAAGCGCGTTCGCCGCAACGAAGTCGTCGAGACGGTGGAGCGGGAGGACCTCGTCGCCGTCCAGACACCGCAGGCGTTCCTCGCCGATTCCCTGCGCCGGGGACTTGGTGGCTCTGAGCCACTGACTCGGTTCTCGGACTGTGCGTCCGCGGTCGAGGCGGCCGGCGGCCGAGTGGCATGGGTGCCCGGGGACAGGCGCCTTCTGAAGGTCACGTCGCGCGAGGACCTCGAGCTCGTGTCGTCGTGGCTCTTCTGACCGCGGCCCTCCGCGCTTATCGTGTCGCGTCGACCGGGCGGCTGCTCATCCGGGCGCGCAGGGAGTACAGGCTGCCTCCGCACGGCAGAGGCTGCGCGACGTATCTGACCGCCGTCTCGCGCCTGCCGCTCCAGCGGGCACACGCGATCGCCGAGGCGCTGGAACCGCTGCGCGCGGCTGCGCCTCGACACTACTTCTACCCGCCCGAGACGTTGCATTTCACCATTCGGAACCTCAACGGTGTCGACCCGGACGCGCTGCAGGCCGCCGCGCTGCTTCTGCGCAGAACGCGGGTGTTCGAGCTCGAACTTCGCGGCCTGAACGTGTCCTCGCATACAGTGTTCGTGCAGGCGCTGCCGTGCGACGACACGCTGCGGTCGGTCCGTCGCCGTCTCGACGACTCGCTTCGAGTCTCCACCACACCCCGTCCGCGCCTGCCCGCGGACTTCGCACACATCAACGTCGTGCGCTTTCGTGGACGAGTCGGCGGCTCTCTGCTCGCGGCTGTCGCCCGACGCCGGAACATCGAGCTCGGCACGTTGACGGTCGATGAGATCGAGATCGTCGAGACCGACCGGCTGCTCTCTCGGGCAGGAACTCGAATCGTCGAACGCATCGCGCTCGGCGGCGGATAGGGTCGCTCCATGGTCAAGGCGGTCGTGTTCGACGTCGGCGAGACGCTCGTCGACGAGACGCGCAACTGGGAGCGAGTTGCCGATGCCTGCCGCGTCCCTCGCTTCACGCTGATGGCGCTCGTCGGCGCGGCGATCGAACGGGGTGAAACCCACCGGCGAGCCCTCGAGTGGCTCGGTGTCGAGTTACCGGCCGGCGCGTTCACATCGGACGAGTTCTACCCTGATGCGGTGCCGTGCTTGCACGCCCTGCGTGAGCGGGGCCTGGTCGTCGGCGCAGTCGGCAACATGGGCATCGTTCATGAGGAGTTCGTGCGTCCGCACGTCGACTTCGCCGCCTCCTCCGAGCGCTGGGGCGTCGAGAAGCCGTCGCTCAGCTTCTTCGAGCGCGTCGCCGCCCAGGCGGGACACCCGAGCGAGGAGATCGCCTACGTCGGCGACCGTGTCGACAACGACGTCGCGCCGGCTCTTGCAGCAGGCATGGTGGCGGTGCACGTGCGGCGCGGGCCCTGGGGCTACTTACACGAGCCTCCGGCGGAGGCGGTCCGGATCGACTCGTTACTGGAGTTGCCGGGGGCTCTGATGTGAGCGAGGTTCGCGTCGGAATCGGAGTGGACGCGCACGCGCTCGAGCCGGGCGTGCCGCTCGTGTTGGGCGGGCTGACGTTCCGCTCCGATCGCGGCCTCGCCGGCCACTCGGACGGCGACGTGGTGACGCACGCGTTGATCGACGCGCTGCTCGGCGCCGCGCGACTGGGCGACATCGGCGCGATGTTTCCGGCCGACGATCCCGAGTTGCGCGGGGTCTCCTCCCTGAAGCTCTTGCGCGAGGCATACGCGCAGGTGAAGCAATCCGGTTGGAAGCTCGCGAACGCGGACGTCGTGCTGATCGGGAACGAGCCTCGCCTGGCGCCGGTCCGCAAGCAGATGGAGATGCTGCTGGTGAGCACGGTCGACGGCGACGGCTGGATCACCGTCCGCGCGACGACCACGGACGGACTCGGCTTCACGGGCCGCGGCGAAGGACTCGCCGCTCAGGCGGTCGCTCTACTCGAGCGCGACGTGCGCTAGGCTCGAGCACACGCTCACTCGAGCGCGTAGCCGCTCGTGAGCATCCCGTCAGCGCGCGCGTAGAACGACTCGAACGACGGCACGTCCCAGCCGAGGGAGTCGGCGAGGCGCACGATCATGTTGAACAGCGCGGCGACATGGATCGCGTCGACGAGGGCCTCGTCGGACACACCCGCAGCGCGCACCGCGTCGGCGTCCGCGCGCGTCAGCTCGCGCGGCCTCAGCGTGAGCTTCTCGAGGAAACCCAGCGTCGCGCGCAGCTTCTCGTCGACCGGCGCAGTGCGCCAATCGCGCTTGACCTCCTCCCAGGCCTGCTCACCGAGTGCGTACGCCGCGACCGCGCCGTGGGCATTCGTTCAGAACGGGCACTGGTTGAGATGCGAGACGAAGCCCGCGAAGAGCTCGCGCTCGCCGTCCGACCAGTCGGACGGGCCGCGCATCGCCAAGTCGAGCGCCTCCGAATACGGGCGCCCAAAGAGCTCCGGGCGGTAGTGGAGCGTCTTCAGCACCCCCAGCGGGCGGGGGACGTCGACGCGGTCGACGGCCGCGAGCCTCACAGGACGCGCAGCCCTGCCTCGAGCCGCTCGAGCCCGGCCGCAACCGCAGCAGAGACGGTGTGCTCGAAGATCTCGTCCTCGGACAAACCTGCAGCCTTCAGCTCTGCGACGTCGCGATCGGTGACCTTGTACGCGTGAAGCCGGACCGTCTCGAGATATGCGCGCATCGAGTCGGGCGGACTGCGATCGGGCTGCGCGGCGGTTCGCAGCGCGCCGATCAGCGAGTCGTACCGCGTCTGCACGCGGCTGACCTTACACGCTGCTCAGCCGGGTGCCTGGAGGGTGAAGCAGACGCGCGCGCCGCCGTCGGCGCGGTTCTCGGCCCAGATGCGACCACCTTGCGCCTCGACCAGGCCGCGCGCGATCGCGAGCCCGAGGCCGGCGCCGCCGCGAGGACGCGCCGAGTCGCGGCGCCAGAAGCGCTCGAACATCCGCTCCTGCGTGTCCGCGGCGAGTCCTTCGCCGCTGTCCTCCACCGCGATCAGGACCTCGTGTTCGTTCGGCTCGACGAGCACGGCGACCGAGCCGTCGGACGGCGTGTGCCGGAGCGAGTTCGTGACGAGGTTGTAGAGGACGCGCTCCACCTTCTCCGGTGCGCAGAGCGCTGCGCCGTCGCCGCGCGCCTCGAGCCGCACGTGCTTCGCGTCGGCCTCCGGCCCGAGCGCGCGGAGGCACGAGTCGACGAGCGTGCGAAGCTCGGCGGTGCGGAACTCCAGCGTCAGCGCGCCGGCGTCGATGCGTGCGAGCTCGAAGAGGTCGTCGACGAGCATCGCCAGCGTGCGCACCTGCTCGTGCAGTGCGGGCAGGTAGTCCCGCGGTTCCGCGAGACCGTCCTCGACCGCCTCGAGCATCGCCTGCATCGCCGCGATCGGCGTGCGCAGGTCGTGACTCGCCCACGCGACCAGCTCCCGCCGCGCGTCGAAGAGACGCTCGAGGTTCGCGGCCATCTCGTTCGCGCTTCGAGCTACAGCAGCGACTTCACGCGGCCCGCCTTCGGGCGCGCGAGCGGTGAGGTCGCCCTCGGCGATTCGGCGCGCCGTCCGCTCCAGGTCGGCGAGCCGGGATGCGAGCGGCCACGCGAGCAGCAAGCCCGCGACGACCGCTGCGAGCGCCGACGCGGACGCGACCTCGAGGATCTTCACGTCGTCGCCCATGTGGAACATCACCCATCCGCTCGCCAGGACAGCCCCGAGCGGCAGGACGACGGCCGCGAACGCGAGCCCGGCGAGCTGCAAGCGAACGGTCGGAAGCGCCCTCAGACCGATCGCGACGACGACCGCGGCGGCGAGCGTCCCGAGCGCGACGACGACGGCGAGCGCGGTCACGGCTTGAACCGGTAGCCGACGCCCCAGACCGTCTCGAGATGCTGCGGGTGCGATGGATCACGCTCGAGCTTTTCCCGCAAGCGTCGGATGTGCACCGTGACGGTGCCCGTGTCGAGCACGGATTGATAGCCCCAGACGCGCGCCATCAGCTGGTCGCGGGAGAAGACCCGACGTGGATTGGAGGCGAGGAAGTACAGCAGGTCGAACTCCTTCGCCGTCAGCTTCGGTGACTCTTCGCCGATCAGCACCTCGCGCGTGTCCGGGTCGATCTCGAGCTCGTCGAACGACAGGCGCCCCCGGCTTGCTTCGGCGCGCTCGATGCGGCGCAGGACCGTGCGCACGCGTGCGACGAGCTCGCGGGGCGAGAAGGGCTTCGTCACGTAGTCGTCCGCACCGAGCTCGAGACCGACGATGCGGTCTGCCTCTTCGCCGCGCGCGGTCAGCATGATCACGGGCGGCCCGCTCCGGCCGCGGATCCAGCGGCAAAGCTCGAGCCCGTCCGTGCCGGGGAGCATCACGTCCAGGACGACGAGGGTCGGAGAGTGGCGCTCGAGCAGCGCACGCGCCTCGTCGCCGTCCCCGGTCTCGAGCGTGCGGAAGCCCTCGCGCTCCAGGTAGCGCACGACGACCTCGCGGACGATCGGCTCGTCGTCGACGACGAGGACGGTTCCCATATCGGGATCTTGGTTCGCCAATCCTTGCTTTCGTCTTAATTCGTGCCCGTTCGTTTCTTCCGAGCAACACGTCGGGAGGGGAGGGCGCTCCGCGGTTCACGCGGAGCGCCCTTGCCGGTCAGAGCTTGATGACCGGGCAGACGAACTGCTTCACGACGCCGGTATCGGTTGCGCCGCCGGGGCCTGGATCCGCGAGCGCCGACTGCACCTCCGCCGCGCTGTCGAGGTCGCCGCTGCCGTTTGCGTCGTGCGCCGCGACCGTAGCCGCGTAGGTCGTGTTGTAGGCAATCGCATGCACCATCCAGCGACCGCCGTTGTAGCCGGCATCGCCGGGTGCCGCAGTCGCGACATTGAGCTGCCCGGTTAGTGCATAGATCGTGTCGAAGCTATGCGCGGGCGCGCCGGTGCCCGAGAGATCGGTGGGCGTGTTGACGGTGCGATACAGCTGCCCATCGACGTAGAACGCAGGCCCGGTCACACCGCCGGACCCACCCGCCAGCGCCGCACTCGCAGTGGCGAGAGCCACGATCACAGTTGCGAGCATGGTCTTCATTCCGCCTCCTTCGGTTGGAGTCGGACGAACCGTTCCCGCGGCGCCTTGCGAACCGATTACGCGTGTCTTACGAGTTCGTGAATTCCGGAAGCGCCACGCGTCCGGCTCTGATGACGACCAGGCCGTCGCGCGCGAGGGACGCGACCGTGTCCGGATCGAGCTCGTCCCGTGAGCGCGGCCGCTCTGCGACGAGTCGTAGCGTCGCGGCGCGCCGCTGCCGGAAGGATCCGTCGAAGCGCGACTGCTTGCGCAGCGGCGCGTAACGGCGGCCTCGCGACGGGCACCCGTCTGCGAGCGGACAGACGTGACAGCGCGGCACGCGCGCGATGCAGATCTCGCGCCCGAGGTCGAACAGCGCCTGCGCCGCGCGAGCCGTGAAGACGTGCCGCGTGCGCTCCTGCACACGGGCGATGTTGGTGTCGACCGGCAGGACGTCGTCGCCCCAGGCGAACGCGCGCAGCGCGGCGGCGGTGTAGGTGCCGACGCCGGGCAGCCGCGTCAGGTCGTCCGGCCAGCCGTGCGCGGCGACGTGCTGCGCGGCGCGGTGCAGGTTGACGGCGCGCCGGTTGTAGCCGAGTCCCTGCCATTCGCGGATCACCTCCGCCGGCGAGTCGCCGGCGAGCGCGTGCACGTCCGGCCAACGTGCGAGCCACCGTTCCCAGCGCGGAAGCACGCGCTCAACCTGCGTTTGCTGCAGCATCACCTCGCTGACAAGGATCGCGTACGGGTCGCGCGTCCTCCGCCAGGGAAGGTCACGGCCGTGCTCGGCGAACCAAGCGAGCAGCAGCTCGTCCATGCGGGCGAGTCTACGGATGCACTCGGCGCACGTAGCCGCCGCGCCGGTCCGCGACGGCCTGAGCCCGCGCGCGCGATGCGAACGGTCCCGCGAGGTTCACCCAGAAGCCCGGCCGCAGGCCGGCGAAGGAGTCAGAGCGGACGGTACCCGGCGCGCGCGTCGTCGACGAGGAGAGGACGGCGACCCAGCCGGAGCGCCCTGCGTGCTCCGGTCGCTTCACGACGCCGAGCGGGCGCACGCTGAACCACGTGGACGGCAGACCGAGCTTGGATTGGAACGTATCGCCGTCGAGCGTCCGCCAGATGCTGCCCGCGCGGAGTGCGACTCTCGCGGCGCGTCCGGAGCCGTTGTTGCGCACGGAGATCGACGAAACGCCGCGCAGTCCCAGCTTGGCGGCGAGCTGGGCAGTCGAGAAGCGATACGCCCAGTCGTGGTGAGGCCCTGCGTCGTAGGGGTCGGCGACCGACCGGAGGTAGGGAATCGGCGGGCTGCGGAACGCGTCGTGGGACGACTCCGTGCGGCCGCCGGAGGTGGAGAAGTAGTACGTCCGCGCGGGCTCGCCGCCCCAGGTGAGGATGCGGCCGGCCGTTGCGCCGACCGCACGGTTGGTGGACGGCTTCTCGGCGCGGATGCCGCCGTACACCTGGTCGCGGGTGTCGGGGTAGAGGTCGAACGTCCAGTCCGCGTTACGTGTCGCCAGTGCGTAGGTCCTGGCCGCAACGACCTGGGCACGCAACGCGTCGGCGTTCCAGTGCGAAGGCATCTCCCACGGGACGACGCCGCGCAGGTAGCGCTCGAGTGGCAATTCGTTGACGACGCTGATCCCCCGGCGGATGACCAGGGCGCCGCGATAGCCCGCACCGTCGAGCGTGAGCGGCTGCATACCCGCGACTAAGCGCAACGGCGGCCGCAGGCCGTGCCAGCGTCCTGCGCGGAAGACGATCCGGCGGCGCTGCAGTCGGGAGCGCCCGCGCGCGTCGACGATCCGAAACGGCGATCGTGCGGAGATCCCGACGCTGGCGCGGTGCTGCCTGAGCAGTACGCGGATCTTGACGCCGCCGACGCGCGAGAGCCGTGTTCCCGGGTAGTAGTGGCCGAGGATGCGCTGCCAGCGCCAGCCGTGCGCCGCCAGCCCACGCGCACCCCATTGGCTCATCCCGACGCCGTGCCCCCAGCCGTGGCCGCGGACGACGTAGACCGCGCCCTGCGCCGGCGCGGCGAGGGCGAGGAGCAGGACGATCGGAAGTAGCCGCCGCATGCGGCGGGACGGTAGCGCGTCAGCCTAGGCGGCGATGAGCTTGGAGCGCTCGCCGATCTGCTCGGCGAGCGCTCCAACGGTCTCCTGGAGCTGCTCGCGGAGCTGATCGTCCACGAGGGTGCCGTCTTCGTCGAAGCGAGTGGGTGCGTGTCCGACCGCGACCTCGCCTTCGACGATGCGCGCCCCCGTCGCGGCGAGCACCTTGCGCAGCTCGGCCTGGGCCCAGACGGCGCCGAACGCGCCCGTGCTCGCGCCGACGACGGCGACGGGCTTGTTGCGGAGCACGTTGGTCGCCAACGGCCGCGATGCCCAGTCGACCGCGTTCTTCAGCTGGCCGGGGACGGATGAGTTGTACTCCGGCGTCGCGAAGAGGACCCCGTCGGCGTCGGCGATGGCGTTTCGGAAATCCGCAGCCGCCGCCGGCACCGGGTCACGGTCGTCGTCCTCGTCGTAGGGCGGGACGGCCTTCAGGTTCTCGTACAGCTCGAACTCGACTCCGGGCGGGAGCAGCTGCCCCGCCTCGCGGAGCAGCTTCGTGTTCCACGAGCCCGTGCGAAGGCTTCCGGAGACGCCGAGGATCTTGGCCATCGTTCGCTACGCCTTGACGAAGTAGAGCTCTGCCGAGAGCTTGACGTCATTGGCGAGCGCTGGCTCGCCCGAAGGGAGCGGGTTGTTCCAGTTGATGCCGAAGCTCGTGCGATCGACCGAGCCCTCGAGGGTGATGCCGATGCGCTCCCGGCCGTACGGATCGGTGATCGGATCCTTGATCGTGCCCTTCAGCTCGACCGGCTGGGTCGCGCCGCGGATCGCGAGCTCGCCGTGGACGGTCAGGTCGTCGCCGTCGCGGCGGATGTCGGAAGCCTCGAACGTCAGCTCCGGTGCCCGCTCGGCGTCGAAGAAGTCGGGTGACTGGAGATGCGCCTCGAGGTTCTCGTCCTGGACCTGCACGCTCTCGGCGCGCGCCCGGCCCGAGAGCTTCGCGGTGCCGCCCTCGGAGACCTCGAACTTGCCCTCGAGCGGCGAGAAGGTGCCGCGGAACGTGCCGACCATGTATTCGACCGCGAAGCCGACCTGCGAGTGGGCGGGATCGAGCTGCCACGTCCCGGTCGGGAGGGTGGCGCGAGTCTGGGTGGATGTCGTCATCTGAGTGTGACCTCCGGGGAGAGTTACTTGAGGGCGCAAGTATAGCCCAGAACGTTGACCTGTCAAGTATCTCCGGCGACCGTAGACTCAAACCGATGAAAGTCCGCTTCGCGCCTAGCCCTACGGGCACGCTCCACATCGGGAACGCGCTCAGCGCGGTGGCCAACCGCGGCTTCGGCGGCAGCATGCTGCTGCGGATCGACGACACCGACCCGCGCCGCAACGTGCCCGGCGGGGAGGAGGCAATCCTTCGTGACCTGGAGTGGCTCGGCGTTACCGTGGACGAGGGCCCAATCCGGCAGAGCGAGCGCCAGGAGCGCTACCGCGAGGCCGCGGCTCCCCTCGGCGACCGCTTCGGCCGTGTGACGCTCCTCCGGGAAGACGGCACCGCCACCTACCAGCTGGCGTCGGTCGTCGACGACATCGACTACGGGATCACCCACGTGATCCGCGGGAACGACCACCGGCCGAACGAGGAGCTGCAGCGGCGGCTCTTCGAGGCGCTGGGCGCGCCGGCCCCGCAGTTCGTCCACCACGGGCTGATCCTCGGGCCGGACGGGAAGAAGCTGTCCAAACGCGCCGAGGGTGCGACGGTCGCATCGCTCCGCGACGCGGGGATTCCGGCCGAGGCCGTGCGCGCGTACCTCGAGGAGCTCGGGATCCCGCGGCATGACGTTCAGCTCGATCTTGCCCGGATTCGCAGGCTGGCAGTCGAAGCGCTTGCCGCGCTGAGCGACGAGGAGCTCGCGGCGCGGGTGGGCGTGCCGGAGACGGTCGTCCCGGTCCTGCGCGGTGCCCGTGACCTCGTCGAGGCGCGCGCGTATGCGGAAGCGGTGCTGAACGGGCAGCCGGTCAGGGTCGACGCGCCGGAGACCATCGCGCGGTTCCGCGAGCTGCGCGAGAAGGCGAACGGCGGACTCGACTACGACGAGGCGAAGTCGCTCGTTCGCGAGCTGAAGGCCGTGGGCGGAGACCTGCGTGCGTTGCGTCTTGCGTTGACGGGCGCGGAGCGCGGCCCAGAGCTCGCGGCCGTCGTCGCGGCGCTGCCGCGCGACGAGACGCTGCGGAGGCTCGATGCGGCTCTATGACACCTTCACACGCGCGAAGCAGGAGCTGCCGCCGCCCCCGGGGCCGATCCGTATCTACTCCTGCGGCCCGACCGTCTACACACGGATCCACGTCGGCAACGCCGTTCCGTTCGTCGTCTCGATGTGGCTGCGCCGCTGGCTGCTGCTCGCCGGCTACGAGGTGGTGCTCGCGATCAACATCACGGACATCAACGACAAGATCTACGACGCCGCGCCCGGCGCGAGCGCGGAGCTGGCCTCGAATGCGACGCGGTGGTACATCGAGGACACGGACCGGTTGGGTCTGGGGCGGCCGGATTTCGAGCCGTCCGCCGCCGCCACCGTCCCCGACCAGATCGCGCTGATCGAGCAATTGATCTCCGCGGACTTCGCCTACGAGTCGCAGGGGGACGTCTACTTTCGCGTCGCGCGCTTCCCCGCGTACGGGAGGCTCAGCGGGCAGAAGCTCGATCAGGTGGCCGAGCAGGAGCCGAACCCGCGCAAGGAGGATGCGCGGGACTTCGCGCTCTGGAAGGCGAACAAGCCGGGCGAGGACACTTGGTGGGAGTCGCCGTGGGGCCGGGGCCGTCCCGGCTGGCACATCGAGTGCTCGGCGATGAGCGAGAAGTACCTCGGCACCGAGTTCGAGATCCACGGCGGGGGCCTCGACCTCGTCTTTCCGCACCACGAGAACGAGATTGCCCAGTCGCGTTCGCTGGGGCATTCGTTCGCGCGCCTGTGGATGCACAACGGGATGCTCAGCTTCAAGGGCGAGGAGATGCACAAGTCGCTCGGCAACGACATCTCGCTGAAGCGCGCCCTCGACGAGTGGGGGCACGAGACGATGCTCGTCTTCTATCTGCGTGGCCATTGGCGTAAGCCGCTCGACTACTCCGACGAGACGTTACGGCAGGCCGCCGCGACGGCGGACACGTTGCGCGAAGCATTCCGGAACCCATCGCAAGAGGCTGCGGCGGGCGAGTGGGAGCGCTTCACGGCTGCGCTCGAAGACGATTTCAACACCGCGGAAGCGTTGGCCGTGATGCATTCGTGGCGCGACCACGATCTGCTCCGGCGGGGGCTCGACGTATTCGGCCTCGCCTCACTTGCCGAGCGGGACGAGGCGCCGACCGAGGTCGTCGAGTTGGCCAAGCGGCGTCAGGAAGCACGCGCCGAGCACGATTTCACGGAGGCGGACCGCCTGCGTAACGCGATCGAGGCGCTGGGCTGGGAGGTACGAGATGTCGGCGCGGACTTCCGGCTGATCCGCAAGCGTGCAGCGTGATCTCGTCTACGGCCGGCGCCCCGTCCGCGAGGCGCTGCGCGGCGCGCGGAAGGTTCACGAGGTGTGGGCGTCGGAGCGCGCGCGCGAGGCCGAGCCGTGGCTCGCGGATGCGCCGCGCCTGCAGACGAAGCTCGAGCGCGATCTGGCCGAGGCCGCGGGGACCCGTGAACATCAAGGCGTGGTCGCCTGGACGGACCCATACCGCTACGCGGACGCCTGGGAGCTCGCCGCCCGCGACCGAGCCCTCCTCGTCTGTCTCGATCAGGTGACCGATCCGCGGAACCTCGGCGCCGTGTGCCGTACAGCAGAAGCTGTGGGCGCGACCGGCGTGGTCTTGCCCGCGCACGGATCGGTGACGGTGACGCCGGTCGTCGCCAAGGCATCGGCGGGCGCGGTCGAGCATCTCCCTGTTGCGGTCGTCCCGAACCTCGCGCGATACCTGCAGGAGATCAAGCGCGACGACCTCTGGATCTACGGCGCAGCCGGCGATGCCGCGACGACCCTGTGGCAGACGGATCTGACCGGTGGCGTCGTCTTCGTCCTCGGCGCGGAAGGACGCGGCCTGCGTCCCCTCGTGCGCCGCCGCTGCGACGCGCTCGTCTCGATTCCGCTCGCGGGCAACGTCGAGTCGCTCAACGTCTCCGTCGCCGCCGGCGTGCTGCTGTTCGAAGCGCGGCGCCAGCGCGGCGAGTCCTGACACAAACCCTCGACCACCCTCAACCATGCCTGGCACCAGGGCACGGCTTGTTCGGACAAGGCATCGTTAACGGCGATGGCCGAGCCGACGCTGTATCTGTTCGACGGCTACAACCTGCTGCACGCCGCGGGGTACCGCGACGTGCGGGAGTTGCGCGACGTCCTCGCGAGCTTCGTAGCGATGAAGGGGGCGCGGGGCGTGCTCGTCCTGGACGGGGCGGGAAGCGACGAGGTGCGCGGGCCGCTCGAGGTTCGCTACACGCCGAACGCGGACGCGCTGCTAGAGCGGCTCGCGTCGGAGCATCGAGAGCAGGAGCGGGTCTGCGTCGTCTCATCGGACTCGGCCGTCCGGGCCACCGCGGGACGGCGGGTGCAGTCGCTGAGCTCGCAGACCTTCGTGCGCGACCTCGAACCGCTGCCGCAAGCGCCCGAGCGGCCGTCGCGGATCGCAGATCGGCTCGATCCCGAGACGTTGGAGCGGCTCGAACGGCTGCGGCGGGGCGAGACCTGATCCGAACATCTATCGGTACTCGATTTCCGTGAACATGAGCGAGAAGACATCGAGGTACGCGGAACGGCGCTATAGAGGTCGGTGATGAAGCCACACGTAGCCGTGATCACGCTCGGCGTCAGAGACTTGAAGCGGGCGAGGAGGTTCTACAGGGAGGGCCTTGGCTGGCCGATCCAGCAGGAGGATGACAACTGGGTCTGCTTCAGCCTCGGCGGTGGCTCGTCGGCTCTTGCTCTCTACCCTTGGGACGAGCTCGCGGAGGACGCCAAGGTGTCGGCCGACGGCACCGGCTTTCGCGGCGTCACGCTGTCTCACAACGTCCGGTCAGAAGCGCGTGTCGATGAGGTTCTGTCCGAGGCGGCGCGTGCGGGCGGGAAGATCGTTAGGCACGCGGAGCGCGCATCGTGGGGAGGCTACCGCGGCTACTTCGCCGACACTGACGGCTACCTGTGGGAGGTAGCGACAGGCGCGACACGACTGCCTTTCTCCGAGTAACCACGCCTGCAGGCTCCACCAGCCTCGCGCCTTTCCAAGGCGGCGCGCCGTATCCACAAATCAAGTACGAACATATGTTCCTATCAAACAAGGTCCCCTGCAAAGGGGTTGTAGATTCGTGGTCCCGCTGCTATCTTCTTCCTCAACTTGAGGGTGAGACTTACGGCCCTCGCCCGACGAACCGGGGGAAGAACACATGGCTCCGAAGGCGGCAACCGCAGCTCAGCTCGCGCAGAAGGCCCAACAGAAGGCTCAACGAGAGCTCGAGGACCTGCAGCTCGTCCTCAAGGCCCGAAACGGCGATCAGGTCGCGCTCGACCAGCTGATCCGGCGCTACACGGGGTTCGTCCGGCTGAAGGCGAGCTCGTACTTCCTAGCCGGCGGCGACTCGGAGGACCTGATCCAGGAAGGGTTGATCGGCCTCTATAAGGCGGTGCGCGATTTCCGCACGGACAAGGAGACGTCGTTCCGCTCCTTCGCCGAGCTTTGCGTCACGCGCCAGATCATTACGGCGATCAAGACCGCGACCCGCTTCAAGCACCAGCCTCTGAACAGCTACGTGTCGTTCAGTCACACCCCGGCCGGTCAGGACACCGACGGCGAGTGCACGCTCGGCGACGCGTTGCCCGGCTCTGCCGTGCAGGAGCCGTCCGTCGTCGTCATCTCGACCGAGGAGCTGCAGAGCCTCGTCTTCTGCCTCGGCTCGGGACTGTCGAAGCTGGAGGCCGACGCATTGCGCCTCTACCTCGAGGGATGCTCCTACGAGCAGATGGCCGAGGAGCTCGGCTGCGATACGAAGACGATCGACAATGCGCTGCAGCGGGTGAAGCGGAAGATCATCCAGCACCAGCGGACGCGCGAGGTTTTGCAGTAAGAGATCTACCTGCGCGATTTCGTAATCGCAGGCGAAGCGAACGTTTTGGTATTGGTTGTTGAGCGGCGGTGCAATCCGGAGCGCTGCGTATCGGCGATTGGGCAGTTCTGAGATCGGTACGAAGTAGACGCCGCCAAGCTTCATGCAGTAGACGCCGAAAGCGTCGATGTCGCCATGGTAGTCCCGTGATGTGATCTTCGGGTTCGGATGATGCCCGTAGCAACTGCAGGTCGCAAACACGACGACACCGTTTCGGAGGCGTCCCGTCTTGCATTGAACGCGGAGCAGTCGCTCGCCATCGTCAGCAATCAGGTCAGAGCGCGTGTTCTCACCGAACGGCACCGAGACTTCGTACCCCGCAGCCTGTAGCCCGAGCATGATCGCGAGGGTTGAACGATCCCCTTTCCATTTGGGATGTTTCATCGTTGTCATATTAGACAACGAACCGGACAGAATCGCTACCTTCTCACGCTACGATGTCGGGGCGCCGGAGTAGCTCAGTTGGTAGAGCAATCGCCTTGTAAGCGATTGGCCGCCGGTTCGAGTCCGGCCTCCGGCTTCGATCTGGGCCCAAGACGTAGTCTCCCGGGGTGCCGGTCACCTACGAAGTCGTCACGACCAACCGCGCCGGGCTGGAGCGCAGGCGCGAGTTCCTCTCCGAAGCCACGCTCGCCCCCGGCGACGCCCTCCGCCTCAACGGACGCGACTGGCTCGTCGACGCCGTCGAGAACTCGACGCCGCCTCGCGTCGTGGCCAAGCCGGCGCGCTACCGCCTGCGGTTGAGCCATCCGGACGGCCGCGAGGAGCTGGGCGTCTTTCGGCGCCTGCGCCCCGACGCGCCCAGGTACGGCCACGCGTTCACAACCAGAGAAAACGGACGGCCGATCGGCTGGCAGGTCGTCGAGCAGCGCCTCGCCCACGACGAGCAGGGCGAGCCGTATCTCGACCTCACGGCCGAGCGTGACTTCTCCGAGCAAACGGAGCTTCCGGACCACGAGCTCGAGCATTCGCTGGCCTGGGGCGCGGGGGACCTGCCCGAGGCGGCGGCTGCCATGTTGGCCCGGGCCGAGCAAGCAGGCCTCCTGGTCGAGCTCGTCGCGCTCGAGCCCGGTGAGGGCCCTGACTGGGCCGAGGCAGAGCGGTTCATCGACACGCTGATCTACGAGGAGATCGGGGACGACCTCTTCGAGCTCTGCGGCGTCACCGATCCCGATTCACACGAAGCGGCACTCCGGACGGTGCAGGATCGGCTGCGCTCGGACCTGGAGGCGTTCCGGGACGACATCGAAGGGGACGGCGACGAGATCCAGGAGTGGGATTTCCGTGACGGGAGCGTCTTCGCCTCCGTCGGAAGCTTCGACGACGAAGCGGATCCGAACAATGGACACGGCTGGCTCGTCCGGCTCGTCGACTCCGACGTGCTCGGCGCGGCCGGTTTCTCCCGTGTCCGCAAGGCGGAGCTGCAGCCGTGAGACGCCGGTCGGAGCCCCAACGGCTCGCCCTACACGAGGAGCTGGACGCGCTCGCGCGCCATTACCTCCAGCTGCACAACGAGCTCGAACGCGCCCAGCCCGAGAGCGCGCTTCGGCGCCGCCTCGAGGACAGACTGCTCGAGGTGCGCGAGCGATTCGACCGCCTCCTCGACGAGTGGGTGCACGACCCCGTGCTCCGGGACGAGTGGCGCGAATACCTGCACACGCACGTCGCCGAGCCGTCGGAGCCGCCGTCGATCAGGCCGCTCGTATTCCGCGGGGGTTCTGAGGTGAGCGGCTCAGTCGTCGAGATCCGCGGCGAGAACGACGACTTCGAGGTCTGGGTCGACGGGACACTCGTCGAGCGGATCGGAGCCGAGAAGGATTTCGCGGTCGGCACGCCCGGCGTTCGTTTCCGTCTCGACGGCAACGAGTTCGAGGAAACGTTCAACGCGTCTCCGGAGGCAATCCGCGCCCTCACCGACTCCCTCGGGGACACGGACGCGTCGCCTCCCTGCGAATCCGCCGCCGGGCTGCTCGCCGACGGTCTGATCGACGTCCATTTCGATCTGACCCCGCGCGGCAAGCGCGCTCTCGCAGGCGCAGGCTCTCCTACGCGTTGAAATCTCCCTATTCATCACTGGATAATCGGCCTCGCCGTGTCGTTGAGGGAGCAAACGGCTGCGCAACGCGTGCTCGAGGAACGGGCGCGATACGTCGCGCCCGGTGTCTCGACGCCGGCGCTCGTCGTCGCGCGCGCTGACGGCGCGTGGATCGAGGACGTCGACGGCAACAGGTATCTCGACTTCGCGGGCGGAATCGCCTGCCAGAACCTCGGTCACCACAACCTCGCGATCGTCGACGCGATCCGCGGGCAGCTCGACAAGTACCTCCATCAGTGCTTCATGGTCGGCGTGTACGAGCCGTACGTCGACGTGTGCCGGCTGCTCGCCGAGCTCTCGCCGTGCCGCGGCGAACAGCAGCGTTCGCTGCTCTTGAACTCCGGCGCAGAGGCGATCGAGAACGCCGTCAAGATCGCGCGCGCCGCAACCGGCCGCCAGGCGGTCGTCGTCTTCGACAACGCGTTCCACGGACGCACGCTGCTGACGATGACGATGACGTCGAAGACCGCGTACAAGCGCGGCTTCGGTCCGTTCGCGCCCGAGATCTACCGCGTGCCTGCGCCGTATCCGTACCACGGCATCTATGCCGACGAGTCGATCGCGGCGCTGGAGCGGCTGTTCAAGGCCGAGATCGATCCGCGGTCCGTCGCGTGCGTCGTGCTGGAGCCGGTGCAGGGCGAAGGCGGCTTCATCCCGATGACCCCGGACTTTCCGGCGCGGCTGCGCGAGCTCTGCGACGCACATGGGATCCTCTACGTCGACGACGAGGTGCAGTCCGGCTGCGGCCGCACCGGGCCGGTTTGGGCGATCGAGAACTACGGCGTCGAGCCCGACTTGCTCGTTGCGGGCAAGTCGATCGGCGGCGGTCTGCCGCTCGCATCCGTCACCGCGCGCGCCGAGCTGATGGACGCGGTGGCTCCGGGTGGCCTCGGCGGCACGTTCGGCGGCAATCCGCTTTCCTGCGCAGCCGCCGTCGTCGTGCTGCGAGCGGTGGCGAAACCCGAGACCCGGGCGCACGCAGAGGAGCTGGGCGTTCGGCTACGGCGCGGCCTGGACGAGATCGCGGCACGCGTCGACGGGATCGGCGAGGTGCGGGGGCTGGGACCGATGCTCGCGCTCGAGCTCGAGGAGCAGGGGCCGGAGCGCGCGCAGGCGACGACCCGCGCGGCGTTCGAGCGCGGGCTTCTGCTGCTCAGCTGCGGCCTCTACGGCAACGTGCTGCGCCTGTTGCCGCCGCTCACGCTCACGGACGAGGAGGCGGACCGCGGGCTCGCGCTCCTGGAGGAAGCCCTTGTCGCAAGCTGACGCGGACGTTCGCGTCACGCAGCTCCGTAAGTCGTACGGAGACGTCGTCGCGGTCGACGGCGTCGATCTCGAGGTCCGGCGCGGCCAGTTCTTCACGCTTCTGGGCCCGTCGGGATCCGGGAAGACGACGACGCTGCGGCTGATCGCCGGCTTCGAGCGTCCCGACACGGGTCGCGTCGAGCTCGGCGGCGTCGACGTCACCGGACGCGCGCCGTACGCGCGCGACGTCAACACGGTCTTCCAGGACTACGCACTGTTCCCGCACATGACCGTTGCCGAGAACGTCGAGTACGGCCTGCGCGTGAAGGGCATCGGCAAGCGCGAACGACGCGCGCAGGCGAAGGCGGCACTCGAGCGCGTGCGCCTCGGCGGCTACGGCGCCCGCAAGCCGATCCAGCTCTCGGGCGGCCAGCGCCAGCGAGTCGCCCTGGCGCGCGCAATCGTCAACCGGCCGCGCGTGCTGCTGCTCGACGAGCCGCTCGGAGCGCTCGACCTCAAGCTGAGGCAGGAGATGCAGACCTTCCTGAAGGCGCTGCAGCGCGATCTCGGGATCACGTTCGTCTACGTCACGCACGACCAGGAGGAGGCGCTGACCATGAGCGACCGCCTCGCGGTGTTCAACGACGGCCGCATCGAGCAGGTCGGCACGCCGAAAGACGTCTACGAGCATCCGGCGACCGAGTTCGTCGCCGGCTTCGTCGGCGTCTCGAACATCGTCGAGGAAGGCGGACGCCGCTACACGATTCGCCCGGAGAAGATCCGCATGGACGGCGTCGGGCGCCCCGGCACGATCGCCGAGGCCGTCTTCGTCGGCATGTTCACGCGGTACGTCGTCGACCTCGACGACGGCACGAAGCTCACCGTCGTCCGGCAAAACGATTCGAGCCCGGAGGAAACCGGTGCCCAGGTTCAGCTCGAATGGAGCGCGGACGACACGTTCGACATCCCGGAATCCCCTGAGAAGGAGGACAGATGAGGCGTTTCCGCATCGCGGCCCTCGCGGGCCTGGCCGTGGCGCTCGCAGTGCCGGCAGCCGGCACGAGTGAGTCGAGCAAGTCCGGCTTCTTCGCCAAGTTCGGCAAGGGCGAGGGCACGCTGACGATGATCGCGTGGGAGGGGTACGCGCAGGATCAGTGGGTGAAGCCGTTCGTCAAGGCGACCGGCTGCAAGGTGAAGCGGACCTACGCTGGGTCCTCCGACCAGATGGTGACGCTGATGCGGAAGGGCGGCGGCGGCCAGTACGACCTCGTCTCCGCTTCCGGCGATGCTTCACTGCGCCTGATCTACGGCAAGGACGTCGCGGAAGTCGACGTCTCGAAGATCCCGGATCACAAGAACTTCTTCAAGACGTTCCAGTCGCCGCCGAACAATACGGTCGACGGCACGCACTACGGCGTTTCGCTCCAATGGGGACCGAACACGCTCCTCTACAACACGCAGAAGGTGAAGCCGGCGCCGAAGAGCTGGAGCGCGATCTACTCGGCGAAGTACAAGGGCAAGATCACCGTCCCCGACAATCCGATTCAGATCGCCGACGCGGCGCTCTATCTCTCGAAGACGAACCCTTCGCTCGGAATCACCGATCCGTACGAGCTGAACAAGGCGCAGTTCGACGCAACGGTCGCACTCCTGAAGAAACAGCGGCCGCTTGTGAAGAAGTACTGGGCGCTCGCAGGCGATGAGATCTCACTGTTCAAGAACGGCGACGTGGTCATCGGCGCCTCCTGGCCGTACCAGACGAACACGCTGAAGGCGGACAAGGTTCCGGTCAAGGACCTGATCCCCAAGGAGGGTGCGACCGGCTGGCTCGACACCTGGATGGTGTCGGCGAAGGCGAAGCATCCGCAATGCGCACTGATGTGGATGGCCTGGGCCTCGACGCCGAAGGTGCAGGCGCAGCAGGCCGTCTACTTCGGTGAGACGCCGGTCAACAAGAAGTCGTGCGTGCTGATGAACAAGATCAGCAAGGGCTCGTGCGCGCAATATCACGCCAACGCCCCCGAGTCGTACTACCGCGCGATCAAGTTCTGGAAGACACCGGTCGCCGACTGCGGCAACGGCCAGAACACCTGCATGGACTACACGAAGTGGCAGCAGGCCTGGACGCAGATCAAGGGCTAGCTGCACCGGACGAGGCGCGTTCCCGAAGCGGAGCGCGCCTCAGCTCCTTCCTCTGGCGCCACTCCTGGGTGCGCGGGCTCACGCTGCTCTCGCCGCCGGTGGCGGCGTTTCTGTTCGTCTATCTTGCGGCGCTCGCGGCGTTGTTCGTGTCCGCGTTCTGGTCGGTCGATCCATTTACGTCGGAGGTCGTCCGCAGCTGGGGCTGGGACAACTTCCGGCAGATCTGGGAGTCCGAGGTCTACCGGCGGATCGCGTTCCGGACCGTCGGCATCGCGGCGGCCGTGACGGTGACCGACGCGCTGCTCGCCTTCCCGTTCGCGTACTTCATGGCGCGGATCGCGTCGCCTCGGACCCGCGCCGTGCTGTTCGTGCTCGTGCTCCTGCCTTTGTGGTCGAGCTACCTCGTCCGCGTCTACGCCTGGCGGCTGATCCTCGCGCACGACGGCGCGCTCAACTGGTCGCTCGGGAAGTTGCAGCTGCCGACGGTAGGCGTCGGCTACTCGAACACCGCGATGTGGATCGTGTTCTCGTACATCTGGCTGCCGTTCATGATCCTGCCTGTCTATGCGGCGCTGGAGCGGATTCCGCACTCGTATCTCGAGGCGTCCCGCGATCTCGGTGCGCACGGCTGGACAACGCTGCGACGGATCGTGCTGCCGCTCGCGCTGCCGGGAGTTGTCGCAGGATCGATTTTCACCTTCTCGCTCACCCTCGGCGACTACGTGACGCCTGCGCTCGTGGGCGGAGCGGGCTCGCAGTTCATCGGCAACGTCGTCTTCGAGTCGGTCGGGATCGCAAACAACGTCCCGTTCGCGGCGGCATATGCGACGGTTCCGTTGCTGATCATGGCGGTCTACCTCGTCGCGGCGCGCCGCCTCGGCGCATTCGAGGCGATGTGAGGACTCGCCTTGCACTCGGCGTCTGGGTCGGCCTCGTTCTCCTCTTTCTCTACGTGCCGATGGCGATCATCGCGCTCTACGCGTTCAACTCGTCGAACGTGCAGGGCTGGCCGATCTCGGGCCTGACGACGAAGTGGTTCGGGCCTGCCTGGCACGACGAGGAGATGCGCGACGCGCTGGCCCTCTCGTTCAAGGCAGGCCTGGGCGCGACCGTCGCCGCGCTCGTGCTCGGGTCGATGGCCGCGTTCGGCGTCCACCGGTTCCGTTTCTTCGGGCGCGAGGCGATCTCGTTCGCGCTCATTCTGCCGATCGCGCTTCCGGGCATCATCACGGGGATGGCCCTGAACTCGTTCTTCGTCTTCTGGAAGTCGAACTTCGGGCTCTGGACGATCATCGTCGGCCACGCCACGTTCTGCGTCGTCATCGTCTACAACAACCTGCTCGCGCGGCTACGGCGCGTGCCGGGCTCGCTGACCGAGGCATCGATGGACCTCGGAGCGAGCGGCTGGCAGACGTTCCGCTTCGTCACCTTCCCGACCGTCTCGACAGCACTGATCTCCGGCGGGCTGCTCGCGTTCGCGCTCTCGTTCGACGAAGTGATCGTGACCACATTCACCGCCGGCGCCAACAACACCCTTCCGCTCTGGATCCTCGGGAACATCCGCCTCGGCCAGGAGCTCCCGAAGGTCAACGTCGTGGTCCTGATCGTGCTTGCATTGACGATCATCCCCGTAGTCATCGCGCAACGGCTGACGCACGAGTCCGGAATCCTGCGCACCGAATAGGAGGCAGCTCATGAGCATCACCCAGGCGACCAATCGGATCTTCGTCGGCGGCGAATGGGCCGACGCTGGATCAGGCGAGACGATGGAGGTGCTGAATCCGGCGACCGGCGAGGTGATCGCGGAAGTGCCGCGCTGCGCGGCCGAGGACGTCGACCGCGCAGTCGACGCGGCGCGCGCCGCCCTGCCGGAGTGGCTCGACTCGACGCCGGGAGAACGCGGCGAGTTGTTGCTGAAGCTTGCGTCGATCATCGACGAGTACGCGGACGAGCTGGCGCGGATCGAGTCCGCCAACGTCGGCAAGCCTTTGTCGTACGCGCGAGACGAGATGCCGGTGTGCTCGGACAACCTCCGCTTCTTCGCGGGCGCGGCGCGGATGCTCGAAGGGAAGTCGGCCGGCGAGTACATGCGCGGCTACACGTCGTTCATCCGGCGCGAGCCGATCGGGATCGTCGGCGGGATCGCGCCCTGGAATTATCCGCTGATGATGGGGGTGTGGAAGCTGGGGCCGGCGCTGGCGGCGGGAAACGTGCAGGTGCTCAAACCTTCCGAGCAGACGCCCTTGTCGCTGCTCCGTTTCGTCCAGCTTGCGCAGGAGGTGCTGCCAAAGGGCGTGCTGAACGTCGTGACGGGCGACGGCGTGCCGGTCGGCGAGCGGATCGTCACGCATCCCGACGTGCGCTTGGTGTCGCTGACGGGCGACGTCGAGACGGGCAAGATCATCGCGCGCACGGCTGCGGACAATCTCAAGCGCGTGCACCTCGAGCTCGGCGGCAAGGCGCCCGTGGTCGTCTTCGACGACGCTGATCCCGCAGCGGTCGCCGAGGGGATCAAGATCGCCGGCTACTGGAACTCGGGCCAGGACTGCACTGCTGCCTCGCGTGTGGTCGCGGGGCCGAAGATCTACGACAGGCTGCTCGAGGAGCTCGTCCCGGCGGTCGAGTCGCTGAAGGTCGGCGACCCGGCCGAGGGCGACGAGATCGAGATGGGCCCGGTGATCTCGCAGGCGCAGCAGGAGCGCGTGCTCGGTTTCCTCGAGCGCGCGAAAGGGGCGTCTGTGCTGACCGGAGGCGAGACGAACGGCTCACGCGGGTTCTTCGTCCAGCCGACGGTGGTGGCCGACGTGGGCCAGGGCGACGAGATCGTGCAGCGCGAGGTGTTCGGCCCGGTCGTGACGGTGCAGCGCTTCGCCGACGACAACGAGGCGATTGCGTGGGCGAACGACGTCCCCTACGGATTGGCGGCGAGCGTCTGGACGCGCGACGTCGGCCGCGCGCTGAACGCCGCGCGGAAGCTCCAGTTCGGCACCGTGTGGATCAACGACCACATCCCGCTGGTAAGCGAGATGCCTCACGGCGGCTACAAGCAGTCCGGCTACGGGAAGGATCTGTCGCTCTACTCGCTGGAGGACTACACGCAGATCAAGCACGTGATGGCGAAGATCGACTGAGCCCGATGTACCCGGTACGTGCCAGGTACCGGGATATGTCTTTTGGCCCCCAAACGCTCTTCCCGAGCGGAACGAGGATGGCGCCCGTACCCGGTACGTGCCAGGTATGTGCCAGGTACGAGGCGCGACTATCGTCATGTCCATGACGGACGAGCTAAACCCGACGCTCAAGGCCGTCAGCGACGCGGTGCTCGCGGTCGCGTCTCAGCTCTCCGTCGAGGAGGTGCTGCAGCGGCTCGTCGAGAGCGCGCGCGAGCTCGCCGGCTCGCGCTATGCCGCGCTCGGCGTCGCCGGCGACGACGAGGGCTTCAGCCAGTTCCTCACGTCCGGGATGAGCGACGAGCTGATCGCGTCGCTCGGCCCGCTCCCGCGACGGCACGGCGTGCTCGGCGCGATGCTCGAGTCGACCGAGTCGTATCGCACTACGGACATCCACGAGCACCCGCGCTTCCAGGGCTGGTGGCCGAAGGGCCATCCCGACATGCGCTCTTTCCTCGGCGTGCCGATCTCGACGCGGGAGGGCGTGATCGGCGCCTTCTACCTCACCGAAAAGCTCGGCGCTGCCGACTTCAGCGACGAGGACCAGCAGCTGATCGAGCTTCTTGCCGCGCACGCTGCGATCGCGATCACGAACGCTCGCCTCTACGAGGAGAGCAGTGAGCTCTCGGTCCTTTCCGAGCGAAACCGGCTCGCGCGCGAGCTGCACGACGCCGTCAGCCAGAAGCTGTTCAGCGTCGTCTTCACCGCCGAGGCGGCCGACACGCTGCTCGACCGCGACCCGCCGGCGGCGCGCGAGCAGCTGGCGCGCCTGCGCACACTCGCGCAGGAGGCGCTCGACGAGCTGCGCTCGCTGGTCTTCGAGCTGCGCCCGCCCGACCTCGAGCGCGACGGGCTGTGCGGCGCGCTGCGGAAGCACGTCGATGTCCTCCGGCGGCTGCAGCCGGCCGAGATCGAGCTCGACCTCGACGCCCAGATCGACGGCGACCCGGTGCGACAGCGCGAGATCCTGCGCATTGCGCAGGAGGCGCTTCACAACGCGCTTCGCCACGCGAGCGCGGCGCACGTCGCGGTCCGGCTCCATCGTGAGAACGGGAGGCTGCTGCTCGAGGTCGAAGACGACGGCATCGGCTTCGAGCCCGCCGCGCGCGAGCTGCGGTCGACGCACCTCGGACTGACGTCGATGGAGGAGCGCGCGCAGCGACTCGGCGGACGGCTGGAGATCCGCTCGGCGCCGGGTGCCGGTACCACCGTGCGCCTCGAGGCGGCCGGTGGCTGACTCGATCCGCGTGCTGATCGTCGACGATCACGCAGTCGTCCGCGAAGGCCTGCGGACCTTCCTCGAGCTTCAGGACGGAATCGAGGTCGTCGGCGAAGCCGCCGACGGGCGGGAAGGAGTGGCTGAGGCCGAGCGGCTGCGCCCGGACGTCGTCCTGATGGATCTCGTCATGCCGAAGCTCGACGGCGTGCAGGCGATGCGCGAGCTCCGGGGCCGCGGCTCCCGCGCGCGGGTGATCGTCCTGACGAGCTTCCTGGAGGACGAGCGGCTGCTCCCGGCGATCAAGGCGGGCGCGGCCGGCTACCTGCTGAAGAACGTGCAGCCGCAGGAGCTCGCGCGCGCGGTTCGGGTCGCCGCCGCCGGTGAGACGCTGATCGACCCGGCCGTCGCGGCGCGACTCGTCAGCGCACTCGGGGACGATCACGCAGAAGAGCACGCCGAACGGCTCACCCCACGCGAGCGGGAGGTGCTGGCGCTGATCGGGCGCGGCCTCGCCAACAAGCGGATCGCGCTCGAGCTCGGGATCGCAGAGAAGACGGTGAAGACGCATGTCAGCAACGTGCTCTCGAAGCTCGGCGTGGCCGACCGCACGCAGGCGGCGCTCTACGCGGCCCGGCTCGGTCCCAGGTCCTAGGACCAATTGCCAATGGCGTTTCGGCTCCACCGGACCTAGTCTGGAGCCATGCCCGTCGGGATCGTCACCGGAGCCTCACGCGGCCTCGGCCGTGCGCTGACGCGGGCGCTCGCGCAGCGCGGATGGCGCGTCGTGGTCGACGCGCGCGGCGGCGACGCGCTCGACGTGGAATGGGCGCGCACTCCGGGGGTGGTCGCGCTTCCGGGCGACATCGCAGATTCCGATCATCGCCGCGCGCTCGTCGACGCCGCCCGCGGGCCGATCGATCTGCTCGTCAACAACGCGAGCATCCTTGGCCCCAGCCCGCAGCCGCCGCTGGCCGAGTACCCGCTGGACGAGCTGCGCCGCGTCTACGAGATCAATGTCACGGCCCAGCTCGGACTCGTCCAGGTTGCGCTTCCGCACCTCACCCGAGGGGCAGCGATCCTCAACATCACGTCCGACGCGGCAGTTGAGCCGTACGAAGGCTGGGGCGGCTACGGCTCGTCGAAGGCCGCGCTGGAGCAGCTCGGCGCGGTCCTCGCCGCGGAACATCCGGAGCTGCGTGTCTACACCGCCGACCCCGGCGACATGCGCACGCAGATGCACCAGGAGGCGTTCCCGGGCGAGGACATCTCCGACCGGCCGCCGCCGGAAGACAGCATTCCGGGGCTGCTCGCGCTGATCGAAGGCGACCTTCCGAGCGGGCGTTACCGTGCGCGCGACCTCGCGGGAGTGCCGGCGTGAGCGCGCTCGAATTCGAGCTCCCCGAACGCCTCGAGGCCCACGAGCCGCCCGAGGCGCGCGGCCTGCGGCGCGAAGACGTCCGGCTGATGGTCGCCAAGCGCCGCGACGGCAGCATCGTCCACACCCGCTTCACGCAGCTCCCGGACTTTCTCGCGCCGGGCGACCTCGTCGTCGTGAACACGTCGGCGACCTTGCCGGCCGCACTCGCCGTGGCGCGGGACGACGGTACGGAGCTCGAGCTCCGGCTGTCGACGCCCGCGCCTCACGGGCCCGTGGAGTACTGGATCGTCGAGCTGCGCAGGAACGGCGGCCCTTTCCGCGGCGCCCGCGTGGGCGAGCTGCTCACGCTCCCAGGCGGCGCGCGGGCCGAGATCCTCGCGCCGTATGCGGGCGGCTATCGCCTCTGGCTGGCACGGCTCGACCTGCCCGAAACGGTCGAGCGCTACCTGGGCGACCACGGCGAGCCGATCCGGTACGGCCACGTGCCGACGGCCTGGCCGCTTGCGGCGTACCAGACTGCCTTCGCGCTCGAGCCGGGCAGCGCCGAGATGCCGAGCGCCGGCCGGCCCCTCACGGCGGAGCTGGTCACACGGCTCGCGGCCCGCGGCGTACTCGTCGCACCGATCACTCTTCACACGGGCGTCTCGTCACCCGAGCGCCACGAGGCGCCGTATCGCGAACGCTTCCGCGTTCCCGCCGAGACCGCACGGCTCGTGAACGCGGTACACGACTGGGGCGGACGCGTCGTCGCCGTCGGCACGACAGTCGTGCGCGCTCTCGAAACCGTCGCCCGGCCGGACGGAGCGGTTTCCGGGGGCGAGGGCTGGACGAGTCTCGTCGTCACGCCGGAGCGCGGCCTGTGGGTGATCGATGGGCTGCTGAGCGGCTGGCACGAGCCCAGGGCCTCGCACCTGGAGATATTGCGAGCGGCCGCCGGCGACGAGCTGCTTCGCCGAAGCTACGCTGCGGCTCTGAAGCTCGGATACCTGTGGCACGAGTTCGGCGACAGCCACCTGGTCCTGCCGTGAGCACTGGCCGCCCACGCCTGGTCGGCATCAACCATGTCGCGCTGGAAGTCGGCGACATCGAGCAGGCGCTCGCGTTCTACGGTCGGTTTTTCGACTTCACGCTCCGCGGACGATCGAACGGCGCCGCGTTCATCGACATCGGCGACCAGTTCCTCGCGTTGATGCAAGGGCGATCGGAGGCGCCGGATCGTGCTCGTCACTTCGGCCTGGTGGTCGACGACAAGGAGGCCGTGCGGCGCGCGCTCGAGGAGGCGGGCGCCGACGTCTTCCCGGGGCGCCGCCTCGACTTCCTCGACCCGTGGGGCAACCGGGTCGAGGTCGTGCAGTACGACCAGATCCAGTTCACGAAGACCGAACATGTGCTGAGCGGGATGGGCCTCGAGCTCGGCAAGACCGAGGACGCGCTCGGAGAGCTCCGGGCGAAGGGACTCGCGTAGCCCCGGCGCCGGCGAGGCTAGACTCGTCGGCGCTGATGAGGGTCCTTGATCCGGACGAGCTCCTCATCGAGGAGATGCTGCGTCCGCCGCCGCTCGAGCAGGCGCGCGGCTCGCTCGACTTCTGGCGGCGGCGCCGCTCGGCGCTTCCCCTCTACCGCGTCAGGGCGCGCCGGGAGGCGAAGGAGATGATCCGCCGTTCGCGGGCACAGGTCGCCGCCGCGGAGCGCATCCGCTACGGGACCGGTCTGGCCGGCCTCGCGCGCAGGCTGCTTGCGGGCGAAGCATTGCCGTGGGGGCTCGGTCGCAAGCGGATGCTGCTTCGCCTCGCGTGGAGGATCGGGCGGCGCGGCATCACGGACGCCGCGGCGATCTGCGTCCTGCTGATCGGCGTCGTAGTTCTCGTGCTGCAGCTCGCCTGAGACCGCGCACCCGCATCGCGCTGCTGAGTCTGGCGGTCTCAGCAAGTTGGATGTTTCGTTGCTTTTGTGCGTTCAGTTGGCTGGTCGCTCACTCGACTCGTGGCGGATGGTGTCCGGATCAATCGTCGCCATCCATCTCCCCGTCGCGGGAAGTGGGGTCAGGTCTTGTGTTGCGACATTGCGATTGCGCGGAGAGTACGGCGTCATGCAGCCGCGGGTTCTTTGCTAGCCCGCGGGCGCGCCAGCGGCAGCTCGACGTAGAACGTCGATCCCTCGCCTTCGCGGGAGTCGACCCAGATCTTTCCGCCGACGCGGCGGACGAGCTCGCGACAGATGTAGAGGCCGAGGCCGGTGCCGCCGACTCCATGGGTCATGTCGGGATCGAGGCGGTAGAACTTCTCGAAGATCCGCCGGTGCTCGGCGGCGGGGATCCCGAGGCCCGGGTCTGTTACGGCAAACCGGATCGTGTCCGGGCGAGCTTCGAGCACGAGCTCGATCTTGCCGCCGCGCGGCGAGTACTTGACGGCGTTCTCGACGAGATTTCCGAGCACCTGGTGCAGCTGGCCCGGGTCGGCGGCGACCCGCGGCAGCTTCGCGGGCGCGCGGAGGCGGATCGTCGTGCCGTTCGGCAGGTGCGCGCGCGCCGACTCGACGACGCTCTTCGCGAGCGTGCGCGCGTCGGTCGCCTCGATCGTCACCGGCAGCCTGCCCGAGTCGAGCTGGCTCGCGAGCAGCAGGTCGTTGACGATCTCGTTCAGCCGCTCCGACTCGTCGACCACGATCTGGAGCAGGCGGCGCTGCAACTCCTCCTCGAGCTGCACGTCCTCGCGCCGTAGCGTCACCGCTGCGCCGTAGATCGCGGCGAGCGGCGTGCGCAGCTCGTGCGAAACGGTGGCGACGAGATCCTGGCGCATCGACTCGAGCGCGCGCTCGTGGGTCAAGTCGCGGAACGCGTAGACGATTCCGTCGTCGAAGCGCACGCCCGAGATGGACAGCCACACCTCGCGGCCGTCGACCTCGAGCGGTACGGTCTCGGGCCGACCGGACTCGGTGGCATGCCAGCCCGGGACGAGATCGTCGAGCCGCCGGCCGAGGGCCTGCGCCTCCGCCACGCCCGAGATGTCCTCCGCCGCCGGGTTCCAGAGGCGAACGACCCCGTCCTGGTCGACGAGCGCGACACCGTCCCCGATCGCGGCGAGCACCCGCACCGCTTGTGCCTCCTCCTGACTTTGCCGGTACAGCCTCGCGTTTTCGATCGCCACTGCGGCGCGGCGGCCGACGTCCTCGGCGAGCGCGAGGTCGCGCTCACCGTAGAGACGGTCGGACTCGGAGGTGACGAGCGTAATCGTCCCGAAGACTCGTTCGCGCACCGTCATCGGAACGATGATCACGGAGCGCAGCCCGAGCTCGCGCAACAGCTCGAGGTGCACCTCGTCGACCGCGACCTCGCGCAACGACTCGTCGGTGATATCGGGGAAGAGCTCGGCGCGGCCGCTCTCAATCACGCGCGCGGATCCGGCGTGCTGCTGCGGATAGCGACGGCGCAGCTCTCGCGCGAGCGGAACCTTGTTCGAATCGGCATGCGCGACCTCGAGCTCGCGCAGCTCGCCGTCCTCGACGATCTCGATCGCACACCAGTCGGCGATCGCCGGAACGGCGAGCTGCGCGACGCTGGCGAGCGTCGAGTGGTAGTCGAGCGAGCTGCCGAGCAGTGAGCTCGCCTCGCCGAGGAAGCGCTGCGCCTCCTCGGCCCGCTTCTGGTCGTCGATGTCCGTCGCCGTCCCTACCCAGTGGTCGATCTCTCCGTCCGGGCCGCGCACCGCCACGGCGCGGCCGAGATGCCAGCGGTACGACCCGTCGACGCTGCGGAAGCGGTACTCCACCTCGAAGGGATCGCCGCTCGCGAGCGTTGCGTTGCGCCGATCAATCGCGGCGCTGAGATCGTCCGGGTGCACGACGTTGCGCCAGTCGGCGTCGGTCGTGGCCGCCGCGTCGATCCCGGTGTACTCGAACCAGCGCCCGTTGTAGTAGGTGGCGCGGCCCGTGGGGTCCGAGACCCACACGATCTGCGGCATCGCTTCCGCCAGCTCGCGATAGCGCTGCTGCTCGGCATGGCGGAGCTCCTGGAGCTCGCGCGCGCGCAGCGCCTTCTCCTGCTCCCGTAGCTCTTCACGCTTGCGGTGCAGGTCGACGAACGCGAGCACCTTCGAGCGCAGCACGCCGTCGTTGATCGGCTTGAACACGTAGTCGATTGCGCCCGCCTCGTAGCCGCGAAAGACGTGCTCCTCCTGCGTCGAGATCGCGGTGACGAAGAGGATCGGGATGTGGCGCGTCCGCTCGCGCGCCTTGATCAGCTCGGCCGTCTGAAAGCCGTCGAGCCCCGGCATCTGAACGTCGAGGAGGATCACCGCGAACTCGCGCCGCAGAAGCTGGCGCAGCGCGTCCTCCCCGGACGTGACGCTGACGAGGTCGAGCCCGAGCGGCTGCAGGACGGCTTCCAGCGCGACGAGGTTCTCGCGCCGGTCGTCGACCAGCAAAACGCGCTCAGCGCTCACGCGATCGGGCTCCGGTCGCGCGTCTCCAGCAGGAGCCCGTGGATGAACGGGGGAATCTCGCGCAGCGGCAGCACCACGTCCGCGTTCGTCGCGGCAATCGCCGCCGCCGGCATCTCGGGGCGCTCTGCGTCGTCGGGGTCCTGCACGATCGCCACGCCGCCCAGATCCATGATCCGGCGCAGTCCGGCCGCGCCGTCTTCGTTGGCGCCGGTGAGTACGACGCCAATGCAACGCTCGCCGTACGCGTCGGCTGCGGACTCGAAGAGCACGTCGATCGAGGGACGCGCGAAGTTGACGCGCTCGTCGGTCGACAGCGAGAGCATCCCCTCACGCTCGACCAGCAGGTGGTAGTCGGCCGGCGCCATGTACACGTGGCCAGGCTCGATCGGAGTCTTGTCCCCGGCGTCGTGAACCCGGAGATTCGTATAGCTCTGCAGGAGCCTGACCAGCTCGGGGCCGGACTCGGCGTGCCGATGCTGCGCGACGACGAGTGTGAGGTCGGAATGCTCGTACTCCCGGAGCCCTTGCAGCAGCTTGGAGACCGCGTGCAGCCCTCCCCAGGAGGCGCCGACGGCGATCAGCTCGTACGGCTGCGTCATTTGACCTTCTTGTAGAGGCGCTCCTCGAGGTCGAGCTCCTCGTAGCTGTCGGCGTTCGGCGAGAACCGAATCGACTCCTTGTGCCCCAGCGCTAGCACGCCGAGCCGAACCAGGCTCTCGTAGAAGAGCCGGTGCACTCGGTTCTGGAGCGAGCGGTCGAAGTAGATCATCACGTTGCGGCAGACGATCACGTGGAACTCGTTGAAGGAGCCGTCGGAGACGAGGTTGTGCTGCGCGAAGACGATGTTGCGGACGAGCGAGCGGTCGAATACCGCCCCGTCATACGCCGAGACGTAGTAGTCGGAAAACGAGCGCTTGCCTCCGGCACGGATGTAGTTTTGCGTGTACTCCTGCATCTTTTGCAGCGGGAAGACGCCGGCCCGTGCTTCCTCGATCACCGCCTCGTTGATGTCCGTCGCGTAGATGCGGGCGCGGTCGTACAGACCTTCTTCCTCGAGCAGGATCGCGAGCGAATAGACCTCCTCGCCGCTCGAGCAGCCTGCAACCCAGATCCGTGTGAACGGATACGTGTGCAGCATCGGGACGACCCGCCGGCGAAACGCCGCGTAGAAGCTCGGGTCACGGAACATCGCCGTGACGTTGATCGAAAGGTCGAGGATCAGCCGCTCCATGACCTGCGGGTCGTGAAGCAGCAGCTCCTGCAGCGCCGAGACCGTCGACACGCCCTCGTGTCTCATCCTGCGCCCGACGCGCCGGCGGAGCGACGCGGGCGCGTATTCGCGGAAGTCGAAGCCGTAGCGCCGGAAGATCGCCTCGAGCAGGAGGTCGAGCTCGATCCGCTCGACGCCCTCGCGGCCGCCGTCGCCGGGTCCGGCGCCTAACGAGGCGCCTAGGTCGTTGACCGGTCGTACAGCCACACGCGCAGCAGCGATAGCAGCTGGTCGGTGTCGACGGGCTTGGTGATGTAGTCCGATGCGCCGGCGGTGATCGACTTCTCGCGGTCGCCCTTCATCGCCTTCGCCGTCAGGGAGATGATCGGCAGCTTCGCGAAGCGCCCGTCATCGCGGATGACCTTGATCGTCTCGTAGCCGTCGAGCTCGGGCATCATGATATCCATCAGCACGAGATCGACGCCCGGATTCTCGTCCAGCAGGCGGAGGCCCTCCTCGCCGGTCTCGGCGTAGAGGACGTCCATCCCGCGCGACTCGAGCACGCTCGCGAGCGCGAAGACGTTGCGCACGTCGTCGTCGACGATCAGTACCTTCTTGCCCTCGAAGACGGCGTCGGCGGAGTGAAGGTGCTGCAGGATCTTGCGCTTCTCCGGCGGCAGCCGTGACTCGACGCGGTGCAGGAAGAGCGATGTCTCGTCGAGCAGACGCTCGGGCGAGCGCACGTCCTTGACGATGATCGTCTCGGCGTAGCGGCGGAGCTTCGTCTCCTCTCGACGCGTCAGATCCTTCCCCGTGTAGATGATCACCGGCAGGGTGCGGAAGCGTTCGTCGGTCTTGACCTTCTCGAGCAGCTGGAAGCCCTGCATCTGCGGCAGCTTCAGATCGAGCACCATGCAATCGAAGCGCTCGCGCTCGAGCGCTTCGAGCGCCTCTTCGCTCGACCCGACCGCCGTGACCTGGACGTCCTCACCGTCGCCGAGCAGGTCGATGATCGTCTGACGCTGCGTCTCGTCGTCGTCGACGACGAGCAGGTTCTTGACGCCGCGCTCGATGAAGGTCGTGATCTCGCCGAACGACCGCTCGAGCGCTTCCATCTCGACAGGCTTCTGGAGGAACGCGACGGCGCCGGCACGCAGAGCGGTCTGCCTTCCGTCGTCCGCCGCGGTGACGATGTGTACTGGGATGTGCCGCGTGTCGGGGTGGCGCTTGAGGTGGTCGAGCACCGTCATGCCGTCCATGACCGGGAGCTGCACGTCGAGCACGATCGCGTCGGGCTTGTATTCGCGCGCCAGCGCCAGTCCGGCGTCGCCGCGGAGCGCGACGATTCCCTTGAAGTCGCGCGTCCGCGCGACCTCGAGCACGGTGCGCGCGAAGTCGGGATCGTCCTCGACGATCAGCACGACGCGGTCCCCCTCCTCCAGCGTGTCGCGGTCGTCGCCGACCTCGGTGGGGAGGAGGAGCGCCGGATCGAGCTCCAGCTCGATTTCCTCGCCCGTCCGCAGCAGCGCCGGGAGCATCTCCTCCATGTCCTCGCTTGCCTTCGGAGGCTCGCTGTAGGTCGCCGGGAGGTAGAGCGTGAACGTCGAGCCTTCGCCGACCGTCGAGCGGACCTGGATCTCGCCGCCGAGCAGCCGGGCGATCTCGCGGCTGATCGACAGTCCCAGGCCGGTGCCGCCGTAGCGCCGCGACGTCGTCCCGTCCGCCTGCTGGAACGCTTCGAAGATCAGCTTCAGCTTCTCCTCCGCGATCCCGATGCCCGTGTCGATCACCTCGAACGCCAGCACCGCCTCGGCCTGCTGCAGGGTCGGATGCTGGAGGTGCGCGCGATGCTCGACGAGCTCGACGCGCAGGGTGACGCCGCCGAGATCCGTGAACTTGCACGCGTTGGAGAGCAGGTTCTTGAGGATCTGCTGGAGCCGCTGCTCGTCGGTGACGATCGTCGGCGGCACGTTCGCGCCGTGGATGTCGACCGCGAACTCGAGGCTCTTCTCTTCGCAAATTGGCTTGAACGTGCGCTCGACGTAGTCGCGGATCTCGGAGAGGGAGACCTCCGTGATCAGGACGTCCATCTTCCCGGCCTCGACCTTCGACAGGTCGAGGATGTCGTTGATCAGTCCGAGCAGATCCGAGCCGGCCGTGTAGATCGTGCGCGAAAACTCGATCTGCTTGTCGGACAGGTTGCCGTCCGTGTTCTCGGCGAGCAGCTTGGCGAGGATCAGGAGCGAGTTGAGCGGCGTGCGCAGCTCGTGCGACATGTTGGCGAGGAACTCGCTCTTGTACTTCGACGACACGGCGAGCTGGTCGGCCTTCTCCTCGATCGCGAGGCGGGCCTCCTCGATCTCGACGTTCTTCTGCTCGATGCGGCGGTTCTGCTCCTCGAGCAGCTGTGCCTTCTCCTCGAGCTCCTCGTTCGTTTGCTGCAGCTCCTCCTGCTGCTGCTGGAGCAGCTCCTCGCTCGCCTTCAGCGACGCGGCCTGCATCTCCAGCTCGGCGTTGGAGCGCTTCAGCTCCTCCTGCTGCGACTGCAGCTCCTCCGAGCGCTCCTGCAGCTCCTCGGTCAGCGTCTGCGACTGTGCCAGCAGCGCCTCCGTCCGCATGTTCTGCTGGATGACGTTGATCACGATGCCGACCGACTCCATCAGCTGGTCGAGGAACGACTGGTGCGTCTCGCTGAAGGGCGAGAACGACGCCAGCTCGATCACCGCCATGACCTGTCCCTCGAACAGCGCCGGCAGCACGAGAATGTTGTGCGGCGAGCCGTCACCGAGTCCGGACGCGATGCGGATGTAGTCCATCGGCGCCTCCGCCAGGAGGATCGCCGTCTTCTCCAGCGCCGCCTGGCCGACGAGCCCTTCGCCCAGCTTGAAGCGGTTGGCGACCGACTTGCGCTGCTTGTACGCGTACGAGGAGATCAGCCGCAGCTCGAATCCGTCCTCGTCTCCCTCGGCGAGGAAGAACGCACCGTGGTGCGCGCCGACCAGCGGCGTCAGCTCGGACATGATCATCCGGCTCACGGTCTCGAGGTTGCGCTGGCCCTGCATCATGCCGGTGAAGCGCGCCAGGTTCGAATTCAGCCAGTCCTGCTCCGCGTTGCGGCGCGCCGTCTCGGCGAGGTTGCGGATCATCTCGTTGATGTTGTCCTTCAGCTCGGCGACCTCGCCCTTCGCCTCGACGGCGATCGACCGCGTCAGGTCGCCTTGCGTCACCGCCGTGGAGACGTCCGCGATCGCGCGCACCTGAGTCGTTAGCGACGACGCCATCACGTTCACGTTGTCGGTCAGGTCCTTCCACACGCCGGAGACGCCCTGCACCTCGACCTGGCCGCCGAGCTGGCCCTCGGTGCCGACCTCCTTCGCGACCCGCGTCACCTCGGCGGTGAACGTCGAGAGCTGGTCGACCATGGTGTTGATCGTGTTCTTGAGCGCGAGCACCTCGCCGCGCGCGTCGACGGTGATCTTCTGCGACAAGTCGCCCTTCGCGACCGCGGTCGTCACCTCGGCGATGTTGCGCACCTGCGACGTGAGGTTGTCGGCGAGCGTGTTGACGTTGTCGGTGAGGTCCTTCCAGGTGCCGCTGACGCCCTTGACCTTGGCCTGCCCGCCGAGCTGGCCCTCGGTGCCGACCTCGCGCGCGACGCGCGTCACCTCGTCGGCGAACGAGGAGAGCTGGTCGACCATGACGTTGATCGTGTTCTTGAGCGCGAGCACCTCGCCCTTCACGTCGACGGTGATCTTCCGGCTCAGGTCGCCCTGCGCAACGGCCGTCGTCACGTCGGCGATGTTGCGCACCTGGGAGGTCAGGTTGAGGGCCATCGAATTCACGTTGTCGGTGAGGTCCTTCCAGACGCCGGAGACGCCCTCTACTCGTGCCTGACCGCCGAGGATGCCCTCGGTGCCGACCTCGCGCGCGACGCGGGTCACCTCGGCCGCGAAGGCGCGTAGCTGGTCGACCATCGTGTTGATGGTCTCCTTCAGCTGCAGCACCTCGCCGCGGACGTCGACGGTGATCTTCTTGGAGAGGTCGCCCTGCGCGACGGCCGTCGTGACCTCGGCGATGTTGCGCACCTGCGTCGTCAGGTTGTCGGCGAGCGTATTGACGTTGTCGGTGAGGTCCTTCCACGTACCGCTGACTCCCTCGACCTTTGCCTGGCCGCCGAGCTTTCCCTCGGTGCCCACCTCCTTGGCGACGCGCGTCACCTCGTCCGCGAACGAGCGCAGCTGGTCGACCATCGTGTTGATCGTGTTCTTGAGCTCGAGGACCTCGCCCTTGACCGACACGGTGATCTTCCGGCTCAGGTCCCCCTGGGCGACCGCGGTCGTGACCTCGGCGATGTTGCGCACCTGCGTCGTCAGGTTGTTGGCGAGCGTGTTCACGTTGTCCGTCACGTCCTTCCAGACGCCGGACACGCCCTTCACGTCGGCCTGGCCGCCCAGCTGCCCTTCGGTGCCGACCTCCTTCGCGACGCGCGTCACCTCCGCGGCGAACGTCGAGAGCTGGTCGACCATGACGTTGATCGTGTTCTTCAGCTCGAGCACCTCGCCGCGGACGTCGACGGTGATCTTCTTGGAGAGATCGCCTTGTGCGACGGCCGTCGTGACCTCGGCGATGTTGCGCACCTGCGAGGTCAGGTTCGACGCCATCGAGTTGACGTTCTCGGTCAGGTCCTTCCACACGCCCGAGACGCCTTCGACCTGCGCCTGGCCGCCGAGGACGCCCTCAGTGCCGACCTCGCGCGCGACGCGGGTCACCTCGGCGGCGAACGCGCGCAGCGTGTCGATCATCGAGTTGATCGTGTCGGCGAGCTCCGCGACCTCGCCCTTCGCCTCGAGGACGAACTTCTCGTCCAGGTCGCCTTCGGCCACGTTCGTGACGACGGCGGCGATTCCGCGCACCTGCGTGGTCAGGTTCGACGCCATGATGTTCACGTTGTCGGTGAGGTCCTTCCACACGCCCGAGACGCCCTGGACCTGCGCCTGACCGCCGAGCTGACCCTCGGTGCCGACCTCGCGCGCGACGCGCGTCACCTCGGACGCGAAGGATCGGAGCTGGTCCACCATCGTGTTGATCGTGTTCTTGAGCTCGAGGATCTCCCCGCGGACGTCGACGGTGATCTTCCGGCTGAGGTCGCCCTGCGCGACGGCTGTGGTGACCTCGGCGATGTTGCGGACCTGCCCGGTGAGGTTGTCGGCGAGCGTGTTGACGCTGTCGGTGAGGCTCTTCCACGTCCCGGAGACGCCCGGGACGTCGGCCTGTCCGCCGAGCTTGCCCTCAGTTCCGACTTCGCGCGCGACGCGGGTCACCTCGTCGGCGAACGCGCGCAGCGTATCGATCATCGAGTTGATCGTGTCCGCGAGCTCCGCGACCTCGCCCTTCGCCTCGACCGTGAACTTGCGGTTCAGGTCGCCGGTCGCGACCGCGGTGACGACGCGCGCGATGCCGCGCACCTGCGTCGTCAGGTTCGACGCCATGAAGTTGACGCTCTCGGTGAGGTCCTTCCACGTGCCGCTGACGCCCTTGACCTTGGCCTGTCCGCCGAGCTTCCCTTCGGTGCCGACCTCGCGTGCGACGCGTGTGACCTCGTCCGCGAAGGACGAGAGCTGGTCGACCATCGTGTTGATGGTGTTCTTGAGCTCGAGCACCTCGCCCTTGACGTCGACCGTGATCTTCTTCGTCAAATCACCCTGCGCGACCGCGGTCGTGACCTGCGCGATGTCGCGCACCTGCGTCGTCAGGTTCGACGCCATCAGGTTCACGTTGTCCGTGAGGTCCTTCCAGACGCCGCTGACGCCCTTCACCTTGGCCTGGCCGCCCAGCTTGCCCGCGGTTCCGACCTCCCGCGCCACGCGCGTGACCTCCGCCGCGAACGAGGACAGCTGGTCGACCATTGCGTTGACCGTCGTGCCGATGCGCTGGAACTCGCCGCGGACAGGCCGGCCGTCGATCCGCTGCGCCATCTTCTGCGACAGGTCGCCGTCGGCGACGGCGTCGATCACGCGCGCGATCTCGGTCGTGGGGCGGACGAGGTCCTCGATCATCCCGTTCACCGCGTCGATCGATTCGCGCCAGCTTCCACCTGCCCGGGGCAGCGATGCGCGCTCGTCGAAGCGTCCCTCGCGGTGCACGACGCGCGCGACGCGAGTCACTTCGTTCACCATCGCCTCGCGCCGGTCGGCGAGCTTGTTGAACGCGTCGGCCACGTCGCCGATCAGCCCGCCCTGTCCCGCTTTCAGCCGCACGCTGAAATCGCCGGCGTAGGCCGCCTTCAGCGCGCGGAGGAGCTCCTGCAGTTGTGCCTCTTCGCTACCGGCGCCGGCGTCCGCCCTGGCGCCGTTGGCGCTCGCGGCCCGCGTCGTGCGACGGGAACGCGTCTTCCTGTCCGTAGAAGCCACTGTGCCGCACTCTCCTCGTTTGTCGCCCGGTCTAGGGGGTGGGGGTCCCGATGATCAAAAATGAGCCCTCTGAGGGCGCAGATTGCCCGAAAATCCGGTTGCAGAAACCAGCCTTTCCGATTTCTAAACCTCGCTCAAAGCCCCTTCCAGGTCCGCCCAGAGCTCGTCTGTCTCCTCGAGCCCGACGCTGAGCCGGAGCAGCCCGGCGGGAATGCGGTCTCCCTCCCAGCGATGGCGCGACTCCATGGTCGTGTGGACACCGCCCAGGCTGGTGGCGTTTGTGATCAGCCGGGTCGAGGTCTCGACCCGCCGCGCCGCCTCGCCGTCGACGACGTCGAAAGAGATCAGGCCCCCGATCCCTGGGTAGCGGACGAGCTGCACCGCCGGGTGGGTCGCCAGGCGGCGCGCGAGCTCGCGCGCGGTCGCCGTCTGGCGCTCGACACGCAGCGGCAGTGTCTCCAGGCTCCGCAGCAGGAGCCAAGCGGGGTCGGGCGCGGCGACGATCCCGGTACGGGTACGGAGCGCACGCAGCGCCTCGGCCTCCTGCTCCCGCTTACAGACCACCGCGCCCAGAAGCACGTCGTGGTGCCCGGCGAGGAACTTCGTGACGCTGTGCAGGACAAAGTCGGCGCCGTGCTCGAGCGGTCGGAGATGAATCGGCGTGGCGACGGTGGAGTCGACCACCACGGTTGCGGGATGCGCCGCCGCAGCCTCGAGGTTCGGCATCGTCAGCAGCGGGTTCGCCGGTGCCTCGAGCCAGACGAGCTGGACGTCGTCCGGCGGAGGACCCGTCTGGTCGAACTCGATGCAGCGCACTCCCCAGCGGGCGAATTCCTCGAACAGCTTGCCGGTGCCGAAGTACGCGCCCTCGGCGAGCGCGATCGTGTCGCCGGGCTGGAGTAGGAAGAGCGCCAGCGTCGTCGTCGCGCCCGCGCCGGAGGAGAAGAGGAGCGCGGTACCGCCGTCGAGCCGCCCCAACGCCTGCTCCGCTGCGACCCCGGTCGGGTGGCCGTAGCGCTGATACATGAACTCGCCAGGCTCGCCGCGCTCGTCGTACGGCCAGATCGTCGAGCGGTCGAGCGGATCCATGCCGATCAGCGTATAGCGCCGTACCTGGCACATACCTGGCACGTACCGGGTACGGCGAAAGATCGCTCTCGGATAGAACGGCTGCAGATGACGCCTTGGTCGACCGGATGGCCATGTCCATCTGCCTGGCACGTACCGGGTACGCGGACAGGTCCCGTTAGGCTCCGCGCGATGGCCAAAGCGGAGGACAAGCGCACGCACGAGACGACGCAGGAAAAGCTCGACTGGCTGCGCGAACTCCGCGACGAGGCGCTGCATGCCGGCTCGGAGAGCGCGATCGAAAAGCAGCACGCCGCCGGCAAGCTGCTCGCCCGCGAGCGTGCCGAGCGGCTGTGCGACCCCGGCTCCTTCTTCGAGCTCGACCGCTACGTCCGCCATCGGGAACCGAACTTCGGGATGCTCGAGCGCCGCCCGTACGGGGACGCGGTGGTCACCGGGTACGGCACGATCTTCGGCCGCAAGGTCTTCGTCTTTTCCCAGGACTTCACGGTCTTCGGCGGCTCGCTGAGCGAGGTCTTCGCCGAGAAGATCTGCAAGGTCATGGATCTCGCGGCGAAGCTCGGCTGTCCGGTGATCGGGATCAACGACTCCGGTGGCGCGCGCATCCAGGAGGGCGTCGTCTCGCTGGCCGGCTACGCCGAGATCTTCTGGCGCAACGTGCAGTGCTCCGGCGTGATCCCGCAGCTCTCGCTCGTGCTGGGCCCGTGCGCGGGCGGCGCGGTCTACTCGCCGGCGATCACGGACTTCGTGTTCATGGTCGAAGGCTCTTCGTACATGTTCATCACCGGCCCCGACGTCGTGAGGACGGTGACCGGCGAGGAGGTCAGCTTCGAGGAGCTGGGGGGTGCGACGACGCATGCCACGAAGTCCGGCGTCGCGCACTTCGTGGCGCCCGACGAGGAGGCGTGCCTCGACGACGCGCGCTACCTGCTCTCGTTCCTGCCGCAGAACAATCTCGACCCACCGCCGTACGCCGAGCCGTCGGACGCACGCGACCGCGAGGCCCTCGAGCTCGATGCGGTGATTCCGGACGATCCGGCGAAGCCGTACGACATGAAGGAGGTGATCGCCCACGTCGTCGACGAGGGCGACTTCCTCGAGGTGCACGAGCGCTACGCGGAGAACATCGTCTGCGGCTTTGCGCGGCTGAACGGGCACGTGATCGGCGTCGTCGGCAACCAGCCACGCTCGCTGGCCGGCGTGCTCGACATCGACTCGTCGACGAAGGCCGGACGTTTCGTCCGAACCTGCGACGCGTTCGGCATCCCGCTGGTCACGTTCGTGGACGTGCCGGGCTTCCTGCCGGGGACGACGCAGGAGTGGGGCGGGATCATCCGCCACGGCGCGAAGCTCTTGTACGCATTCGCGGAGGCGACGGTGCCGAAGCTGACGGTGATCACGCGCAAGGCGTACGGTGGCGCCTACGACGTCATGAGCTCGAAGCACATCCGGGCCGATTTCAACTTCGCCTGGCCGACTGCCGAGGTTGCGGTCATGGGCCCCGAGGGCGCCGTCAACATCGTCTTCCGCAAGGAGCTCGCGGACGCCGACGACCCCGACGAGCGCCGCGCAGAGCTGATCGCCGACTACCGCGAGCGGTTCGCAAACCCGTACGTCGCTGCCGAGCGGGGCTACGTGGACGAAGTGATCGAGCCGAGGCGCACGCGCCCGGTGCTGATCGACGCTCTGGAGACCGCTCTGACCAAGCGCGAGCCGCGCCCGCGCCGCAAGCACGGGAACATCCCCTTGTAAGTCACCTGACGCCGAAACGTACGAAATAGCTCCACTGGAAGGGCACCTCGCGATCGACGAGCACTCGGCGCGCAACGGCCTCCAGCTCATCGAGGCGCAGCTCGACTTCCGTCGCGTCCCCGATCATCCCGATGCTGCGCGCGAAGCCGAGCAGCGAGTCCGCTGTCCCGAGTGTCGTCGCGTGGAAAGCAAGCTCGCGGCAGTAGCGGAACCGTCCGCTTGCACGCATTCGGTCGAGATGACTCTGCTTCGGCCACGAGGCGGCTCCCGCTTCGATTCCGCGCCGTTCGCGTGCGGCACGCCGGCGGCGCTGATAGAGGTCGTACGCCTCGTCGACTTCCGGCTCGATGAGGGGCGCAGCGTCGTAGTCGTAGGCCGCAAAGACGCCGCCTGTGCGCAGGACTCGAGCAGCCTCGGCAAACGTCGGGTCGGGCTCCATCCAGTGCAGCGACTGTGAGCAGGTGACGATGTCCGCGCAGTCGTCGTCAAGCCCCGTCTCGTGACCGTAGGCAAGGCGATACTCGACGTTCCCCTGATTCGTCGTGCGACGCGCCTCGTCGACCATCGCGGGGTTCGGCTCGACCCCGATGACCCGCTCCGTGAACTCGCTCCATTCACGCGTCGACAGACCGGTCCCGGAGCCGAGGTCGACAACGAGGGCCGGACGCTCGACACGCGCGATTCGACACAGCGTCTCGAGCAAGATCTGCGGCGGTCGAGGACGGTACGCGTCGTAGTGCGCTGCGAAGCCCTGTCGGGCGTACCCGGAGCGTTCGATCAGCTCGCGCGAGAACTCGCCCACCCGGGCGAAGTTACTGGTTCCACTTGTCGGCGGTCTTCTTCTTGTGGCTGCTCCGCTTCACGCCGGGCTAGCCGACCGCGTGCGCCACTGCGGGGGAGAGCTCAGCCACGGCCGCCTCGACGACGGTCGGGTCGAACTGCGTCCCCGCGCAGCGCTCGAGCTCTGTGAGCGCCGCGCCCACCGTCAGCTTGCGGCCATAGACGCGATCGCTGGTCATCGCGTCGAACGCGTCCGCGACGAAGATGATGCGCGCCCCGAGCGGGGTCTCGTCGCGGTCGAGCGCCTCCGGATAGCCGGTGCCGTCCCATCGCTCGTGGTGGTGGAGAACCCATTCCGCCACAGGGTCGACACCGAGCGACTCCAGCATCCGATAGCCGATCTGCGGATGACGCTCGAGCACGAGGCGCTCCGCGTCGGTCAGCGGGCCGGGCTTGCGCAGGATCTCCTCCGGAATCGCAAGCTTCCCGAGATCGTGCAGCGACGCAGCGAGGCGGGTGAGCTCGACTAGCTCCTGCGCGAGTCCCATCCGCTCCGAGATGCGTACCGCGAGCTCCGACACGCGCTCCGAGTGGGAGCCCGTGTAGACGTCGCGCGCGTCGACGGCCTTGGCGAGCGCTGCCGCCGCGCGGAAACGTGCAGCGCGGTCGGCTCCGGTCGAGGCGAGCCGCTTCAGCTCCGCGAGCTCGACGACCTCGGGGCGGTACACGCGCACGCGGTTCTTTCCGTGCTCCTTGGCCCAGTAGAGCGCGCTGTCCGCGAGCCGGATCAGCTCGTCGCGTCCCACGCCCTGAACCGGGAACGTGGCAACCCCGGCGCTGACCGTGACGCTCTCCGAGTGCTCGAGATCCATCGTGCGCAGGCGCTCGATAATGGAGGTCGCGGCCTCGACCGCCGTCGGCTCGTCGTGATCCGTGAGCAGGAGGGCGAACTCATCGCCGCCGAGCCGGAACGCCTCGCCGCCTTGACGCAGCCGCGCGGCAACCTGCGAGAGGACGCGGTCGCCCGCCGGATGGCCGTAGCTGTCGTTGATCCGCTTGAAGTCGTCGACGTCGATCAGGCATAGAGACAGCGGCAGCCCTTCCTCCTCGGCCGCGACGAGCTCGCGCTGCAGCCGTTCGTGGAAGTGCCGATGGTTGCCGAGCCCTGTGAGCGGGTCGGTGAGTGCGAGCCGCATTGCGCGCAGCGCCCTGTGCGTCGAGCGTTGGTAGAGCGAGATCGCGATCAGGGGTCCAACGAGCGCGGCCGACAGGACCGGCGAGCGCTGCCAGAGGACGACGAGCATCAGCGCCGCCGAGCCCATCAGGGCGAACGGAATGATCGTGCCGCCGGTGTTCGACCACACGAGCCGGGCGAACGGCTGCTTGGAGTGGACCGACACGACGAGCGTGATCAGGAGCATGTTCACCCAGTAGTCGACGAACGATGCGATCGCGACGGCGGCAAGCAGCTGCCAGACCTGGTCGGTGTCGAGCCACGAGATCGCGGCGCCGGCGACCGCCGCGGCGAAGGCGAAGACGGACGCGTTGTAGGTCACCCGCACGAGCGGCCGGTGCTGCAGGAGCTGCGTCAGCGTTCCGATCGCGGCGAGCAGCGCCCCTGCGGGCCAGCCGAACAGGACGATCGTCGCGACGGTGAAGACGTAGAGCAGCGAGACGCTTCCCGCCGGCGCGCCCTCGACCGGCACCTGGAAGCGTTCCGAGAACATCGCCGCGAGGACGAGTGCGCTCAGCCCGAGCAGCGTCGTGCCGGAGTGCCCGGCACGAACGAAGTCCCACGCTGCCCAGGCAAGCGTCGCCGCCCCCGCGATGAAGATCGGGACGAGGACGGCGAGCAGCCGTGGCGGTTGGCCCGCCCTCGCGCCCATTTACGTCAGGCCGTTACCAGCCGAACTGGAAATCGCCCAAGCCTTCAACACCGGCAAACCCCAGGTAAGCCACGAGCACCAGGGCGAGGGCGAGGACAAGAAACAAGCGGGTGTTCCACTGAAGCATTTGGAATCCTTCCACAGGAGAGACGCCAGCGAACGTGGTGATTGTCCCGCTTCGGCCCCTGCCTGGAATCACCAGAAAGGGGGATCTGGCTGCTCAAGCCAGATGTGCCTCGGCCAAGGGACGCCTGGCCCAGGCAAAACGCTTTGCATACCAACCGTCGAGCGGCGCCAGGGCCACGCCGTAGCCCGAGGAATGGATCAGCCATCCGTTCGCCAGGGAGATCCCCATGTGGTCGATCTGACCGGGTTTCGATTTGAGTCCGCGTGACCCGAAGAACAGCACATCGCCCGGCTGGAGCTTGGCGGCGCCGATCCGCTGCGCCTTGGGTACCTCGCCGCTCATCTGCGTGGTCGTGCGGCCCCGGAGGGTCTCCGCCAGCTGCGGCGCGCCCGCGTACGGCTGAAGCTTGTAGACGCGCCAGACGAAGCCCGAGCAGTCGAAGGCTCCCTGAGCCTGCGGCCCGAACGGTGACGTGGTCGTCTCGCTCTCGCCGCCCCAGACGTAGGGGAAGCCGATGAAGGAGACCGCCGTGCGGAGGACCTGCTGCTGCCAAGCAGTCAGCGCCGGCAGCGTGAAGGCGGCGGCGGCGTCCGTGACGAACTGCTGTTCCGAGCCTGAGAACTGGAGGATCCGGGCGGCCGAGAACGCTGCCTCGGCCCGCGTGGCCGGGTCGTTCGGCTCGAGCTCGACCGCGTCCTGCGGGGCAGGGTGATTCGTCCGCAGGCCGAGCAGGCGGGCGACGACCTCGGTGCCGAAGCGGGACGGCGGCTTCAGGCCGGCAGCGCGAACCGGGCCGGCGAACGAGGAGGCCGTTTGGCTGAGCCCGAGCGCGCCGACGAGGCGGGCGTCGAGCTGCGCGATCGTCACAGGAGCGGCCGGGGCTGCGGAGGCGACGAGCGGCTGCTCGGTGAGGGCGACGATCAGCTGCGCGAGCGCGCCCTGCGTTAGCGGATCGTTCGGCCGGAAGGTCGCGGCGTTGCCGCCCATGAGGCCGTGCGAGGTCACGAGCTCGATCTCGGGCTGGGCCCAGGACTGGGCCGGCTTGGCCGCCGAGGCGGGCTGGACGAGCGCCAGGGCAAGCAGCGGCAGCAGGGCGAGGCGGCGCATACGTTCCCTGGATCGGCCCGCGCGTCCCGAGCCTTTAACCTCGACCCGTGGACACCGAGATCCGGCCCGAGCCGACCGACGCCGAACGGCGAGCGATCCTCACGGCGGTCGATGCCGGCACGGAGCTGCCGGGCCCGTACCGCAGCCGCTGGCGGGACGCGGCGCTCGAGGACCTACGCGGCGGGGACGCGTCCGCGGAGGAGGCCTGGGGCGACGCGGGCGTAGTCGAGCCCTGAGACCCACGTGAGCACGACGGCAACGAGCAGCGCCCACCACGCAGCCGTGTCGCTCCATGCCCCGGCCGCGGCGAAGCCTCCGACCGCGGCGGCGACGGCCTGGGACCACGTCTTGAGCTTTCCCAGGTCGCGCGCGGCGATCACGACGCCGCGCTCGAGCGCGGCGAGGCGAAGGCCGGACACCAGCAGCTCCCGTGCGACGACGGCCGCGACCATCCAGGCGGGGAAGACGTCTTGGTCGATCAGCACGACGAGCACGCTGAGCACGAGCAGCTTGTCCGCAACGGGGTCGAGCAGCGAGCCGAGCGGTGAGACGTGCCCGCGGCGGCGGGCGATGCGGCCGTCGAGCCAATCGGTGCTCATCGCGAGCATGAAGACCGCCGTGGCCCAGTAGTTGTGCCCCGCGAAGTCGACCTCGTAGAGGGCGACGACGATGGGCACGGAAAGCGCGCGCGCGATCGTGAGTTGGTCGGGGAGGGTCACGCGCAGAGAGAATACGAGAGCGTGTTCACGAAGGTTCTGGTCGCCAACCGCGGTGAGATCGCGATTCGCATCTTCCGCACGCTCCGCGAGCTCGGGGTCGGCTCGGTCGCGGTGTATTCCGACGCGGACGCGGCCGCGCCGCACGTGCAGTACGCGGAAGAGTCGTACCTGATCGGCCGTGGACCGCCGGCCGAGAGCTACCTGGCGGGGGAGCGGATCGTCGATGCGGCGCGGCGCGCCGGCGCCGAGGCCGTTCACCCCGGGTACGGCTTCCTGGCCGAGAACGCTGCCTTCGCCCGGCTCGTCGAGTCAGCCGGTCTGGCCTGGATCGGGCCGCCGCCCGAGGCGATCGAGGCGATGGGATCGAAGATCGCGGCGCGGGAGCGGATGGCCGCGGCCGGGGTGCCGATCGTGCCCGGGACGACCGAGCCGCTCGTGTCGGCGGAGCAGCTGGTCGCGCTCGGCGCCGAGCTCGGCTGGCCGCTCGCGATCAAGGCCTCTGCCGGAGGCGGCGGCAAGGGTTTGAAGGTCGTGCGCGGTCCGGACGAGGCCGGGCGTGCGTTCGAGTCGGCGCGCCGCGAGGGCGAGGCGTACTTCTCGGACGCAACGGTCTACATCGAGCGCTATCTCGAGGATCCGCGCCACGTCGAGGCGCAGATCCTTGCCGACGCGCACGGCAACGTGCTCTTCCTCGGTGAGCGCGACTGCACGATTCAGCGTCGGCACCAGAAGCTGATCGAGGAGACGCCGTCCCCTGCGGTCGACGACGCCCTGCGCGCACGGATCGGCGAGATCGCAATTGCAGCCGCGCGTGCCGTCGGCTACCGAAGCGCCGGAACGCTCGAGGGCTTGCTGACCCGCGACGGCGAATGGTTCTTCCTGGAGATGAACACGCGCATCCAGGTCGAGCACACCGTCACCGAGCTCGTCACGGGTATCGACCTCGTTCGCGAGCAGGTTCTCATCGCGGCGGGAGAGCCGCTATCGCTGAGCCAGGAGGACGTGCGGTTGGTCGGGCACGCGATCGAGTGCCGGATCAACGCCGAAGACGTCGGCAACGGCTTCCGCCCGGCGCCCGGGCGGATCACGGGCTACCGCGAGCCGGCGGGACCGGGGGTTCGCGTCGATTCGGGCGTCGTCGCCGGGACCGAGATCTCGCCGCTCTACGATCCGATGATCGCGAAGCTGGTCGTGCACGGGCAGGATCGTGAGCAGGCTCGACGCCGAATGCTGCGGGCACTCGACGAGTTCGCGATCGAGGGCCCGCCGACGCTGCTCGGCTTCCACAAGGCCCTGCTCGCCCATCCGTGCTTCGTCGCAGGCGAGACGTGCCACGGTCTGGTGGAGTCGGAGCTGATTGTCAAGCGGGCGGGCTCGTTGTCTCAAGAGACAACGAGGTTAGCCGGCTCACCGGACGGAGCAGTTCCGGGTGCGCGGCCGCGCGTACGACTCCACGAGGTCGAGGTCGACGGTCGTCGCTTCCGGGTGCGCGTGCTCGGGTCGGCGCCGCCCTGGACGGAGCTCGCTCAGCGGCGCCGCGAGCGCGCCAGTGCCGCCGGAGCTCTCCGCGGCGGCCGGATGGCCGTGACGAGCCCGATGCAGGGCACCGTGCTCGCGGTGCACGTAGCCGAAGGCGATTCCGTCGATCCGGGCCAGCTTCTCTGCATCGTCGAGGCGATGAAGATGGAGAACGAGATTCATGCCGACCGCGGCGGCGTCGTCACGCAGCTCGCCGTCGCCGCGGGCCAGGCGATCACGGCCGGTCAGACGATCTGCATCATCGACGCCGGCGGCTAGGACGCCGGCTTGCCGACGGGGCCGGGCACCTGCACGTTGTGCGACGTCGCGTAGATGAAGAACGGCCCCTGACCGTAGGGTGGCTTGCCCTTCCAGAAGAAGACGCCGAACACGACTCGCAACCAGCGGCTGGGTCGCGGGGGGTCGTCGCTGCTCATCGTGCCGTGCCACGTTTGCCCGGGTGCGAGCTCGCGGGGCATCGCCGGGGTGATCCGCTTCGCCTGCAAGAGGTAGTTGGGCGGCTCGTCCGCGCGCACGCCCAGCGCGTCTGTGAATACACCGAGACCGAAATCCTTCGGGGCGCGCGTTCCGCCCGTGGGGAAGGTGAACGTTTGCGGAGACGTGTTCGTGAACGACGCCTCGATCGTGTAGCCCCGGGGTCTGACTTCGATCGATTGGACACGGAACGTCGCGATCGGCTGGTTGGCCTCGAGATCGACCTTCTCGTTCCAGTTGACGCGGAAGAGCTTGTGCTTCGGCAGGTTCTCGCACCGAATGCCGTGATAGAGGCACTCCTTCTTGGTGCCGCCGCCGCACCCCGCGAGCGCCAGAACCGAGACTGCGCAGATGGCCCAGAGCCGCACCGCGGCGGATTATCTAGACTCGCGCGCGGCCCGTGGACCTGTACGAGTACCAAGGCAAAGAGCTGTTCCGGCGGTTCGGCATTCCGGTGTCGGAGGGGCGTCTCGCGACGTCGCCGGACGAAGCGCGTGCGGCAGCCGAGGAGCTCGGTGGTCCTGTTGTCGTGAAGGCGCAGGTCCTCACCGGTGGTCGCGGGAAAGCGGGCGGCGTCAAGCTCGCCGACGATCCGGGCGACGCGAAGCGCAAAGCCCACGACATTCTCGGACTCGACATCCGCGGACACCTCGTGAAGAAGCTTTGGATCGAGAAAGCCTCGGACATCGCGAAGGAGTACTACCTCTCGGTCACCTTCGACCGGTCGGAGAAGAAGCCGCTGTTCATGCTGACGACTGAGGGCGGCGTCGAGATCGAGGAGGTCGCGGCGAACAATCCCGACGCGCTGGCGCGGCTGCACGTGAACGTGCTCGAAGGGTTCCAGCCGTACCAGGGGCGGCGGCTGATCTACGGCGCGCGGATCGACGATCCGAGCGAGCAGAAGCAGGTGCTCGAGATCATCGGGAAGCTCTACCGCTGTTTCGTCGAGACGGATGCGATGCTCTGCGAGATCAACCCGCTGATCGTCACGCCCGGCGGCGAGGTGAAGGCGCTCGACTCGAAGTTCACTGTGGACGACAGCGCGCTCGCCCGTCATCCGGATGTTGCGGGGATGCGCGACGTCGAGGCTGCCGACCCGCTCGAGGCGCTCGCACGCGAGAAGGGGGTCACCTACGTCAAGCTCGACGGCAGCGTCGGGATCCTCGGCAACGGGGCGGGCCTCTCCATGTCGACGGTCGACGTCGTGGTGGTCGCCGGGGGTCGGCCCGCGAATTTCTGCGATCTGGGGGGCGGCGGAGACGCGGAGGGGGTCGTGGATGCACTCGAGGTGATCGCCCGCGATCCGGACGTGCGCTCGATCTTGTTCAACATCTTCGGTGGGATCACGCGCGGCGACGAGGTCGCGCGCGGCATTCTCGAAGCGCTGCAGCGGATCGACATCTCGGTCCCGATGGTCGTCCGCCTGGACGGCACCAACGCCGACGAGGGCCGGCAGATCCTCGCCGACGCCGCGCCGGCGAACCTGCACGTCGAGCCGACGATGCTCGATGCGGCGAAGCGCGCAGTGGAGCTCGCGGCGTGACGCGGGACGTCTGGTCGCAGCGTGCCGACGGCTATCGCACGTCGGCGACGCACATGCGCGGCGACGATCTCGATGCGGTCGTCGAGATGTGCGAGCCGCAGTCTGGGGTGAAGGCGCTGGACGTCGCCACGGGCGGGGGCCACGTCGCGCGCCGGCTCCGCGGGGAGGGCTGTCAGGTCGTGACGCTCGATCCCGCGCCGGGCATGCAGCCCGACGTCGTCGCACGTGCCGAGGACGTGCCGTTCGCCGACGGTTCGTTCGACGTCGTCGTCACGAGGATCGCGGCACACCACTTCGCCGACATCGCCGCGGCGGTCGCCGAGATGGCGCGCGTTTCCAACCGGCTCGTCGTGGTCGAGGACACGCTATTCCTCTCCGAGCAGCAGGAGCGGGCGGAGAAGCTGCGCGACCCGACGCACGTCCGCAGCTACAGCGAGGACGAATGGAGGGAGCTGCTCAGCGAGGCCGGACTCGAGGTCGAGCGGGTCGAGCACTTCGAAAAGGTGCACGTGCTCCACGAGTGGCTCGCACGCACGGGGTGCGAGGGCGAGGAGGCCGAGCGTGTGAGGGAGCTGCTCGACCCCGTCCTCACCCCGGACGGCAAGGCGTGGCGCGACGTCAAGATCGTGCTGAAGGCACGGAAGTCCCAGAAGTAGTTAATGGCGATCATCATCGACACCGAGACGCGTCTCGTCGTGCAGGGCCTGACCGGCAGCGAAGGTCGGTTTCACGGCTTGCGCAACCGCAACTACGGCACCAAGGTCGTCGCAGGCGTGACGCCCGGCAAGGGCGGCCAAGACGTGGAGGGCATTCCCGTCTTCAACACGGTGGCCGAGTCCGTCGACGAAGCCGCTGCGAACACGTCCCTGATCTTCGTCCCGGCCCGCTTCGCGGTCGACGCTATCTACGAGGCGGTGGACGCGGGAATCGGCACCGTGATCTGCATCACCGAGCACATTCCCGCGCACGAGATGCTGCGGGTGTACACGTACATCAGGCCGCGTGGGATCACGCTGATCGGTCCCAACTGTCCGGGCGTCCTCTCACCGGGGAAGGCGAATGCCGGGATCATCCCGGCGGAGATCTTCAGCGACGGGAACATCGGGCTCGTATCGCGGTCGGGGACGCTGACGTATCAGATCGGGCACGAGCTCACGCAACTCGGGCTGGGCAACTCGACGATCGTCGGCATCGGCGGCGATCCGGTCGTCGGCTCGTCTTTCATCGACGTCCTGGAGAAGTTCGAGGCCGACGACGAGACGGAGTACGTGGTGCTCGTGGGCGAGATCGGCGGGAACGAAGAGGAGAAAGCGGCGCAGTTCGTCGCCGAGCGGATGTCGAAGCCCGTGCTCGCCTACATCGCCGGGTTCTCGGCGCCGCCGGGCAAGACGATGGGACACGCGGGCGCGATCATCTCCGGCTCGTCCGGGACCGCGCAGGCGAAGAAGGAGGCGCTCGAGGCCGTCGGCATCAGAGTGGGGACGACGCCGACCGAGGTCGCCCAGCTCGTCGCCGATTCCGTCGGCGCGCGCGCCTAGCCCGCGCCAGCCATGTCCCAGGGACAGTCCTTCGGCCGTGCCTGGTCCTGACGATCCTGCGCAACTAAACTAGTCGGTCTACGCGGAAACGTCCGTCGCCGCGTCGGCGGCGGACCTCGGTTTGTGCCAGTGCACCGGTATCGCGGAAATGCAAGCACGTTCCGCGACTACTGGTTTTCGTACTCGCGCAGGAATCCTTCGAACAAGCGGCGATGTCCCTCCTCGTCGCGGAGGATGTCGATCACCATGTCCTGCGTGACCCAGTCGACGCCGTCGCACCTCTCGACGATGCGCGTGTAGTGCGCAATCGCGCCGTCCTCGGCCTCGATCACGCCGCGGATCACCGAGGCGATGTCGGTCGGATCGTTCGGAGGCTGCAGGTACGACTGCTCCGCACTGAAGTCAAGCGAGCCGGGAACCGTCCCGTACAGCTCCTTGATCCGCTGCGCGAAGCGCTGCGCATGGCCGAGCTCTTCCTGGACGTCCTCGCTCAACGCCTCGACGATTTCCTGCGCGCGTACCCCGTCCGGATTGGTCGAGTTGGCGATGTAGCTCATCACCGTCTCGAGCTCCATCCAGTACGCCTTCGTCAGGAGGTCGACGATCTCGCTGCGACGCTCGTCATTCTCCGGCGCCAGGATTCCGGCGCGTCCCCTCGCGCTCGTGTAGGTGCTCATGTCCGCTCCTTCCGTCTGGTCATCTGATTCTGCATCGCGGGCCAGGCGCCAGGTCGCGATCCCTCGGCACGCATTCGGCACAGACGCGCGGGGATTTCCTCGATAGCGTTTCGGTAGGGGACTCGAGTTCCCCCCAGGGGGGATGCGCGGAATCAGCCTCGGAGCTGCGCAACCGCCGGGCTGAGCTCCCGTCCGATCGCTTCGACCGTCTCGAGGTCCTCGTGCACCAGGTGCTGGAGGTAGACCCCGTCGACGCCTGCGTCGGCGTACTCGTTCAGGCGCGCGACGACCTCGTCGAGAGAGCCGGCGATCCAGCTCTCCGGGGGCGCGCCGTCGCGTCCGAGCAGCGCGTTCGTCCGTCGAAGGCCGTCGGGGCCCAAGGCGAACGTCGTCATCAGCGTGAAGCGGATCGACGAGGGGTCGCGCCCGTGCTGTTCGCACGCCTCGGCGAGCAGGCGCCGGCGCGTGCGCGCCTCCGAGACGGTTGCGCCGAAGGTGTTGTACTCGTCCGCGAAGCGCGCCGCGGGTTGGAGCGTTCCCGGCTTCCCCGTGCCACCGACGATCAGCGGCGGGTGCGGCTTCTGCAGCGGCTTCGGCTGCACTTCCTCGTCGTCTGTCCAGTGGCTCAAGATCGTGTCGGCCTGCTCGCCGAGCATTCGCACGCGCTCACGCGTCGGCGGGAACTGCAACCCGTGCAGCGCGTGCTCCTGCTCGTTCCAGCCTGCTCCGATCCCCAGCTCCACCCGACCGCCGGAGATGTGGTCGACGGTCACGACGCTCTTCGCGAGCACGGCGGCCGGGCGGAAGGTGACAGGAGAGACCATCGTGCCGAGCCGGACCGTGGACGTGATCGCGGCCAGGCCGGCCAGCGTCGCCCAAGCGTCGAGCGCGCCGCCCGGCCGCCGCGTCCAGCCGCGGTAGTGATCGGAGCGAAACAGCCCCTCGACGCCGTGCTCCTCGCAGGTGCGCGCGAGCGCCACCCACTGCTCCCAGGAAACGTCCTCCTGGCCCTCGATCATCAGCCGGACGCGCAAGGCCCGCACCTTAACCGCGAGCGCGCGCCCGACCCTCGCCTACACTGGCCGGATGGAGACGATCTCCTTCGCGCGCGGCGTTCCCGCCCCCGAATGCCTGCCGGTCGCGGAGCTCGCGGACTGCGCGCGGGAGGTCGTCGAGCGCGACGGCGGTGCGGTGCTCTCCTACGGAACCGGCTCGGGATACACGCCCCTGCGCGAGTGGGTGGCGGAGCGCCACGGCGTCGAGCCTGGCCGCGTCCTGCTGACGAACGGCGGCCTGCAGGGCTTCGTCTTCTTCGCGCAGGACCTGTGCAAACCGGGCAGCCGCGTGCTCGTCGAGCGACCGACCTACGACCGGCCGTTGAAGATCCTCCGCGCACTCGGAGCCGAGATCGAGGCGCTGCCGATGGACGACGAAGGCCTCGATCCCGACGCCGTCCGCGGCGCGCTCGCTCAGGGCCCGAAGCCGGCCTTCCTGTACACGATTCCGACCTTCCAGAACCCGAGCGGGCGCACGCTGTCGGCGGAGCGCCGCCGCACGCTGGTCGAGCTCGCGCGCGAACGCGACTTGCTCGTGCTCGAGGACGACCCGTACGGGCTCGTGCGCTTCGACGGCGACGCGGTGCCGACGCTCCACTCGCTCGATCCGGAGCGGATCGTGTACGCGTCCTCGTTCTCGAAGACGGTCGCACCCGGTGTACGCGTTGGCTACTTCATCCTCCCTCCGGAGTTGCACGCGTCGCTGGAGGCGATCGCCGTCTCCACCTACATCTCGCCCGCCTTGCTCGGCGAGGCGACGGTTTTCGAGTTCGTTCGCCGCGGCAACTTCGACTCGAATCTCGATCGTGTGCGCCGACTGCTTCGCGTGCGCCGAGACGCGATGCTGGACGCCCTCGAGCAGACGCTCGCGGGCACCCGCGCCACCTGGAGCCGGCCGGCCGGCGGCTACTTCGTCTGGCTCGACCTGCCCGGCACGGATGCCGCCGAGTTGCTCGACCGGGCGACGTCGACGGGCGTCACGTTCGTGAAGGGCTCCGACTTCGGCGGGCCGCCCTCGTCGGTACGCCTTGCATACAGCTTCGTGTCGCCGGACGAGATTCGCGAAGGCGTGACGCGGCTAGGCGTCGCTCTGGCGGCGGCGCGAGAGCCAGCCGCGGCGGCGCTCTAGTTGCGAGAGCAGCAAGCCGCCGACCACGCCGATCACCAGGCTGAGCAGGATCAGCCAGATCACCGACGTGTGCGCGGTGAAGAAGACGAAATGCACGTCGACCTTCGCGTCGTTCTCCACGACGAAGGCGATCAGATAGGCCACGATCAGGCCGAGCGCGACGACGATTCCCCAGAGCCTGGGCTGAAAGGTCTCGCGGGTCTCGGGATCGATGCCCGGGCGGCCCAGGCGCACGCGCAGATCCTATGCGGCCGCGTGCTGCTGGGCGAGCTGGGCGAGCGAGCGTGGAATGAGCCGCGGCTGGCGTGGCGGAACGAGCGAGCCGCGCGTGTGGGCGCGGAAGGTCGGACAGGCTGCGTCGCCCGGAATCGCGCACAAGCCGGCACGCCTGAAGTAGCAGTCCGCGCAGGTGATGTTTGCCAGCTTGGCCATGACGCTTCTCCTCGACTCCTCTCAGTTGCCTGCCTGAGCAGGGCTGGATCCTTAGCGACCGGGCCCTTCGATGCAAGGAATTGCGCACAGAAAAAGCAGCACTTTCCGGGTCATTCTGTACGGGCCTACTTCGCCCCCGCGGGCAGTGTTGCCAGTTCGTGCAACGCCTGTTGAAAGTTGCGCACAGCGAGGATCCGAACGCCGTGCGCGTAGCGCCGCGCCTCGGCGGCGTTTTCCCCAGCCGGCACGACGAAGACGCGAATTCCGGAGTTGCGGACGCCGATCGTCTTCTGGCGGATGCCGCCGATCGACGTCACGGTGCCGTCGAGCTCGATCTGGCCCGTAGCCGCGATCCGGCGGCCGTGGTCGATGTCCTTGCCCAACTCCTCGAGCACGTCGAGCGCGAACGCCAGTCCCGCGGAGGGCCCGCCGACGTTGCCGGCGTCGATCTTCACGCGGAGCGGCAGCTTGATGAACGCCGCCTGATCGACGATCACGCCGATGATCGTCCGACCGTCAGCGTCGCGCACGGTCCGCACGTCGACGCGCGTCTGCGTGTCGCCTCTCCGCACGACGAGCCGCACGGTTGCGCCCGGGCGGAGCGCGCCGACGACGCGCCGGAGGTCGCCCGGGGCTCGCACGCGTTTGCCGTTCGCCGAGACGATGACGTCGCTCGGCTGCAGCTTGCCTGCGGCGGGCACGCGCGGGTCGACCTGCTCGACGAGAACGCCGGTCGGATTCGCGTCGACCTTGTAGCCCGCAGCGCGCAGCGCAACCGCCGCCGCGACCTGCTGCGAACGCGTCATCTCCCGTGCGTCTTCCTGACGACGCTGCTTCTCTGAAGTCCCCTTCGGCACGACGGCCGAGGCGGGAACGAGCTGCGCGCCCTCGTGGATCCCGGGCCAGATCCGCTCGAGCAGCGTCGCCTTGCGGACGAAGATGTCGACGAAGTAGATCCCGCCGCCGTCGGTGGGATTCTTGCCTCCCTGTACGTCGACGATCGGCGCCACCGGGTGCGCCCGGTCCGGCAAGAAGATGTACGTGTTCGACGGGAGCAGCCACAGGAAGAGCAGCACGACTGCCAGCAGCGCCGCTCCCGCGGCGGCGAGACGGCCGGGTGTCGTCCTCACGTGAGCAGTCCGCGCGTCAGGCCACCGTCGACGGTGACGATCGTCCCCGTCACGTACGAGGCGCGGCCCGAGGCGAGAAACGCAACGACGTCGCCGAACTCGCGCGGCTCGCCCCAGCGGCCGAGGGGAATCTCCTCCAAGTCGCCCGCGCTCGGCCCGCCCGGATAGAGCTCGTCGAGACGTGCCGTCGCGATTCGGCCCGGCGCGACGCAGTTCACCGTGATGCCGTTCGGACCCACCTCGCGCGCCAGCGTCTTCGCCCAACCCGTCACGGCCGCGCGCACGATGTTGGAGAGCGCGAGGTGATCGGTCGGCTCGATGACCGCGACGGACGTGATCAAGATGATGCGTCCGGCGGGGCTGCGCTCGAGGTGGGGTCGCGCGATGCCGATGAGCCGCAGCGCGGGCAGGAGCAGGAGGTCGACGGCGCTCTGCACCGTTTCCGGCGTCAGGTCGGAGGCACGGCCGGGCGGCGGGCCGCCGCTGTTCCAGACGACGATGTCGACCCCGCCGAAGCGCTCGGCAGCCGTGGTCACGAGCGTCTGGAGGGCGTCTGCCTCACGTACGTCACCATCGACGGCAACCGCGCCGATGCGCGCGGCATGCTCGGCGAGCAGGTCGCCGCGACGCGCGAAGACGACGACGTTCGCCCCGTCCTCCGCCATCGCCTCGGCGCTCGCGAGCCCCAATCCCGACGAAGCGCCGCAAACGATCGCGGTGCGTCCGCTCAGCCCGAGATTCATCTCCACCACCACCAGTCGAAGAGCATCCAGGCGACCCAGCCGAACCAATCGTTCGTGGCCCGCGGTGCGCGCTTGCTCCAGCCCATCGGCTGTCCGCCCTTGCTGCCCCAGCAGTCGGCGCAGATGCCGTCGGAGGTCGTGACGGTCTCCCGCCCGCAGTGCGGGCACTGCGACGGCTCGCTCTCACGGAGGCGCGCGACCGCGCGACTGACCGTGTACGGCCGCCGGAGAGTCGGCGCGTCGCGCACGGCTACGTCGTCAGGACGCCGACGACCTCGCGTACAGCGTCGGCCGAGCGCTGCAATGCCTCGCGCTCCGACTCGTCGAGATCGAGCTCGACGACCTGCTCGATCCCGTCCGAGCCGAGTTTCACGGGGACGCCCATGTACAGCCCGTCGATTCCGTACTCCCCTTCGAGATATGCGGTGCACGGCAAAACGCGCTTCTCGTCGAGCACGATCGAGTCGACCATCTGCGCGGACGCAGCGCCGGGGGCGTACCACGCCGACGTGCCGAGGAGGTTCACAACCTCGCCGCCGCCCTTGGCCGTGCGATCCACCATCGCCCGGATCCGCTCCTCGGACACGAGCTTGCGCAGCGGAACGCCGCCGACGCTCGCCGCGCTGACCACGGAGACCATCTGGTCGCCGTGCCCGCCGAGCACGACCGCGCTGACGTCCTTCACGGAGGCACCTGTCTCCCAGGCGATGAACGTCTTGAAGCGCGCCGCGTCGAGGATGCCCGCCTGTCCGAAGACCCGCTCCTTGGGAAACCCCGAGACGTTCTTCGCGACGTGGCACATCGCGTCGAGCGGGTTGGAGACGATGATCAAGATCGAGTCCGGCGACTGCGCGACGACCTTCTCGGTGACGTCCTTGACGATCTTCTCGTTCGTCGTCACGAGGTCGTCGCGGCTCATCCCGGGCTTGCGGGGCACGCCGGCCGTGATCACGACGACGTCCGAGCCCGCGGTCTCCTCGTAGCCGTTCGTGCCCGTCACCCTCGGCTCGTAGCCGAGCACCGCGCCCATCTGGTCGATGTCCAAGGCCTTCCCCTGGGGAAGGTTCTCGACGATGTCGACGAGGACGACGTCGGCGTAGTCCCGTGTCGCGAGCACCTGGGCGCAGGTCGCGCCGACGTTGCCCGCACCGACGACCGTGACCTTGCGCCGCCCTTTGAACGGCGTGAACTCGTGGCGGCCGAGGCTCATCTCGCTCATGCGACTGTCACTCCTGTTCGTTGCAGCTTTTCGATGATCGCGTCCGCGACCTCGCTCGTCCCGACGGCGGTCGGGTCGTCGCGGCTCGGCTTCATGTCGTAGGTGACGCTCGCTCCCTCCTCGATCACGTCGGCGATCGCGCGCTCCAGTCGATCGGCCGCGGACTGCTCACCGAGGTGCCGCAGCATCAACATCCCGCTCAGGAGCTGCGCCATCGGGTTCACCTTGTTCTGGCCCGCGTACTTGGGCGCAGAGCCGTGCGTCGGCTCGAAGATCGCCACGCCGGCGCCGAAGTTCGCGCCCGGCGCGAGCCCCAGACCGCCGATCATCCCGGCGCAGAGGTCGCTGACGACATCCCCGTACAGGTTCGGCAGAACGAGCAGGTCGTATTCGTCGGGACGCTGCACGAGCTGCATGCACATGTTGTCGACGATGCGATCCTCGAACTCGATCTCCTCGTTGTGCAGCGCCACCTCGCGCGCGATGTCGAGGAACAGCCCGTCGCTGTACTTCATGATGTTCGCCTTGTGCACGGCGGTCACTTTCCGCCGGCCGTTCGCGCGCGCGTAGTCGAATGCGAACTGGACGATGCGGCGCGTCCCGCGGATCGAGATCGGCTTGATCGAAAGCCCCGCGTCGTCGTGGGCCAGCCGCGCACCGCGCGCCTCCATCCACTTGATCAGCTCGATCGCGTCGGCGGAGCCGGCCGCGTACTCGATCCCGGCGTAAAGGTCCTCGGTGTTCTCCCGGACGATCACGAGGTCGACCTCCTCGAAGCGCGTCCGGACGCCGGGATAGGTCTTGCAGGGTCGAACCTGCGCGTACAGGTCGAGCGATTTGCGCAGGCCGACGTTGACGGAGCGGAAGCCGCCTCCGACTGGCGTCGTGATCGGCCCTTTCAGGGCCACGCCCGCCTGCCGGATCGCGTCGAGCGTGGAGTCGGGCAGCGGGTTGCCGCCGAACTTGTCCATCACGTCGGCGCCGGCGTGCTGCACGTCCCAGTCGAATTCGACGCCGGTCGCCTCGAGGACGCGGCGCGTTGCCTCCGTGAGCTCGGGGCCGATGCCGTCGCCGGGGATGAGCACGACGCGGTGCGCCACGGCTCGGAGGGTACAGTTCTGCCCGCAGATGGCGCCGAAGAAGTCCGTCCAGCTTTCCGGAGTCGTCGTCGCGCAGACGGAGATCTGCTCGATCGACGCGGAGCGCGGCATCCTGATGTATCGCGGATACGACATCGCCGATCTCGCGGAGCACGCGACGTACGAGGAGGTCGCCTACCTGCTGCTCGAGGGCGACCTGCCGGGCGCCGAGGAGCTCGCCGCCTTTAGCGAAGAGCTCGCCCGGCGCGAGCTGCCGCGCGCGGTGCAGGCGCTGATCGACGGCAACGCCAAGGACGCCTCGCCGATGGAGATGCTCCGCACGGCGACCTCGCTCCTCTCCTTCTCCGATCCTGCGGAGGCCGCGATCGATCGCGACAACGAGCGCCGCAAGGCGCTGCAGCTGATCGCGCAGCTGCCGACGATCGTTGCCAGGCATCATCGCCTGCGGGCCGGCGACGACGCGGTTGCACCCGATCCGTCCCTCCCCTATGCAGAGAACTTCCTCACGATGCTGCGCGGCGAGTCTCCGACCGCCGAGGAGGCGCGGGCGTTCGAGATCGCGATGATCCTGCACGCCGAGCACGAGCTGAACGCGTCGACGTTCACCGCCCGGGTCGTCGCCGGTACACACGCCGACATGCACTCCGCCATCGTCGGCGCGATCTGTGCGCTCAAGGGACCGAGTCACGGAGGGGCGAACGAGGCGGCGATGCGGATCATCGAAGGATTCGGATCGGTGGAAAACGTGGCTGAGGGCGTTCGACGAAAGCTCGAGGCCAAGGAGACGCTTTCCGGCCTGGGGCATCCGGTGTACGTGACGACCGATCCGCGCGCGAAGATCCTCAAGCGGCTCAGCGAGGAGTTCTCGCGCGAGGCGGGCGAACCGAATTGGTACGCGCTCACCGAGGCGTACGAGCGCGAAGGCCAGAGGCAGAAGGGCCTGTGGCCGAACGTCGACCTCTACTCGGGCTCCTTTTACCGGTACCTCGGCATTCCCGACGACCTCTTCATCCCGCTCTTCGAGTGCAGCCGCGTCGCCGGCCAAACGGCCCATGTGCTCGAACAGCACGCCAACAACAAGATCATCCGCCCGGCGGCCGAATACGTCGGTCCAAAGCCGCGCGAATACCCCGTCGCCGCCAAGTCGTGACGCTCGCGGAAGCGGCTGCCCACGCGCAGCAGCTCGCTGAAGCGGGTGACGAGCGCGCGCTCGCGGACCTCCGCCGGCAATGGGACGACGAGGTCGAGGCCGCCGTGCGGGATTCCGACTACCGCGTGCGCGCCCTCGGCTTCCGCGCGATCGCGCAGTTCCGCTTCCGCCAGAAGCTCGCGCTGCTCGAGCGCGGCCTCGAAGACGAGAGCCCGGCCTGCCGCGGCTCGGCGCTCGTCGCGTTCGAGTCGCTGTCACGCGAACATCCTGCGGCCGTGAACAGCGTGCGGCGCGTGCTCCACGAGCTCGCATCGCACGACGGGAACGAGGCAGTCCGCAGGCTGGCGATCCTGTGCCTGAAGAACGGCTCCGCGCAGCGCGACACGCAGGTCTTGCTCGAAGGCCTCGCGCAGGACGACGAGCAGTCGCGCGAGCTGCGCGACACCGCGCGCAAGGTTGCGCAGCTTCTTGCCAAGAAGGCGCGGGCGAAGCCTTAGTGCCCGGTGCAGGTGCGGCCGCGGATCTCGCGGCCGCACGACGGGCAGATCCGCCGCCGCTTCCGTGTCTCGAGCACGTTCTTGTTCAGCCCGGCGAGGGTCATCAAGAACCCGATTCCGGTGGTCGAGAGCACGAGAATGATCGTTTGCCCCGTCATCTCTTTCGTTGTTTCTTGCCTTTCGCGTCGGAAACATCCGGACGCCGCCGCGCATGCGGGTGCGCCTGGAAATACAACTCCCGACGCCGACGATCGGATACGTGCGTGTAGAGCTCGGTCGTGGCGAGGTCCGCGTGCCCCAGCATCTCCTGGACGCTGCGCAGGTCGGCCCCACCCTCGAGCAGGTGCGTCGCGAAGGAGTGGCGGAGAAGGTGCGGGTGGACGCGGTCCGGCTCGAGCCCGGCGCGTTCCGCGAGCCGGCGAAGAATCAGGAACGCGCCCGCCCGCGTGAGCGCTCCGCCGCGCGCGTTGAGGAACAGCTCCGGACGGTGCCGGCGGTCGATGAAGGGGCGGCCGCGCGCAAGGTAGCGCCGTAGCGCCTCCACTCCGCGACGGCCGATCGGGACAACACGTTCTTTCGAGCCCTTTCCGATGCAGCGAACGAGTCTGTTCTCGAGATCGACGCCGCCCTTGTCCAGCGTCACCGCCTCGGATACGCGAAGGCCGGCGCCGTACAACAGCTCGACGAGGGCGCGGTCGCGGAGATCTCGGGGCTGCGGTCCGTTCGCCGCCTCGATCAGTCGTTCCGCCTCGCCCGGCGAGAGGGTCCGCGGCAGCTTGCGGCGGCGGCGCGGCAGGTCGAGCTCCGCGGCCGGGTTGTCGGGACGCGAGCCGAGCAGCTGGAGGTGGCGGAAGAATGCGCGGGCGGCTGCGGCGCGGCGCGCGATCGTTGCGGGTGCGCGCCCGTCGGCCCGGAGCCGGGCGAGGTAGCGCTGGAGATCGGAGCTGCTCGCCCGGCCCGGCGGCGCCTCCAGGAACGAGGCCAGGTGTGCGAGATCGCGCCGGTACGCGTCGACGGTCCGCGGTGCGCGCCGCGCCGCCAGGAGCGCAAGGAAGCCGTCGACGTCCGGGTCGTGTTTCGCGGCTGTCACGTTGGCCAGTTCGCCCTCGCCCCGGTCGCGTCCTGCGCAGAACCGGCACGAAACCGGCCTTCCTGCGTCTCGATGTCCTCGCTATCTTCGCCCCCACCCAGTTGAGGGTGGGGGGTGGGTTCAGTGGGATCAGCCGGCGCAGGTCCCCACCCAGAATCAGGACCTGGGGTGGGCCCGGTCGTAGACCCGGCGCAGGCGTCTGCCGTCCACGTGGGAGTACACCTGCGTCGTCGAGAGCGAGGAGTGGCCGAGCAACTCCTGGATCGTCCGCAGGTCGGCGCCGCCCTCGAGCAGATGCGTCGCGAAGGCGTGTCGCAGCCGGTGCGGATGGGGCAGGACGCGCCGCAGCGTCGACGTGTCGAGGCGCCGGCCGCGCACGGACAGGAACAGCGCATCGTTCGCGCCGCGCGCCAGAGCAGGGCGTGCATCGCGCAGGTACCGAGCGACCCACCAGGCGGCCTCCTCGCCGAGCGGCACGACGCGCTCCTTGCCGCCTTTGCCCCGCACGTGGACGTGCTCCTGCTCGAAGTCGACGTCCTGGAGGTCGAGGCCGACGGCCTCGGCGCTCCTCAGCCCGCACGAATAGACGAGCTCGACGAGGGCGCGGTTCCGGAGCGCAAGCGGCTCGTCGCCCTCGAGCGCAGCGAGCGCTTCGTCGACCTGGTCTGCGCGCGGTGGATCCGGCAGACGCCTGGGGCGCCGGGGTGCGAGCGCCGCATCCGGGACGCGCGCAGACCCCACCGAGAAACGGAGGAAGGACCGCACCGCTGCGATTCGACGCGCGATCGACGCAGGCGCGAGTCGACTCCGGGCCCGACCGAGGTCGGCGGCGTACGCCGTCAACTCGCGGACGCCGACGTCGCCGAGCAGGACGTTCCGCTCCTCGAGCCAGGCGGCGAAGTGCTCGAGATCGAACCGGTACGAACGCCGCGTCGACTCGGCGAGCGACGGGCCGGCGAGGAAGCGATCGATCTCGCGCCGAACATCCATGGTGCTCGGTTCGCGTCCCCGATACGATCGCCTGCCGTGGACGAGCGGATCGAGCGGCTGGCGCAACTGACTGTTCGCTTCGGTGCGAACGTCCAACCGGGACAGGTCGTCGCCGTCGCAGCCGAAACCGGCCAGGAGGCGATTGCGCGCGCCGTCGCCGAGGAGGCCTATGCCGCCGGAGCGACGTTCGTCGACGTCTCCTACTACGACCCCTACATCAAGCGGTCGCGGCTTCGACATGTACCCGACGAGGATCTCGACTACGTACCGCCCTGGTTCGGCGACCGTCAGCTTCAGCTGGGCGAGCTCCGGGGATGTCGGATCGCACTCGCGGGCAGCACGGCCCCGCAGCTCTTCGACGACGTCGATCCCGTTCGCGCCGGGCGCGACCAGTTCCCGGCGGTGGAGGAATCGCTGACCGTGACGAACGAACGCAGCACGAACTGGACCGTGGTACCCGCCCCGAACGAGGGCTGGGCGTCGATCGTCTACCCGGAGCTCGGTCCGACAGAGGCGCTCGACCGGCTCTGGGACGAGGTTGCGCACGTGCTGCGGCTCGACGAGCCGGAGCCGACCGCGGCCTGGGAGGAGCGGATCGCGACGCTGAACGAGAGTGCGCGGCGCCTGAATGACACCGGGCTCGACGCGCTGCACTTCGAGGGCCCCGGTACCGACCTCACCGTTGGGCTTCTCCCGAGCTCGTCCTGGCTCGCTGCCGACTTCGAGACCGCCGACGGGCTCCGACACATGCCCAACCTGCCGACGGAAGAGGTGTTCACGACGCCCAACCCCGAGCGCACGGAGGGAACGGTCGCATCGACGAAGCCGCTGCTGCTACCGAGCGGCGCCACGATCGAGGGTCTGCGGATTCGGTTCGAGAACGGACGTGCCGTCGACGTCGACGCAGATGTGGGAGCCGAGGTCGCGCGCGGGCTCGTGGGCAAGGACGACGGCGCTCAACGCCTCGGCGAGGTCGCGCTCGTCGATCGCGAGGGCCGCATCGGCAAGCTCGGCACCGCGTTCCGAACGACGTTGATCGACGAGAACTCCGCGAGCCACGTCGCGCTCGGGAACGGCTACAGCTTCGTCCTCGGCGAGGAAGACATTCCGCGCATGAACAGGAGCGCCGTCCACGTGGACTTCATGATCGGATCCGACGACGTCACCGTCACGGGCGTCACGCGCGACGGCGAGCGCGTGCCCGTGCTGGCCGGAGGGAACTGGAAGCTCTAACGCAGCTCCGAGCGCAGGAGCGACCACATCACCCAATCCACGCGCCGCCCGAGTCGAGCGTTCCAGTGCGCCGAGCGCAAGATGCCCTCGCGAGTGAAGCCGGCCTTCTCGGCGACGCGGTTCGAGCCGCGATTGTCGGCCGCGGCGCGCAGTTGCAGGCGCTGCAGCCGCGGCTCGGCCCCGAAGGCCCAGGGTACGGCGAGCCGCACCGCCGCCGTCGTCACGCCACGGCCGCGTGCCGGCTCCGCAATCCAGTACCCGATCTCCGCGACCCCGTCGTCGATGTGCCCCTTCCAGTGCACTCCCAGCGATCCGGCCGGTCCGTCGACCCCGTCGACGAGGATTGCGAAGTTCGAGTTCTCACCCGTGCGCCATGATTCCTCGCAGCTCGTCAGGTACGTGAGGGCGTTCTCGAGCGTGTACGGCTGCGGAATCTGGTCGAGAAACTCGCTGATCGCCGCGTCTCCGTCGATCCGAGCCGCGAGGAAACGCGCATCCTCGAGCCGCCACGGCCGCAGCGCCACGGCGCCGTCGCGAAGCGGCTGTGCAGGAGGCAGGACCGGCATTGGCGAACGATAGGCGCACGGCGCGCGAAAATCTCGCCGCACGCCTCGGCAACCGTCCGGCACTAGGATACGAGCCATATGGCGACGACCGAGGTCCCCGGCCGCGTCGATCTGTCCGAGCACGGAATTCGCGCTCAAGGGCGCGTCCACCGGAATCCGACGACCGCAGTTCTGTACACGCACGCGCTGCTGCGCGGCGACGGTCAACTCGCGGAAGGCGGACCGCTCGTCGTCGACACGGGACGTTTCACCGGCCGATCACCAAAGGACAAGTTCGTCGTGCGCGAACCGGAGTCGGAGGAGCGCATCTGGTGGGGCGACATCAACCATCCCCTGTCCGAGACGAGCTTCGGGCGGCTCCGCGACAAGGTCGCCTCCCACCTCGAGCAGCAGGAGGCGCTGTACGTCGTCGACGCGTTTGCCGGCGCGGATCCGAAGCACGGGATCGCAGTCCGGGTGATCACCGACCACCCGTACCACGCGTTGTTCGCGAAGACGCTCTTCATCGACCCGGATCCAGAGGACCTGGACGGCTTCACACCCGAGGCGCTGATCCTGCATGCCCCCGAGGTCGAAGCCGATCCCGAAGAGGACGGCACGCGCACCGGGACGTTCGTGGTGCTCCACCCGACGCGCACCGAGGTGCTGATCGGCGGCACGTACTACGCCGGTGAGATCAAGAAGTCGATCTTCACTGTGATGAACGACCGGCTCCCGCTCGAAGGCGTGCTGCCGATGCACTGCTCGGCGAACGTCGGCCGCGACGACCGCGTCGCGATCTTCTTCGGGCTCTCGGGAACCGGGAAGACGACCTTGTCCGCAGACCCCGAGCGCCTGCTGATCGGCGACGACGAGCACGGCTGGGGCGACAACGGCGTCTTCAACATCGAGGGCGGCTGCTACGCCAAGGTGATCCGTCTCTCGGCGGTCGCCGAGCCGGAGATCTACCGGACGACGAGGAGCTTCGGGACGATCCTCGAGAACGTGATCGTCGACGACAACGGCATCCTCGACCTCGACGACGACTCGAAGACGGAGAACACCCGCTCGGCCTACAAGCTCGAGCAGATCGCGAACGCGCTACCGGAGAAGCGCGCGGGCCATCCGCGTGCCGTCGTGATGCTGACCGCCGACGCGTTCGGGATCCTGCCGCCGCTCGCGCGCCTGAGCCGCGAGCAGGCGCTGTTCTACTTCCTCTCCGGCTTCACGTCGAAGCTGGCGGGGACGGAGATCGGCGTGACCGAGCCGCAGCCGACCTTCTCGACGTGCTTCGGAGCGCCGTTTCTGCCGCAGCCGCCGGCGGTGTACGCGCGTATGCTCGGCGAGAAGCTCGACCGACACGGAGCGACAGTCTGGCTGGTGAACACGGGCTGGACGGGCGGACCGTTCGGTGAGGGGGAGCGGATGCCGATCCAGGCGACGCGGGCCCTGCTGCGAGCCGCGCTCTCGGGTGAGCTGCACGGGGTCGAGTACCGCCGGGACGAGGTGTTCGGCCTCGAGGTTCCCGAAAAGGTCCCCGGAGTGGACGCAAAGCTACTCGATCCGCGCTCGACCTGGCGCGATCCGCTCGCGTACGACGAGAAGGCGCGCGAGCTGGCGCGCATGTTCCGCCGCAACTTCGAGAAGTTCGCCGACGACGCCGGCGAGAACGTCGCCGCCGCCGGCCCCCGCGTCTAGCTCCCCGACCGGCTAGCGGCACCGCCTGCGCGCAGAGACGCGCCGGCCCTTTCCAGCGTTAGCGGGTGATTGCCCGCAGATGAGGGCGCCATTGGCGCTGCGCTCGACCGTGCTCTCCGAGAGGAGGTGACACGAGATGCAGAAGCGCAGCACCAAGATCAGGCGCGGGTTCGCCGGAATCCTCGCGGTCGGCGCCCTCGCAGTCGCAGCGCCGGCGACGAGCTACGCCGACGGCGGCGGCTCGCCCCTGCCGGCCGGTCAGAGCGGCGGCGGCACGGGTGGACCCTGACCGGACTTTCACTCGAGCACGGAGGGCCCGCAAGGGCTTTTCGTGCTGTCCGGATCAGGCGACGGAGAGCTCGTCGAGCAATGCCTGGACGCGCCGGAGCGCTGCAACGTTGCCCTTTGTCTCGAAGAGTCGCGACGCGGCTTCCGCGGACCCGGCCGTGGCGGTGAACCGCTCTGCGAGCCGGAGAACCTCCGCGCGATCCAGCAGCACCTTCGCGTGCTGGTTCAGGCTGTCGGTCCCGGCTGCGAGCGACCGAGCTCGATCGACGAGGTCCTCCGCTTCTTCCAAGGACCCATCGCGCGCCAGCAGCTTGGCCCGCACGGAGCGCCACCAGAACTGCGCCGACACGTCATCGGTGGCCGCATGCACCTGTGCGCGCGCGACCCACTCGGCGGCCTCTTCGTAAGCGCCTTGCATGTAGAGCACGTCCGCAAGCTCGGCCGCAACCGTGGCGAAGTGCATCAAGTTGCTGACGGCCATGTGCCGTTCGCAGGTCGCGCGCAGAAACGCCTCGGCGCGTCGATACGCGCCCTGCGAGAGCGCGATCTGTCCTGCCATCCAGAGCGCGCTCGTCGCGACGGACTGCGCCAAGCCGAGCTCCTCGAGGACTGTTTGCGCCTGCTCGACGAGCCGCAGGCCCACTCCGGGGCGTCCCCGCATCGCTTCCAGGCCCCCGATCACGACGATGACGCTTGCCTCACCGGCCCGATCGGCGCCCCTTGCAAGCTTTCTGCAGCGTGCGATCGCTTCTCGAACGGGCGTCGGGCCGTTGTACAGCGCGGCTGCGATCTCCTGGCGGCACGTCGTCGCCGGCCAGCCCGCGCGTGAGTAGTGATCCAGCGCCCGCTCGGCAGCTTCCTGCCACTCGCGGTTCCGGCAGTGCAGGGAGCCGTGCACGATCGCCAGGTTGAGCCAGGCGCGCCCGAGGGCACGGTCGTCACCGGCCTGTTCGAAGACCGGAATCGCCGTCGAACCGATTTGAACGAGTGCTTCCCCCGCACCCTCGGGGCTCGAGAACACGCGTGCGGCAGCGAGCTCGAGGCGTGCGCGGAGCTCCACGACGCGATCTCCTCGCCGGTCGGCCTCGGCGATCGCGTCGTCGAGGACCTGTTCGCCTTCCTCAGCTTGCCCGTACACCCTGAGCGCCACCCCGAGCTCGCAGAGTGCCTGCGCGCGAGTCGGATGGCCCCCCGGCAGCAACGTAGCCGCGCGACCCAAGAGGTTCGCCGCGGCCGGCGCGTCCGCGCGCTTCCACGCTGTGATCCCGGCCGCGCCGAGTCGCTCGCCTGCGTCGGTGGCCAGGCGTCGCGCGTGCCGGTCGACCGCGCCGAGCTCGGCGAGGAGCAGGTACGCCCGCTCGAGGTGGTAGCCGACGATCTCGTCGTCGGGGTCGCCGCCTGCGTCCAGCCACTCGGCCACACCCTCGTGCAGGTCCGCGCGCTCGAGCTTCGGGATGGAGGCGTAGGCGACGTCGCGGATCAGAACGTGATGGAAGCGGAACGCATCCTCGCGCTCGGAGCTCGAGCGCCCGGCACGGACGAGCCCTTTGCGCGCCAATTCGTCGAGGTGGCGACCGACACCCGGCACCTCGAGCTGCGGCGTCAGGTGCAGCACCGACGCGTGCCAAAACTCGCGGCCGACGACTGCGGCACGCTGCAGCACGCTTCGCTCCTCGGCGTCGAGCCGATCAAGGCGGCTCGCAAGCAGCGCATCGACGGTGGGGGGCACAGTCGCCAGCGCCGCTGGACCGTGCTCCTTCGCGTACGCAAGCAGCTGCTCCGCGAAGAGCGGGTTGCCTTCAGCGACCTCCGCGATCCGGGTACGCGCCTCCGGCGGCACCGACTCGTCCGAAGCTGCGTCGACCAGCTTCCTCGCGTCCGTGTCCGAGAGCGGTTGCAACGTGAACGAGGCGAGGCGCGGCCGCTCCGCGGCGAGCTCCGGCCGCGCGAGGCAGAGCACGAGCGCCGGCGACTCCACGGGTGACTCTGCGAGCTGCTCGACGAAGTCGAGGAAGGTCGGCGCAGCCCAGTGCAGGTCTTCAAGGACGATCAGCGCGGGCCGCTCGCGAGCGAGCGCCTCGACGAAGCGCCGCGCTGCCCAGAACGCGTCCGCGACGGACACGGTGCCGCCCGCAAACAACGTCTCGAGACGATCCGCAGCCTCGTCCTCGAGGACGGCGCGGAGGTCGACCTGCCGGGCGAGGTCGCGCAACGGCAGCCAGGTCGCGCCCTCGCCGTACGAGACGCAGCGACCCACGGCCAAGCTCGCCTCGTCCGCCAGCGTCTCGGCGACCTCGACGGCGAGCCGTGTCTTGCCGACGCCTGCTTCTCCGAGAACGGTGAGGACGGACGTTCGCCGTGCGGCAATTGCCTCGTCGAAGACCGAGCGGAGGTCGTCCAGCTCCCGCTTCCGGCCGATCAGCGGAGTTGCCGCGGTTCGCGGGCGGTGTGCCGTCTCGTGAACGTCGTCGATCCGGAAGAGCGGGACCGGATCGGCCCGGCCGCGAAGCGCGACGGGCCCGACCGGCTTCGCGACCACGGCGCCCTGAACGAGCTCGATCGTCGCCGCGTTCACGATCACGTCGCCGGCAGGCGCCACCTCCGCGACCCGTTTGGCGATCGTGACGGGCGCACCCGCAGTCGGAGCGCGGGTTGCCGGTCCCGTCAAGACGACTTCCCCCGTGACGAGCGCGACGCGAAGCTCGAGCTCCTGCGACGACCTCGCCGCCCGCCTGATCTGCAGTGCGGCGCGCACAGCGCGCAGTGCGTCGTCCTCGTGCCGTTCCGGTATGCCGAAGACCGCCATCAGCTCGTCTCCCGCAAGCCGCTCGACCGTTCCGCCGTGATATTCGGTTGCCGCCCGCAGCTCGTGAAATGCACGCGTCGTCAGGGTGCGACTTCGCTCGACGTCTAGACCGCCGGGCGTGTCGACCTCCGCGAAGAGCACCGTCACGGTTGCGCGGCGCTCGCGGAGGTCGGCGGGCCGCAGCTGCAGCGCTTCCCGTGCCGCGACCTCGCCGAGCGCCGCGTCCTGCCGGAGGACTGCCTGCTCGAGTGCGCGCAGGGTCGGGCCGGGCTCGATCCCGAGCTCCTCGACGAGCGTCTGCCGCGCCTGCTTGTACGCCGCAAGGGCCTCGGCCTGTCTTCCGGAACGGTAGAGCGCAACCATCAGCTGTCCCCACAGGCGTTCGCGCAGAGGGTTTCGGGCGATCAGCTCCTCGATCCGCGGTACGAGCTCGCCGTGCCGCGCCAGCTCGAGCTCCGCGGCGACGAGGTCCTCCTCTACCGTCGCGCGCAGCTCCTCGAGCCTCGGTGCCTCGGCGAGCGCGAACGGCTCGAACTCGAGGTCCGCGAGCGCCGGCCCTCGCCAGAGCCCCAGCGCGCGCCTGAGCGTCGTGGCTCGGGCAGGAGCAGCCTGCTCCCGGCTCTCGTCGAGCAGGCGAAGAAAGCGGTAAACGTCGACGTCGTCCGGCGCGATGTCGAGGAGGTAGCCCGGCGGCCGGGTACGGACCACGTCCGGCCCCAGGGCCTTGCGGAGATGCGATACGTAGTTGTGGAGTGAGTTCTTGGCGGTCGGCGGCGGCCGCTCGCCCCAGAGCTCGTCGAGCAGGCGGTCGACGGAGATCAACTCGCCTGCGTGAAGGACGAGGAAGGCGAGCAGCGCCCGATGCTTCTGCCGGGGCAGAAGGATCTCGCGGTCGCCGTCGGCGATCCGCAGCGGTCCGAGAACCCCGAACTCCACCCAAGAGGGTTGTAGCACCCGTCACGTTTCCCGGCCAGGGGCCTGCGGTTAGCGCCGCGTTAGCGGGTCCCCGCACAGTGCGGGCGACATGGCAGCAAGGGTCAGCAAGCGGCAGGCCGAGACGTTGATCTCCGAGATCGAGCTGTATCTCGCCGCGGTCGACAGCTTCCGTGCGGCGGGTTGCGAGCCGCGCTGGCGGCTGGAGCTCGACTCGCCGCGGGCGCCGGCCGGCAAGCCGGCCGTCAGGTCAAAGCGCCGGCGCGGCTCCTCACAGACAAGGAAAGGAACATGAGCTGAACGCACCGTCGTTCGCCGGGAGCGTTAGCGGCGCGTTAGCGGCGGAGCGCAGCATCGGACAAGAGGGAGGAGGTGAACATCTTGCGGAAGACATATCCATTCCTGATCGCCGGCCTGGTCATCGTCGCGATCGCCGCGCCGATGGCGCAGGGCACCGGCCGGGCCGACCGGGTCGCGGCGCTGGAGAAGAAGGTGAGAGCGTTGACGACTCGAGTCAGCGCGCTCGAGGCGCAGGAGTCTGCGACGAAGGCCGACGTGGTGACGGCGAAGAGCGACCTCGCGACCGCGCAGGGGAACGTCGCAACGCTGCAGAGCGGCGGGGCGGCGCTGCAGTCTGCGGTTTCGGCGCTCCAGTCGAGCGTCGGCAGCCTCACGACCGGGCTGCAATGCGTGCGCTACAAGGCGATGCCGATCTCGGTGTACACAGGCTACGTGTACACGTCCGACGGCGGCAAGTCCTTCGGCGTGACGAGTGCTCTCGACGTGACCGATCAAGGCCAGACACCTACCGGCTACGCGGCGCTGGTGAACCCGTCGTGCGTCAGTGCCTCGTATGCAGTCCGGCCGGCTGCTTTCACGCGAAGCGCGGCCGACGACTTGCGTCTTCGCTGAAACGCCTGGTGGCGCCGGATGCGGCGCGGCGCCCATCCAGGCTCCGCAAGCGCGAGCTAGATCCCGTCGCAGCTCCGGCGCCAGCGGGCGATCCTCTCGAGGAATGGCGTGACGCGAAACCGCAGGAACGAGTGCGGTTCGTCGACGCGAAGAACGATCGCGAACGCGTGACCCTGAGGCCGGAGGACATCGAGTTCTTCGACGCTCGCGTCGCCGATTGCGGCCGCAACATCTGCCCGGAAGCGATCGACCCCGCCGTGGGTCAACGGCTCGGTTGCCCCCGGCAGGACAAAGTCGAGAGAGGAGCCTGCGCCCGGGTATGAAAACCGGGCCACCTTCGTCGAGTCCTCGGCCAGCGAGCGCCGCGCGAACGCATGCGCGACGAGCGTCGCCTCCCACGCGCCCCGCGCATCGCCCGGATCGAGCTCGAACACCAGCTCGTCGCCGTACGGCCCCGGCGGAGGCTCCTCGCCGAGGTCGATCAACTCCTCCCAGTCAGGCTCGTAAGGCCTGACGACGACCTGCTCGATGCGCGCCTAGCCCGCCGAGAATCTCTCGGAGCAGTTCTCGCTGAGCGGGCGTCGCGCTTTCGATCCGCGTCTCCGTCATTCGTCCGATCCTTGCACTTCCCACACGTGCGCCCGGACGCTTTCGATAGCGTCTTCGAGCAGTGGACGCAAAGCACGACGTGCTCGTGATCGGCGCCGGGTGCGCAGGAATGCGCGCTGCGATCGAGGCATTCGACACAGGTGCGGACGTCGCGCTCCTCTCCAAGATCCATCCGACGCGCAGCCACTCCGGCGCGGCCGAAGGCGGTATCAACGCAGCGCTCGGCAACGCGTCCGAGGACAACCCGGAGATCCACGCCTACGACACGGTCAAAGGTTCCGACTACCTCGGCGACCAGGACGCGATCGAGATCCTCTGCAACGAGGCGCCCGACGACGTCTACCAGCTCGAGCATTGGGGCGCGGTCTTCTCGCGTACCGAGGACGGACGCATCGCGCAGCGCCCGTTCGGCGCCGCCGGCGCGCCGCGTACGGCGTACGCCGCGGACATCACCGGGCACGTGCTCGTGCACGTCCTCTACGAGCAGGTGATGAAGCGCGACATTCCGACGTACGAGGAGTTCTTCGCGTGGCGGCTGGTCGAGAACGACGGCCGCTGCCAGGGCGTCATCTGCTGGGATCTGCTCAACGGCGGCCTGAGGACGATCGGCGCGAAGACGATCATCCTCACGACCGGCGGCGCGGGGCGGCTCTATACGGGCACGACCAACGCATACGCGTGCACCGGAGACGGGATGGCGATGGCGCTGCACATGGGCGTCGCGCTGAAGGACATGGAGATGATGCAGTTCCACCCGACGACGCTCGCACCGACGGGTGTGCTGATCACCGAGGGCACCCGCGGCGAGGGCGCATACCTGCTCAACTCCGAGGGGGAGCGCTTCCTGAAGCGCTACGCACCGAACGCAATGGAGCTCGCCTCGCGCGACGTCATCTCGCGTGCTGAGCAGACCGAGATCGACGAGGGACGCGGGGTCGACGGCAACGTCCTGCTCGACATGCGCCACCTCGGGGCGGACAAGATCCTCGAGCGCCTACACGGCACGCGCGAGCTGGCGATGGTCTTCGCAGGCGTCGACCCGATCTACGAGCCGATTCCGGTCCGGCCCGGCGCGCACTACCACATGGGCGGAATCGACACCGACGTCTGGGGGCGCACCGAGGTCGAGGGTCTCTACGCATCGGGCGAGTGCGCATGCGTCTCCGTCCACGGCGCGAACCGTCTCGGCGGCAATGCGCTGATGGAGACGATCACGTACGGCAAGCGCTCGGGCCGGCACGCGGCCGACTGGGCGCTGGCAAACACCGTGGTCGAGGTGCCGGCGTCCGCGCAGACCGACGCCGAGCGCGATCTGAGGGGACTGCTCGACCGGACGGAGGGCGAGCGTCCGTGGCAGATCCGGGACGAGCTCGCCTCGACGATGCACGAGAACTTCGGCGTCTTCCGCCGCGAGGCGCAGATGGAGGAGCAGGGCGGAATCGTCGCCGCGCTGCGCGAGCGGTACGAGCGCGTCGTCGTCGACGACAAGGGCGAGATCTTCAACAACGACCTGACGCAGGCGCTGGAGCTCGGCTTCCTGATCGACCTGGCCGACTGCATGGTGGTCGCCGGCCTCGCGCGCAAGGAGAGCCGAGGAGCGCACGCGCGTCCGCACGACTATCCGAACCGCGACGACGAGAACTACCTCCGGCATACGCTCGTCTCGCTCGACGACGAGGGACGCCCGCAGCTCGACTGGAAGCCGGTGACGATGACCAAGTGGCAGCCTCAGGAGAGGACCTACTAGCCATTCGCTTCGCGAATGGCTAAGAGGAGAGATGGAGATGCGAGTAGCCCTGAAGATCTGGCGCTACGACTCGCAGTCGGGCGAGCGTGCGCTGAAGGAGTACGACGTCGACGCGCCGGAGTGGGCGACGCTGCTCGACGTGCTCGACATCATCAAGGATCGCGTCGACGGCACGCTCTCCTATCGCAAGAGCTGCCGGATGATGATCTGCGGCTCCTGCGGCATGCGGATGAACGGCGCCGCGGTGCTCGCGTGCAAGACGCGCATGAAGCCGCTCGTCGACTCCGGGCACGTGCCGGTGATCTCGGCCATGGGCAACCTGCCGATCCTCAAGGACCTCGTCGTCGACATGGGGCCGTTCTGGCAGAAGATCCGTGCGATGAAGCCGTGGCTGCAGCCTGGCTACGACGAGGTCGCGGAGAAGGAACGGATCGTGTCGCAGCAGCAGATGAACGTCATCCACAAGGAAGCGCTCTGCATCATGTGCGGCTGCTGCGTCAGCGAGTGCAACTCGATGGAGTCCGATCCCGAGTTCCTCGGCCCCGCCGCGCTCGCGAAGGGCTTCCGCTTCGTCGGTGATGCGCGCGACCAGGCGACGATCGGGCGGCTCGAGTCCTACAACTCCGAGCACGGCATCTGGGACTGCACACGCTGCTACTTCTGCAACGAGCGCTGCCCGAAGGGCGTTGATCCACGCGACGCGATCGCGAAGCTCGGCGCCGAGTCGGTCAAGGAAGGGATCGACCGCGACATGGGCGCGAAGCACGCGAAGTGGTTCGTCCGCTCCGCGTTCACGACGGGCTGGCTGCGCGAGACCGAGCTCGTTCCGAAGACGCAGGGGATCGTCTCCGCGATCAAGCAGACCGGCTTCGCGATCGGCCTGGCGAAGCGCGGCAAGGTGCCGCCGCCGGTTCCCCCGCACGTCGCCGACCGCGTGCACGAGGCACGCGCGCTCTACGATCTCGTCAAGACGCAGGGGCGGGGCGGTGCGCTCGGAATCGTCCAGGGCGAGCACGCCCTCGGGCGGATCGAGTTCGTCGAGCAGCACGGCGTCAAGACGAGCGACCCCGAAGTCCAGCCGGGCGTCGAGCCGCCACCCGCGGAGGGCTGATGAAGGTCGCCTACTACAAAGGCTGCCTCGCGTCGCTGTCGGCGAAGGAGCTCGACTCGTCGACACAGGCCCTGGCTCCGAAGCTCGGCCTGGAGCTCGAAGAGCTCGACGCCGTGACCTGCTGCGGCGCGGGCGACATCCACGAAGCCGAGCCCGACTACTACCTGCACCTGAACGCGCGCATCCTCGCCTACGCAGAGCAGACGGGCGCGGACACGTTGATGACGATCTGCAACGTGTGCACGCTCAACCTCCGCCAGGCCAACTGGGAGCTGAAGATCGACGACGCGCTGCGCGAACGCGTGAACACGAACCTGCAAACCGTGGGCGTGCCTCCGTACTCCGGGAACGTCGACGTGAAGCACTTCCTCTGGCTGATCGCGGAGGGCGACGGCTACGAGCGCCTGAAGCAGGTCGCGCACAAGGGCCTCAAGGGGCTGAAGATCGCGCCGTTCTACGGCTGCCAGATCCTGCGCCCGTCGAAGCTGCTGGGCTTCGAGGATCCCGACCGGCCGTGGTCGCTGGAGGCGATCATCGAGGCCTGCGGCGGCGATGCCGTCGACTACCCGGCAAAGATCAAGTGCTGCGGCTTCCCGATCATCCAGGCGCGGGAGGAGACGGCCCTCGGCGAGCTGATCCAGCCGATCGAGCAGGCCAAGGAGGCCGGCGCCGACGCGATCGTCACGCCCTGTCCGCTCTGCCATCTCTCGCTCGACGCGTGGCAGTCGAAGCTGAAGAAGGCTACGGGCAAGTCGTTCGACATGCCGATCCTCCACCTCTCGCAGCTGGTCGGCGTCGCGGCCGGCCTGCACGAGTCCGAGCTGAAGTTCAAGCGCCACGTGGTGCGGGTAACGCCGGTCCTCGAGAAGCTGGAGGTTTAGGCCATGCCCCAGGGACAGTCCCTCGGACATGGCCGGTCGCGACGATTCCGCGCGACGAGTCGCAGCTGTAAAGAAACGTCCGCCGCCGTCTCGTCGGCGGCGGACCTCAACGGGCGCTAGTGCCCCGGCTCGCGGAAAGTGCAGAGCACTTTCCGCGACGAAGGCGGAGCAAGATTCTCGGGCGGCCGGCATCTCAACTGACTGGAGGGGCGGATTCCGGCGCGAGGAGCCGCAAGGTGACTCGCGCCGGAGCTCTTTTCGGGGCCCTCGCAGCAGGCGGGCTCGCCTGGGGGTGGTTCGAGGCAGGCTGGGTGCGACTGGAGGAGCTGCGGGTGCGCTTGCCCGGTCTGCCGGCCGAGCTCGAAGGGCTCCGGGTCGCGCATCTGTCGGACTTTCATCTCGGCGTGCCTTCCCGGGGGCGCGTCGCCGTGGAACGCGCCGTCGGATGGGTCGAGGCGGGGCGTCCGGACCTGATCGCGATCACCGGCGACCTGCTCACCCGCCGGGAGGGCGAGCCCGTACTACGCCGCGTTGTGACGCGCCTCGCGGCCGCGGCGCCGACGTTCGCCATCCTCGGCAACCACGATTTCGCGATCTCGCGCGACCCGTTCGCCGAACGATCGCATCTCGGCGAGCTCGCGCCCGCGCGTCTGCTCTCCGACGAGGCCGAGACGATCGAGCTGCGAGGCAAGCGCGTCTACGTCGCCGGTTCGGATCCCCGCTCGCGCTTCGTCACATCACGCAAGCAACCCGTCGAGCTCGCCGGTGCGAATGCAGATCTGCGGATCCTGCTCCTGCACTATCCGCGCCTCGTCGAGGGGCTGCCCCCGGGTGCCTTCGACCTCGTGCTCGCGGGACACATGCACGGCGGCCAGATCAACCTGCCGTATCCCGGCGGCAAGGTGCACCTCGCGCACGTCGGCGCGCGTTTCACGCGCGGTCTGTACCGGGTGCCGGCCGGGATGCTGCACGTCTCCGCGGGTCTGGGGACGACCTTCGTGCCCTTCCGCTTCGCCGCTCGACCCGAAGCAACCATCTTGGTGGTAGAACGGGGGCGATGACCGGCCACGCGTCGATCTCCACGGACATCCTCGCGCGCTACGCCGCGGACGCGGCGCGCGAGACGCCGGGCGTGCACGCGCTCGTCCCGAGCCAGCTTCCTCGGCACCGCGGCGTGCGAGTCGAGGAGTCCGAAGCCGGTTTGCGGGTCGAGTTGCACATCGCCGTGGAGTGGGGGTCTTCGATCCCGACGGTGGGCGCCGAGGTCGAGCGCAGGGTGCGCGAATATCTCTCGAGCATGGCCGATGTCGCGGAGGTGGACGTGTACGTCATCGTCGAGGAGATCACGCCGCCGTGAGCGCGCGCGTGATGGGACTGACCGGGTTGACGCTCGACGTCGCACCGACGGTCTGCCACCGGTGCGTCTGGTGGCAGTCTGGCGGAACGCGCGCCACGGACAAGGGTCGCTGGATCGAGAAGGCGGAGGACGACTGGGGCGCGTGGGGCGCCGTGTACGTGGACGATGACGGCAGGCTGCTCGGCTCGATGCAGTACGGGCCGGCGCAGCTGTTCCCGCGGGCGCAGGAGCTCCCTGCCGGGCCTCCAAGCGGCGACGCCGTGCTGATCACCTGCGCCTACCTCGTGGAGCCCTCGACTCCGTGGGTGATGCAGTCGCTGTTCCTGACGGCGATCGGGGAGGCGAGGGAGCGCGGCGCAGGCGCGCTCGAGGCGTTCGCATATCGCTATCCCGAAGGCGAGACGTCCTACGAGCGCTTCGAAGTCCACCGTACGGTCTTTCCGCGGGACTTCCTCGCCGACTTCGGCTTCCGCACGCTTCGGGCGCAGGGACGCGTTGAGCTGTCCCGACTCGAGCTCGGCGGCCTGCAGCCGGTCATGGAGGGCAAGCGCGCGGAAGTCCTGCGCAAGGTGCGCGAGGCGTTCGCGCCCGCCCCTGTGCCGCAGCGAATTCCTTGAGACGACGTTCGCGGGCCGAAACTAGCCAGATGGGCAGTAGGCGGTCACGGCCCTTCGCACGGATCATCAGGAGACCCAGGGTTTTTCATGACCGTCACTGCTCCGACCATCGCTCAGAACGAGGGCTTCGCGACGCCTACCGAGGCGCGGTTGCCCCTCATCGACGCGCGTGGCGTCTCGCGGGACTTCCGCGGCCGTCCCGCGCTCGACAGGGTGTCGCTCGCGGTGCCTGTCGGCGAGATCCACGCGATCCTCGGCCGGAACGGCGCCGGCAAGACGACCCTGCTGCGGATTCTCGCCGGTCTCACGACCCCCACTGCAGGGGCGGTGACGTTGCTCGGTGAGGACGCGACGCACGGGAGCCGTGCGCTGCGGGGGCGCATCGGCCTCGTCCCCTCAGGCGACCGGTCGTTCTACCTGCGGCTCTCCGGGCTCGAGAACCTTCTCTTCTTCGCGCGGTTGCACGGCCTTCGCAAGCGCGCCGCCCAACACAGCGCGCGCAACGCGCTCGACTCCGTCGGGCTCGGTGCGGCCGCGGATCAGCGTGTGGGCGAGTACTCGCACGGCATGCAGAAGCGGCTCTCCGTCGCACGCGCGTTGCTGACGGAGCCGTCCGTGCTGCTCGTCGACGAGGCGACGCACGATCTCGATCCGCATGCGGCGCGGATCGTCCACGAGCTCGTGCGCGATATCGCCTCCCGCGGCTCGGCGGTCATCTGGGCGACGCAGCGCATCGACGAGATCCGCGCCTTCGCCGACCGGGTGTCGCTCTTGCGTGAAGGCGAGCTCTGCTTCACCGGCAGCGTGGCCGCCTTCGCGTCGCACGTGCTCGTGCGCCGCCACGTGCTTCGCCTGCGGAACGGCCGTCCCGGCGGACATGTCGCGGAGCGCGTCGTGCAGGACGCGCTCGGGAACCTCGGCTCGATCGAGCGGACGGCCGACGGCGACTCGGAGCACTTCTTGCTCCGGCTCGGCGACGACGTCGTGCTCGGCGACGCGTTGGCCCGGTTGACAGACAGCGACGTGAAGGTGCTGGCCTGCCGTGAAGAGCGCTCCGACATCGAGACGGCGTTCCTCGAGCTGACGGGGCGGGCGTGACCACCCCCGCCGCCGCACTCACGCGCACCGCGGTGCTGCGCGACGAGGTCGCAAAGCTCGCCGCCTTCGTGCGCCGGGATCTCGTCGTCGCGCTCAGCTACCGGATGGCCTTCTTCACGGAGTGGCTCGGTCTGATCGTGCAGACGGCGATGTTCTACTTCGTCGGTCGTATGGTCGACCCCAGCGTGCTGCCGAGCTACGGCGGCACGCGGACCGGCTATCTGGAGTTCGTCGTCGTCGGAATCGCGGCAGGAGCATTCGTCACCCTTGGCCTTGGGCGTGTGGCAACCGGCATCCGGAACGAGCAGATGCAGGGCACGCTCGAATCTCTGTTGATGACGCCGACCGCGCCGACGACGGTGCAGCTCGGGACCGTGCTCTACGACCTGCTCTACATCCCGGTTCGGACCGCGCTCTTCCTCGTCATCACCGCGGCGATCTTCGGCCTCGACTTCCATGCGGCAGGCTTTCTGCCAGCACTGGCGATCCTCTTCGCCTTCATGCCCTTCATCTGGGGACTCGGCGTCGCGAACGCCGGGCTGATCCTCACGTTCCGCCGAGGCACGGGCATCGCAGGGTTCGGTGCGACGCTGCTCACTCTCGCGTCGGGTGCGTTCTTCCCGCTCTCGCTGCTGCCGTCATGGTTGGAGGCGATCGCGCGAGTGAATCCGCTGGCGATCGCGATCGACGGAATGCGCCAAGCGCTTCTGGGCGGGACGGGCTGGGGCGACGCTGCGCTGTCCATCGCGAAGCTGACTCCCTTCGCTACGGTCTCGCTCGTGGCCGGTTTCTGGGTCTTCGGCCTCGCGCTTCGCCGAGAGCGTCGACTGGGTTCGCTCGGCCTGTATTGACATCGTCGGCCGAGATCGCCTGGAAGGAGGAGGATTTGGCCGAAGCCGCGCCGCTCTGGACGGCCGTGGAGGCCTTGGTGGAGCGTGCGCCGCGGCCGGCCGACCTCTATAGCCACCGGCTGGAGCTGTTCGAGGCGAGGCGGCTGCGGCGCGCAGGCGAGGCGCTGTCCGAAGACCTGCTCGCGCGCGAGCGGCGGGCGGAGATCGGGGCGCTCACCGCGCCGCTGCTTCTGTCGCGCGTTCGAGCCGCCTACGAGGGGCCGCTGCTGCTCGTCAAGGGGCCCGAGGTCGCGGCGCGCTACCCCGACCCGACGCTACGGGCCTTCGGCGACGTCGACCTGCTGACCGAGGACGCTGACGGTGCCCAGCGCGCGTTGCTCGCAGCCGGGTTCCATGAAGTGGGCGACCCCGAGCTGTATCTCGACATCCACCATCTGCGGCCGCTGAGCTGGCCGGGCCTACCCCTGGTCGTCGAGATCCACTCACGGCCGAAGTGGGTCGACGGGTTGGAGGGGCCGCCGATCGCGGAGCTGTTCGCTGCTGCCGTCCCGGCTGCGGTGGGGGTGGAGGGACTCCTCGCGCCCGCGCCCGCGCACCACGCGCTGCTGCTCGCGGCGCACTCGTGGGCCCACGAGCCGCTGCGGCTGCTGCGGGACCTGATCGATACCGCCGCGCTGGCTGCGGAAGTCGACCGCGCAGAGCTCGAGGCGGCGGCGCGCCGGTGGGGCCTCGCGCGGTTGTGGCGCTCGACGAGCACGGCGGTCGACTTCGTTCTGGGGGACGCACGGCGGCCGCCGGCAGCGCTGCGCATCTGGGCCCAGAATCTCGAGCGGGTTCGCGAGCGAACGGTCCTCGAGCATCACCTCCAGCGGTGGCTCAGCGACTTCTGGGCGCTGCCGCCGGGTCTGGCGCTCCGAAGACTGCCCCGCGTGGCGAAGGGCGAGCTGCTGCCGGAGGGTGAGGAGGGCTGGCGGCGCAAGCTCGCCCGCACGGCGCTCGCCGTTCGGAACAGCACGCGCCGGAGGTCCGAGCATCGCGACGAGCTCGGCCGCCCCTTCTGATCAGCCGGCAGGTCGCAGCGAATAGCCCGGCTCGGGTATCTGCCACGTCTCGAGGGCGCGTTGCGGGAAGCTCGAGTCGACCTGAGTCCGTAACCAGCACTCGGTCATGAAGACGCGCCAGACAGTTGTCGCCCAGCGGACTCGAGTGCCGGAGGCCTGCGCCGCCCTCAGGAGCCGATCCCGAAGCTTGTCGAGCTGCACGAATGTCCGCACCTCGGCCTGTGGATCCTCGAGCACGCGGATCACCGTCGGCCAGTCGTGGCGTGCCAGCGAGTCGAGCACCAGCTGGTTGAAGTAGGACTTCTCCCGGCGAAGGCGCACGACGTCCGGCGTCACCCCCGCCATCGCCTCGCGCAGCAGCGGCCGGTCGACTCGCTCGTCGAACGCGAGCTCGGGCGGCAACTGCAGGACGAGGTCGACCAGATCTGCGTCGTCGTGAAAGGGATGAGCGCCCTCGATGCCGCCCATCGCGGACATGTGGCGGAGGAAGTCGTGCGCGCCGGCGCGTTCCCGGTAGCCGGTGAGGAGGTCGGCGAGGTACGCCCGCCAGCGAGGGCCGGGGGTGCGCTTCCAGCGCCAGGGATCACCGGCAACCGCGTATCCCCTCGCAGCCTCGGCACCGAGCCAGTCGGGCGAGTAGTGGTCGGGGCGGAGCCGGCGAAGCAGGCCGTGCGCGGGTGCGGGAACCAGGCCCTTCAAGCCGAAGGCGCGAAACGCCGCGCGCGCGGCCGCGCCCTGGCCGGGCTCGTCGCCCACGAGTGCGCGCGCAAGACGGCGGGCATCGCGCACGCGACCGGTGCGAATGCGATCGGCCAGGAGGTACCGGGACAGGCCGAAGAGCTCGTCGCCGCCCTGGCCGTCGAGCATCACCGTGTTTCCCTCTCGCGCTGCCAGCTCGAGCAGAGGAAGCTTGAAGAACAGGTTCGGCGAGGCGGGAGGGAGCGCCCACGTGTCGAGGTAGCGAAGGCTCGAAGGGATCGTGCTCCCGCCGTGGGTGACGATGCGTCCGCTTCGGGTGCCGAGCTCGGACGTCACGGCGTCGATGAGCGCAGCTTCGTCGACGGTCTCGTGTGCAGGGAAGACCGCCGAGTAGGCGCGCACGAATCCGCCGCCGCGCAGCCGCGCCGCTGCCCCAGCGACCGTGCCCGAATCGAGACCCCCGCCGAGCATGACGGCCGGGGCTTCCGGCTCCGGGATCCGCCGTTGCACGGCGGGGATCACGCCCTCGCGCAGCGCCGCGGCAGCCTCGGCAGCCGGGATCCCTTGCGATCGCGTGCTCGGCCGCCAGTAGCGACACTCGGTCGATCCCCGCTCGTCCAGTGCGAGGAGGGTTCCGCCCTCCAGCCGGCGGATACCTCCGAAGAGCGTTGTTCCGGGAGGAAGCATTCCCTCGACCATCCACTGGACGACCGCGTCGGCATCCGGCGCGGGAGCACGGGGGAGGACTCCGAGCAGCGTCTCGACCTCCGTTCCCACGGTCAGGGCCGGGCCGTCTCGAAAGACGAACACGCCTGCGGCGCCGAGTCGGTCGACCGCCACGACGCCGTGCCTGCGCTCGCCGTCCCACGCGAGCAGGGCGAACGTGCCCTGCAGGCGCGCGACCAGCTCGCGGCCCCAGCGTCGGTAGCCCGCTGCGAGGAGCAGCGGGGTCGACACGTCTCGACCCAGCCCCAGGCGGGCGGCCAGCGCGTCCCGGTTGTGGAGGTGGCCTGAGAGAACCGCCGTGACGCCGTCCAGCACGGCGCCCGAGCCCGCCGGCGTCCAAGCGGCCGCCAGCGGGCCTTCGCTGAGGTTCTCGGCGCGCCCGTGCGCCGAGACGGCTTCGATCAGCCCCTCAGATGATCCTGCCCGTGGACGCCCCCCGGGCTCGAACGTCGAGACGAACGACGAGAGCGTTGGCGAGTTACGTGCAGCCCGAGAAGGTCAGGCTGGAGCGCTTCGTACCCGCGGGGAAGTCGGCGTCGAGGCAGTCGCCTCCGCTTCCCGCCGCGGTGAGCTCCGTCAGATCGCCGAAGTCGACGACTTGGGGGCTCTCATATTCCTGGACCTCAAGCTCTTGAGTCTCCATATCTCTCCTTCGGCGTGTTTATACGTCAGAAACTAGGGTTACGCGCGGATCGCGTCAAGATGGGAAAAAGTAGGAGTCAGAACTCCGTTAGCCGTTGAAATCCCTGCTCGTATGCGGGAAGAAGCGCTAGGCCGTCCTGCTCGACCCAGGCGTGCGCGCCGAACGTCTCTCCGGGCGCAACGCCGATGACCAGCGACGCGGCAGCGCCGCGCCGAGCCAAAAGCGCGGTCAGCACGAGCGACTGCATCAGGCACCGCGTGTCGCCCGGCAGGAGCGCCAAGGTGCGGCGGACGGCCCGCCCCAGATGCAGCGCCTCGTCCGTCGAGAGCGCGCCCGGTCGCAGGTTGGCGCTGCGCAGCGTCGCGAGGACCTCCGGCAGCGTTCCCTTGCGGAGCCGCCGGCGCACGGTCCCATACGTGGATGCGATCTCGACCGCCAGGACGAGCTTCTGCCCGGCGGAGGATTCGCGGCGGGCAGTGACGGCGGCGGTTGTCAGCGCCGCACTCCTGCGGAACGCTCCTCCGCGTGCGCAAGCACCGTTGCCGCGACCTCGCGCGCGCGGCAGGAGGCCGGAACCTCCACGTCGTACAGCCTGACCGAGTCCGACATCGCTGCGCACACCTCGAGGTGCCGCTGCAGGTGATCGGGGGAGCGCAGGTAGTTGAGGAAGCCGCTGCCGAGCAGCGCCCGCGCTGACGACTCGTTCGGCTCCACGATGTGGATCCGGCTCGAGTCGGCGGCCCGCCGCAGGAAATAGAGGTGTGCGAGCTGCAGGGAGTGCTCGACCGGCGTCGGCTCGAGCATCAGCTTGTCGCTGCGGCCGACCTGGGCGCCGACGCGTGCCTGCTGGATCGGCGGGATTCGCCGGAGCTCCGCGTCGTCGATGCTCAGGCGCGCCGGGCCCGGATGGGCGCGGACGCCTTCCGGTCCCGGCTCGATCGCGAGCACGTCGTCGGTCACGAACTTCGCCCCGAGCGTGACCAGGTGCGCAGCGACTGAGGTCTTGCCGGCTCCTGGCGCTCCGACGAATGCAAGCACGCGCCCGCGAAGCGCAACCGCGCTGGCGTGGAAGACCTCGAGCCCCTGAAGCGCCGCAGCAAGCGGGAGCGCTTGTGCGAAGAAGAGCCGCTGCCAGCGCCACGGCGTCACGTTGGGAAGGGCCGAGCGAATCGAGCGGCCGTCGGCCGACACGAGGTGCCGGCCGTAGTACGGCGCCCAGATCCGATAGCCGGCGGACACGTGGCTGTCGATGCGCATGAACAGGCGTCCGTCCGTGTGCCGCATGTCGACCAACACGGAGCCGTCGTCGAGCTCCCATGCCTCGTCGATCGCCTGCGGATGCTCCTCGTGCCAGGTCGTCACGCGGCCGCCTGCGGTCTCGCAGACCGGGAGTCCGGGAAACGGCGCGTTGGCTTCGAGCGTGATTCCGAATCCGCGGCCGTGCCAGGTCGTCGGCTCGTTCGCGCCGTTCAGGTAGCCGGTCCGCGAAAACTCAGTGACGGCCATTCGTGCTCACCTCGATCAGACCGCGGTCGTGGAGTTCCTTGCAGAAGTCACAGATGTCGCGCTCGAGGTCGACGAGCGGGCGGTTGTACTCCGCCGCGAGAAGCTCCGCGGCCGCCCCGAGGGTCTCGTCCGCGCCGAGGAGATCGAGGATGCGCCCACCCGTGGGATTGATGCCGTGATAGCGACCGGTCTGCAGGTTCAGCACGACGGTCTCGCGCACGAAGCTGCGGTAGACGACGTGGTCGGGAACGCGCGCGCGGGCGCCGAGCAGCGCCGGGGCGTCGGGAAACGCGGAGAGCACCGGCAGGGGCAGCGTCATCGCCGCTCGTCCAGCACCGTGGCATCGGTCATAGACAGGATTCCGAGCCCGAGCCCGGTGTGCGGATCGAGGATTCGCAGTGTCGCCTCGCTGCGCGTCCGAACGCCGAGCTTGCGGAACGACGTCGTGAGATGGCTCTTCACGGTCGTCTCGGCGAGATGCAGCTTGCTCGCGATCTCGGCGTTGGAGAATCCGATCACGACCAGTGCGAGGACCTGCTTCTCCCGTGCCGAGAGTGAGGGTCGCGCCATCAATCCGGCCGCATCGGCCGGGAGAACGAGTTGTCCCGAGCAGACCGCGCGCACGGCGTCAGCGAGGCAGCCCTCGACGTCGTCGTCGCGAACGATCGCGAGGACACCTGCGGCGAGGGCGCTCCGCACGTGGCGAGGTGTGACATCGGAAATCACCTCCACGACGCGCGCACCGAGCTGCTCGACCTGCTTCTCGAGTGCCGCCCCGTCGAAGGAGCCCGCGTGGACGATCACCTCCGGCTTCGCAGCCTCGAGGAGGTCGTCCAGGGCCGCGACGACGGCGATCGTGTCGACTCCGCCGTGTGCGAGGACCGAACGGAGCCGCCGCGCGAAGACCTCGTCCTCGGCGACGATCGCCACCACCGGTGCCCGGAGCGAGCGACGGGTGGAGACGTTCTCGGCGAATGCGTTCGTCGGATCCATCCTCGGGAAGTTCGGGCAAAAAGCGGGCAGTGAGCCGCAGCTCGCACCCTAGAAACGATCGCTTCGAGCTTGTAGACCAGAACCGAGAAACCGTCCCACCCAGCCGAATGGCTAGGTGCCGCTCGCACGGTCGGTTTTCCCGGTCTGGCCTACGGTTCTCGCCGGGCCGCTCATACACTCCGAGCTAATGGCCGGCGGCCCGACCACGTGCGGAAGTCCTAGGCGCGGACGGTGAGCGCGGAGGCTCAGGCGACCCTCGCGAGGGCCCCGGCGCTTGCGTCCAGGCGCGGCTTGCGCCGGGGCCGGACGTGGATGCTCGCGCTCGGCGATCTCGTTGCGCTGACGGTCGCGTACGCCGTCTCCTACGGCATCTCGGACCGGATCGCGCCGCTGCCGCCGGTCTCGGCCGCGTCCTGGTTCCTCATCCTGCTCGCCGTGACGGCGCCGATCGTCTGGGCGGCCGTCTTCACCGCCTACCACCTCTACGACAATGACAACTTGAAGATCTCCGTCTCGAGCTTCGACGAGGTTCGCGACCTTCTGCACGCGATCCTCGTCGGCTCGCTCGGCTATCTGATCGTCTCCCAGGCGGTCGACTACTTCTTCGACTGGTGGATCTACACCGCCGCGGAGGCGGTCCTCTTCCTCGGTGCGGCGCTCGTCGTCATCCCGGTGATCCGCGGGTCGATCCGGAGCTGGATCATTCCGCGCGTGATGAAGCCGCGCCGGACGCTGATCGTCGGCAGCGGCGGCGAGGCAGAGCTCGTCTTCCGCAAGATCAACACGCACCCCGAATACGGCCTCCAGGTCGTCGGCTTCCTCGACGGCGAGAACGGAGACTCCCTGCCGGCGCCGCTGCTAGGCGCCCCCGGCGACGTCGCCCAGATCGTGGAGGAGTACGAGATCGACCGGGTCTTGCTCGCCTCCTCGGTGGGGTCGCACGAAGAGACCCTCGATCTCGTGCGCACCGTCCGGCGGCCCGATGTCCAGGTGTCGATCGTCCCGCGTTACTTCGAGATCTTCACGTCGCACGCGATCCTCGACGACGTCGAGGGGATGCCCGTCGTGACGCTCCCGCCGATGCGGCTCGGCCGCAGCGCCCGGGTACTGAAGCGTGGCGTCGATCTCGTCGTCTCCGGCGCCGCACTCCTCGTTCTGGCGCCCCTCTTCGGCGTCGTTGCGCTGCTGATCAGGCTCGACAGCAAGGGTCCCGTCTTCTTCCGGCAGCCGCGGCGCGGCCGGCTCGGTTCGACCTTCCAGATCGTCAAGTTCAGGTCGATGCGGATCGGCGCCGAGCAGCAGCGGAGCGAGGTGCTGCACATGAACGAGGTCGACGGCCCGCTGTTCAAGATCAAGGGCAAGGACCCGCGCGTGACGCGCATCGGCGCCTTCATGCGCAAGACGAGCATCGACGAGCTGCCGCAGCTCTGGAACGTGCTGCGCGGCGACATGAGCCTCGTCGGCCCGCGGCCGTTCGTCGTCTACGAAGCCGACCAGATCACGGGCTGGGCGACGCGGCGCCTCGACATGACGCCGGGGATCACGGGCCTCTGGCAGGTGCTCGGGCGGAACGACATCCCGTTCGAGGAGATGACGAAGCTCGACTACCTGTACGTGACGAACTGGTCCCTCTGGTGGGACCTGAAGATCATGGCCCAGACGATCCCGGTCGTCCTCGGCAAACGCGGCGCGTACTAGACCACTGCGGCGCGGGACGCCGAGCCGACGACCTCCTCGAAGACGGAGGCGAGTCGATCCGCCAGCGTCCGATACTCGAATCGCGCCACGACATCGGGATCCGGCCGTGCCGCAGGTCGCCCGGCCCGGAAGTCTGAGACGGCCGCCCAGATCGATGCGGCCATCCCGTCGACGTCATCCGGCCTGCACAGACGAGCGTTGCCTGCCGATCGCAGGATGTCACGTGCGTCTCCTTCAGGCACGGCGGCGAGGATCGGCGTCTCGGAGGCGAGGTACTCGTACGTCTTGCCTGGGACGATCGTTGCACGGACGCCGGGCGGCAGGTTCTGCATCGGCAGAAAGAGCAGGTCGGCCGTTCGGATCAGCTCGATCGACTCGGCGTGCGTCACGTATCCGTGGAGCCGTGACACGCGGCACCTGGCGGCGACCTCGCGGTCGGCCTCCGTCAGCACTCCGGCGATCTCGAAATCGAGCGAGCTCACGAGCGTAGGGTCGCGCGCGAGGAGTCGGTTGATCGCCTCGACCACGTAGACGTGCGAGCGGGTGCGGATGTCGAGGCCCTGCGTGCTCCCGCCGAGCACACGACGAAGCGGCAGCCAGCGTCGATGCTCGCGCCCGAGCTGGGTGTGCAGGTAACCCGTCTGCACGATGCGAAAGGTCTCGCCCGGGCGGCGTGCGACGGGACGCTCGAAGTCCGCAGCGTCGTAGCCGTTCGGGATCGCGACGACGCGCTTCGATGCAAACTGCGGAAAGCGATCGAGAAGGCGGTGCACCGCTTCGTCGGTGCTCATGACGATCGCCGACGCCGTCGAGAGCATTTCCTCCATGCGCTGGAGCTCCCGCCGGTGGTGGATGCGGGTGGGATAGACCATCATCTCGTCGAGCGCCCACGGATCTCCGAGGTCGGCAACCCATGGCTTGCCGAGCTTCCGTGAGAGCGAGACCCCTGCCGCCGCCGACGCATAGGGCTGCATCCATACGTAGATCAGATCGGCGTCGGCGCCTGCGTCGACGCCGAGCTTCGCGCTCTCGTCGACCCACCAACGCACCCAAGGAGACGCCATCCACAACCACCGCTCTGCGCGGTCCTCCCAACGTGTGGCGGTCTCGGGCTCACTCGCGGCCGGCAAGCGCCGGACAACGAGTTCCGGCGGAATCTCGCTCGCGAGCGTCTCGTCCTTGGGTGCCCAGCGGTCGACCCTTGCTCCGCTGCCCGTGATCACGATCAGGTCGTATCCCAGCTCTGACAAGTAGCGCGACATCTTGAGCGGCCGCTGCGCCCCTGAGCCGCCGATCGGCGGGTAGTGATAGGAGTGGAAGAGAACCTTGGTCACGGCAGCATGCGTCGTCGGAGCGGCATCAATGGAACGCGCGACGAGCAGAGCGCGTTCTGGGATCCAACCTACCGCCCGGCACAGCGTCGTCGCGGGCGCCGGCCGATGCGCGGTTACGAGGCTTCGTACGCTCCGACGTCCGGGGCGGTGCCTTTGTAGCGGCTGGCGCCGTCCCGGTCGAGAGCGGGGTAGCTGGACGGGTTGCCCTTGTTGATCAGCGGGCTGATGCCCAGAAGGCGATAGTCGCCGGGGGGTTCCGGGCTTCCGCCGCCGTTGCCGGAGAAGGGGTGGTAGTTGACGAAGCCGGCGATGATCGTGGCGAGCGGGAGCGTCAGGGACCCAGTCCCGCCGCAGTTCTCGGTGCCGGTGGGGGTGATGTTGTAGGAGTAGCTGGTGTTGGGGACGCCGCAGGGGGTGTTGGTGGCGAAGTAGTTGCCGTAGATTTGGGCGCCGTTGGCGGTGGGGGTGGTGTTGCCGGCGACGAGGTACATGCCGCTGGAG
>WNGB01000128.1_pt1 | contig 100902 bp, 102 predicted proteins | sample 5400681 | NCBI WGS metagenome assembly WNGB01 (sample SAMN13153367, study PRJNA577476) | soil metagenome | isolation source: 115 cm soil or saprolite under grassland replicate 2 | place: USA:California | collected 2016-06-15 | reverse complement strand
AGTGACCCGGCCGTGGCATGTGGAAGCGCGGTCGATCAACGGATAAAAGGTACCCCGGGGATAACAGGCTTATCTTGCCCAAGAGTCCACATCGACGGCAAGGTTTGGCACCTCGATGTCGGCTCGTCGCATCCTGGGGGTGAAGCATCTCCCAAGGGTTGGGCTGTTCGCCCATTAAAGCGGTACGCGAGCTGGGTTTAGAACGTAGATAGCTGCGTCCCCACGGAGTAATCCGTGGGTGCCCACCGGCTCATATCGGTGAAACCCTGAGCGTCACACCCGAACGGTACGTTCAGGGCAATACCGAGGGAAGGCCGGACGATGAAGGTGAGCGACGCTGCCTATCTGGCGGGATTCCTCGACGGCGACGGAAGCATCCACTTCCAGCTCGTTCGTCAGCGGGAGTACAAGTTCGGGTTCTACATCCGAGCGAGTCTCTCCCTCACGCAGAGCACCGCCGACCGCGGCGGCCTGGAGCATCTCCAGCGTGTCATCGGCGGCGGCTACCTGCGTGATCGCGGCACGGGGATGAGTGATCTGGTCGTGACCAGTCGCCCCTTGCTGCGCGAGGTCCTCAACGCGGTCGCGCCGCAGGTCGTTTTCAAGCGACGCCAGGTCGATCGAGCGCTGGAGCTGCTGCCGCAGATCCGGCCACGGATGAGTGCCGAGGAATTCCTTCGGTTGGCGCATGAAGTCGACGCCTTTGTGACCCTAAACCATTCGAAGACGAAGCGGATCACCGCCGCAGATGTCGAGCAACATCTGTGTGGCACGGGTTGTCCGACCCCCGTAACGACTCTCTTCGGAGCTCTCGAAGAGGATGGAACGCTTATTCCTTCAATGGAAAATCCGCGCGTTCCATAAGACGCCGGCCCCTCGAAAAGAGGGTGAAGGTATAGTCTGTGCCTGCAGTAATGCAGGAATCACACGCGCGAGACAGTTCGGTCCCTATCCACTGTGGGCGTAGGAGATTTGAGGGGAGCTGTCCCTAGTACGAGAGGACCGGGACGGACGCAGCTCTCGTGTGCCAGTTGTCCTGCCAAGGGCACGGCTGGTTGGCGACCTGCGGAAAGGATAAGCGCTGAAAGCATCTAAGCGCGAAGCCTTCCTCGAGATGAGATCTCCCATCGGGTCAACCGAGTAAGGCCCCTGGTAGACGACCAGGTTGATAGGCCGGAGGTGTACGCACGGCGACGTGTTCAGCCGACCGGTACTAATCGGCCGAGGGCTTGGGATCTTCTTGCTCTTCGCCTCCCATCCGGCAACGGATGGAGAGGCGGGATGCCTCGTGCTCGCTCTGGAGTGCTCGAGTGGCGCAAGCCCTTGACAACCAGATGTTCCGGTGGCCATAGCGGCGGGGAAACACCCGTTCCCATTCCGAACACGGCAGTGAAGACCGCCAGCGCCGATGGTACTTGGGGGGAGACTCCCCGGGAGAGTAGGTCGCCGCCGGGCTTTCTCCATTGGAAGCGCCCCAGCCGCCTCGACGGGTCGGGGCGCTTCGTCGCGTCCAATGCGGCTGCACGTCGGTACGCTCCGCCGGTGGAGCGTGGTGACGGCGGCCGCCGTCGAAAGCGCGAGCCCGGGCAACGACGTCGCGAAGGTGGCTTCGGCCCGTACGGAGCGCCGACGGAGCGCGCGCGGTACCGCGCCGCCGATAGGAAGCAGGCCGCGCCCCGCGAGGACCGCCGATCGTCGTACCGGCTGAAAGGCGCGAGGACCGCGAAGCGAGACCACGACGTGCGGGCGGCGCGGACCGCGGCGAAGACCGCCCCGGCACGCCGGAGGCGACGCGCGCCGGCCGACGTCGAGACCGAGATCCTGCGGCTCGGCGGGCGTCGAGGAGCGTGGCTCCTCGAGCGGCTGATGGCGGCGGCCGACGCGTTCGCACACGACCGGGACCGCCAGGCGGTGAATCTCCTCCGGCCGGTACGCGACGCGATCCCCGATTCGTCGACCGTCCACGAGCTGCTCGGCCTCGCCCAGTACCGGCTCGGCAACTACCGCGCGGCCGCCAAGGAGCTCGAGGAGTTCGTGCGGCTCACCGACTCGGTGGAGCAGCACCCGGTCCTCATGGACTCGCTCCGGGCCCAGCGACGCTGGTCGCGGGTCGAGGGGCTGTGGGAGGAGCTCGCGGCTGCCTCGCCGTCGGCGGAGCTCGTGACGGAGGGTCGCATCGTCGCCGCGGGCGCGCGAGCCGACCGAGGCGATCTCGACGGTGCGCTCGCGCTGCTCGGCCGCAAGGCCGGGAACGTCAAGCGTGCGCGCCCGCATCATCTGCGCCTCTGGTACGCGCTCGGCGATTTGGAGGAGCGGGCCGGCAACCTGGCGCGAGCCCGATCGCTGTTCGCCCGCGTGCACGCACACGACGCGGACTTCGCCGACGTGTCGACGCGCCTGCGTGCGCTTGCCTGATCCGGTGGCGCCGTGGCGGCGTGTCGTTGCCGGACGTAGCCGTCACACCCCCGGCGTACGGTCCGTGCGCGCAGCTTCCCCCGTCCGGCGAGCCGTGCCCGGCGCACGGCGCCCACCAAGGGGGAGGCCCATGGCCACCACGCCCGATCACGACCAGCCGACGCTCAACCTCGCCGTCCTGCGCGGTGTCTGCTCCGGCCCGCCCGAGATCCGGACCCTCGAATCCGGTCGGCGGCTCGCATCGCTGGCGCTGCGGACCCAGGGCCCGGGCGCTCACGCGACCTCCGTGCCGGTCACGGTCTGGGATCCGCCCGCCTGGTTCGAGGCGCTCGACACCGAAGACGCGCTCGTCGTCGTCGGCACCGTCCACCGCCGCTTCTTCCGCACCGCGGCCGGCGCCCGCGGCGCGAAGGCCGGGGTCGAGGCCGCCTACGTCGCGCGTCCGAACCGCCGCGGCCTGACCGCGGCGTTGCGCAGGGCGGAAGATGCGCTCGACGGGCTGGCGTGATCGGGTGCGCCCGGCTCAGGACCCCCGTGCGCCCAACGTATGATGAGGCACGCGAGCGACAACGGCGTCCTCGTGTCGTGGCGAGGCAGGCCGCGACTCCACGAGCAAGCCGCAGCGAGGGCCTGTGACCACGCAGACGGATCTCGTACCGGCGAGCCTCGACCAGGTCGTGATCCGGTTCGCCGGCGACTCCGGCGACGGGATGCAGCTGGTCGGGGACCGGTTCACCGACATCAGTGCCGTGTTCGGCAACGACCTGGCGACGATGCCGAACTTCCCGGCCGAGATCCGTGCGCCGGCCGGGACCATCGCGGGCGTCTCGTCGTTCCAGGTCCACATCTCGGACCACGACATCCTCACACCCGGCGACATGCCCAACGTGCTCGTCGCGATGAACCCCGCGGCGCTGCGGGCCAACATCGCCGAGCTCGCACCGGGCGGCACGCTGCTCGTCAACTCGGACGCCTTCGAGTCCCGCAACCTCGGCAAGGCCGGATACCAGGCCGATCCGCTCGAGGACGGTTCGCTCGCGGCGTTTCGCGTGGTCCAGGTGCCCATGACGTCGATCACGCTCGAGTCGACGAAGAACCTCGGCGTGAAGCCCCGCGACGCGGAACGCTCGAAGAACTTCTTTGCCCTCGGGCTCGTCTCGTGGATGTACACGCGGCCCATCGACCCGGTGATCGAGTGGATCGACGAGAAGTTCGCGAACCGCGAGCTGGTGCGCGCCGCGAACCTCGCCGCGTTCAAGGCCGGCTACAACTTCGGCGAGACCGCAGAGCTGTTCGACTACCCCTACGAGGTCGCGCCCGCCCGCCTCGCCCCCGGCCGGTACCGCAACATCACCGGGAACCTCGCCCTGGCGTACGGCCTGATCGCGGCGGCGCAGCAGAGCCACCTCCCGATGGTCTACGCGTCCTATCCGATCACGCCGGCGTCCGACATCTTGCACGAGCTCTCACGGCACAAGAACTTCGGTGTGCGGACGCTCCAGGCCGAAGACGAGATCGCCGCGGTCGGTGTCGCGACCGGCGCGGCGTTCACCGGGCACTTGGGCGTCACGGCAACCAGCGGTCCCGGTGTCGACTTGAAGGCGGAGGGTGTCGGGTTGGCGGTGAGCCTCGAGCTGCCGCTCGTCGTCGTGGACGTCCAGCGCGGTGGCCCCTCCACCGGCTTGCCGACGAAGACCGAGCAGTCGGATCTGTTGCTCGCGATGTACGGGCGACACGGCGAGGCACCACTGGCGGTTGTCGCCGCGCGCTCGCCCAGCCACTGCTTCGACGCGGCGATCGAAGCCGTCCGCATCGCGCTGAAGTACCGGACGCCGGTGATGCTGCTGACGGACGGGTACCTCGCGAACGGCGCGGAGCCATGGCTGTTGCCGGATATCGACGCGCTGCCCGACCTGTCGGTCCCGTTTGCGGACGCACCCAACCACACGACCGCGGACGGACACGGAGAGTTCTGGCCGTACCTTCGTGATCCCGAGACGCTGGCGCGCCCATGGGCGATCCCGGGGACACCGGGCCTCATGCACCGCATCGGCGGACTCGAGAAGGAGGACGGGACCGGCAACGTCAACTACGAGCCGGACAACCACGACTACATGGTGCGGCTCCGCGCCGAGAAGATCGCACGCATCGCTCGCGACATTCCCGCCGTCGAGGTCGACGACCCCGACGGCGCCGCGGCCGGCGAGCTGCTCGTGCTGGGGTGGGGGAGCACGTGGGGCGTCGTCCAGCAGGCCGTTCGTCAAGCTCGCGATGCCGGAGTGCGGGTCGCGCACGCGCATCTCGTGCACCTCAATCCGTTCCCGGCGAACCTCGGTGAGGTGCTTGCCCGGTATTCGCGCGTGCTCGTGCCCGAGATGAACCTGGGCCAGCTGTCGCGCCTCGTACGCGCCGAGTACCTCGTCGACGCCCGCAGCGTGAACCAGGTGAAGGGCGTGCCGTTCCGGGCGGCGGAGATCGAAGCCGCGATCACGGACCCGAGCCTGTGGGAGGACCGCCAGTGACCTCGACGAACGGCGGGGAGAGCGCGACCGCGACGCTGTCGCGCAAGGACTTCCAGTCCGACCAGGAAGTCCGCTGGTGCCCGGGGTGCGGCGACTACTCGATCCTGTCGGCCATGCAGCTGTTCCTGCCCGAGATCGGTGTGCGTCCGGAGAACATCGTCTTCGTCTCGGGCATCGGGTGCGCGGCCCGCTTCCCGTATTACATGAACACGTACGGCGTGCACGGCATCCACGGTCGCGCCCCAGCACTCGCGACCGGCATCGCGCTCGCCCGTCCCGATCTCGAGGTATGGGTGATCAGCGGCGACGGCGACTCCCTCTCGATCGGCGGCAACCACCTGATCCACGCGCTGCGCCGCAACATCAACATGAACCTCGTGATGTTCAACAACCAGATCTACGGGCTCACGAAGGGTCAGTACTCACCGACCAGCGAGATCGGCAAGGTCACGAAGTCGTCGCCGTTCGGCTCGCTCGACTACCCGTTCAACCCGGTCTCGGTCGCGCTCGGTGCAGAAGCGACGTTCGTCGCGCGGACGCACGACATGGATCGCAAGCACATGATCGAGATGTTCCGCCGCGCGCATGCTCACCACGGCGCGTCGTTCATCGAGGTGTACCAGAACTGCAACGTCTTCAATGACGGCGCGTTCGAGGCGGTCACCGGCAAGGAACAGCGATCCGAGATGCTGATCGAGCTCCGGCACGGCGAACCGGTCCGCTTCGGTGCCGAGGCGCAGCACGGTGTCGTGCTCAACGAGTTCGGCGAGTGCGAGATCCGCGACGTCGCCGATGTCGGAGAGGGTGCACTGCTCGTGCACGACGAGCATCGGTCCGATCCCACGCTCGCGTTCGCGTTGTCGAGGCTCGCCGACCGGCCGACCACGCCGACGCCGATCGGCGTGTTCCGCGACGTCGACCGGCCGACGTACGAGGGCGAGGTGCAGCGCCAGCTGATGAACGCGTCGGAGCGCCAGGGCCCTGGCGACCTGAGTACCCTGCTCGACTCGGGCGCGGTCTGGGACGCCGAGTAGCCGCCGGCCCTCGCCAGCTGGCGAGGCTCAGTTGACCCGGCGCTCGCGGTCTTCCCAGTAGGGCTGGCGAAGCTTGAACTTCTGCAGCTTCCCCGTCGCGGTGCGGGCCAACGCGTCGCGGAACTCGACCGAGGTCGGGCACTTGTAGTGCGCCATGCGCTCGCGGCAGAACTCGATGAGCTCGCGCTCGTCGATCGCCGCGCCGTCGCGGCAAACGACGAGCGCCTTGATCGTCTCGCCCCACTTCTCGTCGGGCACGCCGATCACGGCGACCTCGGCGACGGCCGAGTGCTGGTACAGCGTGTCCTCGACCTCGATCGACGACACGTTCTCACCGCCCGAGATGATGATGTCCTTCTTGCGGTCCGAGAGCACGACATACGGACCGTCGAGATTCCCGCCGTCCCCGGTATGGAACCAGCCGTCGACGACAGCCTTCGAGGTCTCTTCCGGCTGCTGCCAGTAGCCGGCGAAGACGTGGTTCGAGCGGGCGAGGACCTCGCCGTCCCCGTCGACGTCCATGCGCACCCCCACGGCGGGGACGCCCGCGCGGGAGAGAAGACGGGCGCGTGTCGCGGCGTCGTACTGATCCCACTCGGCGGGCGCCCGGTTGACCGTCAACAACGGTGAGGTCTCGGTGAGGCCGTAGATCTGGATGAACTCCCAGCCGAGATCGGTCTCGAAGCGTTCGATCGCGGCCGACGGAGGTGGTGCTCCCGCGACGACCATGCGCACCCGACCACGGCCGGGTGTCTCCTGCCCGTTGGCACGCCGCTTCTCGGCTGCGTCGAGGATCGCGGCGACGACCGCCGGCGCGCCCGCGAGCATCGTGACGCCCTCGCGGTCGATCCGCCGGAGGATCTCCTCGCCGTCGACCTTGCGCAGGATCACGTGGCCTGCACCCATGCCCGTGAGCGCGTACGGCAGCCCCCAGCCGTTGCAATGGAAGGTCGGGAGCGTATGGAGGTACACGTCACGGTCAGTGATCGTCGCGTGCCACCCGAAGGTCACGGCGTTGAGCCACAGGTTGCGGTGCGTCATCTGCACGCCCTTGGGCCGCGCAGTGGTGCCCGACGTGTAGTTGATCGACGCGGTGGCACCCTCGTCGTCCGACTGGTACGCGGGCGTGCCGGTGCCACCGAACAGCTCGCCGTCGGTCGCGTGGCCGAGCACGAAGCGGTGCTTCACGTCGATGTCGCGGAGTGCCTCGTCGAGCTCGGGGTCGAGGAGCAAGGCCGTCGCACCCGAGTGCTCCACGATGTAGCCGATCTCGTTGCGATTCAGCCGGAAGTTGATCGGCACGAGGATCCGGCCGAACGCGCTCACGCCGAACAATGAGACGAGGAACCGCGCCGCGTTCGGCGACACGAGCGCGACGCGAGCACCGGCCTCGATGCCGAGGCCGTCGAGCGCGAGTGCCAGTCCCCGCGCCTTGGCGGCGAGCTCGCCGTACGTGAACGTCCCGAGCCCGCCGCCGGGGGGGTCGGGCTCGTCGACCACCGCGGGGCGCTCGGCGAACACCGTCTCCGCGCGGTGGAGGAAGTCGGTGATCGTCAGCGCGACCTGCATGCCATCCCCCCATCGGGCCGGACCGACGGGGTTCGCCCAACCCTCAGTCGTCGAGGCTCCGGAACACTATCCCCGTGCGGGGCTTCGGGTAGAAGAAGGTCGTCTTCTGCGGCATGCGGACCCCGGCGAACGCCGCGGCGCGGATCTGCGGGACGGTGACCGGCCGCAGCAGGACGGCAGCATCGGCCGCGCCCTTGCCGACGAGCGTCGCAACCGTGGCCGCATCGTCGCGGTACGCCACGTCGACTTCTCCAAGTGCAGGAAGGATGCCCGCGTCGAAGCGTGTCGCATCGAGGTCGCGCAGCGGTGCAGGGAGGTCGCGCACGATGGCGTCGAGCGCGTCTTCTCGTGGGGTCGCGAGCGCGAACCTGTCGCGTTCGACGATTCCCAGAGCCGCTTCGTCGTGCATCCGACGGACGAGCTGGTCGAGCCCCTCGAGCGCGTTCGGCCCCGCGTCAACCACGTCGAAGGCATGGCCGAGCTGCTCGTGGAGCGAGCCCGCGCGCACGCCGGTCAGCACGCGGTGGATCGGGTGGACGCAGAGCTCGTCGTCGGTGAGCTCGACGACCAGCGCCATGATCGCGTCGACGCCAGGGGCACGCGAGTGCTGCTCTCGGTAGGCACGTGCCGTCTCGTAGCGGTGGTGTCCGTCTGCCAGCACGACCGGAGCGCTCCGCACCGCATCCGTGATCGCGGCGATCGCGCCGGGCTCGTCGATGGGAATCAGCTCGTGGCGTGTCCCGGCCACGTCCATCGCCGTCGCGACGACCGGCTCGTCGGGGATCAAGCGACTCAAGCTGCCGGCCAGCGACAGGCCCCAGATCGGGTCGAAGTTCGCACGGGTTGCCTCCAGGAGCGCGAGGCGATCGGAGCGCGCCTTGTGCATGGTTCGCTCGTGGGGCAGCACACCGTGCTCAGCGTCGCCGAGACCCAGCGCTCCGATCACCCCCACGGTGTGCCGGGCAACGCCGCCGTCCGTGTAGCGCATGCGGTAGCCGTAGTAACGGGCGGTCGGGTCGACGGCGAGCACTCCCTTCTCGCGCCACGCCTCGAACGTCGAGGCTGCTGCCGCGTACGCGTCGTGGCGCCCGGTCTCGCGGGGGAGGATGAGCCGCACGGCGTTGTGCGGGTGGGCTTCCTCGAGCGCAGCCCGCTCCTCTTCGTCGATCACGTCGTACGGCGGTGCGGTCAGCGCGCTGAGATCGGGCGAGCCTCGGTAACGGGTCCCGCGAAAGGGAAGGAAGTCGGGCACCAGCGCGTTCGCTTTCTCGAGGGGGTCCGATTGTCGCATACGGTCATGGGCGCTCCTCGGGACACCCGAGTGAACGACCGACCACTTCCGATTCGACGAGCAGATGGACGAGTACCAGACCAGACCCGACGCCGACGCCGACGCGTACGTCGCCTTCCAGGAAGGCAGTCGGCTGCTGGCGGGCGCCAACCCGCATGCCGCCGCGGTCGCCCTCGAGCGGGCCCGCGATCTCGAGCCGGAGCAGGGCTCGATTCGCGAGGCGCTCGGGCGCGCCTACTTCCGGTGCGGGAGGTTCCCCGCCGCGCAGTCCGAGTTCGAGCGAGCGGTCGAGATCGATCCGGTGAACGACTACGCGCACTTCGGGCTCGGGCTCGCGCTTCTCCGCGTCGGTGACCTCGATGGTGCGCGCCGCCACCTGAAGCTGGCCGTCGCGATGCGCCCGCTCGAGGAGTACCGCCACGCGCTGGCGCAGGTCGGCGAGCCAGCCGGCTGAGGTGTCGGCATCGGGGCGGCCTCCGGTCGTCTGCTGCGACCTCGACGGTGTCGTGTGGCGAGGCAACCAATCGGTCCCGGGCGCAGCCGACGCGGTCGCGACCTTGCGCTCGGCCGGGCTCGGCGTCGTGTTCCTGTCGAACAACTCGAGCCAGACCGTGGGGGAGGTTGTTACCAAGCTGACCGGCGCCGGGATCGCGGCTGATCCGGCGGCGGTGTTGACGAGCGCGCTCGCGGCTGCCGAGCTGCTGAGCGCTTCGCTCGCGCGTGGCGCACGGGTGCTGGCGTGTGCCGGCCCTGGTGTCGTCGAGGCACTCGATACGGCCGGTTTCCGCGTGGTGCGTGACCCGCCCGCGGACGCAGTCGTCGTCGGCTTCCACCGTGACTTCGACTTCGACGGTCTCGATCGCGCGTCCCGGGCCGTGCGAGAGGGCGCGCGTTTCGTGGCGACCAACATGGATGCGACCTATCCCGTGGCGAACGGTCTCGTGCCCGGGGCCGGCGCGATCGTGGCGGCCGTGGCCGCGGCGAGTGGACGCAACCCCGAGGTCGCGGGCAAGCCGCATGCAGCCGCCGTCGCGATGGTGCGATCGCACGCCGGTGACCACGGGGTCGTCGTCGGTGACCGGCCCTCGACCGACGGCGCGCTCGCCGAAGCGTTGGGCTGGCCGTTCGGGCTCGTGCTGTCCGGCGTGACCGGCGCAGTCGCATCGCCTGGTGGCGAGGCGATCCCCGATCCCAGGCCGCCGTACGTCGCCGATGACCTGGCGGCGCTCGCTCCCCGGTTGGTGGAGGCGTTCGCGCACTCCACGTGAGCGGGCGTGTCCTTGCTCCATGGAGACCCCGCGTATCCTGCGCACAACCCGTGGAGACCTCGTCCGTGCCTCGCCCCGTTCCCGTCGCGCCGTTCCCGCACGCGAGGCGTGCGTAGACCGTGCGGCGGCGGCTGGACGTCGAGCTCGTGCGTCGAGGCCTTGCCGGCAGCCGCACGCGTGCCGCGACGATGATCACGGCGGGTCGCGTCCTGGTCGCGGGCATACCGGCGCGCAGCCCGGCGCACCAGGTCGAGCCCACGGACGCGATCACGCTCAGTGGGCCCGGCCCGCGCTTCGTGTCGCGCGGCGGCGAGAAGCTCGACGCCGCGCTGCGCGCCTTCGCCGTCGACGTCGCCGGCCGGCGGATCCTCGACGCCGGCGCATCGACGGGAGGCTTCACCGACTGCCTGCTGCGCCACGGCGCGGGACACGTGTACGCGGTCGACGTCGGCCGAGGTCAGCTCGCCTGGAGCATCCGTACCGACCCGCGCGTCACGGTGCTCGAGCGGACCAACATCCGGCAGCTCGAGCGGGCTGCGCTGGGTGGGCCGGTCCCGCTCGCAGTCGCCGACCTGTCGTTCATCTCGCTGGTGACCGTGGCGCCCGCGCTCGCGCGTTGCACGTCGGCGGACGCCGACTTGGTCTTGCTCGTCAAGCCCCAGTTCGAGGCCGGCCGGGAACGCGTGGGCAAAGGGGGAGTCGTGCGCGATCCGTCGGTGCACGCAGCCGTGCTCGTGGAGGTCGCGGCCGGCCTGGACTCCGCGGGACTGCCGGTCGTCGACGCGACGCCCTCTCCCGTGCTCGGCGCCGACGGCAACCGTGAGTTCTTCGTCCGCTGCACGAAGCGCGCCGAGCCAACGACCACGGCCCGCCTCGAGCAGGCTGCCCAGGTCCGGCCCGCGAACCGCGCGCGCGGCATCGTGGTGTCGTGAGCAACGCGATCTCCGTCGTCGGTCTCGTCCCACACCCCGACCGACCGCTCGCGCACGAGCTCGCCGAGCAGATCGCCACCTGGCTCCGCGAGCGCGGCATCGAGGTGCGCGTCTGCGATCCGTTCGGCGGGATGGGCCCGCTCACCACCGGGGATACCGACGAGTTCACGCGCGGTCTCGATGTCGCGATCTCCCTGGGCGGGGACGGCACGATGCTACGGACCGTCGACCTCGTGTACGAGAGCGGCGCGGCAGTGCTCGGCGTCAACGTCGGCCAACTGGGCTATCTCACCGATGTCGAACCCGAAGACCTCGGCACCGCGCTCGAGCGCCTGCTCGCAGGCGACTTCGAGATCGACGAGCGGATGGTCCTCGACGTGACGGTCGGATCCGGTGGCGCGGCAGCGGGCCGGTGGTGGGCGCTCAACGAAGCCGTCCTCGAGAAGGTACGGACCGGCCGGCTCGTGCGTCTCGACGTGGCGATCAACGGCGCCCCGTTCACGTCCTACGCCGCCGACGGGGTCATCGTCGCGACCCCGACAGGCTCGACGGCGTACTCGTTCTCGGCGCGCGGTCCGATCGTGTCGCCGCGGCACCGATGCCTGCTGCTCACGCCGGTGTCACCCCACATGCTGTTCGACCGGCCGCTCGTCCTCGACGCCGAGGAGGAGCTCCGCTTCACCGTCGCGGCCGAGCGCAGCGTGGTCCTCACGCTCGACGGGCGCGAGCTGGGTCCGCTCGACGTCGGCGACACGGTCACGTGCACCGGCGGGCCGAAGCCGGCGCGCATCGTGACCTTCGGCCGCCGCGACTTCCACCAGATCCTCAAGGCCAAGTTCGGCCTCCCGGACCGGTAGCGCGCGTGCTCAAGGAGCTGCACGTGGCGAACGTCGGGATCGTCGACGACTTAGCGGTCGTGTTCGGTCCCGGCCTGACGGCGATCACGGGTGAGACGGGCGCCGGCAAGACACTGCTGGTCGAAGCGCTTGATCTCCTGCTCGGTGGTAGAGCTGATGCGTCGCTCGTGCGGAGCGACGCGCCAGAAGCACGCGTCGAAGGCCGCTTCGACGACGGCGACGGCGAGACCGTCCTCGCTCGTGTCGTTCCGGTCGACGGGCGGTCACGTGCCTACGTCGACGGACGACTCGCGACGGCGGCCGAGCTCTCGTCAGCCGGCGACGGCCTCGTCGACCTGCACGGCCAGCATGCACACCAGTCGCTCTTGGCACCGGCGGTGCAACGGGCCGCCCTCGACCGGTTCGCCGGAGATACGGCACTCGAGGCACTGCGTTCGCTGCGTGAGGCGCGGGTCGACGCCCGCGCCGCGGGCGAGGAGCTCGCGAGCCTGGGAGGCGACGAGCGAGCACGCGCGCGTGAGCTCGACCTGCTGCGCTTCCAGATCGAGGAGATCGAGGGCGCCGGCATCGAGGATGCGGGTGAGGACGTCGCGCTGGAGGCGGAGGAGGCGTTGCTCGCCGATGCAGCCTCGCACCGCGAGGCGCTGGCCCGTGCGTTCACCGTCATCGACGGCACCGCACTCGACGCGGTCGGCGAGGCGGTCGCCGCCATCGGCGAGCGTGCGCCGTTTGCTGCGTTGAGCGGCCGCCTACGCGGCATCCAGGCGGAGCTTGCCGATCTCGAGCGCGAGCTGCGACTCGCCGGCGAATCGATCCTCGACAACCCGGACCGCCTCGACGAAGTACGCGCACGCCGGCAGCTGCTACGAGAGCTGCGGCGCAAGTACGGCGAGACGCTCGACGAGGTCTTGCGCTACGCGCACGAGGCGCACGCCCGACTCGCGGAGCTCGACGGCTACGAGGCTCGAGCGGCCGCGCTGGAGAGCGCGCGTGCGGATGCGCTGGCGCGGGCGGCGACCACTGCGGCGAGGCTGTCGGAGGCGCGCCGCGCGGCTGCCAATCCACTTGCGGAAGCGGTCACTGCGCATCTGCGTGAGCTCGCGATGCCGGCAGCGCATCTCGAGGTGCTCGTGGCGCCGGGAGCGGACCAGACCGAGGACGGATCCGACGATGTCACGTTCGTGCTCGCACCGAACCCGGGTGAGCCCGCCAAGCCGCTCGCCCGTGCCGCGTCGGGTGGTGAGCTCTCTCGCGCGATGCTGGCGTTGCGTCTCGTGCTCTCTGATGCGCCGCCGACGCTGGTGTTCGACGAAGTCGACGCCGGCATCGGAGGCGAGGCGGGGACGGCGGTCGGCAGGCTTCTCGCCGACCTCGCGTCCCGCCAGCAGGTGCTGTGCGTGACGCACCTTGCACAAGTGGCTGCCTTCGCCGACTCGCAGGTGGTCGTGGAGAAGCGAGAAGAGGGGGGACGAACCGTGGCGACCGCGACGCCCGTCGACGGCGACGCCCGGGTCGTCGAGCTGTCGCGCATGCTCGCAGGTGTCGTCGAGTCGTCACACGCACGCAGCCACGCGGCGGAGTTGCTCCACGCCGCGCGCGACCACCGCGCCGCGCTGCGCGAGGTCAGCGGCTGATGCTTGGCTTTCGCAACCGTCAGCGCTCGGTGGCACCGCCGGCGATCACCGGGCTCGCTCGCGTCGACCGCCGCACGAAGGATCTGGTCAAGCGCCTTCAACCCGGCGAGATCGCCGTCATCGACCATCAGGACCTCGACCGCGTCGCGGCAGACGCGCTCGTCGAGGCAGGCGCGGCAGCGGTCGTCAATGCAGGCAGCTCGATCTCCGGTCGCTACCCGAACGGTGGCCCGATCCGCATCGTCGGCGCCGGAGTGCCGTTGATCGACCGCGCCGGCCCACCCGGGCTGCTGGGTCGCGTGCGCGAGGGTGACGTGCTCCGGATCGCCGACGGCGAGGTGTGGCGAGGCGAGCAGCGCCTTGCCGAGGGGACCTTGCTGACGGCGCCCGAGATCGAGCAGACGATGGACGATGCTCGCTCGTCGATCGGGAGTGAGCTGGAGCGCTTCGCGGTCAACACGCTCGAGTACGTACAACACGAAGCGCGCCTGACGTTCGAGCCGCTCACGCTCCCGCCGCTTCGCACCCACTTCAAGGGTCGGCACGCGCTCGTTGTCGTCCGGGGGCACGACTACAAGCACGATCTCGCCACGTTGCGGCCCTACATTCGTGAGTACCACCCAGTTCTGATCGGGGTCGACGGCGGGGCTGACGCGCTGCTGGAAGTCGGGCTCAAACCCGATGTGATCATCGGCGACTTCGACTCGGTCTCGCGGCGCGCGCTCACGACTGCGGCGGATCTTGTCCATCACGTGCATCCCGACGGGCGAGCTCCCGGCCGCGAGAACCTGCTGGAGTGGGGTGTCGAGTACCACGAGTTCGTTGCCGAAGGCACCAGCGAGGACGTCGCGATGCTGCTGGCCTACGAGTCGGGCGCGCAGCTCATCGTGGCCGTCGGCACCCATGCGACGATGGTCGAGTTCCTCGACAAAGGTCGCCGGGGGATGGCGTCGACCTTCCTCACGCGGCTGCGGCTCGGCCCGGTGCTCGTCGACGCCAAGGGCGTGAGCCGTCTCTACGAAGGCAGGGTGCGCCGTCTCGACTGGTTCCTGCTCGTAGGCTCGGCCCTCGTGGTGATTGGCGTCGTGATCGCGATCTCGGAACCGATCCATACCTTGCTCGACGGCTTCTGGCTGACGCTGCGCGACCTCTGGTACTCGATCACCGGGTAGACCGGACGCCGTGATCAACTTCCGGTACCACGTGGTCTCGCTCGTCGCGGTCTTCCTGGCTCTGGCGGTGGGCGTCGTGATGGGGTACGGCGTCCTCGGGCAACCCACGGTGCGCACGTTGCGGAACCGCATCAACACGGTGAACAACCGGATCCAAGAGACCCGGAACGAGAACCAACAGCTGCGCGACGAACTCGACCGGGCGAACTCGACGCTCGAGAGCATGGCGCCGTTCGCCGGCACCGACCGTCTCCCGAGCGTATCGATCGTCGTGCTCGCGGTCCGCGACGTTGGCACCGAGGTTGCGGAGAACACGGTCACGCTCGCCCGACGTGCCGGTGCCGATGCGCCGGGGATCGTCTGGCTCGAGTCGAAGTGGGCACTCCGGGAAGACGGTGACCCCGCAGCGCTCGCGAAGGCGCTCGGCCTGCCGATCACGCGCAAGGCGGCGTTGCGCGACCAGGGCTATCGAGCACTCGTTCGCCGTCTCGTCGAGGGACCGCCCGCGACAGGCGACGACGTCCTGACGGGGCTCGTGACACAAGGCTTCCTGTCGATCGACGCCGTGGGCAACGACAACAGCGTCGGCGTCGCGGAGCTGGGCGGGTTCGGTACGCGCGCGCTGCTTGTCGATGGCACGAGCACGTCGCAGCTGCCCCGGAACGGCGCCGGCCCGCTCGCGCGGGCGGCAGTCGATGCCGGCCTGCCGCTCGTCGTCGGTGAGGATCACGACGACGAAGCCGGGCGGGACCGTGGTGTGCTACTGAATCCGGTGCTCGACACCGACGCGCTGGCTCGCCAAGTGTCGACCGTCGACGATCTCGAACGGCCCGAGGGACAGACCGCGGCCGTACTCGCGCTCGCGGATCTCGGTCGGAGCGTCATCGGTCACTATGGCTACGGCGACGGAGCCGACAGCAGCCTGCCGGAGTGGTCGCAACCGTGACCGACACCCCGTCGGTCGCGCGCGCCGCGGCCGGCATGGGTGTCGCGACCGCCGCGTCGCGCGCGGTGGGATTCGTTCGCATTCTGGTTGTCGCCGCGGTGCTCGGCACGACCTATCTGGGGAACGCGTACCAGTCGTCGAACTCCGTCTCGAACGTGCTCTTCGAGCTTCTCGCTGCGGGAGCCCTCTCCGCGGTGCTGGTGCCCACGTTCGTGCACCACCTCGACCGCGAGGACCAGCCGGAAGCGGAGCGCCTCGCCGGGCGCATCCTGGGCGTCGCGCTCGTCGCGCTCGGGGTGATCGTGCTCGTCGCCGAGGTCGCGACACCGTGGATCGCGCGCCTCCTGACTGCGGGGGTCGACAAGCCCGCGATCGTGGCGCGTCAGCGTGACCTGTCTACGTTCCTGCTCCGGTTCTTCATCCCGCAGGTGCTGCTGTACGCGGTGGGTGCGGTCAGTGTCGCCGTGCTCTACGCGAAGCGCCGGCTCGCGGTGACTGCGATCGCACCGGCCGGCTTGACCTTGATCGTCGTCGTGGCAATGGGCATCTTCCGCGCACAGAGCGGGGCCCATCCGACGCTGGACCTCACCGACGCCGAGAAGCTCACCCTCGCGCTGGGTGGCACGCTCGGCGTCGCCGCCTTCGTCGGCATCCCGACCGTCGCCTTGTGGCGCAGCGGCTTCCGTCTCGTCCCCCGCCTGGGACCACGCGATCCGGAGGTCGGGCGTGTGCTCCGCCTGTCGAGCTGGGCGGTGCTCCAACACACGATGGTCGGCATGCTGCTCGCCGCGGCCATCGTCGTCGGCAACACGGTCGAAGGCGGCACACTCGCGTACCAGGTCGCGTGGGTGTTCTTCCTCGCGCCCTACGCCGTGCTCGCGCAACCCGTGCACACGGCAATTCTCCCGGACCTCGCGCGTCGACGCGAGCGGTACATCGCGTTCACCGGGTCGTTGCGATGGGCCCTCGACAGCATGGCAGTGCTCGTGGTGCCCGTCTCTGCCGCGCTCGTCGCGCTGGCGCTCCCGGTGATGCGCGTCGCGGCGTTCGGCCAGGCGACGCAGGCGGGCGGTGTCGAGCTCCTTTCGGCGGGTCTCGCTGCGCTCGCGGTCGGACTCTACGCGTACAGCGCGTTCTTGCTGTTCGCGCGTGCCTATTACGCGTTGGGCGACAGTCGCACGCCGGCCACCGTGGCGATTGTCTCGGCGCTCGTCGGCATCACGGTGATGGTCGCGGCCGGTACTGTCAGCTCCGGCGCGACCACCGTCGCCGCGATCGGGGCCGGTCACACGATCGCGTACACCATTGGCGCGCTGACGCTGGCAGTAGGGCTCCGACGGCGCACCGGGGAGCCGCTCCTGCCTCCTTGCCTCTGGCGGGCTGCTCTCCCCGCGACCCTCGTGGGTGCGGTTGCGTGGGCGGTCGTGCAGCTACTCGACGTGACGGGCCGGTGGGCGAACCTCGCGCTGCTGGTCGGGCTCGTCGGGGTCGGCGGCGCCGTGTGCCTCCTCGCGCTGCGCGCGCTGCACGGGTTACCGGGGAAGCCGCCCGCCCACGAGGACAGCACCATCGAAGCGGGTGAGCCGGTCGACCCCGGGGCCGAACCGTGATCCGGCGCGCGCTCGTCGCCGTCGGCGCCGCGACGATCGTGTTGTGCGCGGGCGTTGCCGCGGGGGCGACACCTCGCGCGAGCGACGACACGTCGCATGTCCGGCGCGTGCTGGTGTTCTCGCTGCCGTACGTGACGTGGGCGGACCTCGATCGCTACGACCTCCCGAACCTCCGCCGACTCCTGGATGCGTCGGCGGTCGCCGACCTCACCACCCGGGTGGAACGCCGCTCGACCCGACTCGCCGACGGGTACCTGACGTTCGAAGCAGGCACGCGCGCGGTCGGGGACCCGACGACCGACGGCGACGTGCTCGGCGTCAACGAGCGGTTCGGCAAGGACACCGCCGGCGAGGTCTTCTTGCAACGCACGGGTCACCGACCGAAGCACGGCATCGTGAGCCTCGGAAAGCCGCGCATCGTCGACCGGAACGACTCGTTGCTCTACGACGCCGAGGTCGGCGCGCTCGCGGATGCGTTGGCTGGTGCCGGCATCGGGCGCGCGGTGATCGCGAACGCCGACGGCAGCCAACCCGACACACCACCGAGCCCACAGGTTTCGGAGCTGCACCGCCAGGCCGGACTCGGGCTGATGAGCTCGCACGGGACGGTGCCTCGGGGGCGCGTCGACGCCGGGCTCCTCGAGTCCGACCCGGCGGCCCCGTACGGGGTGCGCCTCGACGAGGCCAAGGTGGTCGACACGTTCGACAAGGCGTGGCGCGACCGGTCGGTGGTCCTCGTCGAGGCGTCCGACCTCGTTCGCGCGGACGCCTACCGTGAGTTCGCGTCATCGATCCATCGTGAGGTGATGCTCCGGCGCGCCCTTCGGCGCAGCGATCACCTGCTCGGTCGGTTGCTGCGCCGCGTCGATCTCCGCCGCGACGCGGTCGTCGTGTTCGGGCCTGCTCACGGGTCGCGCGCCATCGCGCTGACGGTCCTTGGTGTCCACGCCCCGGGCGTCGAGCCGGGGCTGCTGCGGTCGGCGACGACGCGGCGCTCCGGATTCGTCCAGCTCGTCGACGTAGGGCCGACGGTCCTGCACCTGCTGGATGTGGACCGTCCCACGTCGATGGAAGGTCGACCGGCGGAGACCGGCCGCGAGGGAGGGTCGGCGACGGATCGCCGCGACTTCATGATCCGGGAGGACACAGCCGCACAGTTCCGCGACAAGCGGGTCGGCGAGATCACGATCGCGGTCGTGGTGTTCGCGGCCGCGCTGGTCGCGGCGACGATCGTGTGGCTCCGACGCCCCGCCTGGCGCGAGCGCTGGCGGGAGGCATTGCTGTTCGCGCCACTCGCGGTGATCAGCTTCCTTCCCGCGGTGTTCCTCGCGCGGTTGGTACCACTGCACGAGGTCGGCTTCGTGCCGTATTGGGCGTACCTCGTGGTCGTCTCGGGCGTCCTGGGCGGGATCGCGTGGGCCGCCGGCCGGCGTCACCGGCTCGACTCGCTCATCGCCGCGCTCCTGATCGTGGTGGTCCTGCTCGTCGTCGACGTCGTGCGCGGCGCGCCCTTGATCTTCAACTCGGCACTCGGCTACTCGCCGACGGTCGCCGGGCGCTTCACGGGGCTCGGGAACCCGGCGTACGCCGCGCTCGCGTCCTCGGCGCTGCTCGCCGCGGCGCTGCTCGCGTTCCGTATCGGCGCGCCGCGTGGCCGCTGGGTGGCGGTCGCGCTGCTCGCGGGAGCCGTCGTCGTCGACGGAGCACCGTGGTGGGGCTCCGACGTCGGGGGGATCCTCTCGATGGTGCCCGCCTACCTCGTCTTCCTCGTGCTCCTCTTTCGTGTGCGTGTCCGCTGGCGAACGGTCATGTGGTGCGCGCTCGCTCTGGTGCTCGCCGTCGCCGGCTTCGCCGCGCTCGATCTGTCCCGTCCCTCGGACCAGCGCACGCATCTCGGGCGGCTGCTCGAGCGCATCGACGAACGTGGGTTCGGCGACTTCGTGGTGGTCGTCGAGCGCAAGCTGTCGGAGAACCTGGGCTCGATCAGGAGCAGCGCGTGGGGCCTGATGCTGCTGGTCGTGTTCGTGCTGCTCGTCTGGCTGTCGCGACGCGCGCCTGAGCGGCTCGCCGCGCTCACGCGTCGGATCCCGGAATGGCGGCCGGCGTGGATCGCGTTCATCGTGCTCGCCGCTCTGGGCTACGCGCTCAACGACTCGGGCATCACGGTCCCGGGCGTGATGCTCGCCGTCTTCATGTCGTCCCTCGTGTTCCTCCTTGCGTACACGAGCCCTGTGGCGCAGCGAGCAACCCGCAGCGAGGCCGTGAGGTCGAGCACATGACGGTGCTCCTCGGCCTGGTGGTCGGGGCGGTGACGGTGCAGTTCCTGCGCGTCGGCGCGGCGGGGATGCTTGCGTCACCTGTGCTGACGCGCCGCAACTACCGCGACGCAGCCGTGCCGACCGCGGGGGGTGTGCTGATCGTCTTGTCGGTGCTCGTGATCGAGGCCGGTCGCGCGATCTTTGGGGCGCTGGGCGTCGGCGCCGAGCCGGGTCTGACGATCGAGCGCAGCGAGGTCCTGTTCGCGGTGTTCGGGTTCGGGCTGCTCGGTCTGCTCGACGACCTGCTCGGCGGGTCCGGGACGAGTGGCTTTCGTGGCCATCTGGGTGCGCTCGCGCGCGGTGAGATCACGACTGGCTTCCTCAAGCTCTTCGGTGGTGCCGGGGTCGCGGTCGTCCTTGTTGCAACCCCGAGCTTCGCGTCGGGTCGCCGGCTCCTCGTGGACGCCGTGCTGATCGCCCTGGCGGCAAATCTCGGCAACTTGCTCGACCGGGCGCCGGGGCGAACGATCAAAGCGGCAGCCGTGGCCTACGTGCCGCTGGCGTTCGTGCTCGGCGACGGCACAGTCGGCGTCGCGATCGCGCCGGTGATGGGGGCCGCGTTCGGCTTGTTCGGCGACGACGTGCGCGAGCGGCTGATGCTCGGCGACGCGGGCGCAAACGTGATCGGCGCTGTGTTGGGTCTCGGCGTCGTGCTCGGGCGCGGCGAGGTGACGCGCATCACCGCGTTGATCGTGCTCGTGTTCGCGAACATCGCCGCTGAGGTCGTGTCGTTCAGCAACATCATCGAACGCGTTCCCGCGCTGCGCGCCTTCGACCGTCTGGGTCGACGCGCCGATGCCTCGTGAGCGGGCGTCAGCCCGCGCAGCGCCCGCGCGAATAGAGGACCCGGGGACCGCCGTAGCGAGCGGCGACGTGGTAGCCCTCCGCCTCGAGGCGGTCGGGGAGGGTCGCGAAGCTCCCGAACCGTACGCCCGACCACACCAGTACCGCGCACACGTGCGCACCGTGTGCCGCGCGCGCGATGCTCGCCGCGGTCAGGTCGTGTGCCTGGATCCGCTTGATCGACGTGTCGACGAACATGTCGGGCGGTCGTCGCTCCGCGCGCCAGGCGAAACCGGGCTCGTCGGTGATCACCTGCGCGCTTGCAGGAAGCCGCTCGAGCCGCTCGACCACGGCAGTCTCACGACGGTCATAGCCCTCGGGCCACAGCATCGTGTGGACGTTGGCCGCGTACACCGGAGCAACTGCGACTGCCGCGATCGCGAGCGCGGGCCACGGAGCCGGCCGCAGGGCTGCGAGCAGCGAGAGCGGGACGATCAGCTGCGAGACGTGCGGGCGCCACATCGCGGGCTCGAGGACGAGCAGGAGCACCTGCGCGCCGGCCCACGTGCCGAGCAGGGCCACCGCGAGACGGAGCGGGACCTGGCGCGTTCGGTGCACGGCCGCGGGCGGGCGGCGGCTCCACCGTGCCCGCCAGGCGACCGTGCCGGCCGAGAGCAGGAGCGCGGCGAGGACCATCGGGTCGCGTTCGGCCAGTGTCCGGAGAAGCCGCACGAAGTTGCTCCCGTAGCCGTGGAGCCGCTTCGCCTGCTGGTGGTACGCGACCGACTGGTCCCAGACGTTGCCGATGCCCCACGGCAGCGCCGCCGCGAGGAACACGATCACGGCGGCACCGACGGCGATGCCGAGATCCCGCCGCCGGTCGCGCCGCAGCAGCAGGAGCCCGACCGGCACGGCCGCGGGCAGCACGAGCAGCTTGACGCAGAGCGCCGCCCCCATGACCGCGCCGACGACGATGGCGCGCCCCGTGCTCGGTCGATCCCGGTGCCGCAGTGCCAGCAGGACGGCAGTCGCCGCGAGCGCGAGCGCGGGGCCGTCGCCGCTGATCGGCCCGGTGACGAACAGCATCGAGCCGCTGGCCGCCACCAGCAGCGCCGCGACCAGCGCACCGAAGCGCGTCGTGACCCGGCGACCGATCGCATACACGACGACCGTCGCCACGATGCCCGCGGTCAGGCTCGCGAGCCGCGGGGCATCGAGCGTCCGAAAGCCGAGGAGGTCGAACGCGAACAGGAGCGGCTGGTGCAGCGGACCCTGCGACGAGAACACATCGCGGTAGGGGCGACCGCCGGCGCGCAACGCGAGGACTGTCGCGCCGTACACCCCGTCGTCGAACGTCAGGTGCGCCGAAGCGAGCAGCGCGGGGACACGGAGCAAGGCGGCGACGAGCGCCAGGAACCCTGCGTCGCGCCGCCAGGTCCGCCCCGGTGTCCTCCCGGCACGCAGCGCTGCCACGGCCGGGCTCGCCACCGAAGCTGACATCCGCCCGACGACGCTAGCCGTGGGCTGGTCGATCCCGGTCGCGGAGATCGCGACCACGATCACCGAAGTCGCGCGCGCGCCGTGGTACGTTGGCCTCCCGTGGCAAAGCACATCTTCGTAACCGGCGGAGTGGCTTCGAGCCTCGGGAAGGGTCTCACCGCCTCGTCGCTCGGCCGCCTCCTGCGGTCGCGGGGGCTCCGGGTCACGATGCAGAAGCTCGACCCGTACATCAACGTCGACCCCGGCACGATGAACCCCTTCCAGCACGGCGAGGTGTTCGTCACGGACGACGGCGGCGAGACCGACCTCGATCTCGGCCACTACGAGCGCTTCATCGACGTCCCGCTGACCAAGAAGTCGAACGCCACAACCGGGTCGATCTATCAAGAGGTGCTGGCGAAGGAGCGACGCGGCGCCTACCTCGGGCAGACCGTGCAGGTGATCCCGCACATCACCGACGAGATCAAGGAGCGGATCCTTCGCCTCGCGGATGACGACGTCGACGTGGTGATCACCGAGATCGGGGGCACCGTCGGCGACATCGAGATCCTGCCGTTCCTCGAGGCGATCCGGCAGTTCCGCAAGGATGTCGGACGCGACAACGTCTTCTACATCCACGTCACGCTCGTGCCGTTCATCGGGCCTTCCGGCGAGCAGAAGACCAAGCCGACACAGCACTCGGTCACCGAGCTCCGGAGCCGGGGGATCCAGCCCGACGCGATCGTGTGCCGTTCCGACCGGCCGATCCCGACCCGCCTCAAGGAGAAGATCTCCCAGCTCTGCGACGTCCCGGAGGAGGGAATCGTCTCCGCGGTCGACGCGTCGAACCTGTACGAGATCCCGCTCGTGCTCCACGACGAGGGTCTCGACGGCTACGTGTGCCGCGTGCTGCACCTCGACCATCACGAGCCCGACCTGGGCGCGTGGCGGTCGCTGGTCGCTCGTATCGAGTCGGCCGAGCAACCGGTGCGCATCGGTCTCGTCGGCAAGTACGTGAACCTTCCCGACGCGTACCTCTCGGTGGTCGAGGCGCTGCGCCACGGCGGGTTCGGGTGCGGCGCGCGGGTCGAGGTCGACTGGATCGCGTCCGACGACACCGAGGGTCTGCTCGCGGAGGGCCGGCTGGGCCAGCTCGACGGCATCGTGATACCCGGCGGATTCGGCTTCCGCGGCATCGAGGGCAAGGTTGCCGCCGCCGGCTACGCGCGCGAGCACAGCGTCCCGTTCCTCGGTCTCTGCCTCGGCCTGCACTGCGCGGTCATCGAGTTCGCGCGCAACGCCTGCGGGCTCGACGACGCGAACTCGAGCGAGTTCGAGCCGCGCACGCTGCATCCGGTCATCGACATCATGGACGAGCAACGCGAGGTCGTCGATCTCGGCGGCACGATGCGACTCGGCATCTATCCCGCAAAGCTCGTTCCGGGCACGATCGTGCAGCGCGCGTACGGCGACGAGGTCGTCTACGAGCGTCACCGCCATCGCTACGAGGTCAACAACCGCTACCGGACCCGGCTCGAGGAAGCCGGCTTGGTGTGCTCGGGCACGTCGCCCGACGAGCGGCTCGTCGAGTTCATCGAGCTGCGCGATCACCCGTTCTTCGTGGCGACGCAGGCCCATCCCGAGTTCAAGAGCCGCCCTGACCGACCGCACCCGTTGTTCGCCGCGTTCGTGCGAGCCGCGGCGGAACGCGCCGACGGGCGGCTGCCTCGACTGCCGATCGAGACCGCCGCGCGCGTGTGACGCAGTTCCGCGTCGTCCGCGAGACGACGCGTGCCCAGGCCGGCTTCCTCACCCTGTCCGACCTCGAGGTGAAGGGTGCCGGCGGCGAGCGATTCACGCGATACGTCGTCCGGCACCCCGGGGCCGTGATGGTCGTCCCGGTTCTGGACGACCGCGAGCACGTGCTGCTCGTGCGGCAGTACCGCGCCGCGGCCGATCGTGAGCTGCTCGAAGTCCCGGCGGGAAAGCGCGACGTGCCGGACGAGCACCCCGAGATGACGGCGCGGCGGGAGCTCGAGGAGGAGATCGGGCAGGGAGCAGACCGGCTGGTCGAGCTGTGCGAGTGCTACATGTCGCCCGGGTTCACCGACGAGTATGCGCACATCTACTGCGCGCTCGGTCTCGTCGACCTCGGCGGGCCGGCTGCCGTGAGGCACGAAGAGGCGGCGATGACCGTCGAACGGATCGCCCTAGCCGACGTGGACGAGCTGATCGCGACCCGGGAGCTCGTCGACGTGAAGAGCATCGTTGGGCTGCTGCTCGCGCGGCGCTTCGTGGCCGGCGAGTACGCCGGGGTTCGTGCGGATTGAGCACGTCGTGGCAGCCTCGCCCGACCCCCTGACCGAGCTGCTCATCGAGCACGCCGGCTACCTGGCCGTCGAGCGCGGACTCCGCCCGAACACGCTCGCTGCCTACCGCCGCGATCTGGGCGCGTACGCGGAGTTCTTGCGCGAACAGGGCATCGACGATCCCGGCTCCGTGGGCGAGGACGTCGTCACGACCTACCTGGATGCCCTGCGTGCCGCACGGCAGGACGACGGGACGCCGCGATACGCGCCGTCGTCGATCGCACGCGCGCTCACCGCCATCCGGTCATTCCACACGTTCTGCACCGACGAGGGTGACGTGCCGACCGACCCGACCGAAGCGGTGATCGCACCACGCGTGCCCCAGGGCATCCCGAAGGCGCTCACCGAAGCCGAGGTCGAGGCGATCCTCGCCGCACCGGCTGGTGACGGCCCCCGGGCCTCCCGCGACCGCGCCATCGTCGAGACGCTGTACGCGTCGGGCATCCGCATCAGTGAGCTGGTCGGGCTCGACCGCGCCGACGTCGACCTCGACGCCGGGCTCCTGCGCGTGTTCGGCAAGGGAGCCAAGGAACGAGTTGCGCCCATCGGGCGAAGCGCCCGCGACGCGCTCGGCGACTACCTGGCCCGGGGCCGGCCCGAGCTCGCCGGTGCGGGTCGCCGGCGCCGGTCGGCCGGTGACGCCGTCTTCCTCAACGCGCGTGGGGGCCGGCTCACCCGCCAGGGGTGCTGGACCGTGGTCCGGGCGGCGGGTGCACGTGCGGGCCTCGCCGACCGAGTCCACCCCCACGTGCTCCGCCATTCGTGCGCGACGCACATGGTCGACCGTGGAGCCGACATCCGGGTCGTGCAGGAGCTGCTCGGGCACGCGAGCGTGTCGACGACCCAGGTGTACACGAAGGTCTCTCCCGAGCGCCTCCGCGCCGTGTTCGAGGCGGCACACCCGCGAGCCCACGCACCGGTTGCGTCGATCGTCGTGGAAAGCGGCTGAGGCACGGGCGGTACGATGGCGTCATGGCCCAGGCGTCCGATGCGCTGCTGCGCGCCCGGCTGAACGGGGAGCGCGACCGCATCCGGGAGCAGCTTCGCGAGCTCGGGCTCGGCCCGAACGGATCGCTCGCGTTCGACGAGGGGTTCGCCGACTCGAGCCAGGTGACCGCCGAGCGTGGCGAGATCGAGGCGCTCGCCGGCACGCTCACCGACACGCTCAAGGACATCGAGGACGCCCTGGCCAAGCTCGACGCCGGGACGTACGGGCGCTGCGAGTCGTGTGGGGGCGAGATCAGCGACGCCCGGCTCGAGGCGATGCCGGCCGCACGGCTGTGCATCTCCTGCGCTTCGAAGTCGCGCTGACGCGTGCCCCTGCGCGAAGCCGTCATCCTCTTCGGCTGCCTCGTCGTCGCCGTGATCCTCCACGAGATCAGTCACGGTGTCGTCGCGCTCTGGCTGGGCGACGACACGGCCAAGCGGGCCGGCCGGCTCACGCTCAACCCGGTCCCGCACGTCGACCCGTTCGGGTCGATCATCCTCCCTGCGATGGGCGCCCTGGCCGGGCTCCCGGTGCTCGGCTATGCCAAGCCAGTCCCCGTGAACCCGGCGCGGCTGCGCCGGCCTCGGCGCGATCTGGTCTTCGTGAGCCTGGCCGGGCCCGTGACCAACTTCCTGCTGATGACGATCGCAGCCATCGTGGCCCGCGCCATCTTCCGTCACGGTGACGGCCTCGGTGGCGCGATCGACCGCGGCACGTCCGATCTCCTCCTCGAGATCGTCTTCTTCTTCGCGGTCGTGAACCTGCTGCTCGGGCTGTTCAACCTGCTCCCGATCCCGCCGCTCGACGGCTCGGCGATCATCGAACGCGTCCTGCCGCGCGCATGGCTGCCCGGCTGGTACCGCTTCCGGCCGTACGGGCTCTTGGTGCTCTTGGCGCTGGTGTTCTTCACGGGTGTCGTGGGGCAGATCGTTCGTCCGTTCTACGACGTGCTCTACGACTTCGTCGTGCGATGAGCAGCGCGACCCGGATGCGGCGCGTGTGGCACCTGAGCCGACGGTTCGCCGGCGCGCTGCGACCGGGCGCACCGCGACCAGCCGACACCGAGTGGGTTGCGACGGTGCTGACGTCCGGCGAGCTCACGCTGTGGTCCCTCATGCCGCGCCACGACCGCCGTCACTCGATCGCGGTGGCCCGGCGCGTGGAGCACACGCTCGCCGGCACGCCATACGCGGGCGACCCACGATGGCTGGCTGCCGCGCTGCTCCACGACGTGGGCAAGCTCGACGCCGGGCTCGGCGTCTTCGGCCGCGTCGGCGCGACGCTGGCGGGCGCGGCCGCCGGCCACGAGCTGGCCGACGTGTGGTCGGGCAAGCGCGGCATCACGCGACGCGTGGGTCTGTACCTACGCCATGCCGAGCTCGGCGCGACGCGGATCCGTGTGGCCGGTGGGCGCGAGGAGGCCGCGCGGTGGGCCGCTGCGCACCACGAGGCGGATGCCCGACACGCGAGCGGCTTTCCGCTCGAGGTCGCGGCCGCGCTCTGCGCCGCCGACGACGACTAGTTTGTCCTCTCCCCGAGTTGTCTCGACACGTGGGGTATCCGCGCGCCGATAAGTAGGGCGGCGCACCCTTCTGCTTGTCCATCACGACGAGCTGAAGGAGTACGCCGCCTTGACTGTTGATGATGCCTTGTATCGGTTCCGGCTTCGGGTCTTCGCGTTGGCCGAGGAGCTGGGCAATGTGCGCCTGGCGTGCCGGATGACGGGGATTCACCCGTCGACCTATTACCGGTGGCGGCGCGAGGTGCTGCGTTTCGGGCTCGAGATCCTGCGGCCCCGGGAGCGTCGAGCGCCTCGAATGCCGAATGCGACGCCGGCGTTCGTCGAGCAGCGGGTGCTGGCGTTCGCGTTGGGCCATCCGGGCTTTGGGCCGAATCGGATCGCAGCGGAGCTGGCCCGTCCCAAGTGGGGTGGCATCCGCCTGAGCGCGAATGGGGTGTGGCGGGTGCTGCGCCGCCACGGGCTCAATACTCGGGCTCGTCGCCTCGGGCTCGTCGCCGGCTATGGCGCACCGCCGGAACCTGAGCCGCGCTCGGTGCCGCCTGAGCGTCATCTGGAGGTGTCACGGCCGGGCGAGCTGGTCCAGATGGACTGCTTCTATGTCGGGCGGCTCCGGGGCACCAAGGGTGCGGTGTGGCAATACACCGCGCTCGATGTCGGCTCGGCGTATTGCTGGGCCGAGCTGCGCGCCGGCTCGGTCAAGCATCCCGAGTCGCGCTGGACCTCCCGGCTGGCTCGACGAGTCGCTGCCGACCTCGCCGCTCGAGGCTGGTCACTCGACACGGTGATGACCGACCACGGCAGCGAGTTCGCCGGGCAGTTCACGACCGCCCTCAGCGACCTCCGGATCGAGCACCGCCACATCGTCGCCGGGCGACCCCAGACCAACGGCTGCGTCGAACGCGTCCACGGCACCATCCTCGAGGAATGCTGGAAGCCTGCCTTCGCCCGCCACCTGCTGCCCAGCATCACCGGACTGCGCGAAGAACTCCGCCGTTACCTCCGCTACTACAACACCGACCGCGCCCACACCGGCCGATGGACACGCGGCAAGACCCCCGAACAAGTCATCGGAAAGACCAAGATGTGGACGCGCTAACCGCAGAAGGGCGTCGCCACCACTCGGGGAGAGGACAGACTAGATCTAGACGCCCCGGGCACGGGGGAGCAGTCCCGTCGCGCGCCTCACACGGTCGAGCACCTTCGCGGAGAGCGCCTCGGCCTTCTGGGCGCCGACCTCGAGCAGCGAGTCGACGTGCCCAGGATCGGCTGAGAGCTCTTCGTACCGTGCCCGTAGCGGCCGGAGGTACTCGACGACCGCATCGGCGACGGCCGCCTTCAGCGCGCCGTACCCGCTCCCCGCGAACTGGTGCTCGATGTCGGGAATCCCGCGGTCGGTGACCGCGGCGAGGATCTCGAGCAGGTTCGACACGCCCGGCTTGGCCGAGGGGTCGAACCGGATGTCCGTGCCGGAGTCCGTGACCGCGCTCTTCAGGCGCTTGGCGATCGCGTCGGGATCGTCGAGCAGCCCGATCGTGCCCTGCGGCGAGTCGGACGACTTCGACATCTTCGCCGTCGGCTGCTGGAGATCCATGATCCGCGCGCCGACTGGCGGGATCTCCGCCTCGGGCACGACCAGTGTCTCGCCGAACCGATGGTTGAACCGGAGTGCGACATCGCGCGCCAGCTCGAGATGCTGGCGCTGGTCGTCGCCCACGGGGACGCGGTCGGTGTCGTAGGCGAGGATGTCGGCCGCCATCAGCACCGGGTAGTCGAAGAGGCCGACGCTGACCGATTCCTGTTCCTGCGACTTCTCCTTGAACTGGGTCATGCGCCGGAGCTCACCGAACGTCGCCACGCAGTTCAGGATCCACGTGAGCTCGGTGTGCGCGGCGACATGGCTCTGCACGAAGAGCGTGCACCGGTCGGGGTCGAGTCCGGCTGCGAGCAGCAACGCCGCGGTGCGGCGCGTGTAGTCGGCGAGCTCGGCAGGCTCGTACGGCACGGTCATCGCGTGCAGGTCGACCACGCAGTAGAGCGCGTCGTGCTCGTCCTGGTTCGCGACCCAGTGCCGTACGGCGCCCAGATAGTTGCCCAAGTGCAGCTCGCCGGTCGGCTTGATGCCGGAGAAGACGCGTGCCATCGCCGCCGGAGGCTACCCGTGGGTCATGCCACCCCCGGTGGCATTCACGATCGCGGGAGGCCCGAGGAGCGTCCAGTACCCTCGTGTCGCAATGGGCTACGAGGTGCGCACCCCGGTGTTCGAGGGTCCGTTCGACCTCCTCCTGCACCTGATCCTGCGGCAAGAGGTCGACCTGTTCGAGCTGTCGCTCTCGCGGATCGTCGACGAGTACCTCGGAGAGCTCGAGCGCATGGAGACGCTCGATCTCGAGATCGCGACGGAGTTCCTCTTGATCGCGGCGACGCTCGTCGAGCTCAAGACCAGGCGCCTGCTGCCCGGTCCGGCAGAGTTGGAGCTCGACGAGGAGCTGCTGCGCTTCGAGGAGCGCGATCTGCTCCTGGCGCGGCTGCTGGAGTGCAAGACGTTCAAGGACGCGGCCGAAGCGCTCGCGGCGCGCATGCGTCGGGCCGATCGCAGCATCGCGCGCGTCGCCGGCCCCGAAGAGCCGTTTCGCTCCCTGGTGCCCGACCCGCTGGAGCGCGTTCGCCCCGTGGCTCTGCTGGCCGCGGCGCGCCGGGCCCTGCTCCCGAAGCCCACGGCGGTCGTCGACACCGACCACATCGCGCCGATCCGTGCCAGCGTGGCGGAAGCCATCGACGTGGTGCTCGACCGGTTGCCGTCCGATCGGGTGGTCGCGTTCCGTGAGCTGGTCGCGGACGCGGGCGCCCGTCTGGACGTGATCGTGCGCTTCCTTGCGGTGCTCGAGCTCTACAAGCAGGGTCTCGTGGAGCTCGAGCAGCTCACGACGTTCGGGACGCTCGAGATCCGGCGACTCGCCGGCGGCGAGCTGGACGCTGCGAGCATCGCGGATTGGGACGACGACGCTCAGCGCGCTGCACGTCCGACGTCGGCACGCTCGACCGGCGAGATCTCGGAGCCGGGTCCATGAGCGATGTTGCCGGCGTCGAGCGCGCGCGCGCGGATCTCGACGTTCGCCGCGCGATCGAAGCGGTCGTCCTCGCGGCGACCGAGCCGGTCGAGCCTCGATTCCTCGCCGAGCTCGTCGAGCTCCCCGTCGTGCGGATCGAGGAGCTGTGCGCGGAGCTCGCGAAGGAGTACGAGGACCAAGGACGAGGCTTCGTCCTGACCCGGGTTGCCGGTGGCTATCGCTACCAGACCCATCCGGATCTCGCGCCATATGTCGAGCGCTTCGTCGTCGAAGGTCAGCACGTTCGCCTGTCGGGTCCCGCGCTCGAGACCCTCGCGATCGTCGCGTACAAGCAATCGATCTCGCGGGGACAGATCTCGGCGATCCGCGGGGTGAACGTCGAGGCCACGCTCGCGACGCTCGTGCAACGCGGCTACATCGAGGAGATCGGGCGCGATCCGGGTCCGGGCCTCGCCGTCCTCTACGGCACGACGCCCCTGTTCCTCGAACGGCTCGGCCTCGACTCACTCGCCGACCTGCCGCCGCTCGGCGACTTCGTGCCCGACGCCGGCATCGTCGAGGCACTCGAGCGAGGTCTGCGGGTGTCCGAGGACCCGAGCGTCGGCGACGAGCACGCGGACACACCCGAAGACGACTGACGGCCGCGTGGCCGGTGCCGAGCGGCTCCAGAAGGTCCTCGCCCGCGCCGGCATCGGGTCGCGCCGCGCGTGCGACGAGCTGATCGCGGCAGGACGCGTCACCGTCGACGGGGTACGCGCGCAACTCGGCCAACGCGTAGACCCGGACCAGCAGCGGGTGGCGCTCGACGGCGTCCCGGTCGCGACACGCTCGGGAGCCGCGTACTACCTCCTCAACAAGCCGTCCGGCGTGGTGACCACCACGCGCGATCCCGAAGGCCGCCGCACGGTGGTCGACCTCGTCCCGGCCGAGCCCAGGGTGTTCCCGGTCGGTCGCCTGGACGCGGACACCGAGGGTCTCTTGGTGCTGACGAACGACGGTGACCTGGCGCAGCTGCTGTCGCACCCGAGTCACGGCGTCGAGAAGACGTACCTCGCGGAGGTTGTCGGCACGCCGAGCCGTCACGCGCTCAAACGACTCCGCGAAGGTGTCGAGCTGGACGACGGGCCGACCGCGCCGGCGCGCGTGCGCGTCGTCGCCAACCGTGGCGGGCGGAGCGCACTCGAGATCACGATTCACGAAGGTCGCAATCGACAAGTCCGGCGAATGTGCGAAGCGGTCGGTCATCCGGTTATCCGGCTGGTGCGGACGCGTGTCGGCAGCGTGCACGACGAGCACCTCGCACCAGGGGAGTGGCGCCCGCTGCGCGCGCGCGAGGTCGGGGCGCTCTACGCGGCTGGTGCGTCATCCAGGAAGCCGGGCAAGGCCGCCCCCGGGCGGGCGCCTCGCTAACCTCGGCTCCCGTGAGACTGCACGCGCTGCGCGGCGCGATCACTTGCGACGAGAACACGAAGTCGGAGATCGAGGCGAAGACACAGCGCCTCGTCAAGGAGCTGCTCGCGCGCAACGACCTCGAGCGCGACGACCTCGTGAGCATGATCTTCACCGCGACCGAAGACCTCACCGCCGAGTTTCCGGCAACTGGCGCGCGCGCGATGGGTCTCGGGGACGTGCCACTCATCTGCGCGCGCGAGCTCGGCGTCGAGCGCGGCATGCCCCGCGTCATCAGGGTCCTCATCCACTGTTACTCGCCGCGGGACCGCGACGAGCTGCACCACGTGTACCTCGAGGGTGCCCGCACCCTGCGCGACGACCTGCCCGAGTGACTCAGCCCACCGAGCTCGTGATCGCCGGGCCACGGCCGCTGCGAGGCCGGCTCCGGCTCCCGGGGTGCAAGGGCATCTCGCACCGCGCACTGCTGCTCGCGGCATACGCCGACGGACCGAGCACGCTGCGCGGCCTCGCCGACGGAGACGACGTGCATCGCACACGCGCGGCGCTACACGAGCTCGGTGTGCGCATGTACGAGCACGACGGCGCGCTCGTTGTCGAGGGTCGCGGGATCGCGTCACTGCAGGAGCCGGCGCGCCCGCTCGACTGCGGCAACTCCGCGACCACGATGCGCATGCTGACGGGCGTCGTCGCGGGACGTCCGTTCCGTACGGTGCTCACCGGCGACGAGTCGCTCACACGCCGACCGATGGATCGCGTCGTCGCGCCGCTCCGGGCGATGGGCGCGACGATCGACGGAGACGACGGGGGCACCCGCCCGCCGCTCGAGGTTCGTGGTGCGGACTTGACGGGCAAGGAGATCGAGCTCGCGGTGCCGAGCGGGCAGGTCAAGACCGCGCTGATCCTCGCGGGGCTGCAAGCGCGCGGCACGACTCAGGTTCGGGAGCCGGCACCGAGCCGGGACCACACCGAGCGGATGCTGGCTGCGCTGGGCGCGCCGATCGAGCGGGTCGACGCACGCACGGTCAGAGTCCGCGCCGGCGCGCCCGTCGCGTTCACGCTCGACGTCCCGGGTGATCCGTCCTCCGCCGCGTTCTTCGTCGTCGCGGCCGTCGTGACGCCTGGCTCGCATCTCCTCCTCGAAGACGTCGCGCTCAACCCCGGCCGCATCGCGTACGTCGACGTGCTCCGTCGCATGGGCGCGCGCATCGAGGTCCGTGTACACGAAGAGCGACTCGGCGAGCCGGTCGGCGACCTGGAGATCGACGCCGGCCCGCTGACCGGGACCGAGATCCACGCCGACGAGGCGACCATCGACGAAGTCCCCGCACTCGCGGTTGCGGCTGCCTTTGCGAAGGGCATCACCGAGATCCACGGCGCCGTCGAACTCCGGGTCAAGGAGAGCGACCGCATCGCCACCCTCGAGCAGGAGCTCGGGCAGCTCGGTGTCGGCGTCGAGACCCGACCGGACGGGCTCGCCATCCGGGGTGGGAGCACGCGCGCGGCAACCGTCAAGAGCCACGGCGACCACCGCATCGCGATGGCCGCCGCGGTCGCGGCGAATGCGACCGTCGGTGAGTCACGGATTCGCGGGTGGCAGGCGGTCACGGTCTCGTACCCGAGGTTCGGCGCCGACCTCAGCGCGGCCGCCGGGACGGTCATCGCGATCGACGGACCATCGGGTGCGGGTAAGTCGACCGTGGCACGCGGCGTCGCCGAACGCTTCGACCTCGAGGTGCTCGATACCGGCGCGATGTACCGGGCAGTGACTCTCGCCGTGCTCGAACAGGGAGAAGACTCGACCGACGCGGCCATGTGCGTTGCGATCGCTCGCGCCATCACGATCGAGACGGGAGCCGTCACGAAGGTCGACGGGCGCGACGTGAGCCGGGCGATCCGTGGCCCCGACGTGACCGCTGCGGTCTCGACGGTGTCCGCTCATCCCGCGGTGAGGTCCGTCCTCGTGGAACAGCAGCGCGGGTGGGTGGCGGAGCGTGGCGGCGGTGTCGTCGAAGGGCGCGACATCGGCAGCGTGGTGTTCCCGAACGCGACCTTGAAGGTCTTCCTGACCGCGAGCGAGGACGAGCGGGCAGCGCGACGCCAGCGCGACGAAGCCGGCGATCGACGTGACGTCGACGTCGACGCCGTGCGCAAGGACATCGACCGCCGCGACCGGCTGGACTCCACGCGCACGGCGTCACCGTTGCGGCCTGCCGCTGACGCCGTCATGATCGACACCACCGGCCGCTCGCCGGCGGATGTCGTGGACGAGATCGTCGGGCACTACGCAGCCGCGACCGGGCAGGCGCGATGAAGCTGTTGTACGAGCTCATCCGAGTGGTCATCGGCGGGGGATGCCGGCTCGTGTTCAGGGTTCGCGTGCGCGGCCGTGAGCACGTGCCGGCGTCGGGCGTGTACATCGTCGCGCCGTCTCACCGCTCGATCCTCGACGTCCCGTTCGTGACGTCGATCACTCGTCGCCGCATCCGCTTCATGGCGAAGAGGGAGCTGTTCACGACGCGCATCGGCCGGCTCCTGTTCACCGCGCTGGGCGCGATCGAGGTCGACCGTGGTGTGACGGACCGCGCTGCGCTCCGGGCGTCGCAGGCCGCGTTGGAAGCGGGCGAGCCGGTGGGGATCTTCCCGGAAGGAACGCGTCAGAGCGGCGGGATGCTCGGCGAGCTGTTCGACGGCGTCGCGTACCTTGCCCTGAAGCTCGGAGTGCCGATCGTCCCCGTGGGGATCGGCGGGAGCGAGGAGATCCTCGCGAGCGGCAAGCTCGTTCCCCGGCCGCACCGGGTGGTGGTCGTCGTCGGAGCGCCCGTCGTTCCGCAGCCCGACCACACCGCGCGCCGACGCTCGGACGTCACCAAGATGACCGAGGAGCTGCGCGTACGCCTGCAGGCATGCCTGGACGATGCTCGTTCAGCTGCGGGTGTCGTCGATACCGGTCTCGTCGGCCAGCGTCGCGAGCGCGAGTGACGCGTCGGCGACCCGGTCGTCGCTGAACGGTCCGCCCATCCGGCGTGCCGGACTCGGATCGCCGCCGACCGCGATCGCGGCCAGGGCATCGAGTGCCGGCACGAGCTCGCGTAGCTCGCGGGGAGGAGGGAAGTACTCGTCTTCGTCGGTGACGAACACGGGCTCGACGCCGTGTACGGGCGCGAGCCGGCTGATCACCGCCTGGACGAGGTCCTCGGGCGCGCTCGCACCCGCGGTGACGCCGACGACCCGCGCCCCGTCGAGGATCTCGAGGTCGAGCTCGTCCGGACCGTCGACACGGACGACGTTTGCGCAGCCAGCGCTGTGAGCCGCGCGAGTGAGCGCAAGCGTGTTCGAGGAGTTGGCGCTCCCGATGACGACGACCGCGTCAGCCCGAGTCGCGATCTCGCGCAGCGCAGCCTGGCGGTTCGTCGTCGCGAAGCACAGGTCGTTCCGAGTCGCGGTCCACAGCTCGGGGTAACGCGAGCGGGTCTCCTCGACGATGCCCTGCCAGTCGTCGAGCGCGAGCGTCGTCTGCGCGAGGAGCGCGACCTTGGCCGGGTCGGTGATCGACGGCAGCACCTGCTCGAGATCTTCGTCGTGCTCGACGAGGCGCATGGCGTCGGGTGCGACCGCGAGCGTGCCAACGGCCTCGTCATGGCCGGCGTGGCCAACGTAGAGGACCGTGTAGCCCTTGCGCGCCCGCACCTTCGCCTCGTGGTGCACCTTGGTGACCAGTGGACAGACGGCGTTGACGACGAAGCGGCCGCGCTCGCGTGCCGCAGCCACGACCTCGGGCGCCGATCCGTGGGCCGACAGCATCACCGGCGCGCCCGCCGGGACCTCGTCGATGTCGTCGACGAAGATCACACCCAGGCGACGGAAGCGGTCGACGACGAGACGGTTGTGCACGATCTCGTGGTAGCAGTACACGGGCGGATCGTTCGTGCGCACCATCCATGCGAGCGCCTTGATCGCCATCTCGACGCCGGCGCAGAAGCCGCGCGGCTCCGCGAGCAGCACCTTGTCGACCATCTTCATTGCCTCGCTCGCTGCGGGCCGGGATACCCGGCCCGCAGACGCTCGCTCGGCTGTGACTCCGCTCGCTGCGCTCGCTGCGTCACGTGTCGAGGGTATCGGCCGAGGCCGAAGGTCCTGGCAGCGCGATCTCGTAGACTCGTCGCATGCCGACCGCCCACATCGTGGCGGTCGCGCCCGGCTCGCCCGCCGCCGTTGCCGGGCTGCTCCCCGGCGACGAGCTTCTCAGCCTCAACGGCGAGGCCGTGCGCGACGTCATCCGCTACCACCTCCAAGCCGACGAGCCTCGTGTCGCGCTCGAGGTCCGCCGTGGCGGCATGGAGCGCTCGATCGTGTTGGAGAAGCGCGCCGGGGATCCGCTCGGCGTGGAGCTCGCGAGCGCCGTCTTCGATCGGGTGCGGACCTGCGACAACCACTGCCCCTTCTGCTTCATCTATCAGCTCCCACGGGGGATGCGACCGAGCCTGTCCGTGAAGGACGACGACTACCGGCTGTCGTTCCTGTACGGGAACTTCACGACGCTCACGCGGTTCACCGAGGCCGACCTCGAGCGTGTCGTCACGGAGCGCCTGGGCCCGCTGTACGTGAGCATCCATGCGACCGACCCGGAGCTGCGGGCGCGGCTCCTGCGCAACCGCCGCGGGGCCACGAGTCTGCGATGGCTCGCGGCACTGCTCGACGCGGGCATCGAGGTGCACGGACAGATCGTGGTGTGCCCGGGCCTGAACGACGGCCCGATGCTCGACGACACGTTGCTCGGGATCCTCGATCGATACCCGGGGCTCGCGACCGTCGGTGTCGTCCCGCTCGGTGTCAGCGCCCATTCGCGTGAGCCGGAGCTCCGCGCGCACACGCCCGCGGAAGCGGCGGCCGTCGTCGACACCGTGCGCGAATGGCAGGAGCGCTATCGCGCCGCGCTCGGACGCGCGCTCGCGTACGCGGCCGACGAGCTCTACCTGCTGGCCGGGCGGGCGTTCCCGGCAACCGAGGCGTACGACGGCTTCCCCCAACACGAGAACGGCATCGGCATGGCCCGCGCGTTCGCGGTCGAGGTGGAGCGCGCCCTCGCGGGCGACCCGGCTCCGAACCGCGCCGACACCGGCGGCTTCTTCCGCTGGGTCGACGGCGCACCGGCGCACGGCTACCGCGCGCCGCGAGCGTCGTCGAGCGCCCGGCCGAGTCGTGAGCCGGACGCGACCGCCATCGTCACCGGCGTGTACGGCGAGCAGGTGCTGCGCCCGTTGCTCCATCGGCTCGACGCTGCTGCGCCGGTGCCGGTGCGTCTCGTGACCGTCCGCAACGAGTTCTTCGGGGGCAACATCGCGGTCACCGGCCTGCTCACCGGGTCCGATGTCGCGGCCGCGCTCGCAGTAGAGCCGCCCGACGACCGGTACCTGCTCCCCGACGTCGTGCTCTCCAACGACACGTTCCTCGACGGGATGACCGTCGCCGATCTTCCGCGTCGCGTCGAGGTCGTGCCGACCGACGGTTCGTCGCTCGTCGCCGCGTTGCGATGAGCCTCCCGGTGGTGGCCGTCGTCGGGCGTCCGAACGTCGGCAAGTCCACCCTGGTCAACCGCCTCGTCGGGCGCCGGAGCGCCATCGTGGAGGAGAAGCCGGGGGTGACCCGCGACCGGAAGGAGCTGGTCGCCGAATGGGGCGGGCGAAGCTTCGTCGTGGTCGACACCGGCGGGTGGCTACCCACCCGGACGACCGGCGACGACGCGGCAACGCTCGCGCAGCAGGTGAGCGCGCAAGCCGAACGCGCGATCGAGACCGCCGACGTGATCGTGCTCGTCGCCGACGTGAGCGTCGGGATCGTCGAAGAGGACGCGCGCGTCGCGCGACTGTTGCAGCGGGCGGACCGTCCCGTGGTCCTCGCGGCCAACAAGGTCGACGACGACCACCGAGACGCCGATGCGTGGGAGTTGACACGCCTCGGGCTCGGTTCCCCGCATCCGGTCTCGGCGCTGCACGGGCGGGGGAGCGGTGATCTGCTCGACGCGATCGTCGCGGCGTTGCCGCCGGATGCAGCGGCGACGGACGCGGCTGCCGACGAATCCGATCGGCCGTTTGCGGTTGCGATCGTCGGCCGGCCGAACGTCGGCAAGTCGACGCTGTTCAACCGGCTGGTCGGTGAGGAGCGCGCGGTCGTGCACGAGGAGCCCGGCACCACACGCGACGCGATCGACACGGTCGTCGAGACCGACGCCAGGCCACTCCGGTTCGTCGACACCGCGGGGATGCGCCGCCGGAGCCGCATCGACGAGGCGACGGAGTACTACGGCCTGGTGCGCGCGCTCGAGGCCGTGGATCGTGCCGACGCGGCCTTGCTCGTGATCGACGCATCGGCCGGCGTCACGCACCAGGACCAACGCCTCGCCGAGCGCATCGACGCGGCCGGGACCGCCGCCGTTGTCATCCTCAACAAGTGGGACCTCGTCGACGACGCGGACCAGCGGCGCGCCGTGCTCGCCGACGTCGCGGACCGTCTCGCGTTCCTCGCGTACGCGCCGGTCCTGAAGGTGTCGGCGCGCACCGGCCGCAACCTCCGTCACGTGCTGCCGGCGCTGCACGAGGCCGAGGGCGCGTACCACCGGCGGGTCCCCACCGCGGCACTGAACCGGGTGCTGCAGGACGCGCAGGCCCGCCATCCACCCCCGCCCGTGCGGCGGCACCGCCCGCGCGTGCTGTACGGCACGCAGGGAGCGAGCGACCCACCGACGTTCACGCTCTTCGTCACCCACGAGCTGCCACCCACGTACCTGCGCTACCTCGAGCGCCAGCTCCGCGAGGCGTTCGAGCTCGGGCCGACGCCGCTCAAGCTCAGGGTGCGGCGCCGCTCCGCGTGAGGAACGGTCGCCTGTCTAGCGGATGAGCGTCCCCGCGAGGGTCGGCGTCTTGACCGCCTTGTCGGGGTCAGGTGACATGAAGAGAGTGCCGCCGCCGCTCACGGCGAGCCGGTAGGAGATGAACTGCGCGTTCTGCTGGTTCCAGACGCCGCCACCGGACAGCGAGAACGGCGCGGCCTCGGGGGTGAAGAAGACACCGCCCAGCGTCGGTGACGTGCCACCCGCGAGCGCGAACTGTCCTGTCTGGTTGCTGGTGCTGGGCATGTCGGACCACAGCGCGAGGTAGGTGAAGGGCCCCTCGGTCGGCGCCACCCAGTTGGGCGGCGCCCCGTTGACGGAGACCGCTCCGGTCTTCGTGTACACCATCGCGTGGTTGACCGTCAGCGTGGACGTGCCCCCGTTGACGCTGATGTCGCCGGCGCGCACGTACACGAGCGACGCGGCGGGGCTCGAGTTGAAGATGCACACGCTCGTGGCGCAGTTGCTCGGGAGGCTGTTCTGGTTGTTGGTGTTGAACCCGATCGTCCCGCCGTTGGTGAGGCTGAAGCCGCCGTCGAAGATCACGTTGCCGCTGGTGAAGTTGACGGTGCTGCCGTTGCCGACCGTGAGCCCGCCGGGGCAGTCGACCCACCAGTTCCCGGCAAGCGGGGGAAGTCCGCTCGGCGCGTTGCAGCTATAGGACGAGGTCCAGCGCTGGTAGTTCAGACCCGTCGGTGCGCCGCTGGGCGCGCCGCTGGTGCCGATGGCGGCGATCAGATCGTCGATGTACGGAGAGGGAGGAGGGTTTGGCGACGACTTGCACAGGGAGCTCAGAGTGAGGCCGTGGTAGTTCGGGTACGAGTCCTTGCAGTTGTACACGTCGTCGACGCGGGCCCGGGTCGCGCGCGCGCTCACCCCGACCGGTTGTGGCAGGAGCCTGCCGCTGCTCACGTCCGCGGGGTCACAGGCGGTCCCGGAGCATGTGGTCGCCGCGGGTTGCAGCGCCCGCAGCTGGATGGTCCCCTTCGACGAACCGCTCGTGGGCCATGCCCAGAGCTGTGTCCCGGAGCCGGAAGCACTGATCGTGTGCTGGTTGCTGCTGCACGTCGAGCCGTCGGAGTCGATGGAGAGAACACCCGGCACGGCATCGGTGCCGACCGTGACCTTGGAGCCGCCGGTCACGCCCAGCGCCGTGCAGCCCGTAGGGTCAAGCATCCAGAGCGCGGGTGTCTTGTTCGGGCCCACCGACCACGGCCGGACCGTCGCCGACCGGATGGCCGACAGCGTGGACGTGCCGAGCACGCCGGCGAAGATCGACTGCTGGGTGGAGCCGATGAGCACCCGCATGCGTGAGCACGCCGTGCCGTCGTTGAGCCGGAGACCGCCCGCGATGTTCGAGTCGAGGATCTCGCTGTCGGGAACGGGGTAGTGCACCGAGATCGTGTAGTTGCCCGACGATGTGCTCGGCGTCGCCTGGCCGCTGCCCCCCGTCGCGCAGCTCGTCGTCGCCATGCCCGAGCAGAAGGTCGTGGCGTTGATCGGGCTGGAGAGCTGCACGTTCGCGTTGATGTAGTTCGCGGCCGCTTGGCATGCGGCGGTCGGGTTGTTGCGACCCAGCTGGGAGCCCGCGGAGAGCGCCGCGAAGTCGGCGACGCTCTGGTCGACCCGTGCGTTGCCGCGCAGCGCGCCGAGGTCCAGTACGAGCGCGGTCACGGCGAGGATGCTCGTGAGCAGCAGCGTGGTCAACACGAGGATCGCGCCACTCTCGCGGTCGCCCTCTTCGATGCGACGCGCCCCGAGCGTCACTGCTGCTCGAACCTCGCCGTGGCCGTGCTCGTCAACGTGACCGGGACGGTGAAGAAGACCGCGTTGATCGAGTCGCCGGTTCGTTTGATCTGTACCTGCACGCGAGTGAACGTGTCGCCGCCGCCGTCGTCGTAGCAGTTGCTCACGTGGTCGTCTTTGGTGGTGAACGGGGTCTGGCCCCCCGATCCACCGACGACCGTCCCGCCGGAGCCGGATACGAGCGCGACGCACACCTGAGGGGTGGTCACGTCGCCGTCCGAGCGCTGCACGACGACCGATTGGACGAGCCCAGCCCACGTCTTGCCGCCGCACTTCGATGTGTCGTTGCACTGGGCCTGCGGGATCGCGGCGCCGTAGCGGGCCCCCTCTCGGGCCGCGTGGACCAGGTCGAGCTTGTGGTTGTAGACGGTGCCGCCGGTCACCATGCCCATGACCAGCATCAAGAACAGCGGGATGACGATGACCAGCTCGACCATCGCGGCACCGCGCTCTCGCGCGCGCGAGTGGCCCGCGCCCTGGTCGCGATGGTTTAGCCGACCCTGCAGGGCGCCCCCGGCCTCAGCGCCGGAGGGGCGCGCCCCTCCACTTCCCACGCTTGTTCTTCGGCAGCAGCGGCCCGAGGCTTGAAGGAGCGGAGGAGGACGGCGTGGTGGAATGGGCCGGTGCCCTGGTGCGGGTCGTGCGACCGCTTCCTCTCGCCGTCGAGCGTGCGGGCCGACGGCGTGTGTCCGGGCTGTGGGCGGCCCGTCGACCCCGGGCGGGCTCACGGCGGCGAGGACGACGAGGACCTCCCGCCGATTCCCTGGCACCTCAAGCTGCTGCTCGGTGCGATCGCGCTGTACCTCGGGTACCGCGCCTTCCAGGGCGTCGAGTGGCTCGTCCACGCCCTGTGAGCGGTCGGTAGCATCGGCTGCGCCGGCACGCGCGCCGTGCCGACGGGCTGTGGCGCAGCTTGGTTAGCGCGTTGGTCTGGGGGACCAAAGGTCCCGGGTTCGAATCCCGGCAGCCCGACTCACGAAGGTGCCGGCCAAGCGCCGGGCTGCTATCGGGACTCGTCGGCCGCCCGTGCCGGGAGGAGCTCGGAGAGCCGGCGCTCGATCACCGCTTCGTCGTGGCGCGTCGCCCGCATGCGCTCGGGATCGCCGGCTCGCCACGCTGCTTCTCGCACGTAGTGGGCGTATCGGAGGCGGCGGAGCAGGCGGTGGGCCTCTTCGAGCTTCGACGCCGTCAGGTCGATCACGACAGCGACGGTAGCGAGCCGGCTCTCGAAGGGCGTGGATGGGGAGGCCGCGGTCGTCCTTTCCCAGCACCGAGGCTGAGGCTCGCTCGCGGTGAAATCGCGCGCTGGGGTTGTGCAAAAGCGCAGAAGGTGGCTACGTTGCGGGCCGGGAGGGCTTTCCCACAGGAAGTGCACATGTCAATCCACAAGCAGGAGTTCCCGCTCAGCGGCCTCCACGGCGTGTCGCAGGGGTACGTCACGGTCAGCCGCTGCCGCCGATGCGGGATCGTCATCGGCATGGGAGACCGCTGTGAGTTCTGCGTCGCGCATCACGGCGGCGAGCACGTCGATGAACCCGGTGACTACGTCGGTCGGCACCACACCGAGTGGGTGACGACCGTCGACGAGCTGCTCATCCAGGGGGACGACGACGACGCGGAGTTCCTCCTGTGGAAACTGGTCGACGCGGCCGAGGCCGAGGCGCAGGTCGCGCGCGTCCCGCCCTTCGAGCGGCACTTCACCCGGCTCGCGCAGCTGGCGCGCCGGCGTGGCGACGAGCGGCTCGCCAAGCGGGTTCGCGAACGCTACGAGGCTTGCGTCAGGCTGACCCAGGGACCGACCGAGGCCACCGCGAGCTGATCGTTCACACCGGCGTGAGCGCGATGCGCCGGGTCGCGGGCTCCGCCGCTCGCACCTCCACCTCGATGTCCGCCCGGAGCTCGTAGTCGCCGCCCTCGACCGATGCGATGACCGGCGGATCCGCGAGCTGCACGGTCGCGTGCTCGTCGTGCACATCGACGACGGTGCCGCGTATCCGCGCGCCCAGAAAACGGCGGAGGACGATCGCCTCGACCAGGTCGATGACGGTTCGCTCGACCGCTGCCGCGTGTCGGTCCGCGGCTTCCATCACCTCGGGGAGCGCGTGCAGCCCGTCGACCGCCCAGCCGGGTGGCTCACCGCCGGCGGACCTCGCGACGACGATCTCGTTCGCGTAGCGGTCGGCCAGTCGGCGGAGCGGCGCGGTCACGTGCGCGTAGACGGCCGCGAGCGCGGCGTGGACCGGTGGCGGTCCCGGCTGGGCGCCGACGAGCGCGTAGCCGGCGCCCCGCAGCGTGCGGATGGCCTGCGTCAGGAACGCGGCGTGCTCGGGCGTGCTCGGATCGATGCTGCGAACGACGTCCGGGTACGACATCGTCTCGGGCCAGCGGATACCGAGCGCGTGCGCGATCCGCCGGAGCCGCCCGAGGGCCCACTCGTCGGGCGGAGGGAGGACGCGAAGGATGCCGGCGCCTGCCTCGACCATCAGCCGAGCGGCCGCCATCCCGGTCAGCAGGGAGATCTGCGCGTTCCAGTCCTCGACGCGCAACGGCGTCTCGTACGTGAGCCGGTAGCCCCCGGGCGCCGGCATGACCTCTTGCGTGGGAACCCGGAAGCTCACGCCGCCGCGCTCCTGCTCCCGCTGCTCCCGCAGCAGCCCGACCTCCTTGAGCAGGGTGAACGACTCGGTTGCGTGGCCACGGTCGAGCTCACGTTGCACGTCCCCGTAGGCCAGCGCGTGCCGGCTCCGTACGACCGCTCGTGCCACTCCCGCCTCGGTGACCTCTCCCTGCCCGTCGAGATCCATCGTCCACAGCAGCGCCGGGCGCTCCCGGCCCGGAAGCAGGCTCGCAGCACCTTCGCCGAGCACGTTCGGGTAGAGGGGCGCGCGGCCGTCGGGCAGGTACAGCGTCACCCCGCGCTCGTGTGCGGCGCGATCGAGCTCATCGTCCGCCGCGACGAACGCCGCCACGTCGGCGATGGCGTAGTGGACCCGATATCCATGTGCGCGACGACTGACGAGGACCGCTTGGTCGAGGTCGCGGCTGCGTGGGGGATCGATCGTCACCAGCGCGAGATCACGTGCGTCGGTCCTCGGCGGACCGGCGCGAACGCGTCGGCGTGCCGCAGCCCTTGCCGCGCTGACCACGGGCCCGGTGAACTCCGAGGGGACCTCGAGCTGCTCGCGGATGTGCCGGAGCCCGTCGCGCACGTCGCGGGCCGGCGCGACGACTCGAACGAGAACGCGCGGCACGGCGGGCGAACGTAGCCGGAGCGGTCAGCGACGCCGGAGCGGCAGCTGGCGGGGTGGACGAGGCCGCTGCGACGGAGCGAGCTCGGTGAGCGCGGCCATGACCGCATCCACGCCGTCGACGACGCGGACGAGACGTTCCCAGCCGCCGGCTCTGGCCTGATCACGCACGGCCTGCACGACCGCGGGCTGTCGCCGCTCGTAGTGCTCGGCGCCCAGGAACACCATCGGGCTGCGGACGCCGTACATCGTGTAGCCGTTCTGCGCGGCGTCCGTGAAGATCTCCTGGGCCGTCCCGACCCCACCTGGCGCGTAGACCACACCGCCCAGGGCGATCGCCAAGAGGCCGTTCTCGCGGATGCTGTTCTGGAAGTACTTCGCGATGTGCGTGCAGAACTGGTTGAGCGGCTCGTCGACGTAGAGCCACGTCGGCACGCCGAGGCTCGTCGTGCCGTCCGGCCAGCGCCTCCGTACCTCGAGCGCGGTGTCGAGGAACGGCGCGGGTGCCGCGTCGTATGCAGGCGCGTGCTCCAAGAGCGCGATCGCGGCGTCGAGGCCTTCGTCGGCCGCGGACGCGAGCCACGCGCCGAGGTTCGCAGCCTCCATGAGACCCGGCCCACCGCCCGTCGCTACGACATAGCCGGCGCGCGTCAGCGCCCGCCCCAGTGTCGCCACGAGTCGGTACTCGTGAGCGTCGCGCGGCACGGCGTGGCTCCCCATGACGCCGACGACGGGCCCGGGCGCGTCGTCGAGGAATCGCGTCAGCGCCGCGTCGATCGTCGCGTCGTGGATGCCGCGCGCCAGCGTCTCGGCGGGCACTTGCGGCTCCTGCGCGTGGGCTCCGATGCGTGCATCCAGCGTCGTCTCGGGCCGGCCGGGCACGTAGCCGGCCATCAGCTCGTCGTGCGAGTAGAGCGCGGCTCGGTAAGGCTGGAAGCCGATGTGGTCGAGCGGACCGAGCACGACCGCACCGCTCGCACGAAGTGCCTGTTCGGCGCCTGCCGGCAGGTCGCAGCCGAGGAACGCTGCCCCCGCGGCTCGGGCGCGACCCCAGTCGAGGTCCAGCTGCTGCAGGTCCAGCCCGACGACGAGCGCCGACTGCAGATCCGGGAAGCGCTCGACGAGCTCGGCCGACAAGCCGACGACCGGGTTGCGAGGCCGCGCCACGCTTCGGATTCTTGTCGGCGCGACGCCCGCAAGCCGTAGCCTGGCAGCTCATGCCGGTCCCGCGCTTTCGCGCGCCGCGTGCTGCCGTTGCGTCACCGCACTATCTGGCATCGGCCGCGGGTCTCGCGTCGCTCGCGCGAGGTGGGAACGCGATCGACGCCGCGGTCGCCGCCAGCCTCACGCTCGGCGTCGTCACGCCGTACTTCTGTGGCTTCGGCGGCGACCTGCTCGCGATCGTCTGGGACGGGGAGCTGCACGGCTATCTGGGCTCGGGTCGCTCGCCGGCCGGCGTGACACTGGACGCGGTCCGCGACCGCGCGGGCGGTGACCGCATGCCGGTGTTCGGCGGCGACACGGTCACCGTGCCGGGCGCGGTGCGCGGGTGGTTCGACCTGCTTGCTCGGTGGGGAACCCGGTCGTTCGGCGAGCTCGCTGCGGACGCGCTGGCCTACGCGCGCGATGGCTTCGAGGTCACCGTGGGCGGTGGGATCGCGTTCGACCAGGCGCGCCTGATGTACGAGCAGTTCGACGACTGGAAGGCGGTGTACGGCGACGCCCGAGTCGGGAGCGTGCTCCGCCAGCCGGCGCTCGCGCGGCTCATCGAGCTGCTCGCCACGGACGGACCGGATGCCTACTACCGCGGCCGGGTCGCGGACGCGATCGCGGCTGCGGTCCAGCGCGCGGGCGGGGCCATGACCCGCGACGACATGGCCGCGTACACCGCCGAGTGGGCGGCGCCGCTGCGGGCACGGTACCGGGGGAGCGAGATCGCGGAGCTGCCGCCTCCGACACAGGGAGTGACGGCGCTCGAGGCGCTTCGCATCCTCGACGGCTCGGATCTGCCGGCCGAGCCGGTCGGGCGGCAGCACGTCCTGATCGAGGCGGTGAAGCAGGCCCTCGCCGATCGCGATCAGTACGTGACCGACCCCGCGTACATGCCGTTCCTCGCGCACGATCTACTCGCCGACGAGTGGGTGGATGCGCGCCGAGCTGCGATTCGCTTCGACGCATCCTCGACGCCGCGCCCCGGCGTCTTGCAGCCGGGCGGCACCGCGTACATGTGCGCAGCGGATGGGGACGGCTTGCTCGTAAGCCTCATCCAGTCGAACTTCGTCCACTGCGGGTCGGGTGTGCACGTGCCCGAGTGGGGGATCAACCTCAACAACCGCGGCTTCTCGTTCTCACTCGAGCCCGGCCGAGCGAATGTGCTCGCGCCGCACAAGCGGCCGATGCACACGCTGATCCCCGCAATGGTGCTGCGTGATGGTGCGCCGTGGCTCGTCTTCGGCAGCATGGGTGGCGATGCGCAGGCCGGCGTGCATCTACAGGTCCTCCCGCGGATCATCGACGACGGCGATGATCCGGCCAACGCGATCGCCGCGCCGCGCTGGCGTGTCGACCCGGGTACGTGGCGGGTGCACGCAGAGAAGCGGTTCGGCGCGGCGATCGTCGACGGGCTCCGCGCGCTCGGGCACGACGTCGACCGCGCGCCGGCGTACGACTCGCAGATGGGCCACGCCCACGCGATCCTGCGCACCGGGGGTGGGTACGGTGTCACCTCCGACCCGCGATCCGAGGGCGCCGCGCTCGGCCTGTGAGCCGGTACATGCGATTCGACCGGTACCATCCGTTCTGTGCCCGACGTGAAGACGGTCGACGATGTGCGCGAAGCGCTCGCAGCGCACGACTACCTGGCCGACGACGGCCTCGCGACCGCGGTGTTCCTCGCGCTCCGGCTCGAGCGCCCACTGCTCCTCGAGGGCGAGGCGGGCGTCGGCAAGACCGAGGTCGCGAAGGTCCTCGCGCGCTGGACCGGCGGTGAGCTCGTCCGCCTCCAGTGCTACGAGGGCATCGACGCGGGGCAGGCCGTCTACGAATGGGACTACTCGCGTCAGCTGCTGCACCTCCGGGCGGTCGAGGCGGGCGGGGGCCCGGTCGACGAGGACGAGCTGTACTCGGAGCGCTTCCTCGTCCGGCGCCCGTTGCTGCGCGCCATCGCCCACGAGTCGGCGACCCCGCCGGTCCTGCTCGTGGACGAGGTCGACCGGGCCGACGACGAGTTCGAGGCGTTCCTGCTCGAGATCCTCTCCGACTACGCGATCACCGTGCCGGAGCTCGGGCCGTTCCGAGCGTCGACGCCCCCGGTGGTCGTCGTCACGTCGAACCGCACCCGCGACGTGCACGACGCGCTGAAACGCCGGTGCCTCTACCACTGGATCGGCCATCCCGACTTCGAGCGTGAGCTGGCGATCCTCCGCGTCCGCGCGCCGGAGGTGCGCGAGGAGCTCGCGCGCCAGGTCGCGGCGGCGGTCGAGGCTCTGCGCGAGCTCGATCTCTACAAGCCGCCTGGTGTCGCGGAGACGATCGACTGGGCCGAGGCCGTGGCCGCGCTGGGCGCGGCGGAGCTCGACGCGGCCACGGTCGACGTCACACTCGGAACCGTGCTCAAGTATCGGGAAGACCAAGAGCGCGCGCGTGCACACGGCCTCGACGGTCTGTTGCGCCGTGACGCTGCCGCCCGTGACTGAGCGGGCTGTCGCGTCAGCGGATCGCATTGCGGTCGCGTTCGCTCGCGTGCTCCGCGGGGCTGGTCTCGAAGTGCCGGTCGGGTCGACGATCTCGTTCGCCGAGGCGCTTGCGGCAGTCGGGCTCGACGACCGCTCGGCGGTGTACTGGGCCGGGCACGCGACGCTGGTCCGCCGGCCCGAGGACGTCGAGACCTATGACCGCGCGTTCGGTGCGTTCTGGCTCGGCACACACCACCTCGACGGCGAGACCACACCCGAGCCCGCGATCGTGACCGTCGGCATCGACGACGAGCTGCCCAGTGGCCCCGACGACGTGGTTGCGGGCGATCGCGAGCCGCCGGACCTGCGCGTGCGATGGAGCCCGGCCGAGGTGCTGCGGCACCGCGACTTCGCCGAGTACTCCGCGTCCGAGCTGGCGGAGGCGCGCCGGCTCATGGCCGACGTGCGCCTGGCCGGGGCGCTCCGCCGTTCCCGTCGTCATCGGCCGGTTCGGCGCAGTCGCGGGCGTCCCGATCTCCGACGCACGGTTCGGCGATCGTTGCGCGCCGGTGGCGAGCCGATCGCGCGGGCCTTCACCGCGCCGTCACGGCGGCCGCGGCGCGTGGTGATCATCTGCGACGTCAGCGGCTCGATGGAGCCGTACGCGCGCGCCCTGCTCCGTTTCGTCCAGGCTGCGGTTGCCGGGCGCGGTCGTGTCGAGGCATTCGCGCTGGGCACCCGTATCACGCGCATCACGCGGGAGCTCTCGTCGCGCGACCCGGATGCGGCGCTCGCAGCCGCGGCTCGACGCGTCGTCGACTGGTCGGGTGGCACACGCCTCGGTGCCGGGCTTCGCGTCTTCAACGACCGCTGGGGCACTCGCGGCCTTGCTCGGGGTGCGATCGTGGTGATCGTGTCGGACGGCTGGGATCGCGGCGATCCTCAGCTGCTCGCGCAGGAGATGGGCCGGCTCCATCGCGTCACGCACCGGGTCGTGTGGGTGAATCCGCTCAAGGCGACCGCGGAGTACGCGCCGGTCGCGCGCGGAATGGCCGCGGCGCTGCCGCACGTCGACGACTTCGTGGAGGGCCACTCGCTTGCCGCACTGGAGGAGCTCGCACTGGTAATCGCGGGAGAACCGTCCCGTGCGTGAGCTCCTCGACGACATCGAGCGGTGGCGCGCTACCGGCCGCCGGGTCGCGGTCGCTCGTGTCGTCGGCCTCGACGGTTCCGGCCCGCGCGACCCGGGTGCCGCGATGGCCGTGAGCGACACCGGTGAGGTAGCCGGCTCCGTGTCGGGCGGGTGCGTCGAGGGCGCCGTGGTCACCGAGGCGCTCGCCGTGCTCGCCGGCAAGCACGACCGAGGCGTCGTCTCCTTCGGGTACTCCGACGACGAGGCGTTCGCGGTGGGGCTCACGTGCGGTGGGACGATCCACGTCTTCGTGGAGCCGCTCGACTGGTGAACGAGCACGCCCCGCCGACGCCGATCTTCGACACCCTTCGCGACGCGCTCCGAGCCGAGGAGCCCGTCGTGCTCGCGACGGTCACGGAAGGACCCGGCGTTGGCTCCAAGCTCCTCGTCCGGCCGGGAGCCCCGGCGACGGGTAGCCTCGGCGACGCCGACCTCGACCGTGTCGTTGCCCGCGATGCGCTCGGTGAGCTCGAAGCCGGGCTGACAGTCACCCGGCACTACGGAGCACACGGCGAGGCCCGGGAGCAGGTGGTGACGGTGTTCGTCGAGTCGTTCGCGCCGTTGCCGCGGATGGTCATCTTCGGCGCGGTCGACTTCACGGCCGCACTGGCTCGCGCCGGCAAGCTCCTCGGCTATCGCGTGACCGTCTGCGACGCGCGCGAGGTGTTCGCCACGGCGCGGCGGTTCCCGATGGCCGACGAGGTCGTGTGTGACTGGCCTGACCGCTACCTCGCCGAGATCGGAGCGTCGCTCGGACCTCGCGACGCGATCTGCGTGCTGACGCACGACGCCAAGTTCGACGTTCCCGCGATCGCTGCCGCGCTCCGGACACGGGTCGGCTATCTCGGCGCGATGGGGAGTCGGCGTACGCATGCGAAGCGGCTCGAGCGGCTACGCGAGGCGGGAGTGGGCGACGACGACCTCGCGCGGCTCATGGCGCCGATCGGGCTCGACATCGGCGCGCGTACACCCGAGGAGACCGCGATCTCGATCTGCGCGGAGATCATCGCCGCACGAACCGGGCGCGACGCGCCGTCACTGCGTGACGGTCAGGGGCCCATCCACCGCTAGGAACCGGGGCGCAGAGCCTCGCGTACGCTGGGCCGGTGGCCAGTCGCAAGGTGCTGACGATCCCCAACGTGATCTCGATACTGCGGCTCGCCTGCATTCCGGTGTTCCTGTGGCTGCTCTTCGGGGTCGACGAGCCCCTCGCCGCCGCCGCGCTCCTCGCCGTGCTCGGCGTGACCGACTGGGTCGACGGCTGGATCGCACGGCACTTCGACCAGGGCAGCGACCTCGGCAAGGTGCTCGACCCGACCGCCGATCGCGTGCTGCTGCTCACCGCGACGGTGGCGTTGCTCGTCGACGGGATCGTGCCCGCATGGGCGGGTGTGGTCGTCCTCCTGCGTGAGGTGGCGATCAGCATCGCAGTGCTGGCGCTGGCCGCGGCGGGCGCGCGTCGCATCGACGTGCAGTGGGTGGGGAAAGCGGGGACCCTGGCCCTGATGTTCGCCCTTCCCGGCTTCCTGCTGGTCGACTCGGTCGCCCCCGGCACCGGGCGCGACCTCCTCGAGGTCCTCACGTGGGGCTTCACGATCGGGGGACTTGCGCTCAGCTACTACGCCGCGATCCAGTACGTGCCGCTGGCGCGCGCCGCGCTCCACGACGGGCGCAGCCCACGCGCCCCTGAGGAGGCCACGGCATGAAGACCCACCGGTATCCCGCCGCCGAGGGAGCGCGACCATGAAGGCCGTCATCCTGGCCGGGGGAGAGGGCACCCGGCTGCGGCCGCTGACGAGCAACCAGCCGAAGCCGATGATGCCGCTCGTCAACCGGCCGATGATGGAGCACATCGTCACGCTGCTCGCGCAGCACGGCTTCGACGACGTCGTCGTCACCGTGGCGTATCTCGCGAACCAGATCCGGAACTACTTCGGCGACGGGTCCGACTTCGGGGTTCGCATGCGGTATGCCACCGACGAGTCGCCGCTCGGCACCGCCGGGTCGGTGCGCAACGCGTCCGCGGAGCTCGAGGACACCTTCCTCGTGATCTCCGGCGACGTGCTCACCGACATCGACCTCAGTGCGCTCGTGAAGGCGCATCGCGACAGCAATGCAGCGGCGTCGATCGCGCTCAAGCGGGTCGACGACCCGCTGGAGTTCGGCATCGTCATCACCCGGCCCGACGGGTCGATCGAGCGCTTCCTCGAGAAGCCGACCTGGGGCCAGGTGTTCTCCGACACGATCAACACCGGCATCTACGTGCTCGAGCCGTCGATCTTCGATCTGATCCCCGAGGGCGAGGTGGTCGACTTCGCCGCCGACGTCTTCCCCGCCGCGCTCGAACGGGGGCTGACGCTTCACGGGCACGTGGCCGACGGCTACTGGGAGGACGTCGGTACGACCGAAGCCTACATGCGCGCACACGCGGACGTGCTCGACGGACGGGTGCGGATCGACATCGGCGGGTTCCAGCTCGGCGACAGCGTGTGGCTCGGCGAAGGCGCCGAGGTCGACCCGGCCGCGCACATCGAGGGACCGGTCGTGATCGGCGACAACAGCCGGATCGAAGCAGGCGCTCGCGTCTCCCAGTACACCGTGCTCGGCACCGACGTGGTCGTGAAGGCCGACGCGTTCCTCGAGCGGGCCATCTGCCACGACCACGTCTACGTGGGCCGGAGCGCCCGCGTGCGGGGAGCGACACTCGGACGGTCGAGCGACGTGCGGGCTCACGCGAGACTCGAGGAAGGCGTGGTGGTCGGCGACGAGTGCTTCGTGGGTGAGCACGCCACCGTCAACGCCGGCGTCAAGATCTATCCGCAGAAGACCGTCGAGCCCGATGCCGTCGTGAACTCGTCGATCGTGTGGGAGAGCCGGGGGGCGCGCACGTTGTTCGGCGGGCGCGGCATCCGTGGCCTCGCCAACGTCGACGTGACCGGCGAGCTGGCGGTGCGCGTCGCGATGGCGTACGGCACCGCGTTGAAGCGAGGGTCAACGGTGACGACCAGCCGTGACACGAGCCGGGTCGCGCGGGCGCTCAAGCGCGCCGTCATCGGCGGGCTCAACCTCGCCGGCGCGAGCGTCGAGGACGTCGAGCTCGCGACCGTGCCGCTCACCCGGTTCCAGGTGCGCAACGGCCAATCGCGCGGTGGCATCACCGTGCGCCTCGTACCCGGCGATCCCGACAGCGTCGAGCTGCGCTTCTTCGATGCGGACGGGCGGGACATCGACGGAGGGATGCAGCGCCGGATCGAGCGGCTGCTCTACCGGGAGGACTACCGGCGCGCGTTCGCGGGGGACATCGGCGACATCGTGTTCCCGCCACGTTCGATCGAGTTCTACACCGCGGCGCTCGAGGACTGCGTCGACGGCGCGCGGCTGCGCGAACGGGCGTTCAAGGTCGTGCTCGACTACTCGTTCGGCGCGGCGTCGATCGTCATGCCGAGCGTGCTGGCCAAGCTCGGTGCCGAGGTACTGGCCGTGAACCCGTACGCGAGCACGGCGGCGGTCACGACCGCGGACCCGGCGGCACAGGTCGCGCGCCTCGGCGAGCTCGTCCGCACCTCGGGGAGCCAGCTCGGATGCGTGCTGGCTCCCGACGGCGAGACGGCCATATGGATCGACGACGAGGGGCACGAGCTGTCGCGCACCGAGAGCCTGCTCGCCCTCATCAGCCTGGTCGCCGAGACCCACGAGGGCGCCCGCATCGCGGTCCCGGTGTCGGTGACGCACGAAGCGGAGCACATCGCGGCCGAGCACGGCGCGTCCATCGTGTGGACCAAGCGCTCGGATGCGCAGCTCATGGAGGTCGCGTCCTCGGGCCGCGTCGACTTCGCCGTGTCCCCCGACGGCGGCTTCATCTGGCCCGACTTCCTGCCCGCCTACGACGCGATGGCGACGCTGGCACGACTGCTCGACCTGCTCGCACACACCGACCGGTCGCTCTCCTCGATCGTCCGGAGCCTCCCGCCGGTGCACCTCGCGCACGAGACCGTTCCCACACCCTGGGAGCGCAAGGGCGCGGTGATGCGCGAGCTCGTCGAACGGCCGGTCGAGTACGAGCTCGTGCTCGTCGACGGCGTCAAGGTGCTGCGTCCGGAGGGCTGGGCCCTGGTGCTGCCCGATCCCGAGGACCCGGTCACGCATGTCTGGGCCGAAGCCGGCAACGACCAGGAGGCGCGCCGCCTCGCGCAGGAGTACGCGCGCCTGATCCGCCAGATCGTGCGATAACTGATCGCTAGCCTCCGGCTTTCCGCTCTTGGCGCCTTCGGCGCCGCGCCGCTGGGCCCCGGCTACCTGCGGCGCAGGATACCTACGCCGCGGTCGGTAGCCTCCGGCTTTCCGCTCTTGGCGCCTTCGGCGCCGGGCCGCTGGGCCCCGGCTACCTGCGGCGCAGGATACCTGCGCCGCGGTCGGTAGCCTCCGGCCATGCAGACTCCCGACCAGCTGCGGTACAGCAAGGAGCACGAGTGGGTCGCAGTCGACGGCAACCGCGCGCGTGTCGGGATCACCGACTACGCACAGGACGCGCTCGGCGACGTCGTCTACGTGCAGCTCCCCGAAGTCGGCGCGACCGTTGCCGCGATGGCGCCCTGCGCCGAGGTCGAGTCGACGAAGTCGGTCTCCGACATCTACGCGCCGCTCTCGGGCACCATCGTCGAAGCCAACGCGGCGCTCGGCGATGCGCCCGAGACCGTGAACGAGGATCCGTACGGCGCCGGTTGGATCTTCGTCGTCGAGATGTCCGACGCATCGGAGCTGGAAGCCTTGATGGACGCGGCCGGGTATCGGGCACTCGTCGAGGCCGAGTGACCGCTCACCCGGGTGTGGACGCCCCACGATGATCGAGTGGGATCTCATCGACCACGTCGACACGTCATTGTCCGCGACCGACCAGATGCGCGCCGATGTCGAGCTGATGGAAGGCGTGGACGCCGGTGCAGCACCCGCCCTCCGTCTCTACACGTGGGCGCGGCCGGCGCTGTCGCTGGGACGATTTCAACCGGAGTCCGACGTGGACCGCGCTGCGTGCCGTGCGCGGCGCGTGGAGGTCGTCCGCCGGCCCACCGGTGGCCGAGCGCTGTTGCACGGAGGGGATCTCACGTACGCGGTCGCCGTGCGGCGGCCGTCCGGGCCCGAGGGATCCGTCGACGCCGTCTATCGCTTCCTTGCCCGGGGATTGATTGCCGGGCTGGCGCAGATCGGCGTGACGGCCGAAGTCGCTCGGCATGCCGGCGGGGCCGGGCCGGTGTGCTTCGCCGGGCAGGAGGGTGCCGACCTGCGGGTCGGCAGGCGGAAGCTGTGCGGGTCGGCGCAGGTGCACCGAGGGCGAGCGGTGCTCCAGCACGGCTCGATCCTGCTCCGTCGGCTGTCGTTCGACGAGACTGATCTGCTCGCCGGCGACCACGACCGGGTGCAGCTCCGACTCGTCACGGCCACCCTCGCGGAGCTCGGCGCCCCGTCGGTCCCGCGTGCAGTCGCGGACGCGGTGGTCGCCGGCTTCGAAGCCGCCCTCGACGTCCGATTCACGTCGAGGGCCATGGCTACTGCGCCCATGGTGGGTCGACCTCGCGTCGAGACTCCAGAGGTACCCTCCACGTCATGCGCTGCCCGCGCTGCGGCCACGAGAACGAGCGCGGCGCCAACTACTGCTCGTCGTGCGGCGCCCTGCTGAGTGACGAGGACGAGACGACCCTCTCCCTCGGAGCACTCGAAGATCGCCAGGAGATCGAGCAGGAGCTCGGCGCCCGCCTCGCCGAGCTGCCCGAGGGGATGGGCATGCTCGTCGTCCGGCGCGGCCCCAACGCGGGCAGCACCTTCGTCCTCGAGAACGACGTCACGACGCTGGGACGCCATCCGGATTCCGACATCTTCCTCGACGACGTCACCGTGTCGCGCCGCCACGCCCTCGTGAAGCGCGGACCGGAGGGGTACGAGGTGCGGGACGTCGGCTCGCTCAACGGCACGTACGTCGATCACGAACGCATCGAGAGCGCGCCGCTGACCGACCTCGTCGAGCTCCAGATCGGCCGCTTCGTCCTCACCTTCGTGCTCGGTGGCCGCTCGGAGGCGTCTCCGTGACGGCCGAAGCGGGGGATCGCGCCCACCTCTCGATCGGCGAGGTCCTGGCCAACCTCCGGGACGAGTTTCCCGACGTCACGATCTCGAAGATCCGCTTCCTCGAGAGCCAGGGGCTCATCGATCCGGAGCGCACGCCGTCGGGCTACCGCAAGTTCTACGCCGAGGACCTCGATCGGCTGCGCTGGATCCTCTACCAACAGCGCGAGCACTTCTTGCCGCTCCGCATCATCAAGGACCGACTCGACCGCTACGGCCCGACGGGCGCGCCCACGCTCGACTCGTCCAACGGCGATGTGCCTGCTCCCGCTCGTGCACCGGCAGCTCCGGCGATCATTCGGCGCTCGCAACCGACACGTCCCGCCTCGGTCGATGCGCCCACCCTTCCGCTCGACGACGTCGACCGCGCCGACGATGCCGGCGACGACCAGCTGGGCGAGCTCGAACGCGACGACGCCGAACCGGTCGCGAACGAGCTCACGCGCGCCGAGCTCCTGAGCGCGGCGGGTATCACGGACGCCCAGCTCGACGAGCTCGAGTCGTTCGCACTCGTCGTTCCGATGGCCGGCGACGGCGAGCGTGCGCTCTACGACGAGGACGCTCTTGCTGTCGCGTGCTTGGCTGCGGGTTTCTACGAGCGCGGCATCGAGGCTCGCCACCTGAAGATGTACCAGCACTTCGCGGATCGCGAAGCCGACCTGTTCGCGCAGGTGCTGCTCCAGTTCGTCCGTCAGCGCAACCCTTCGGCGCGTGCCCGGCTCCAGGCGGAGCTCGAGGAGCTCGCTCGCCTCGGTCGACAGCTGCGGACGGCGATGCTGCGCGCGTCGCTGCGGCAATCGCTCACCGAGTGACCGACGCGCCGGCACCGCGCGTGCTGCTGGACGAAGCCGCGCTCCGGCACCACGTGACGCGGCTCGCCGGTGAGATCACCGCCGACCACCCCGACGGGGTCGTCCTCGTCGGCGTGCTGAAGGGATCGCTGGTGTTCCTCGCCGATCTCGCCCGCGCGGTGACCGCCGTGCCCGTTGCGATCGACTTCTTCGCGATCTCGCGGTACGCGCCCGATTCGGGGCGCGTACGGATCCTGAAGGACCTCGACCTCGATGTCGCCGGCCACGACGTCGTGGTGGTCGAAGACCTCGTCGACACCGGCCTCACCGTGTCGTACCTGCTTCGTCACATCGCCGAGCGCGCGCCGAGCCGCGTCGACGTCTGCACGCTGCTCGATCGCGCGGAGCGACGCATCGTGCCGTTGCCGCTGCGTTACGTCGGCGAAGAGCTCCCGGGCGACACGTTCGTGCTCGGGTACGGCCTCCACCACGGAGAGCGGTACCGAAACCTGCCCGTCGTCTTCGAGGCCGATCGACGCATCGTGACGGAGCACCCGGACGCGTATCTGGCCCTGTACGGCCCGGACCGACGGGAACGCATGGGCGAAGCGGTGCTGGGGGCCGATGGTAGGGTGACCGGGAGTTCGGAGGCTGCGCCGTGATCCAGATGTCGCTGGTGGGAGTCCGCGTCGAAGTTCCCACGAACCAGCCCATCGTGCTCCTGCGGGAGGAGGACGGGCAGCGGTACCTGCCGATCTTCATCGGGCCGCCCGAGGCCACTGCGATCGTGTACGCCCTCCAGGGCATGGAGACTCCGCGCCCGATGACCCACGACCTGTTCAAGACGGTCATGGACGAGTTCGCCATGCGGCTCCAGCGGGTGATCATCACCGAGCTCCACGACGGCACCTTCTACGCCGAGATCGAGCTCGACCGTGAGGGCACCGTCCGCCGCATCTCGTCCCGGCCCTCCGACGCCCTCGCCCTGGCCGCTCGCTACCCGGAGCCGGTGCCGATCTACGCCGCCGAGGCGGTGCTGGACGAGGCCGGCGTCCTCTTCGACCAGGACGAGGACGAGGCCCAGATCGAGGAGTTCCGGGAGTTCCTCGAGCAGGTGCGCCCCGAGGACTTCGCCTCCGAGGAGGGCGGTTCCTGACCCGGCGCCTCGTTGACGCGACGTCTGGCAGCCGGTACCGTCACACCAGCGTAACTACGGCATTGTGACTCGCGCCTGGGCGGAGCGCGGTCGTGTGGTGCCCGGCCGACCAGCGGCTCGGGCAGGAAGGCGAGGGGTCCGATGGCTCGAGGCGCGAAGCAGGGTCCTCGAAAGATGCCGACCACGCGCGCGATCCAGCCCACGCTCGGCGAGGCGGGCACGGCCGTCGAGGAGGGATTCGGCGGCCCGCAGGTCTGCACGATCGTCGGGATCACCTACCGGCAGCTCGACTACTGGGCGCGAACCGGGCTCGTCCGCCCGTCGCTCGCGGACGCGGCAGGGAGTGGCACGCAGCGGCGGTACTCCTATCGTGACCTCGTCCGGCTCAAGGTCATCAAGAGCCTCCTCGACGCCGGCGTGAAGCTGCAGAGTGCGCGGACTGCGATCGAGTATCTCAAGGAAGACGGTGGCGACAGCTGGGAGACCGCGCGGCTGGTGCTCAACGGCCCCGACTCGGTGCTCGTGCGCAGCGACGGCGAGCTGATCGACGTCGTGCGGCGTGGCCAGACGGTGCTGAACCTCGTCCCGCTCGCACACGTCGTGGGGGAGGTGGAGGCGCGCATCCACGAGCTGTATCCGGAGTCGGAGCGTCGGACGAGCGCGTCCACCCGGCGGGCGGCCGAGGGAGGCTGAGCGACTGTGCCGGGCGGGCGCGGCCAACGCGTCGACGTCGACGAGCCGCTCCCGCACGAACAGGTTCGCTTCGCCCACAACTCAGAGCGACAGTTCGCGAAGTTGCTCGACTTCTACGGAATCGCGTGGGACTACGAGCCGCGCACGTTTCCGCTCGACAGCGATCGCGCCGGCAACACCGTGCAGGCGTTCACGCCCGACTTCTACTTGCCCGCCTACGACCTGTACATCGAGATCACCACGCTCAACCAGAAGCTGGTGACGAAGAAGAACCGCAAGGCGCGCCAGCTGCGCGAGCTGTACCCGGATGTCGAGATCAAGGTGCTGTACCAACGTGACTACCTCCACCTGCTCGTGAAGTACGGCTTGGAGGCGCCGGAGCAGCTCGACGACGCGACCGCTGGGAGCGCGCCGGCACCGCTCGATCTCTCGGGTGCTCGCGGGCGGGCGCGAGGGGATTCCGAGGCCGAGACCGCCTGAGTGGCCGACTCGCTGCGGCACAGCCCACTCGACGCCGAGCACCGCGCCCTCGGCGCGCGCATGGTCCCGTTCGGCGGTTGGGAGATGCCCATCCAGTACACCGGAGTGCTGGAGGAGCACCGTGCCTGCCGCGAGCGCGCGGTCGTGTTCGACGTCTCGCATCTCGGTTCGGTACGCGTCGCGGGGCCGGGCGCCTTCGCGATGCTCCAGTGGGCGCTGACCAACGATCTCTCGCGGATCGCGCCCGGGCGGGCCCAGTACACGCACCTGCTCGATCCGGCCGACGCGCACGTCGTCGACGACATCATCGTGTGGTGGGTGGACGGCGAGGAATTCCTCGTCATGCCGAACGCGTCGAACACCGACCGGCTCGTTGCCGCGCTCGACGAGTCGTCGACGCAACGGGCGGGTGCGACGTGCACGATCGCCGACGTGACCGCCTCCCGGGCGGTGATCGCGGTACAGGGTCCCGACGCGCGTGAGCGACTGCGAGCGGTGATGCCCGACGCGGCAGCGGTGCCGCGCTTCGCGGTACGCGTGATGGACTACGGCGGCTTACCCGGCTTCGCCGCCGGGACGGGCTACACGGGTGAGGACGGCGTCGAGCTGCACGTTCCGGCCGAGGCTGCTCCGGCGGTGTGGCGTGGCCTCGTCGCGGCCGGTCTCCAGCCGGCAGGCCTCGGCGCGCGTGACACGCTGCGCCTCGAGGCCGGGCTCCCGCTCCACGGCCACGAGCTCGGACCGGGCATCACGCCGCTGCAAGCGGGTCTCGGATGGGTGGTCCGGTTCGACAAGGGCGACTTCCGTGGACGCGACGCGCTGCTGGCGGAGCGCGAGCGGGGAGTGACGCGTCGGCTGCGCGGGCTGGAGGTGGACGGACGGCAGGTGCCGCGCGCCGAGTGCGTCGTATCGATCGCGGGCGCGCGGGTGGGAGAGGTCACGAGCGGCAACTTCTCGCCGATGCTGGGGCGCGGCATCGCGCTCGCGTTCCTGCCACCCGACGTGGCGGACGGCACCGAGGTGACCATCGACGTCCGTGGGCGTTCGGTGCCGGCGCACGTCGCGAAGACGCCGTTCGTGCACCGCGACTCGTAGATCCGTCGTCAGTCGCCGGTCCGGCCGTTCCCACCCTCGGCGTACGGGCGCGCGGGTAGCCTGCGGTGACACGCCGTCGACCCCGGGCGGGAGAGTCACCCGAGACGGGTGACGCCGAAGGAGCAACCACTCCCCGGAATCTCTCAGGCCAACGAACCGCTCGGGCGAGGCCACGCTGGAGAGCAGGCGCGAGCGCCTCACCGAAGGGGAAAGTCGGAGCCCGGCGCTCCGGCGAATCTCTCAGGTACCGCGACAGCGGGGGAGGGGAGGGCCACGCGGGTGGCCCCGGAGAGCTGTCGCGTGAGAGGACACCCCGAGATGACGGCGCAGGGAACCGACGAGCGATTCGCCGATCGCCACATCGGACCCGACGCCGGCGAGCAGGCCGCGATGCTCGCCGAGCTCGGGCTCCGGTCCCTCGACGAGCTCGTCGCCCGCGCGGTACCCGCCACGATCCGAGACGACGAGCTCGCGCTGCCCGAGCCGCGCGACGAGCGGACCGCGCTCACGCGGCTGCACGAGTACGGGGCGCGCAACCAGGTCTTCACCTCGCTGATCGGCATGGGCTACTCGGGCACGATCACGCCGCCGGTGATCCTGCGCAACGTGCTCGAGAACCCGGCCTGGTACACCGCGTACACCCCGTACCAACCGGAGATCTCGCAGGGCCGGCTCGAGGCATTGCTCAACTTCCAGACGATGGTGAGCGACCTCACCGGCATGGACCTCGCGAACGCTTCGCTGCTCGACGAAGGTACGGCGGCCGCGGAGGCGATGACCTTGTGCCATCGCGTGAACGCCCGAGCCGGAACCATGTTCTTCGTCGACGCCGACTCGCACCCGCAGACGATCGAGGTCGTGCGGACGCGCTCAGAGCCGTTGGGGCTCGACGTCGTCGTCGGCGATCCCGAAGTGGACGTGCCGGCCGAAGGCGTGTTCGGGGTACTGGTCCAGCAACCGGGCAGCAGTGGTGCGCTGCACGATCGCGCCGGCCTCGTCGCGCGCCTCCACGAGCAGGGCGCGCTGGTGGCGTTCGCCACCGATCTGCTCGCGCTGACGCTCGTGACCCCGCCCGGAGAGCAGGGTGCCGACGTCGTCGTCGGCTCGTCCCAGCGCTTCGGTGTGCCGCTCGGCTTCGGCGGGCCGCACGCGGCATTCATCGCGACCCGCGAGGCCTCCACCCGCAGCCTCCCGGGCCGCCTGGTCGGGGTCTCGGTCGACGCCGGCGGGCGCCAGGCGCTGCGTCTCGCGCTCCAGACCCGCGAGCAGCACATCAGGCGCGAGCGGGCCACGAGCAACATCTGCACGGCCCAGGTCCTGCTGGCGATCATCGCCGGCCTCTACGCCGTGTACCACGGTCCCGACGGGCTCCGGAAGATCGCCACCCGGGTTCACCGGCTCGCGGCGACCCTCGCCGCCGGTCTCCGCGACGGAGGAGTCCAGGTGGTACACGACGCGTTCTTCGACACGATCACTGCACACGTCCCCGGGCAAGCAGAGGACATCGCGTCGCGCGCACGCACGGCCGGGATCAACATCCGGGTCGTCGACGCCGACACTCTCGGCGTCGCGCTCGACGAGACGACCACGTCGGGTGTCGTCGAAGCCGTCTGGGGCGCATTCGCGGTCCGCGGCGACGTCGCCACGGTCGACGCGTCGACACCCGACGCGATCCCGGACACCCTGCGTCGGAGCAGCGACATCCTCACGCACCCCGTCTTCCGCCGATACCACTCCGAGACGGAGATGCTCCGATACCTCCGCCGGCTCTCCGACCGCGACCTCGCGCTCGACCGGACGATGATCCCGCTCGGGTCGTGCACGATGAAACTGAACGCGACCGCCGAGATGCTGCCGGTGACGTGGCCCGAGTTCGCGAACGTGCACCCGTTCGCTCCGGTCGACCAGGCACGCGGCTACCTCGAGCTGTTCGACGACCTCGAGCGCTGGCTGTGCGAGATCACCGGCTACGACGCGGTGTCGCTCCAGCCCAACGCAGGCTCCCAGGGCGAGCTCGCCGGGCTGCTCGCGATCCGTGCGTACCACCGGAGCCGGGGTGAGCCCGCACGCGATGTCTGCCTGATCCCCGCGTCGGCGCACGGCACGAACGCGGCCAGCGCCACGATGGCCGGGATGCGCGTGATCGTCGTCGCGTGCGACGAGGACGGGAACATCGACGTCGACGACCTCAAGGTCAAGGGGCACGAGCACAGCCGTGACCTCGCGGCGCTCATGGTGACGTATCCGTCGACGCACGGGGTGTTCGAGGAGCGCATCCGTGACGTGTGCGCCATCGTGCACGAGCACGGCGGCCAGGTGTACCTCGACGGCGCGAACCTCAACGCGCTCGTCGGGCTCGCGCGCCCCGGACGCTTCGGTGCCGACGTGTCGCACCTGAACCTGCACAAGACGTTCTGCATCCCGCACGGCGGCGGCGGCCCCGGCGTCGGCCCGGTGGCCGTGCGCGAGCACCTCGCGCCGTTCCTCCCGAACCATCCGCTGCGGCCCGAGGCAGGCCCGCCGACGGGTGTCGGCCCGATCGCGGCTGCGCCGTGGGGCTCTGCCGGGATCCTGCCCATCTCGTGGGCCTACATCGCGATGATGGGTGCGGACGGCCTTCGGCGGGCGACCGAGGTCGCCATCCTCAACGCCAACTACGTGGCGCACCGGCTGGGTCGGCACTATCCGGTGCTCTACACCGGGCCCAACGGGCTCGTCGCGCACGAGTGCATCCTCGACCTGCGCGAGATCACGCAGCGGACCGGTGTCACGGCCGAGGACGTCGCGAAGCGTCTCATCGACTTCGCCTTCCACGCGCCGACCATGTCGTTCCCGGTTGCGGGCACGCTCATGGTCGAGCCGACCGAGTCCGAGGCCAAGGTGGAGCTCGACCGCTTCTGCGACGCGATGCTCGCGATCCGCGACGAGATCCGTCGTGTCGAGACGGGGGAGTGGGCGCTCGACGACAGCCCCCTCCGCCGTGCGCCCCACCCCGCGGCCGACGTCGCCTCCGACTCGTGGGCGCGGTCCTATCGCCGCGACGAGGCGGCGTTCCCGGCCACCGTCAACGCAGCCGACAAGTACTGGCCCCCGGTCAGCCGCATCGACAACGCGTACGGCGATCGCAACGTCATGTGCTCCTGCCCGCCCCTCGAGGACTACGCCGGCGAATAGCAGGCGGTGAGCGCTCGGGAACCGGGGCCTCGGAGGGCGGAAACAGGCCCTTCCGTCGGTACTTGACATAACCGGGATTATCGGCAACAGCCGGAAGCCGGCGTACCGGGCCCTCATGGCGTACGAAATGCAGCTCGCCGCTGACGGTTATCCCTGGGGCAGCAAGCGGCGTCGAGTGCAGCACTCGAGGGTGCGGCTGGCGACCGCGATCTTCGACATCGAGTGCGATGCCGGCGGGCAGGCCGGAGCACCTTCGTTCCCATCGCCCCAAGCGCGGGATGCGGGTGCGCCCGGCCTGTCCGCCGACGACGTGCTGACGCTCGTGTCATCGATGCTCGAGCACGTCGAAGCAGCGGGCGTGTGCTTCAGCCGGTCGGCGCCTGTGGGCGCTGCCGTACGTGGACCTCCTCGAGGAAGTCCAGGAGGCCCGGTGCCAAGCGCCATTCGTCGAGCTCGCCCAGGGGCACCCAGGCGGCCTCGGCGGCGTCGTCGGCGGCCTGAGGGGCCTGCGTGGCGTCCAGGGGCGCGACCGCGAAGTCCAGGATCACGAAGTGGGGATCGGCGGGCGAGTCCCCGAGGCGCTCCACCCAGCCGAGGAAGCGCTGCACGACCACCGCGAGGCCCGTCTCTTCTGCCACCTCCCGGACGACCGCCTCGTGGAGCGTCTCGCCGTGTGTCACACGGCCGCCCGGGACGGACCAGGTACCGGCAGCCGGGCCGTGGCCACGGCGCACGAGGAGGATGCGGTCCCCGACGACGGCGACCGCGCCGACGGCGACCTGTGGGCCGGTCATTCCTTGTCGTCGTCGAGACGATGGTGCATGACGATCGCCCGTGCGGTGAAGCCCTGCTCCTCGAAGAAGTTCTTCGCGGCACGGTGGCCGGGGAGTGCGCGCGCGTCCACGCCGAGACACCCGCGTGACGTGCAGAACTCGACGAGCGCGGCGGCGAGGGCCTCCCCCACGCCGACTTCACGCGCATCGGGCTCGACGAACAAGTCGGTGATCACACCGAGACGTTCGCCCGTGCGGAGCGTCTCGACGCGCGCTGCGCCGAAGCCCACGACGACCTCGTCGATGCAACCGACGGTGAGACACGCGTCCCTGGCCTCGAGGAGACTCCGGTAGGTCTGCTCGTACGGCTCTGCAGCAGCCTCGCGTGCAGCCCAGAGATGTCCGCCCTTCATCGGCGTGAGCTCGGTGTGCATCGCGCGTGCCAGCTCCGCGACCCGGCGGAGGTCGCCCGCGACGGCGGGGCGTGCTCCTTCCAAGCCGCTACCGACGCGTCAGCTGGTCGATCTTGCCGAGCACCGTGTTCCGTGCGCGGTGCGCGAGCTCGTAGACGCGAATCGCCTCGAGATCGGGAATCGTGAGGCCCTCGAGGCGATCGACGACCTGCGACGCGGACAGCTCGTCGTAGTCCGGGATCGCGAGTGCCTGCTCGGGCGGTCGTGGCGCGCCGGGCACCCGAGGTGGTGCATCGATGCTCGGCGCGACCACGGTGGGCCCGGGCACCTCGGTGGTGGCCTCCACGTCGCCGGTCGCTTCGACGCCGGGCGTGGCGGCAGCCTCGTGCTCCTCGGCACGCTGCTCGACCCCGTCGGCTTCCGGCACGACGACACCCAGCGCGCCGAGCGTCTCCTCGGCGCGAGCCTTCACCCGCGCGAGCCCTTCGTCGAGGAAGCTCTTCGCCTGCGAGCCGCCGTACGCGGAAGCGAACTCCCCCACCGCGCGCGCCTGCCCGAGCTGGTCGCCGACCGTTCGCCGGCGTTGGTCGAGCTCGGCACGGCCACGTGCGACGAACAGCCGGAGGAACGATGGTGCGGTGTCGCGCAGGTAGAGCGCGAGCCCGAGCGGTCCGTACACGAGCAGATCCTTGGCCCGCTCCGCCGGTTCCTTGTCGTCAGCCACTCCGGGCCTCCTGTGCTCGGGCTGAGTCTACGGGCGCTGTCCGACGCGTCCGCCAGGCGGCGCCCGCCGCTGCGATCACGCAGCCGGCAGCGCACAGGAGGAGGACCCACTCACCGAATCGGACGTACGGCGTCTCGCCGGAGCGTGTTGCGATCGTTCCCGTGGTGATCTTGTTGACGAACAGCTCGCTCGTGTCGCGCACATCGCCGTCGGCGTCGACCACGCCGGTGATTCCGGAGATGGACGCGTGCAGCACCGGGCGTCCGGTCTCCGCGGCGCGCATCTGACTGAACGCCAGGTGTTGAGCGGAGAGCGCCGAGCGGCGATACGAGCGGTTGTTCGTCGTCACCACGATCGCTTCCGCGCCGGCGCGGACGAAATCGCGTACGAGTGGCCCGAACGCCGACTCGAAGCAGATCACCGTCGCGAACGGGTGGCCCGCCGCGCGGAAGAGGCGCCGTGTGTGGCCGCGCTCGTAGTCGTACGGCACCTGCTTGAGCTCGCCGATGAACGACAGCTGGTCACGCCAGGGCACGTACTCGCCGAACGGGACGAGGTGCTGCTTCGCGTAGATACCTTGGAGGTGGCCGCTCGGGTCGTAGGCGAGGTTCGCGTTGTACAGGCCGCCGTCGGGGGCCTCGGTCCGGGCATTCGCCAGGACGACCGCGTCGTGCGCCGCGGCGACATCGACGAGCTCGGCCCGCAGCGTGGGATCGCGCTCGGGGTCGTTCTCGAGCGCGGACTCGGGGAAGACGATGAGGTCGTAGCGCCCGTGCAGCTTCGCGGCGAGCCGGAGGTGCTTCCGCGTCAGGTACTGGTCCGCAACCTCCCGTTGGGTCAGCTCTCGGTTCTGATCGTTCCCCTGGAGCAGCGCGAAGTGGATCCGTCCCGTGACCGGTGGGTCGTAGCGCGTGACGTCTGCGGTCAAGGTGATGACGACGAGCAGACCGAGCGCCACGGCGGCGCGCGCGAACCGGCGTGGGTCCGACCTACGCGCGCCCACCACGGCATCGAGCACGAGCGCGTTGCACGCGACGACAGCGAACGACACGAGTGGCACACCGCCGAAGCTCGCCAGTGCACGCGCTGCGGGCACGTCGTGGAGGGAGACGCCGAGGTCCCCCCACGGCAGCCCTCCGAGCGGGAAACGATCCTTGAGGCCTTCGACCAGCACCCAGATCGCTGCGGTCAACCACGGTGAGCGCATGCCGCGCTGCGCGAATGCCGCAACGAGCAGACCCGTGAGCGCGATGAAGGCAGCCACGGCCGCGACCAGCGGGACGATCGCGACCACACCGAAGTACCGCGTCCACTCGAGCAGCGCGCCGTAGTACCCCACGCCGAAGACGAAGCCGATCAACGCGGCCTCTCGAGGAGGCGCGGCGCGCCAGAGCCAGAACAGGGGCACGAGCGCGACCAGGGACAGAGGGCCCAGGTCGAGAGGCGGGAAGGAGGCGCTGAGGACCACGCCTGCAAGGAGCGCCAGCCCCAGGCGCCCCCAGCGGTGAAGATGGTGGTTCGAGGCGGGGCGTGGCGGCGTGTCGGTGTGCTGCTCGCTCAGGCGCAGTCGCGGCAGAGCATCCGCCTCTCGTCGGCGAGTTGATTGCGGGGCAGCACCAAGAAGCAGGACGAGCAGAGAAACTCTCCGGGACGGCGCGGCACGATCTTCGTCGGGCCGTCGCCGGGAGCATCGCCATCGACCTCTTCGTCCTCGACTTCTTCCTCCTCGTCCTCGAGCGTCGCGGCCGCGGTCCGTTCTTGGAGCAGCGCGTCGAGTGGTGCCTCGACATCATCGGGATGCAGCTCCTCGTCGAGGTCGAGGACGTCTTCATCTTCCTCGTCCTCGCCCGTACGCGTCGCGACTGCTTTCTGTGGTATCTCGGGCGCGCCGACCTGCTCGATCTCCGCGTCGACTTCGACGGCCTCGTCCAGATCATCGCCTTCGAGCTCGAGGTCGAGGTCGTCGTCGGCGTCCTCGTCGGCGAGCGCGTCCTCGTCGAGGTCCTCGTCCTCGAGGTCCTCGTCCAGGTCTGTCGTCTCGTCGTCGTCGAACTCGTCGTTGTCGCTCATGTGTGCTCCCGCCGGCGGCACTCGCGTGCACCTCCGGCGTGTCCCCTTCGGCCCGAGGGCTGGTCAGGCGGCCGGATCATAGAACCGGCCTCTCGGGCTGGACGCGGAACCGCGCCAGTCACCCGCGCATTCCCGAAAATCGTCGGCGCCGTCGCGAGCGGACATCTCGACACGGGGCTGCCGGTGGCCCCGGACGACACGGGCAGGGCCCAGGAGCGTCGGGTGGCGGCCACGGTGGCCCGAAGGCGGACGGCGGAACCGCGGGAGGACACAGGCGGGGCCCAGGAGACCGTTGGGGCCACTGTTTGGCCCGGCCAGCGAGCGCAGGCGGGTTATTCCAGTGTTCTCTACTGGGTCTCCTGAGCCCCGGTGCCCCTGCGGCGCCCATCCCCCCGCTTCGCGTGACACGGTGGACGCACGAACCGGCGAACGACGAACAGGGACGCCGCTAGTACGCCTGACGAGGACGGTGCGTGTCAAGCGGCGACCCGGCCGTCTGACCTGCGCTGTCGTGCATCGTCCCTGGTCAGCGGCTTCTGTCGAAATCCGCGGATCAGCCCGGCGCCGCCCGGCGGGCTTCTGCGGCGCGCTCCGCCTCGAGGCGCTCGAGGTCGTACGCCGCGTGGTCGACGTGGCGCATCGCCGCGGCAATTGCCCGGTGCCCCGCCTGCTCGGCGATCAGGCGATGCATCTCCTGCACGACGACGCGGTACGCGGGATGACCAGAAGGCGTTGAACGCAGCTCCAGCATGTGCATCGCCTCGCGCGCGTTCATTTGCATCATGAACCGCACGCGATACGCGAGCGCGACCGCGTACCCGGCTTCCGCCGGGAAGCGGTCGTCGAGCACCTCGAAGAGCGCTGCAGAGCGCTCCATCGCTTCTTCGAACGTCGAGACGAGTCCGGCTTCGACGACCGCGTCCGGAACCTCGTAGCCGTGACGCGTCGCCAACGGCTGCCACTCGATCGTCAGCATGCGATGGCGCTGCAAATCGCGAAACGCGCCGTAATCCGCGAGCACGTCGAACCGGTAACCCGTCCGCTCGAAGGCGCGCCCCGGGCGGTGACGCCGGTTCGCGCGCTCCCCCACGTACGCGTCGAGCAGCGCGACGCGCTCGTCGGCCGACAGGCGACGAACCCGCGCCAGCACCTGGTCCTCGGGCAGTGCGGTCAGCGGGTAGCAGATCGCCGCGAGCACCTTGTCCTCGCCATCCGGATCGAAATCGGTGAGCGTGACCGTCGGGCGGGGCTCGGGCTCCTGCTCGTCGAACAACCGCCCGACCAGACTCGCCGTCGCGGCCGCGGTGTCGGCGAGGTAGTCACTCCAGGCCATCCCTCGATCCGGGCGGTCGATCCTGGTGAGGAACGAGGGAATCACCTTGCGCAGTTCGCCCAGCATCATCGCGGCGTAACTCCGCGCCTCGGGCAGCGGGTGTGCCCGCATCCGGAGCAAGAGGGCTTCGTATGCCTGCCCGGTGCCGTAGATCCCGACGTTCGACAGCGTCGCCGCGGGCAGCATGCCCCGTACCGCATCGCACGCCTTCGCCTTGATCGACTGCTTGTACACGAAGTCGGAGTCGGCTGGGTCCTTCGCATAGCGCGCCCGCGCCCACTCCATCAGACGCGGCAGGCTCGCGGCGTACCCGTCGAACAGTGCGTCCATGTCACCGACGTACCGAGCGCCGAGCTGCGAGCGCAGCACCGATGGAGGTCGGTAGTAGCGGTACAGCCCACCGAGGCGCAGGTCGTAGGGGATGTAGCGCGTCGACTGCTCGAGGTACGCCATCAGTCGTCCCCACTCGAGCACCTTCGTGAGCAGATTCGACGCTTGCTCGCACGCGAGGTGCACACCCCCGAGCTGCGCGACGGAGTCGTCGCCGTATTCGAGGAACACGCGGTCGTAGAGCTCCTCGGCGCGCCGCACGCCGACCGACGCGTCAACGGTCAGATCGCCGGTCAGGTCGAGATCACCCACGAACTCGTCGAGGAACAGGCGACGAAGGCTCTTCGGGCTGCGTGAATAGCGAGCAAACAGCGCGCCCTTGACCACCTCGGGCAGGTTCACGAGCGCGAACACCGGCGAGTCGAGGTTCGTGAAGTACGGGCGGAGCGCGGCCTCCTCCTCGGGGGTGAATCGCTCGATGACGTACTGCATAGGGGTGGCCGATGGTACCGATGGCCTTCGCCGGCCCCGGGGATCAGCGAGGCCGGCAGGCCTTGTGCCGGAACGGCTCCACACCAGTTGTGCCGTGTCTCCGGCTCCGGGCGGCTTCGGGGCTGGGCTCACCGGCTCGGGCCCCGGCGCTCCCGTCCCCCGCCTCCCCGCTAGACGAGGAGGCGGTACACGTTCGGCCTCACCTCGACGCTCAGTTGCTTCGTTGCGGCAGCGCGCCGCCCGTCCATCTCGGTGCGCGTCGGTCGTGTCCACGTCACTTCGATGGTCTTGCCGGTGGTGATCTTGATTCGCGGATGCGGGATATGGGCGCCTGACTCGAGGCGTTGCCGCATCTGCGCGCGTTCGGTCTTCTGCAGGGCATAGATGTGCACCTCCGCCTTCCCGTCGCCGGGGTGACCGCGTGGCACCACGTCGACGCCGCGGAGGTATTGGCCGTTCGCGATCACGACGGTGCTCGCGTTGCCGCGGTACACCTCACGTCCGTCGACGCGGACCTCGACTGCCTGCCGGCGATGCCACCAGTGCAGTCGGTCCGGCGGACGCCCGAGCACGATCATGTTCACCGCGAGGGTGCCGTCATCGGTCCGCAGCGCATCGAGTGAGACTTCCGTAGCGCACGGTGATTTCGACGTCAGTCCGATCGCGCGGGCGAGGTCACAAGCGTGATCGGGATCGAAGCGGAGGCGCGTGTTTGGGTGGCCCTCGACGAGGCGAGCGAGCGCCGCGTCGTCGCCGCGCCCCTCGGCTTCGGGGCTGCCCCTCGCCGGGCCTCCCCACGGCTCGCCTTTCTCGATCACGCCACCGCGCTCGCGGCGGCCACGACGCCGCGGAAGCACGCGTCGGCCGCCGACCGCGCGGTCGCTCGCGTCGCTTGCGACGGTGCGACCTCGGCGACCTGTCGCAGCAGATCGATGCATTGCTTGACATGACGCACGAAGTCGCCACCGGCGAGCTCGTCGTCCTCGAGCACCTCGGCCAGGTCGTCGCCCGCCACCCACTCGTGGACGTACGGCGTGAAGCCGGGATCCGGCGGCCGGGTCTCGGGCAGCCCGGCATCGTCCTCGTTGGCAACCAGGGAGCGCCACAGCCGCTCGATCGCGCGTGCGCGCTCTGCCACGCGCGCGGACGGCCAGCGGGACGGTGGCAGGGGGACCGCGCCTTCCGGGCCCCGACGTTCGAACGTGAAGCACGAGACGACTGCCGCCAGGTCCGCCGGATCGAGATCGTCGAGCAGGCCCTCGCGGAGCGACTCCGCGAGCAGCAGATCGGTCTCGGTGTACAGCCGCGCGAGCATCTCGCCGCTCGGCGTGAGGGCCCAGCCGTTCAGGTAGCCCCAGGCGTCGAGGACCCGCTGCACCCGGTCGAACTGCCGGGCGAGGCTCTCGCTGCGACCCCGAACTCGCCGCTGCAGCCGGTCCACCTCGCGTGCCAGGCGCTCGGCAGCAGTTGCAGCGCGCACCCGCGCGTCTCGCTGCGGATCGGCCGCCACCGGGTGCTCTTCGACTGCCCGGGCGAGCGCGTCGAGGCCGTCGTCGTCGTCGTCGACCTCCTCCGGTGGCCGGCCGCGCAGACGAGCGCGGCGTAGTGCCTCCGCGGTCGCTCGACGGAACGTCGCGCTGCGCGGTGCGTACGGCTCGGGGAGCGTGATCCGGCCGATCGGTCGCGGCGGCGCGTCGAAGTCCTCGGGTCCGAGCCGCACGAGGTTGCGGGATCCTCCGAGCGCCAAGAGCCGCGTGCCGCCGCGTCGGCGATCGTGGGCGAGGACGACCACCCGCCCACCTTTGCGCCCGGTCCACAGCACGTCGCCCGGCTTCAGCGCCTCCAGCTTCTGGGCGAGGCGACGCGGGCCTCCCCGATCTCTTCGCTCTGCCTCGAGCCGGCCGAGGAGGCGCCGGTAGTCGTCGACGTCGCCGTACTCGCTCCGCGCCTGCTCACGCTGCCGGTCGAGGAGCTCTCGGCTGCGTTCGAGCTGACGCTCCAGCGCCACGACGTCACGGTCGGCGCGGAACTGTGCGAACGACAGGTTCAGGAGATGATGCGCGGTCTCGGCCGAGTACCGGCGCACCAGGTTGACGGCCATGTTGTACGTCGGGCGGAAGGACGACGTGAGCGCATCGGTGCGGCGCGACGCGAGCCCGGCCACCTGCTCGAACGGCACCCAGGGGCTCCACAGCACGACGGCGTAGCCGACCTCGTCGATGCCGCGCCGACCCGCGCGCCCGGTGAGCTGCGTGTACTCGCCTGGCGTGAGCAGCTGGTGACGCTCGCCCGTGTACTTCGTGAGCTTCTCGATCACCACCGAACGGGCGGGCATGTTGATGCCCAGCGCGAGCGTCTCCGTCGCGAACACGACCTTCACGAGGCCGGCCGCGAACGCCTCCTCGACTGCCTCCTTCATGGGCGGGACCATGCCCGCGTGATGCGGGGCGAAGCCGGCTTCGAGCCCGGTGAGCCAGTCGTCGTAGCGGAGCACCGCGAGGTCGTCGTCGGACAGCCCAGTCGTGTGCGCCTCCGCGATCCCGCAGATCTCCGCGCGCTCGTCGGGGGTGGTGAGGCGCAGGCGCGCCTCGAGGCACTGCCCGACGGCCTGGTCGCAGCCGGCTCGGCTGAAGACGAACACGATCGCCGGCAGCAGCCGCTCGTCGCGCAGCAGCTCGACAGTCTCGACGCGGCGCGGTGTGCGCAGCCGACTCCCGCGGACTCGTCCACCTCGTGCGGCGTCCCGCCCGATCCTGCGGTCGAGCCGTGCCACCTCGGGGTTGGGGCGCAACTCGTCGCCGTCTCCGACGAACGTCGGCAACAAGACCAGGTCGTCGGAGCCGCGCTCCCCCACCAGGTAGCGATGATGCAGCGCGACCGGCCGGCGCTCTTCGATCACCGCGGTCGTCGCGCCACGAACGGTCTCGATCCAGGCCGCGAACTCCTCGGCGTTCGACACCGTCGCCGAGAGACACACGAGGTCGACTTCCGGTGCGAGATGGACGATGACCTCCTCCCACACCGCGCCGCGGTACGGGTCCTGGAGGTAGTGCACCTCGTCGAGCACGACGTAGTGCAGCCCTTCCAAGGACGCCGACGCGGAGTAGATCATGTTGCGGAGCACTTCCGTCGTCATCACGACGATCGGGGCGTCACCGTTGATCGAGTTGTCCCCGGTCAGCAGACCTACGCGCGCAGCACCGTGCGCCCGGACGAGATCGTTGAACTTCTGATTCGACAGTGCCTTGAGCGGTGTCGTGTAGAAGGTCTTGCCACCGAGTGCGAGCGCTCGCTCGACCGCGTACTCGGCAACAACGGTTTTCCCCGATCCCGTGGGCGCGGCCACCAGGACCGAACGATCTGCATCCAGTGCGTCGAGCGCGCGCAGTTGGAACGCGTCGAGCGCGAAGCCGCGTGCAGCCTCGAACACCTCCCGCGATGTCACCCCGAGGGTGCCGAGCTCGACGCCGTGCTCTGCGTCGGTGCCGACGTGCCCGAGGATCCCGGCGTCGTGGTGCCGGGGGCGGTGGTGGACGTCGCTGCGTCGCTGGGCGGGATCGTGGTCGCGGCAGGCGGGACCGGGGCCGGCTCGTCGCTCTCGGGCGCGAGGACCCACAGCATCACGCCGGTGAACACCAGCACGGCAACCACGCCGAGCACCGCGAACACGACCTCGCGGCGGTTGCGGGGCGGGCGGTACGGCGCGCGCGGCGGGCTCATCGGTTCAGCACCCTCCCGATCACGATGCTCGCCTCGTAGAAGACGTACATGGGGACAGCCATGAAGAACAGAGAGTACGGGTCTTGGCTGGGCGTGATGACCGCCGCGAACGTCACGATCAGGACGATGGCCCAGCGGCGCCACCGGCGGAGCGTCGCCGTGCTGATGACCCGCGCGATCAGGAGGAACACGAGCACGACCGGGAACTCGAAGGCCAGCCCGAACGCGAGGATCATCAGCGTGACCAAGGACAGGTAGCGGTCTGCGGTCAGCAACGGCGTCTGCTCCTGACCACCCGCCTTGATGAGGAAGTCGAGTGCCTGCGGGAGCGTGATCAGCGCCACGAACGCGCCGAGCGCGAAGAGGGCAACGGACGAGAGCAGGAACGGGACCGCGTAGCGCTTCTCGCGCTGTTCGAGCCCCGGGGTGATGAAGCGCCAGAGCTGCCATAACCAGATCGGGACCGCGAGCGTGATCCCCGCGTACGTCGCGACCTTGAGTCGGGTCACGAACGCGTCGAGCGGACCGGTGAAGATGAACGCGTCCTTCTGCCCGTTCGTCGCGTCCTTGTAGTACTCGAGGAAGAACCGGATGATGTCCGGTGCGAACCAGTAGCAGAGGGCCGCCGCCGCCGCGACCGCGACGATCGAGATGATCAGCCGCCGGCGGAGCTCGGCGAGATGCTCGACGACCGTCATGCGGCCGTCCGGATTTTTCGCTGGCACCGGTCAGCTAGGTGACGTCCGTGGGCGGGGCCGACTCCGCCGAGTTGCCCGGTTCCGGCGTGTGCGCTTCGGGCGCGGACGACTCGATCTCACGGGGCGGGAGCGTCGGCGGCGCGTCGCCGCCGTCGGCGCTGTCGTCCGCCATCACCTCGTCCAGGTCGCGCCGCACCGTGTCCTGGAACTTGCGCAGCTCTCGCAGTCCGCGCCCGACCTGGCGGCCGATCTCCGGGAGACGGGTGGGCCCGAACACGATCAGCGCGACCACCAGGATCACCAGGATCTCGGCGGGGCCGAGCTGCATCGGGCTCCCTTCAGGCCGACGGACCCCTGCGCATCGTACCGGCCGGGGTCTCTCGGCCTGTGGGCGGCCTCAGCGCTTGGGCTCGCTCCCGGGCACCAGCGCCGCGACGTGGGCCGGCCAGTCGGCGGCGTGGAGCAGCAAGTGGAAGTCGAGCAGGTCGTCGGTGGTCAGCGGCGGGCCGTCCTGGGTCTCACCGAGCTCCGCGGGCCACCGCCAGTCCTCCCGGTGGACGCCGGCCTGCACGAGCAGGTCGACGACGGCCGGCGTCGTCGCATGGCTCACCCGCACCGAACAGCGAGGGCAGCAGAAGCGGTAGGTGGCCGAGCCGTCGTCGCCGCAGACCCGGACCGTCACCTCGTGCGGGCGCAGCCGCACCGTGCCGCAACGGGGGCACGCCGCCTTGATCGTCGCCACGCCCTGCTTTTCGGCGCGGCACGACGCCCGCTTGAGACCGCGTTTGCGGATCGGGGCCGGAGTGCCGCCCCCGGAGTGGGGTCGCTCGAGCGGAGCGAGGGCGGGGGCACCCCACGAGGAGGCGGTGCTCCGGCCCCGAGACGCCGCCAGGCGGACATCATGGGGGCGTCGTGACGCAGTTCCCCATCACGTTTGCCCATCGGGGCGCGCGCCTCGTGCATGCCGAGAACACCATTGACGCGTTCCGGCACGCGCTCGAGTGCGGGGCGCGGGGGCTCGAGACCGACGCTTGGCTCAGCGGCGACGGTGAGGTCGTGCTCGTGCACGACTCGACCGTGCGTCGCTTTCTCCGGCGCCTGCACGTGGATCGGGCCTCGGCCGAGCGGCTGTCGCGTTGGGGAGTGCCTCGTCTGGTCGACCTCTACGACGCACTCGGATGCGACTTCGAGCTCTCGATCGACCTCAAGGACGATCGTGTCGGGTCGGCCATTCTCGACCTCGCGGGCGAACGGGGCTGTCTCGATCGCACATGGCTGTGCTCTCCGAGCCGGAGGCAGCTTCGGCCGCTGCGCGACGTATCGGCGGCGGTGAAGCTGGTGCACTCGACGTGGAAGGACCGCATTCGACGCAGCATCGAGCGGCACGCCGCCGAGCTCGCGGATGCGTCGATCGACGCGATGAACCTGCACCACTCCGAGTGGACCGCGGGCCTGGTCGCGTTGTTCCATCGATTCGGCGTGCGAGCATTCGCGTGGGACGTGCAAGAGGTACGGCAGCTCCGTGCCATGCTCGAGATCGGGATCGACGGGGTGTATTGCGACCACGTCGAACGAATGGTGGCGACAGTCGCCGAGTGGACGAAACGCTGACGACCCGGCTCGCGATGAGTGCGCGAGATCAGAGGCCCGAGATCAGAGGCCCGAGATCAGAGGCCCGAGATCAGAGGAAGGACAGGTCGTCGATCGGCCAGATGCGCAAGAACACCCGGCCGACGATCGACGATTCCTTGATCGGGCCGAACACGCGGCCGTCCTTCGACGCGACACGGTTGTCGCCCATGACGAAGACGTGGTCCGCCGGCACGACACAGCCCGGTAGACCGTTCGCCGGTGCGTCGCAGCCCTCCGGCACGTTCTGTCCTTGAGGCCGAGTCTCCGCGCTCTTCCGGTCGAGGTAGGGCTCGCGCAGGCGGCGGCCGTCGACGTACACGCGACCTTCGTTGAACTCGACGGTGTCACCCGGCAGGCCGATCACCCGCTTAACGAGGTCCTCGATGTTCCGGCTCCGTGCCCGCGGCGGTGCCTCGAACACCACGATGTCCCCGCGGTTGATGTCGTGGAAGTCGTAGCTGAGCTTGTTGACGAGCACCCGATCCCCGACGTTGAGCGTCGGCTTCATCGACTCAGAGGGGATGTAGAACGCCTGGAACAGGAAGGTCTTGATCAGGAACGCGATCAAGAGCGCGGCCCCGATCAGGAGGAGCCACTCGACGACGAGGCGCTGCGCCCGCTTGCGCTTCGCGTCAGGCGCCGGCGCGATCTCTCCGTCGGCCGGGCCCGCGGCGGCGGGCGGCGGCTGCGTGCTGTCGCAGGGGCCGTCGACCGCGGTCAGGTCGGGATCACTGACCCGGCCTCCGCCGGTGGTCCAGGACGTGCGGGGCGGGTCATCGGCCCCCGTCGGTGCATCGGGACCACCGGGCGTCACGGACGGGTCTCCACGGGCGCCCATCCTCCCACGCGTCGAGCGCCCCACCCGTGTCGCGCCGTCACGCACCATCCTCGTAGCGGCGCAAGACCCGAGCCGCGGCCGCCGCCCTGACGCGACGCGCCGACGTCGGCCCGAGCACGGTGGCTTGCGTGCCGAGCTCGAGCAGCAGCCGCTCGAGGAAGGCCTGCCCGCTCACCGCGAGCACGACGTCGTACCGGCCGTCACGCCGGCGATGAGCCTCTTCGACGGGCAGAGAATCGACGACCCACGCCGCGTCGGGCGCGAGCCGCAACCGGACGCGCACGTCATCGGGCGACGGCCGGTACACGAAATCACCGAACTCGTCCGTCGCGCGCTCCGCCGCGTCGAAGCGCTCACCGGTGCCGCGCACCGCTCGCACGCGGTCGATCCGGAACAGCCGGTCGGCGGTGGCGCGGTGGCAGTACGCGGCGAGGTACCACGCGCCGAGCGCGTGGAAGACGCGACCGGGCTCGACGATGCGTGTCGTCATCTCGTCGCGCGCGAACGAGTAGTACTCGATCTCGATCCGCTCCTGATCGGCAACTGCCAGGGTGAGCCGCTCGAGGTTGTCGGCCTGCCCCACGTCGACCGCGAGGCTGCCTCGAGCCCCCAGGCCGCGCTCGAGCTTGTCCAGAGCCGTCGCCAGCGGACCTGATGCATCGGAACCGGGGACGGCGAGCAGCGCGCGGCCGGCCGCGAGCAGCGCGGCGCCTTCCGCCGGTGTGAGTCGGAGTGGCCGCTCGAAGTACTCCGCGAGACGGATGCTGACGGCCCCGTCGTCTGCGACCCAGACGTCGATCAGACGGTCGGCGGTGTACGGCGGCAGACCACACATCGGCAGCAGCTCGAGATCCGCCTGCAGCTCGGGCTCCCCTACCCCGAAGCGCCGCGCGAGCTCGGAGATCGTCGTGCCGGGATGCGTGAGGATCCACGGGACGAGCGCGAGCATCCGACGAAGCCGGGCACCTGCGAGCGGGCGTGGGCTCACGGCTCGTCACCTATGAGCGCGTGGAGCCAGTCGACGAGCTCCGCGCGGAGGTCCGCAGGCTCCAGGACCTCCGCGTGCTCGAGCAGCTCCAGCACCCATGAGCGGAATGCCTCGCGGTTCACGACCGAGAGCGCGACGACGACGGACCCGTCCTTGCGGCGCTCGACGACGGCTTCGTCACCCAGATCGTCGACGACCCATGCCGCGCGCGCCGGATCGACCAGCACGCGCGCTTCGACGGCCTGCGCCTCGCCGTACGCAAGCGGGTCGTCGCGCAGGTAGGCGGCCGGATCGACGTTCGGCGGCGTGTCGAACGCGCCCGGGCCACTCAGGGCCGGCGTGCCGTCGATCCGATCGACTCGAAAGGCCCGCGGCGCGTCCCGGTCGCGATCGTGACCGACGACGTACCAATGGCCGAACCTGTGAACGACGCCGTACGGATCGAGCCGGCGGTGCTCCTCGCGGTAGTCGAACTCCAGCCGCCGCCGGCCCGCGACCGCGTCGAACAGATCGCCGAGCAGGGGTGTCGCCGAGAGCTCGGCGAGTGGCGGCACGCTCACGCCTTCGAACCCTCCCAGCTTCCGGAGAGCCTCCCGCCCGTGCCCGCCTTCGAGCCGCACCGCGCTCACGGCGACGTGCAGTGCGGCCCGCTCGTCGGGTGTCAGACCGGGGTCCGGCAGGTAGTAGTCCTCGGGCGGGATCCGGTATCCCGGCTCGCCGCCGGTACCGTCGACGGGCTCGATCACGATCGGCACGCCGAGCTCGCGCAGCGTCTCCTTGTCGCGCTCGAACGCCCGCCGGCGAGCACCCTTCTCGGCCGGGTACGAAGGCTCGAGCCGGTCGGCGAGCTCGTCGAGCGAGAGCGGGCGACGCGTGTCGAGCAACGTGGCGGTCAGGTTGACGAGCCGTTCGAGACGCTCGCTCATCTCTTCCGCTCCTGGCGCTTCGCGCCGGGCCGCTCGGGCCACGCTCCCTGCGGGCCGGGATACCCGACCCGCTCACGCTCGCTCATCTCTTCCGCTCCTGGCGCTTCGCGCCGGGCCGCTCGGGCCACGCTCCCTGCGGGCCGGGATACCCGGCCCGCTCACGCTCGCTCATGCCACCGAGATGCCCGGCCGGCGCGCCACCGCGAGCACCCCGGCGGCCGCCGCGGTCTGGAACAGCACGGGGTCATCGACGGCAGGCCGCCCCATCGAGACGACGTCCAGGCCGTGCGCGTCGAAGAGCCCGATGACATCGGGCGGATCGACGTCGATGACGTCGTGGCGGGTGTCGATCCCTGCGGCGGCGAGGTCACGGCGAAGGCGTGCCTCTTGCTCGCCACCCACACGCGGGAGCGGCACGACGACGCGCTCTCGGCACGCGAGACGAAGCGCTGTGGTCGTGTGGTGCGACACACCTGCGTGACGCTCGCGCGGGTCCGCGAACGACGCGCGCAGTGCCGCGATCGCGACGCCGCCCAACGCGACGGCGGCATCGAGGATCGCCCCGACCTCCATGCCTGAGAAGCCGAGACGCGTGTTCGTTCCCACGATGCCGGGGCCCATCGCGACGACCGCGATGTCGGCACGGGCAACGTGGCGCGCGACTGCGAGCGCGGAGAAGATCGAGACAGCCTCGTAGTCACCACCGAATGCGTGACCACAGGTGATGGTGGCATCGATCAGGTTGCGATCGCCGAGTCCCGCGACCAGGTCGGACAGCGCGATCGGCAGACCCGCGCCGTCGGTCATCACATAGACGAGACGCGCGTCCGGCGCGGCGTCTTTCACGGCAACCGCGACCGCGGGCAACTGGCTGTGCAGCGCAGCCGCGACCACGGGCATGCCGTCGATGGACTCGACCTCGGCGAGCTCGGTGAGATGCTCCTCGGTGCTGCCGACGTCGGTCTGGATGCTCGTATACCTGCCTTTGATGATGTGGCCGGGGCCACGCTCGCTCCACGCGCCACGTTCGAGGTTCCAGTGCACGACGTGCCAGCCCCCGGTACCGAGCCCGAGCTCGACGGCGGTCGTGTTCACCACGACGCGGTCACCGGGTGCGACCGTGCCCGTGAGCTGCGGGAGGACGTACGCGCGCTCAGGACCGTCGCCGAGATCGACCTCGACCCGCTGGAGCCCGGGTCGTTCCTCGAGCAGCCGAACGACGTTCCCCGACCGAAAGGAAGGCACGCTGCGAACCTACGCGGGGCGGCGACCGAAGGGAGCTCGCAGGCGCCAGCGAGCGACCCGAAGGGCGGCGCCGGGTATCCCGGCGCCGAGCGAGCGCGCCCGGAAAGGTGACACCTACAGCGAGGAGATCAGGCGCTCGACACGCTCGTCGCGCGCCTTGAACGGGTCCTTGCACAACACGGTTCGCTGCGCCTGGTCGTTCAGCTTCAGGTGGACCCAGTCGACGGTGTAGTCACGCTTGCGCTCCTTGGCCCGCTTGATGAAGGCGCCGCGCAGGCGCGCGCGTGTCGTCTGCGGCGGCGTATCGACGGCCGTGTCGATGTCGGCGTCGTTCGCGGTCCGGTCGACCTGTCCCCGTCGCTCGAGCAGGTAGTAAAGCGAGCGGCCGCGCGTCACGTCATGGTACGAGAGGTCGATCAGCGCCACCCGCGGGTGAGTGAGCGGGAGGTCGTGTCGCTCGCGATAGGCCTCGATCAGGTGGTACTTGACGACCCAGTCGATCTCGGTCCGCAGCTTCAGCGGATCGTTCTCGAGATGGGTCATCACGTGCTCCCACATCTCCAGCGCCTGCTGCTCGAGGGGACCGAGGCCGCGCTTCTTGGCGAAGCGGAGCGCTCGGTTGAGGTACTCGGCTTGCACCTCGACCGCCGACAGCTCCCGACCGTTCGCGAGCCGGATGCGGCGGCGGCAGCTCATGTCGTGACTGATCTCACGGATCGCGCGGATCGGGTTCTCGAGCGCGAGGTCACGCCAGGGCGTCGGGTCTTCTTCGAGCATGCGCAGCAGGATCGACGTCGTACCCACCTTGAGGAACGTCGTGTACTCGCTCATGTTCGAATCGCCAACGATGACGTGGAGGCGCCGAAAGCGCTCGGCGTCGGCATGCGGCTCGTCGCGGGTGTTGATGATCGGGCGCGACCGCGTGGTCGCGCTGGAGACCCCCTCCCAGATGTGCTCTGCCCGCTGGCTGATGCAGTACATCGCGCCGCGGGCCGTCTGGAGCACCTTGCCTGCCCCCGCGTACACCTGGCGGGTGACGAGGAACGGGATCAGTACGTCGGTGAACTTCGTGAAATCCCCCTCGCGCTCGACCAGGTAGTTCTCGTGGCACCCGTACGAGTTACCCGCCGAGTCGGTGTTGTTCTTGAAGAGGAACACCTCCCCGCGGATGCCCTCCTCGCGGAGCCGTTGCTCGGCACTGCGGACGAGACCTTCGAGGATCCGCTCCCCCGCCTTGTCGTGGACGACGAGATCGGAGATCGAGTCGCACTCGGGCGTCGCGTACTCGGGGTGGCTGCCGACGTCGAGGTAGAGCCGCGCGCCGTTCTCGAGGAACACGTTGCTCGACCTGCCCCACGAGACCACCCGGCGGAAGAGGTAGCGCGCCACCTCGTCGGGACTCAGCCGGCGCTGGCCGCGCAGCGTGCACGTGACGCCGTACTCGTTCTCGAGCCCGAAGATGCGTCGTTCCACGACTCGATCGTACTGGCCCTACACGGTCGACCCGTGACGTGAGAAGCCCCTCGGACTCACAGGCCGGGTCTCTCGGAGACCGGATGGGGCGTCAGAAGATCGTGACGATCTCGTCGCAGGACTTCTCGTCCTTGAACGCGCCTAGGACGTCCTGATCGGTGACCTCGCTGAACGGGTCGCCGAGCTTCGCGCTCAACGTCTGGAACGCGACACCGAAGGTCGCGACGTCCGCGGCGAATGCCACGCCGTGCGGATCAGCTGCCCGGAAGGTGTCGATCGCACTCTGGATCTCGTCCGCGGCTTGCCCGGCGTAGTCGGAGAACTTCTTCCCGATCTTCTTGCCGTCGTCCACGCCCGGATACTTCTTCTTGAGCTTCTTCGCCGCGGCTGCCCACTGTTGCTGGTACTGCGACGCGAGCTCGCTGGCCTGCGACTGGTAGGCCACCGGGTCGTTCTTGTCGAGTGCTCCCAGCTTGCCGGCCAAGTCGGTCTCCGAGGTGCTGATCTTGCTGAAGGTGCCGCACAGGGTCTTCGCGTACTTCTCCGGCGACACCTCCTTCGCCTTGGCGCCCGCGATCCCCGCCGTGCCGATGACCATCCCCGCCGCCATCACGGCGGCGAGCCCCATCCGTGTCATCCAGCGCACTCGATGCTCCTCTCGTCGCTGGCACCGGTTCTACGCCTGTGCGGGCGAGTGTGCCTGAGTAGCCGCTACTCAAATCCGGCCGCGAGGGGCTTTCCAAGGGCGGTCGTAGGATCGGACCGTGATCCCGATGCAGCCGCTGACCTGGGTGAGCGGGTCGTTCTCGGCCCATCTCCTGGCGGCTCGGCTCCGGTCGGAGGGCATCGACGTCCAGCTCCGCGGGGCGCTGGACGGGCCCTACGGCCTGACGGTCGGTGACATGGCCCGGGTCGACCTGTACGTCCCAGAGGATCAGCTCGACGATGCACGGCTCGTCATGCTGGCTGCGGAAGTCGACGCGGTAATGGCGGCGCCCCGCGAGTGGGCCGGGGACGACGACCGCCCGGCGCGCCACCGCTGGCCGTTGTGGGTCGCGCTCGGGCTCTTGATGATCGTCGGCTTGGCGCCATTGCTGCAATACGCGACCGGCTGGTGAGCCGGCGTTGCACGGATTGTGGGATCGACGAGGAGTCCGTGTCGGTCATCGACGCGATCGCCACGTTGCGGACCTTGCCGCGCCGATACCGAGAAGCGCTCGACGTTCCCGAAGACGTCCTCGATCAGCGACCGTCGCCCGACACCTGGTCGATGCTCGAGTACGCGACCCACGTGCGCGAGGTGCTCGACATGCTCGGTCTCGCCCTTTCCGAGGTGCTCGAGCACGCGCGTCCCGTGTTCCCCGACTTCGATGTCGACGAGCTCGCTGCTTCGCGCCCGGCTCAAGGCCGCGAACCGGTGCTCGCAGGCATCGCCCGCGCCGCGAACGCGCTTGCCGACCGCGCCGACGAGACCCCCTGGGCAGCCTGGGACCGGCCGTTCGTGCTCGGTGGCGTCGAACGCCCGGCCCGCTGGTTGATCCAGCACGCGGCGCACGAAGGCGCGCATCACCTCCGCGACATCGAGCGCGTCCGCGCTGCCGTCAGCCGCTGAGGATCTGCTCGAGGTCCCGGCCGCTGACGCGGCGGAACGCCCGTCGCTCGCGTGACCGATCGAGGAACGCGACCTCGAGCTGCGCCGCTTCGAGCTTGTTCTGCTCGGCCCCCGCGAGCACCTCCGCGCCGAGGCGCACTGCGGCGGCCTCGTCGAGCCCGGCCTGGTAGCGAGTCTGGAGGATCTCGGCGATCTCGTCCGCTTGGCCCCCGAGCACCGAGTAGTGCTCGTCGTCGACGACCGTGCCCTCGTAGAGGATGTGGAAGAGCTCGTCGCGCTCGGGCGTCTCGCCGACCTGGGCGACGAGGATCTCGACCTCGTAGGGCTTGAGCTCGTGCGTGAACACCTGCCCGAGGGTCTGCGCGTACGCGTTGGCGAGTGATCGCGCGTTGACGTCCTCCCGGGCGAACTGGAAGCCCTTGAGGTCGGCCTGACGAACCCCGGCCATGCGAAGCATCTCGTACTCGTTGTGCTTGCCCGCGCCCGCGAACGCGATCCGGTCGTAGATCTCGCTGATCTTGTAGAGCGTCCGCGACGGGTTCTCGGCGACGATCGCGATGCCGTCGGTCACGCTCATGGCGACGAGGCTGCGGCCCCGCGCGATGCCCTTGCGCGCATAGTCGGCCCGGTCCTTCATCACCTGCTCGGGCGACACGTAGAAGGGAACCGTCACAGACCGGCGCCTTCCTCACGCCCGCCGAGCAGCGCTTGCGCCTGCCGCTCGATCTCGTCCTCGCTCACCGCGTTGAACCGGTTCGCGTCGATCACCGCGACCGTCGGGAAGATGCGCCGTATCAGGTCGGGGCCACCCGTCGCTGCGTCCTCGTCGGCCGCGGCGAACAAAGAGCGCAGCGCCAGCTCGACGGTCTCGTCACGGGTCATGCCTTCATGCCACTGTGCCTTGATCCAGTTGCGCGCGTGCACGCCGCCGGATCCGTTGGCCTGGAAGTCGATCTCCTCGTACTTGCCCCCGGTCGCGTCGAAGCTGAACACGCGGCCGCGTTCACGACGCTCGTCGTAGCCGGCGAACAGCGGGACGACGACGAACCCCTGCATCGCGGCGGGGAGGTTCGCCCGTACGAGCGTCGACAGCTGGTTCGCCTTGCCCTCGAGCGAGAGCGGCGCACCTTCGATCTTCTCGTAGTGCTCGAGCTGGGTCTGGAACAGCCGTACCATCTCCGTGGCGGGTCCGGCGGCGCCGGCGATCGCGATGCCCGAGTAGTCGTCGGCCGGGAAGACCTTCTCGATGCGCCGGCTCGCGATGTTGAAGCCCGAGATAGCCCGCCGGTCACCGGCCATCACGACGCCTTCGGCGAAGCGGATCGCCACCACGGTCGTGCCGTGGGCGACGTCGAGCGGCAGGGACGCACCCTCGCGGCCGCCGGCACCGGGCGTGTCCGGGGGCGCGACGCGGCGGAGGAGGTCGACGAACGACGCTCCAGGATCGGATCCGGGCGCGAAGAACGGAAGCGGCGAATCGCCCGTCACAGCGGGGCGAGCCTACACGGGGGTCGCGCGGAGGCCTTCGGCCCGCTGGACGGCCGCTGCACGCAGCTCGCTGCGCGTCGCGACGGGTTCGAGCTCACCATCGAGATACTCCGCAGCCTCGACGAGCCGGTTCGGGTCTTCCGCGAACTGCCCGAGCCCACCGTTGCACCTGACGCACAACAGACCGCGCACACGCCCCGTCCCGTGATCGTGATCGACGTGAAGATGCTTCCCGAGCGGAGGTACCGCGCCACACACCGCGCACGCTCCGTTCTGCGCGGCAAGCATCGCGTCGTACTCGTCGAGCGTGAGCCCGAACATCCGCCGAAGATGATCCGCTCGCTGCTCGCTCCTGCGGAGGGATCGATACCGCCCCTGCGTCGCTTCGTACCGCTCCGGGTTCTCGGGTCGCCATCGCTGCACCGCTGCGATCGCGCGTTCACGGTTTGCCCGATACCAGGCGTGCTTGCGTTGCAGATCACATGTCTTGCACGAGCCCTTCAGGCCGTCCCGGTTTCCGGGATCCCCGTAGAACTCGGTGAGCGGCTTTGTAGCGCCACACAGTCGACAGCGCTTTACGTGCTTCAGGTTACGAGTGACCTGTGACACCGCCCTGGGTGTCCGCTTTAGTCATTGTCCTCCCTTTTGGACGTATGACTTCACAAAATCCTCGGCGTTCTCTTCGAGCACCTCGTCGATTTCGTCCAAAAGCTCGTCGAGCTCGCCCTTGAGCTTCTCGCCGCGCTCCGTCGGCGCGGCGACCTCGTCGATCTCCTCGACGCGCTCCTTGGGCGCCGGTCGCTGTCTGCGCTGCTGCTCGGCCACGGTGGTCCTCCTGGGGCGCCTAGGGCGCCGTGAGCCGGGCGACGAGGTCGCCCGGCGACTCCACGCTCTCCAACAACCCTTCGACGTGTGCCTTCGTTCCCCTGAGCGGCTCCATCATCGGGATGCGCTTCAAGGGATCACCACCCACGTCGAGGATCAGGCTGTCCCAGTTTGCCGCGACGACGGCGTCGGGCCAGCGCGCGAGGCACCGGCCCCGGAAGAAGGCCCGGGTCGACGCCGGTGGCTCGGTGGTGGCCGCCATCACGTCGGCTTCGTCGACCAGCCGCTCGACCTTGCCGGCGCGCACCATCCGCTCGTAGAGCGACCGGTCGGGCCGGACGTCGTGGTACTGGAGATCGAGGAGCGCGAGCTTCGGATCGGCCCACGACAGGCCGTCGCGCGCCGCGTACGCGTCGAGCAGCTGGAGCTTCGTGACCCAGTCGAGCTGGCCGTCGAGCGCGGACGGGTCGCGCTCGAGCGCCGCCAGCACCAGCTCCCAACGCGCGAGCACTCGACCGCCGATCTCCTCGCCGCCGCAGGCCTCGAGGCCGGTCTCGTCGGCGTACTTCTGCGCGAGACGGAGGAACTCCCACTGGAGCTCCACGGCGGTCATCGAGCCGCCCTCGACGAGATCGATCGAAGCCCGGCACCCCGGGTCGTGCGAGACCGTTCGCATCGCCGAGACCGGCGCGACGATCGAGAAGTCCTTACGGGCGCCGAAGTCGGCCGCGCTCTCGAGGAAGTCGTCCTCGACCATGGCGAGGACGATCGCGGTCGTGCCGATCTTCAGGAACGTCGCGACCTCGCAGAGGTTCGCGTCGCCCGCGATCACGTGGAGCCGGCGGTACAGCTGCGGGTCGGCGTGCGGCTCGTCGCGGGTGTTGACGATCGGCCGCTTCAGTGTCGTCTCGAGCCCGACCTCCTCCTCGAAGAAGTCGGCCCGCTGGCTCAGCTGGAAATCGACGGGCGGGGCGGCGTTCTCGGACCCGAGCTTCCCGGCACCGGTGAAGACCTGCCGGGTCACGAACCACGGCAGCAGGACCCTCACGAGGCTGGCGAAGGGCACCGAGCGGTCGACGAGATAGTTCTCGTGACAGCCGTAGCTGTTGCCCTTGCCGTCGGAGTTGTTCTTGTAGACGACGATCTCCTGCCCCGGCTCGAGCAGCTGGCGGGCGGCCAGCATCGACCGGGCGAGCACCCGCTCCCCCGCCTTGTCGGCGACGACCAGCTCGAGCGCGTTCGCGCACTCGGGCGTCGAGTACTCGGGGTGGGCATGGTCGACGTAGTACCGCGCGCCGTTCGTCAGCACGGTGTTGACGAGGTGCGTCTCGATCTCGGGCGGCTGCGCGCCCTCACGGGCAAAGCCGCGTGCGTCCTTCCCGGGGGACTCGTCCTCGAAGTCCCAGCCGACCTTGTGGTGCTCGACGTAGCCGTTGATGAGCATCGACGACGCCAGCACGGGGTTTGCATCGGCGGTGCCACGCAGCACCACGCCGTACTCGGTCTCGATGCCACACACCTTCGGAACGGCCACGGAGCAAGCCTAGATGGCGCCCGCACACGGCCCGCGCCGGAACGACCGTGCCTGAGACTCGGTGCCGGGCGCGCGCTACAGGTATTGCCCGGTGGTGACGCGCTCGATCTGTCGTCCGCCGGTCGGCTCTTCGCCCTCGGCGAGCAGCGTGCGCACGAAGACGATCCGCTCCCCCTTCTTCCCCGAGATCTTCGCCCAGTCGTCGGGGTTCGTCGTGTTCGGGAGATCTTCGTGCTCGCGGAACTCCTGCTTGATCGAGCTGAAGAGATCTTCGAGGCAAATGCCCTTCGTCCCACCGTCGATCTGCCGCTTGATCGACAGCTTCTTGGCGCGGCGCACGATGTTCTCGATCATCGCGCCGGAGGAGAAGTCCTTGAAGTACAGGACCTCCTTGTCGCCGTTCTGATAGGTCACCTCGAGGAACCGGTTGTCGTCGCTGGTCGCGTACATGTGGTCGACCGCCGCGTCGATCATCACCTTCACCGCGGCGCCCGCACCGGCGTGCTGATCGACCTCGGCTCTCGCGAGCGGCAGCGACGACGTGAGATAGCGCGCGAAGACCTGGCGCGCGCTGTCGGGGTCGGGACGCTCGATCTTGATCTTCACGTCGAGCCGGCCGGGACGCAGGATCGCGGGGTCGATGAGATCCTCGCGGTTGGACGCGCCGATCACGATCACGTCCTTGAGGCTCTCGACGCCGTCGATCTCGGCGAGCAGCTGCGGGACGATCGTGCTCTCGATGTCGGAGGAGATGCCGCTGCCGCGCGTGCGGAACAGCGAATCCATCTCGTCGAAGAACACGATGACCGGCACGCCCTCCTCGGACTTCTCACGCGCGCGCTGGAAGATCAAACGGATCTGGCGCTCGGTCTCGCCGACGTACTTGTTCAGCAACTCGGGGCCCTTGATGTTGAGGAAGTACGAACGCGTCGAGGCGTTGCCGGTCTTCTCGGCAACACGCTTGGCGAGCGAGTTGGCGACCGCCTTCGCGATGAGCGTCTTGCCGCATCCGGGTGGTCCATAGAGCAGGATCCCCTTCGGCGGCTGGAGCTCGTGCTCCAGGAACAGGTCGGAGTACAGATAGGGCAGCTCGACGGCGTCGCGGATCTGCTCGATCTGGTCGTCGAGGCCACCGACGTCGGCGTAGGTGACGTCGGGGACCTCCTCGAGGACGAGCTCCTCGACCTCGGGCCGCGGGAGGCGCTCGACGACGAGACCCGACCGCGTGTCGAGGAGCAGGTGATCACCCGCGCGTAGCCGTTCGCCGACCATCGACCCCGAGAGCTCGCAGACGCGCTCCTCGTCGGCGCGCCCGATCACCAGGACGCGACCCGCGTCCTCCATGAGCTCCTTGAGCACGACCACCTCGCCGCTGATCTCGACGCCGCGGGCGAGGACGACGTTCAGCGACTCGTTGAGGGCGACCTCCTGGCCGCGGTCCAACGCGTCGACGTCGACCTCGGGGTGCACCGAGACGCGCATCTTCCGTCCGGCGGTGAAGATGTCGACGGTGCCGTCGTCGTTCGCGCCGAGGAACGTCCCGTAGGCGGACGGCGGCATCGTGAGCTTCTCGACCTCTTCACGCAGTGCCGCGATGTGCTCGCGGGCTTCGCGGAGGGTGGCCGACAACCGCTCGTTCTGCGACACCGCCTGGGCCAGCTGCCCCTTGGTCTCGAGCAGGCGCTCCTCGAGGGTGCGCACTCGCTTGGGCGCGTCCTGCAGCCGGCGACGGAGGACGACGACCTCTTCCTCGAGCGCCTTGATCTGCGACTGCAGATCTCCGACCTGGCGCTCGTACTCGAGGAGGCGTCGCTCGTGCTCGGCGGCCACGTGCACCTCCTACCCGCTCCAGTCGGGCCCGACCCGGCGATTCGCCGACCCGCGCGCGGACACTACACCGGGCATCCCAGCACACCGGCGCATGCCCGGCCGTCGTATTTTCCCGGCCCTCGCTTGAGAAATCCACCCGACTCGTCTACATTCGTTGATCGGGAAGCAGCCGTCCTCGACGGCACCTGTTCAGATGAAGGACGGGCGATGAAGGTCTGGATCGACCAGGATCTCTGCACCGGCGATGGCCTCTGCGAGGAGATCGCGCCCGACGTGTTCACCTTGCTCGACGACGGTCTCGCCTACGTGAAGGAAGGCGACAAGGTGTTCAGCGACCCCGGCGGCGCCGAGGGGCTCGCGAACATCCCCGACGGCATGCTCGACGCGGTCGTGGAGTCCGCGGAGGAATGCCCCGGCGAGTGCATCTTCATCGAAGAGGGGTAACGCGGCGAGTCCGAGCTGTGCGCGACCCGGGCCGGTGCCCGGGTCGTCTCGCGTTCCGGGTGATCAGCCGACGAGGCACGGCCCGGCGTCGACGCCCCCGCTCGCGCCGCTCGTGATGGCGCGGGTGAGGACCCTGTCGAACTCCTGGCGGGTCAACGCGAACGCCGTGTTGGCGTCGCCGGGATCGATGGCGAACGCGAGGCCGACCACCCGCGCCCTCCCGTCGACGAGCGGCCCACCGGAGTCACCCGGGACCAGCGCAGACGCGAGCACGAAGACGTCGCGGCGAGTCGAGCCCGTCCGGTAGATGTCGGTGCCGTTCGCGACGATGCGCTGCGCGATGCGGGCCGGGGACTCGTGCTCGGGTCCGCCCCGTGGGTAGCCGAACACGGCACCGATCTGGTCGACGTCGCCGTCGGCGCGCGCCAGCGGGGCGAGCCGCAACCCGTCGACATGGAGCACCGCAACGTCTCGGTGCGGGTCGAACGCGACGATTGCCGCGTCGAGACGGCGCCCATCAGGGGTGGACACCAGCGTGCTCCGCTCCCCCGCGACGACGTGCGCGTTCGTCACGACGACGTCGGCGGCCGCCACGAAACCCGAGCCTTGCTGGATCTGATCACAGGCGCGGCCTTCGACGCGGACCACGGACGGTGCGACGCGCGCGCTCACGGCCACCGAGACACCACGGGTCGGCGGCGCGCCGGCATCGGGGGTCGTCAGCCTCTCGAACACCTCGGGGAACGGCGCCTCGCCGACCAGACGCCCAAGGGTCGCGAGCGAGCCCGGTGGCGCCGGAGCCCATCCGTCGACCGTGCGGACGATGGCCGAGCCGCGTGCGGCCCGCGCCGGCCACCCGGGCGCGCTCGACAAGGCCGGCGTCAGCAGCCAGACCCCGACGAGCACGGCCAGGACGCCCGTGATCGCGCCGGCCACGCGGTCGGCGACGCGCAGGCCGCCCGTGATCGGGAGGTGGCGCCGAAGGAGCGAACCTCCCGCGATCCCGATCGTCTGACCGATCACTGCGACCAGGAACAAGAACGCCAGCGACCCCAGGAGCCGCGTCCGTGGTGTCGAGCTCTGGAGCGCGCTCGCAATGTCGTCGACGAAGAGCACACCAACCACGGTCCCCAGCGCGAGCCCCGCCCACGACAGTGCGCGCGCCGCGAGCCCGAACCGGAAGCCGGCATATCCGGCGCTCACGAGCGCGAGCGCGAGAACGAGGTCGAGCAGGTTCACGCAGGTGGCGCGAGCAGTCGCGCGTGGGTGAGAAAACCCGTGTGCGCGACCATGCGGTGATCGGGCCGCACGGACTGCCCGTCGACGTGCCAGGTCCGCTGCAGCACCTCGAGGGTCTGCGCCATCCCGAACGGCGACTCCGAGAGCTCCTCCCGGAATCGGGCGACCTGGCCGATCGTCGGCAGGTATGCCAGCAGGATGCCCCCGGACCGGAGTGCCGACGCTGCGTGCTTGACCACACGCCAGGGCTCCGGGAGGTCGAGAATCACGCGGTCGAGCCCGTCCTCGTCGATGCCGTCGTACACGTCGCGGACCTCGAGATCGAGCGGGACGTCCGTGCCGAGCATGCCCTCGACGTTCCGTCGTGCGCGCGCCGCGAAGTCGTCACGGATCTCGTAGCCCGTGACCCGTCCCCCTGGGCCGACGGCGCGGAGCAACGTCATCGTCAGCGCGCCCGAGCCGACACCCGACTCGAGGACGCGCGCGCCGGGGAACACGTCGCCGAGGACGAGGATCGGGCCGAGATCCTTCGGGTAGATCACCTGCGCGCCACGCGGCATCTCGAGCACGTACTCGGCCAGCGTCGGACGCACGGCGGTGAGACGCGCGCCGAGGGTCGTGCGGACGGTGACACCCTCGTCGCGGTCGATCAGGTCGTCGTGGCGCAGCACTCCGTTGTGCGAATGGAACTCGCCGCCCCGGGCGAGCGTGATCAGGTGACGGCGCCGCTTGGGATCGACCAGCAGGACACGGTCGCCGGGCTCGAACGGACGCGACATCGCCGGCGCTGCCTACGGACCGGGGGATATGACGCCGGCGGTCGACCCGGCACCACCGGCCCGCTCGCGCAGCCGGCAGAACGCGCACACCTCACCGGTCGTCGGGGCTCCGCAGACCCGGCAGACGCCGAGCGCGCCACGCTCGTCGGCCGCGTCGGGCGCGAAGCGCTCGTGGACGCGATCGACGAACCCCAAGAGGAACGCGGCCTTGGCGCCGGGCGAGCGCTCCTCGAGCCCGTTCAGCAGCTCCTTGTAGCCCAGGTGCCGGTTGCCTTCGGCCATCGGGCACTCCTCGACCTGGTAGTCGATGCCGCGCAGCACGCAGTACGCCGCCATCTCCCGCTCGCCGAGCCGGATGAGGGGCTTGACCTTGCGCGCGAACCCGCGCCGGGCAGGCAGCACCGGGTGCTGGCGCCCGAGGTACGCGGTCTCCCATCGGAGCACGTTGCCGAGGAGCACGGCGGCCTCGTCGTCGAGGTTGTGACCGGTGGCGACCACGTCGTAGCCGTGCTCGAGCGCCGCCGCGTTGAACACGTGACGCTTCGAGAGCCCGCATGCTCCACACGGCGCACGGCGCGTGCTCGCGGCCGCGCCAGGCACGGTGAACCCGTGGTCGGCAGCGAGGTCGACCTCGCGGAGCAGGAGGCCGTTCGCCGCCGCGTACGAACGCGCATACGTGACCGACGCATCCGAGTACTCGCCGATGCCGAGCCCCAGGTAGAGACCGTCCGCGCGATAGCCGAGGTGGACCAGCACGTCCCAGAGTCCGAGCGAGTCCTTGCCTCCGGAGACGGCGACGAGCACCCGCTCGTCCCGGGAGATCATTCGGTGCTCGTCGATCGCCCGGCGCACCTGCTCGCGGCAGTGGCGCAGGAAGTGCTCGCGGCAGAACGCGGCGTTGTGCCTGCGCACGTCGATCACTGCCGGCCCCCGGCAGACGCGGCATTTCACCTTGTGTCGCTCGCTCGCTCGGCTTCCGACCCCCCCGAGATCACCGGGCGGATCTCGACGATGACAGCGTCGTCGAGGCGAGCGTCGCGCGGTACGAGCTCGTCGCCTGCGATCACGAGCACGGCTTCGGGGTTCAGGTCGAGGCGAGCGAGCAGCGCGTCGACGGTCAACGGACCGCGTACGTCGACCTCGCGGCGAGGGTTGCGCAGCAGCACTCGCACGCTGCCAGGCTACCGGCGCCGCACCCGCTCAGCGCCCCGGCTTCACCACCCGGATCTGCACGCCCTCGTCGACGCGCAGTTGCGTGCGGTACACGGTCTCCTCCTCGTGCAGCAGCCTGCGCAGCGCGGCGAGTGTCGTCGCGCTGACACCGACCACCAGCCAGCCGCGCGATCCCTCGAGCACGCCGCGGCGCAATCCCCTGACCGCGAGTCGACCGAGCAGGGACACGTCAGATGCGCTTGATCTCGACGATCGTCCGGCGCTTCCGCCCGCGCCTCCGACCGAGGAGATACGCGCCCAGGACCAGCACCGCCACACCCGCCACCCCACCGACGACCCCGGCGCCGCGCGCCGCCTCCTTCCCCGATTCCGCGCTGCGCTGGATCTGGCGCAGCTTCGCCTCGATGTCGGTGCGGGTGATCGGTCGTCCGGTCTCGACGCTCATCCCTGCTCCTCCTTACGTGATCGGCGCCGCGCGCCCCGCGCCCTCCACGTGAACACTCCCCCGAGCGTCAGCGCGACGAACACGATGCCGTAGGGCGCCCATGACCAGTCGCCGGTGAACGTGTCACCTGTCTCCGTTTGCAGCGCTCGCAGACCTCCGACCGCCAGCAACGTCGCCCCGAGCCCCAGGAACACGGCTCCGACGACACCGAACGCGATGTAACGACCCAGCGCCTTGAGCGGGACGATCGTCTCCTGCTTGAGGTACGCGACGACGAGGTCGCGCAGCTCGAGAACCAGTTGCGGGAGCGACGCTGCCGACGGCTGCGCAGCTGTCGCGTCGGCGTCCGCCTCGGGTGGCACGGCCCGGATACTACGGGGACGTGCTGACGGCCGGAGCGGGAACGAGCTGGTCCGCCGGTGGCGCGTCCGGGAACGTCCCGAGTACACCGGCAAAGCGACCGCGCAGCGCGACCGCCCCGGCCTCGCTGAGTGCACCGTTCGCTACGAAGGCGAACTGGAGCGGTGCCTTGACGTCGACGAGCCCGGAGAGGCCGGTGACGCCGTTGAGGAACCCCGTCTTGGCTCGCAGGTGGCTCTGCAGCGGCGTCCCGCGCAGCTCGTCCTGGAGCGTGCCCGACTCGCCGGCCACCGGCAGCCCGTCCCAGAGCGCCTGCATCCCGGGTTGCGCGCCCAGGGACAGCGTCGCCGCCTCGGCCTGGCACGTCACCCGATCCTCGCGAGAGAGGCCCGAGCCGTCGACCATCATCACGTTCGTCGTCGGCACGCCGAGCTCCGCGAGCTTCGCGACGATCGCTTGCGTGCCCGCGGCCGTGGTGCCCTGCTGCGAGACCCTGAACCCGATCTCGCGCACGAGCATCTCGGCAGCCAGGTTGTCGCTCGTCCGCAGCACGTCGACGACGATGTTCTTCAGGGGCGGGGACGCGATCTTCGCGACCTCCATCGCGCCGTCCGGCGTCTTGCCGCTGCTTCCCGCCCCTCCCACTGTGACGCCGCGCGCCCGCAAGAGCACGCTGAGCTGGTCGGCGGCGAACGCAGCCGGATCTCCGACGGGTACCGGCCTCGGTCGGAGCGCACTGAACCCGTGATTGACCGTGAGCGCGCCGATGGGGCCGCTCTGACCCTCGGTGCGATAGCTGTCGCTCCACGACGGGAGATAGCGGAGCGGCTCGTAGCGCGAGTCGTCCCCGACGACACCACCGGGAATGCTGCGGACGCCCGCGGCGACGATCGAATCGGCGAGCGCGCTCAGCTGCGTTGCCGGAGCGCCGCGCGTCTCCGGCTTCTCCTCCAGCAGCGCCTGGAAGTCGGGCGTGAGCAGCAACGGGTCGCCGCCGCCGACGAGATAGAGCCGATCGACCTGCCCGTTCGAGAGCGCGGCCGGTGCGACGGCTCGGGTCTCCAGCGTCGTGTCGGGTCCGATGATCGCAAGCGCGGCAGCGGTGGTGAGCAGCTTCTGGGTCGAGGCGGGCAAGACCGCGGTGTCGGGCGCACGGACGGCGAGCGCGGCGCTGCCTCCGCTGCTCTGCACGACAAAGCACGCGTCGACGTTCGCGGTCTCGCGATCCAGCGCCGCCTGGAGCCGGAGTGCGCCGACCGCGTCGACGATCGGTTGCGGCACGCGCCGCGGCGACCAGAGCGGCGTCCCGAGCGCTCGACTCCGGTCGGCGCGGGCCGGGGCCTCGTCGCCACGGAGCGCCAACACGACACACACGACGGCTGCGACGACGAGCAGCGCGACCAAGGTTCGCTTCGCGGTCATCCGCGCCGCTGGCGATACCGCGCATACCGCCACAGGTGCTCCAGCGCGGTCACCGCGCGGTTCGACGATGCGTAGCAGACACGGCCGGACTCGCGGACTGCCTGCGGGCCCGCGTTGTCACGATCTGCGACCGCCAGCTCGGTGGCGGTCAGGATCGGCTTGCCCGTCCGCTCCGAGATCGCCGCAGCGGCGTGGGCGAAGCGTGCGTCCTGGCGCTCGTGGTACGCCACGATCCGGTCGAGCCCGTACTCGGGGAAGAAGCGGCCGGCCCGCATCAGACGCGCCTGGTTCGACTGGATCCCCAAACCGAGGTAGATCACGGCGTCGATCGACGCGTGGTTCGCGACCAGCTCGAGCACCTCGGGGATCGTGTCACGCGTCTCGCCACCGGCGAGGTCAACGGGGTTGTTCCGGCTCCAGCGGGGCGGCAGCCGCTCGTCGATGGCGGCGAGCAGGTCGGGAGCCAGCGAGACCAGCTCGAGCTCCGAGCGCATGAGCGCGTCGGCCGTGACGACGCCCCATCCCCCGGCGGTGGTCACCACGGCGACGCGGGGACCTTCGGGCAGCGGCTGCGTCGCGAACGTGGCGGCCGCCTCGAACGCCTCCTCGACCGTCGACGCCCGCGTGATGCCTGCTTGACGGCACATGCCGTCGAAGACACGTTCGTCGCTGGCCAGCGCGCCGGTGTGTGATGCGGCTGCGCGCTGGCCTCCGCCGGTCGTCCCGCCCTTGAGCAAGACGAGTGGCTTCGCGGCCGCGCACGCGCGCGCCCGTTCATAGAAATCGCGCCCGTCGCTGATCCCCTCGACGTACGCGAGCGAGACGCGCGTTGCGGGATCGGCCGCGTAGTACTCGAGGAAGTCGGGAACCGTGAGAGCTGCCGCGTTCCCCGCCGACACGGCGCGGCTCACGCCGACTCCTGTCGCCGTCGCGTAGTTCTGGAACGACGACACGAAGTTGCCCGACTGACTCGCGATCGCGATGCCTCCCGGAGGTGGATAAGGGGCGACGATCTGCGCACAGAGATGCACGGGAGTCGACACGACACCCTGGCCGTTCGGGCCCGCGAGCAATATGCCGAGGTCGTCCGCCAGGCCGACGAGATCCGACTCGGCGCGGCGACCTTCGTCACCCGCCTCGCTGTAGCCCGCCGACGTGACGAACGCGGCGCGGATGCCCTTTGCCGCGCAGGCGCGCAGGAGCTCAGGATTCGCCGACGCGGGCGTGCACACGAATACGAGGTCCACCGTGTCATCCGGGAGCTCGTCGACCGACGCGAGCATGGGCAGGCCGAGGACCTCGCCGCCTTCGCGGTTGGTCCCGAAGACCGGGCCACGGAAGCCGCTCGCGAGGATGTTGTGCAACGCGACGAACCCGAACTTCCCGGGATGACTCGACACGCCGGCGACGACGATCCCGCGTGGCTCGAACAGCGACGCGAACCGGCGTGGATCGACTTGCGATCGGGGCATCACGTCGCCAGCTCGACCAGCGCGTCGACAGCCACCGGCACACCGTCCACGACGATCAGCGGGTTCACGTCGGCGCTCACGAGGTTCGGGACCGACGCGGCGAAGTCCGAGAGGTGGACGAGCACATCGGCCAGCGCCTGACGGTCGACTGCCGGCTCGGCACGCACGGGCCCGAGAACTGCTTGGGCGGAGAGATCCTCGATCATCTCCGCCGCGTCGAAGCGGTCGATCGGGACGAGCCTGAAGGTGACGTCCGCGACCGCCTCGGCGAGCACGCCACCGATGCCGAGCATGACGCAGCGCCCGAACTGCGGGTCGTCGTGGACACCGGCGATGAGCTCGCGCGTCCCCTGGAGCATCGGCGCGATCAGGAGCGAGACCTGCCCGTCCTCGGGCCGCGCGGAGCGCAACAGCTCGTCGGCCGCGGCCTCGACCTCGTCGCGGCTCCGAAGACCGAGCCGCACGAGCCCGCGCTCGGTCTTGTGTGCGATGTGCTCGCCGGCAAGCTTGACGACGACCGGGTAACCGAGCGCGTCGGCCGCGCTCAGCGCCCCTCCGGTCGTGCGCTCCACCCGCTCGGGCGCGACCGGGACGCCGTGCTCGGCGAGCAGGCGCTTGGACTCGTGCTCGGAAAGCGTGCGACCCATCCCTCTCCCCGCTCCGGATCCTTCGGGCAGAGTCTCAGACCGCCCGCTCTTCGTCGCGCCAGAACTCGTCGCGCAGGAGCCGCTTGAGCAGCTTGCCGGACTCGGTGCGGGGCAGCTCCGCTCGCACCTCGTACGCGCGGGGCCGCTTGTACCCGCCGACACGGGCGTCGACGAACGCACGCAGCTCGTCGACGTCGATCGCGAGGCCAGCCTTCGGCTGCACCACTGCGTAGACACTCTCGCCCCACTCGTCGTCGGGGATCCCGAAGACCGCCGCGTCGAGGACGCGCGGGTGCTCGTAGAGAACCGCCTCGATCTCGGCCGGGTAGATGTTCACACCGCCCGAGATGATCATGTCCTTCTTGCGGTCGCAGATCGACAGGTAACCCTCCTCGTCGAGGAACGCGACGTCGCCGACGGACTTCCACTCGCCATCCTCGATCTCGGCCAGCTGCTCGGAAGTGCGGTGGTAGCCGTCCATGGCGAGCCGCGTCCTGATGAACAGCTCACCGGGCTCGCCGATGGCTGCCTCGCTCCCGTCGTCGCGCACGATCTTCACTTCGATGCCGTCGTAGGTCCGGCCACAGGAACCGGGCTTGCGGAGCTGGTCCTCCGGCTTGAGGACGGTCACGACGCCGAGCTCCGTCGAGCCGTAGACCTCGTACAAGAACCCGTCACCGAGCTTCGCGATGAACTCCTGCTTGAGCACATAGGGAACCGGCGCGGCGTTCGCGACCAGGCTCCGCATCGACGACACGTCGGCGCGCGCAAGCTCCTCGTCGGGCAGGCTGACGATCCGCTTGAGCTGCGTCGGCGCGCTGAACGTATTGGTGACCCGGTGCGCTTCGACCAGCCTGAGCCATTCCGAAGCGTCGAACTTGCGCAGCACGACCACCGGGCACCCCAGCGTGTGGTTCAGCGACATCCACGCGAGCGGACCCGAGTGGTACAGGGGACCGGTCGTGACGTGGACCTCGTTGCCGGGCTGGAGCCCGAGCTCTGCGAGCAGCGTCAACACCGTCTCGGGGTGGGCCGTCGTGCGCAGCGCGCCCTTCGGCTTCCCCGTTGTTCCCGACGTGTAGATCATCGACGCGCCGGTCACGCTCGAGCCGTCGGCCTCGGCGTCCGGCTCGACCTCCGGTTGGCCGGCCAGCACCTGGTCCCACGGCTCGAAACCGGACGGGGCGGGCCCACCGAAGACGAGGTACGCCCTGACCTTCGGGAGCCGGGCGCGCACCTCGGCGAGCAACGGCGCCTGCTCTGCGTCGACCACGACGAGGGAGGCGTCGGAGTTGTCGATCACGTACTGCATCTCTTCGGCGTTGAAGCGGTAGGACAGGGGCACCGCCGTGAGACCGGCCTTCCGCGCCGCGTGAATGCTCGCGATGGCTTCGAGCGAGTTCGGCCCGCACCACACGATGCGGTCGCCGGGCCGCGCGCCGAGCAAGAGGAACGCGTGAGCAGCTCGATTGACGAGCGCGTTCAACTCCGCGAACGAGGTCGACGACGGGCGTGCGTTCCTTTGGGCATCGATGATCACCGCAGCGCGGTCGCCGTTCGCGGCGGCGTGCAACGCCAGCGGATCAGGCGCGGCCATGCGGGCTCCCCAAAGAAATCCAGACGGGACGGCGTAGCCTACCGCCGTGCCGCGACCCGTCCCCGTGCGCGGGGTGATCGAAGGGTTCTACGGAGCACCGTGGTCGCACGAAGCGCGCCTTCACATGATCGAGTTCATCGGCGCGCACGACATGAACGCGTACGTCTACGCGCCCAAGGACGACGAGAAGCACCGAGCGCGCTGGCGCGACCGGTACGACGTCCAGGAAGCAGCCCGCTTTGCCGAGCTCGCAGCTGCCTCTGCTCGCTGCGGCGTGCGCTTCGGCTTCGCGCTCTCACCCGGTTTGGATGTCGGTTACGCGGATCCCGCCGACCGGGAAGCCCTCACGGGCAAGCTTCAGCCACTCCTCGATCTCGGCGTCGACTGGTTCGTGCTCGCGCTCGATGACATCCCGCCGCGCGCCGGCCTCGCCGGGGACCAGGCCGACCTCGCGACGTGGCTCCTCGATGCTCTTCGGAAACGCGAGCCCGGCGTCCGCTTGACGTTCGTGCCGACCGAGTACGTGGGCACCCGGCCCAGCCCGTACCTCCACGAGCTCGACGCAGGGTTGCCCGACGACCTCGACGTGATGTGGACCGGTCCGACCGTGTGCTCCCCCCGGATCACCGCTGAGGACGCGCGCGGCTGGCGGGCCGCCCTCGGTGGCCGACCGCTGTTGCTGTGGGACAACTACCCCGTCAACGACGGCGCGATGAGCCGCGAGCTGCATCTCGGGCCCTACCGGGGGCGCGCGCCCGACATCACCGATGTCGTCGACGGCGTGCTGTGCAACCCGATGATCGAAGCGCACGCATCGAAGATCCCGGTTGCCGTCGCAGCCGAGTTCTTGCGCGCGCCCGATCGCTTCGACGAGCGCGCAGCTTGGGAACGCGCCATCGACGAAGTAGGGGGATCGCGTGCGCCCGCGCTCGGCACGCTGGCGCGTGCATGTGCATGGGGCCCTCTCCTCGCGCCGGAGGAGCTGGATGCCCGCGCGCTGCTCGACACCCTCGTCGTCGAGATGGACGGCCCGGGCTGGCAAGCCCCCGTCTCGGCGATGCGCGACGAGCTGACCGCGCTTCGCACGGCGGGGGCAGCGTGGCGTGACGCCCCGGACGACCCGCTGGCCGTCGAGGTGCGCCGGTGGACCACGAAGGCGGCGCTCGAGGCAGACGCCGGGCTCGCCGCACTTCGTCTCCTCCAGCAGGTCAGGCCGGTCGCGGCGACGCGCGCCGATGACGGTGACGGCTGCGCGGCCGCGCCGGACGCCGACCTCGCGCTCGTCCATGTGTTCGCGCTGCTCTTCGCATGGACCACGGTGCGGGACGCGAGCCCGGAGGTCGTGCTGGGCCCGCGCTTCTCCTTCCACCCGGCCGTCGTACAGCTTCCCGACGGCCGGGCCGCGGTCGACGTGCGGCTCGCCTTGTGTGAGGACGCGTCGGTGATCGACCAGCTGTGCAGGCTGGCGCTCGATCACTACGCGCACTGGACGACGCTCGTACCGGAGCCTGTGCGCGTGATGACGGCGGAGCGCGAGGCGACCGTCGCGGCAGACGGACGGTTCAACCTCGATCACGGCGCGGTGGTGGTGCTCGTTCGGAGTGGCCCGCTGGTGACGCGGCTTGCGGGCGAAGACGCTCCACCCTTCCCGGATGCACGACTCTCGTGAGCGTCGCCATCAGCGTCGTCATGCCGGCCCACAACGAGGCGGAGCTGCTCGAGCTGTCGGTGGATGAAGTCGTCGAAGGCCTGCGAGTGCGTGGAGACGCCTTCGAGATCCTGGTGATCGAGAACGGCTCCGCCGACGCGACCTCGTCGATCGCCGCGCACCTGGCGGAGACCATCGCCGAGGTCGAGACCACGTCTCTGCCGCAGGCCGACTACGGGCGTGCGCTGCGGACCGGATTGCTCGCCGCCCGGGGCGTGACGGTCGTGAACTTCGACGTTGACTACTACGACCTCGCGTTCGTCGACGAGGCGCTGACGAAGCTCGGTGATGCGCCGCTCCCGGCCGTCGTCGTGGGATCGAAGCGGGCACCCGGCGCGCGTGACACCCGTCCGTGGTTCCGACGCGTGATCACGTGGGGCTTCGCGACGTTGCTCCGGCACGGGTTCGGGCTCCATGTCTCCGACACACACGGCATGAAGGCCACCGTGCGAGAACGGGTGCAGACGCTCGCCCGTCAGTGCCGCTTCGACGGTGACCTCTTCGACACCGAGCTCGTGATCCGGTCCGAGCGTGCGGGGCTCGGCGTCGCCGAGGTCCCCGTGACCGTCGAGGAGCGGCGCCCGTCACGCACATCGGTCGTACGACGCGCGGTGCGAACTCTGGGTGGGATGGTGCGGCTCCGGATCGTGCTCTGGCGAGAAGGTCGTCGCGCATGACGACCGTCGTCAGCGCGTCGGCCGTCTGCACGCCGGGGTCACCGCTCGCGGGTTGGCTCGCGATCGACGGCGGGCGCATCGTGGAGACGGGCGATGGCCGCGTCCCGCGGGGCGCCGTGGATCTCGGCGATGCGTTGCTCGCACCCGGATACATCGACCTCCAGGTGAACGGCGTCGACGGTGACGACTTCGCGTCCGCGAAAGATGATGGGTGGCATCGCGCCGCGCGCGCGCTGCTCGCTCACGGTGTCACCGCGTATTGCCCGACCTTCGTGAGCGCGCCGCTCGAGCTCTACGCGGCTGCGCTCGATCGGGCGGCTGCCGCTCGCGCGGTATGTGCCGCTGAGCGGCTCCCCGAGATCCTCGGCGTGCACCTCGAAGGCCCGTTCCTCGGCGACGCGCCCGGCGCGCACCCCGTCGAGCTGCTCCGACCCGTCGACTTGCAGTTCCTCGACCGCGTGCTCGACGATCACCCCGGCTTGCTGCGGATCGTCACGCTGGCCCCCGAGTCCGATCCCACCCTCGCCGGTACGCGACGACTTGCGGCAGCGGGGATCGTGGTCGCGCTCGGGCACTCACGGGCCGGCTACGACGACGCGCGCGCCGCGGCCGACGCCGGCGCGCGCGTCGTGACACACCTCTTCAACGGTATGGGGCCGCTGCACCACCGGGACCCCGGTCTGCCCGGGGCCGCGCTCGACGACGAGCGCCTGACGGCGACGCTCATCGCCGACCTGGTCCACGTGCATCCGGCGATCGTGCGGCTCGCGGTCACGGCGAAGCAGCAGCTCGCCCTCGTGAGCGATGCGGTCGCCGTCGAGAGCGATCGCCTGCGTACCGACACCGGCGCAGCGACCCTGGCCGACGGCACGCTCGTCGGCGCGATTGCGCTGCTCGACCGCGCCGTCGCGAACGTGGTCTCGCTCGGCGTACCTGTCGCGCGCGCGGTGGAGATGGCGACGCGCATCCCGGCGGACGTCCTCGGATTGCGCGATCGCGGTCGCCTCGAGCCGGGCGCGCTCGCCGACCTCGTCGTGCTCGACCCGCAGACGCTCCATGTGCGTGCGGTATGGCTGCGGGGTGAGCCGGCGACCTCGGGCACGGAGACGCGCTCTTCGCACAACGGTCGCTAGCGTCGGGCCCGATGTCGCCTCGTGCCGTGCCGACGGTTGCGCTGTTCGTGACCTGCGTCGTCGACGCCCTGACGCCGGACACCGGTATCGCCGCGACCCGTCTCCTCGAAGCCGCAGGTTGCAAGGTCGAGTTCCCGGTCGCGCAGACCTGCTGCGGACAGCCCGCCATCACCGCAGGCCAGCCGGAAGCCGCCGCGGTCCTCGCGCGCCGCTTCGTCGAGACGTTCGAGCCGTACGAAGCTGTCGTCGCGCCGTCGGGGTCGTGCGCCGCGACCGTGCACCACTGGTACACGCGTGTTCTCGAGGAGCCATGGCGGTCCCGCGCCGCGTCACTCGCAGAGCGTACGTACGAGCTGACCCAGTACCTCGTCGACGTCGTCGGCCGCCCGGACCTGGGGGCCAGGGTCGAGGCCACTGTCGCCGTGCACGACGCATGTCACATGCTGCGGAACCTCGGCGTACGCACGCCGCCGCGGACCTTGCTCGGGCACGCCGGCGCCACCATCGTCGAGATGGACGAGGCTGACGTGTGCTGCGGCTTCGGAGGCCTCTTCGCGACGGCTCACGGCGAGGTGTCCGCACCGCTGGCCGACGCGAAGCTCGGGTTCGCGGCCGCGACCCACGCGGACTGCCTGGTCGCGTGCGACCAGGCGTGTCTCCTGCATCTCGCCGGCCGACGCCGCCGCACCGGGGTCGGCCCGCCGCCCGTTCACCTCGCGGACCTCCTCGCCGCGGGACTCGCTCGGTGAGCCACTCGCTCGTCACACCGGGAGCCAGCTTCTCGGCACGAGCGCGGCGCGCAGTCGCCGACGGCGAGCTTCAGCTCGCGCTCCGGAACCTCGACGTGCGCCTCCGCACCGCGGGCGAGTTCGGTGCGCGGCATCCTGACCTGAAGGACCGCGCCGCCGGGATCCGGCGCGAGACGCTGTCGGACCTCGACGGTTGGCTCGACACGTTGCAGGACTCGCTCGAGGCACACGGCGCGATCGTGCATCGCTGCGCAAGCGCGGGCGACGCGCGTGACCTCATCGTCGGGATTGCCCGCGAAGAGAGCGCGCGGCTCGCGGTCAAGTCCAAGTCGATGGCGACGGAGGAGATCGAGCTCGCCGATGCGCTCGAAGCCGCCGGCGTGACCACGCTGGAGACCGACCTCGGCGAGTACATCGTGCAGCTGGCCGGCGAGCGTCCGTCGCACATCATCACGCCGGTCATCCACAAGACCCTGCGCCAGATCGCCGCGGTGCTCGCCGACGAAGCCGGTGCGCCGCTGCCTGTGGAACGTGAGGCGCTCACCGCATGGGTGCGAGATCACCTGCGCGCGTGCTTCCTCGAGGCCGACCTCGCGATCACGGGCGCGAAC